>Ga0209195_1000030_pt1 | contig 122453 bp, 112 predicted proteins | sample COGITO_mtgs_1004_3_FD_184788 | JGI IMG/M metagenome (GOLD analysis project Ga0209195, IMG submission 184788) | Pelagic marine microbial communities from North Sea - COGITO_mtgs_100420 (SPAdes) (version 2) | ecosystem: Environmental > Aquatic > Marine > Epipelagic ...
AAAAGAAATAGGCCATAAAGGGTAGGTTTAAGAGGGTATAATTGATAAAGTGCTGTGTGCTTTTTGGCCAACCATCATGTAAAAAATCTTACTAGGTTTATTCCATTGTTTGTAGATAAAGGCTAGATTGCGCAAGACTTACTATATATGAGGTATTCAGTGAAAGTTTAGGTGAGGTATTTAATAATAGATTCAGTGATTTTTGACACGTAAATTGCGGGCATTGCAACATCAAAAATAAACGTTATCTTGACATTGACCGACTGCCCTGTGAGTATTTGATTCACTGTGGTGCCGATTAAATTTGGCTCTAATAGTAGGGATGAACAACATTCTCACCACCACTATTACACTGACTATATTCATATAAGTTGTTGAAGATATTTATCGTATAGGAATCATGGTATCAATTGAACACAAGGCGGCGACAAAATAAACAATCAACACTTCAACTTCTTCAAAATAGAGATTCAAAAATGATCAAAATGGATGAGCCGATTAACGTATTTGGTGAAAAGCTAACAACCTGTGGAGTAGACCCAATAACTGGATTCTACCGAGACGGAGCTTGTAATACCTGTAAAGATGACTTTGGTTCTCATACAGTTTGTATTGAAACTTCACAGGAATTTTTAGACTATTCAAAATCTAAGGGCAACGACTTGTCTACCCCTATGCCTGCATTTAACTTTCAAGGTTTAGTGCCTGGCGATAGTTGGTGTGTATGCGCTGGACGGTGGTTAGAGGCAGAAAAAAACGGCATGGCTCCACGACTGCACCTTCAAAGTACCCATATCAGGGCTTTAGAGATAGTCCCCATGATCCTACTTAAAAAATATGCAGTAGATTTAAACTAGCTGTAAGGCTCCCACAGGCTCTCTAAGCATCCTGCTTTCACTGATCGCTACTGCGTTGGACTAAATATGAATCACACTTTATTTTTCTGTCTGTTGCTAGGGACCCTTGTTACTTGGCAGGGTGCGTTGGCAGCTGATACTGCAGTAAAGACCGGGATTATTGTTGAGGACGACTCTAATGGTGCTTGGTTTGATCGGTCATTAGAGGTTCGAGGTATTCAAATCGTAGTGGCTGGGGCTGTCGGTGGCCAAAAAGCTGTGCCTAACAAGTGGGTAGAAAAAACGGCTCAGACCATTAAGCTATTAATCGATAGTTCGGCACCCAATATTGAAAACGTTTTACAAAAACGTCTTGTAGCCACGTTAGCAGGGGCCGCCGGCACTGCGCACCAGGGCTATCAAACAGGCCAGCGTATCGGGTATGGCGGAGGCAACTCCTATCGTCCAAACCCATTACGTGATAATGGTATTCGGCATTACAAAGGGTTTGAGGCCTGGTTAGATCGTATGGTTCACAAAGATATGGTCTGGTATAAAAACGTAGACAGTTTACACACAGGTGATGATGACATTGTAGAACTGCTCGAACACTTAATGCATACCATTCACTCATTTGGCTTGCCTGGCGTAGTTGATGGTTCCTTAGATGCGCTATCTTGGGATCCAGAGCGCAGGAGAGATTACCATAAGCAAGAGCTTTGGCTGGCAATGAAAGAGGCGATTGATAATAGAGTATTCAATGTTTCTGATTATGGAAATGGTGATCCAAGAGGCCACATGAGTTCTGTCATGATGACCGAATATATGTATTTATTAAACTTCAGTATGTGGGAATTTGGTAAAGAATTTTGGGGCGATGGTGGGTCGTTAGCGCCAGAATGGTCGAACAAAGCAAGGACAGCAAAGGGGGTTCGTAAGCATAATGCACTTGGGTATAGATTGTTTATGACTTATTTTGACCCCGTTTTAAGTAAACCTGATATAAAAACTCTGCGGCGCATGTTCAAAGATCATGATAGAGGTGTATCAGGTTATGTGGCGGAGTAATTTTAACTTCATCGGTTATCGATAGTCACTTGCAGGGCTTGCGCACAGGAAATAAACGGGGCTTTGATACGCACCTACTTTTATATATGAAGTAAATTAAATTTATTTTTAAGGAGAGGATATTATGAAACATATTACCGTCTTAGTTATCGGCTTATTAATTTCTTACACAGCTTATGCGTCTAAAGACATAAAGGTTTACCCAAAAGAAAGTTGTCAAGAAATATATAAAGCGATTGGAACATTTCTTGTCCTTGCAGATGGAGAATGGAAAGAAGGAAATGGAGAAAATGCAATGTTTTATTCAACCGCATCAGCTAATTATGCAACTATTTATCAAGCAGTATGTAAAAAGTAAAATGGTGTATTTATATTGCTTGGCCACGAGGTTCTCCAGAGCTTCGTAGGTCACTCTCTTCGGAAAGGCTCCGAGTTGCTTTTGCATAGATTCACAGCGTATCCCATAGTAAGTCCCAATCCGTTGTCCTCGTCAGCTGCATACGCTTTTACAAAACACGTGATTGTTTTAGCAGTATCTGTCGTACCACTGCATAATTTGATAGCCTGTCCTGTAGTTAGGCCTAAACCTTCCCAAGCCAGCATTTAGCAGGTGGTAAGCGGTGGTGATTCAATATCAACAACATTCTCCTCAGCAGCAGCCACTCCACTACTGAAGAGCATTGAGAAAACTAGTGGCATTAATCGTTTATTCGTACGCATCTACATATCCTCTGGATAGGTCAATTTATACTCAACAGTCCGTATAGTTACTTTCTAGGCACGACGATGCTGCCCTTGATTGTTATTTTGCTTGTAACTTCTTTGCTACTAAAAAATAGCTAGAAGCTCCTTTATATATTTCTTCTGATGCTACAACCTGAAAGCCGTTAGCAATTAGTAAATCGTCTACTTCAGAGCTCGTTATCCTTCTCATAGGAATGGAAATTAATCCAATCTTACATAAGACCCTAACTAATTGAATTTGCAGATTAACTAACAACGACATCTTTTGCCGTAAGCAAGGTGTGACCGAAATAAATAAACCATCCGGATTTAACATTGCATTTATTCGTTGCGCAACATCCTGCGGACCAAAGCAGTTTTGATCCCAACGTTCGCAAAAATCAACGGCGGTTTGGTAATAAGCATGATCACGGTATTGGTCGTGTTCATTGGGATTCCAACCATCTAAATGGTGGGCGTAGTAAATCATTTGAAAAGCGCCGTGGTGTTCAACGACCCAAGTCACTTCTTCTCGCACAAATGGACGCAAGATTTCTGCTGCCATGCGGTCGTGATTCTGTGGGGCCAAGCCGTCACCTATATCATGTAGTAAGGTGGCCACAATCCAATCATCATCAGCTCCGTCATATCGGCTACAGGATATTAAGTTTTCAAATTTACCTGTATGATCTATGCGCTCATAATAGTGTTCTAAAGAACACAAATGATGAGTTAGCCTTTCGGTTAAGGTCTGAAGGGCTAAAAAATTGGCATTCGCTGGTTTAGACACGATTGTTGAAGATACACCATAAAACCTCAAATTTGCGATGGGCCGTTCCATTGAATGATATGCTCGTTCAATGGCTTGTTTACTGAACGATGGAGCGAGTAATAACTATGCGTCATAAAATAAACCTTTCCATTCTGCTAGCATTATTTTGGCTGCTGAACTCTGGGCACTACAGTAATCTGATGCTTTTCTTAGGTGTGCTTTCTATCGCTGTCGTTATCTTTATTGCTCATCGTATGGATGTAGTGGACCACGAGTCGCAGTCTATGGGCTTGTCTCTAGCATTTACAAAGTACGGCTTATGGTTGTCAAAGGAAATCATAGTCGCCAATGTGGCCGTTGTTAAGCATATCTGGCTTGGTAATAAGACCATTTCCCCCACTATGACCAAGGTTAATGCGAGCCAAACAACAGACGTGGGTAAAGTGATCTATGCCAATTCAATTACCTTAACACCAGGCACTGTCAGTTTAGGGCTGGTGGGTGATGAAATAACAGTACACGCGCTCATTCGAGAAAATATCGAAGCCCTAGAGTCTGGAGATATGGATCGACGGGTGAGTCAATTGGAGAAGTCATGATAATTGCAGCCACTTTGGCCATTCTGGTAGTGATGGTGTTAGCCATCATCCGGGGCGTGATGGGCCCTAGTCTCTATGACCGCATTCTAGCCGTGAATATGTTTGGCACTAAAACTGTATTACTGATTTCTCTTTTGGGGTTTGTGATGGGGCGGCCTGAATTCCTAGATATAGCGATGGTTTATGCCCTTATAAACTTTATTAGTGTGATCGGTGTGTTGCGATTATTTGAGGCCTTTACTGCCAAGCATAATGGCAAAGTTGTTGAGCCTGCACAGAGAGATTTATAATGGATACATTGCTTAATCTAGCCAGTTCTTTTTGCCTGTTATTGGGGAGTTTTTTGTGTCTATCAGGTGGTGTAGGCATTTTGCGCTTTCCTGACTTTTATACGCGCATGCACGCCGCTGGAGTATCGGACACCCTTGCTGCGGCTATGATCCTCATTGGCCTAATGCTGCAGATTCCTGAAACGTTGGTGATTATAAAGCTCATCATCATCCTCTTAATGACCCTATTTATTAGCCCTTCAGCAAGTCATGCTCTAGGCCGAGCTGCCTTGCTAAATGGTTTAACACCAGTCGTCGCTGGAGATAAAAACCATGCTGGACAGACCACTGAAGTAGGAGATAACCCATCGAAATCTTAATCGATATTGTCTTACTAACGCTTCTAGTGGGCATTGCCGTTGCCATTAACCAAATCAAAGATATGTTTGCTGTCGTTATGCTGGCGGGTATTTATGGACTTGTCTCTGCCAGTTTTTTTGTGACTTTGGACGCGGTTGATGTTGCGTTTACTGAAGCCTCTGTGGGCGCAGGTATTTCCACCTTATTAATGTTAACCACGGTGGCCATAACTGGCCGCACAGAGCATGAGGCCAGTCATAAGCCAATGCTGGCTTTGTTTGTGGTCATGGTGACGGGTGGTCTACTCATTTATGGCACCTTTGATATGCCGTATTTTGGCTCTGTTGATGCCCCTGTTCAGAACCATGTTGGTCCTCGTTATATTTTAGATTCCATGCAGGAAATTGGTGTGCCTAATATGGTGACATCGGTACTGGCAAGTTATAGAGGCTTTGATACCTTTGGTGAGGTCACGGTTATATTCACAGCGGGTATTGGGGTGTTAGCCCTATTGTCGGTCGTGCGGCGGCCAGAGGATGATACTGCCATTGAAGCTATTAATGATTCTATGCATGAGAAACATCTGATTTTACGAGTGGTCATAAAAACCTTAATCCCATTTATTCTACTGTATGCATTTTATGTGCAATTTCATGGTGATTTTGGCCCTGGTGGTGGCTTCCAAGCAGGGGTTATATTTGCTGCAGGCATTATCTTATATGCCATGTTGTTTGGACTTAGCGTAGCACGCCGAGTCATTAAGCAACCCTTAGTGCAGCTTTTATCCGCGATCGGTGTATTGATCTATGGCAGTGTGGGTGTGGTGTCTATGTTAAATGGTGGCAGCTTTCTGGATTACGGTGTGTTATCGGCCGATCCCATTGCTGGACAGCACCTAGGCATTCTCTTAATTGAGCTGGGAGTGGGCGTAACGGTTGCGTCAGTGATGATCATTATCTTCTTCAGTTTTGCTGGACGCAGTGAATATCAACAGGCTAAAAAAGGTAAGTCCTTATGAGCATGATACTGGGCCTTTATAACTACTGGATTGTGATCGTTCTGATGATGATTGGTTTTTACATCATTATCGCCCATGGCCACCTTATCAAAAAAATAGTCGGACTAAATATCTTTCAGACGTCGGTATTTATTTTTTACATCTCTCTGGGAAAGGTTGAGGGAGGCACTGCACCTATATGGCAAGAAGGCATCCTACTTTACTCAAACCCACTGCCCCACGTGCTAATTCTCACTGCAATTGTGGTCGGTATAGCAACTACAGCTTTGGGGCTTGCCTTAACCATTAGGCTTAAAGAAGCCTATGGCACCATTGATGAAGATGAAATCCAAGCTATGGACAATCAGGCTATGGACAATCAAGACAAGGAATCTAAGCCGTGTTAGCGCACCTCCCCATATTACAAGTCATTGTGCCGCTCATGGCGGCCCCTGCCTGCTTAATTTTAAGAAGGCCACAACTGGTTTGGATGTTTACTCTTCTAGCCAGTGCCTTAGCATTTATTATTAGTATTCTTTTGCTGCAGCAAGTCATGCAGACGGGCACCATTAGCTATGAACTAGGCGGTTGGAGCCCACCGTGGGGCATTGAATATCGTATTGATAAGCTGAACGCCTTTATTGCCCTTATTATTTCTGGCGTCAGCACCGTGGTGCTGCTGGCAGCGCAAACCAGCATAGAAAAAGAAATACCCCAAGACAAGCACACCCTATTCTATATCCTCTACCTATTATCCCTAACGGGTATGCTGGGTATCGTTACCACTGGCGATGCGTTTAATGTGTTTGTGTTCTTAGAAATATCTTCTCTTTCTGCGTATTCCTTAATTGCATTAGGTAGAGACAGGCGCGCCCTTTGGGCATCTTTTCAGTATCTGATTATGGGCACCATAGGTGCTACTTTTATTCTTATCGGTATCGGTCTCATGTATCAAATGACCGGCACCCTAAATATGGCTGACCTTGCCACTCGCTTACCTGAAGTTGCAGAGACGCGCACGGTTACCACAGCCTATGTCTTTTTTATTGTGGGTGTGTGCCTAAAGTTAGCTCTATTTCCTCTGCATTTATGGCTGCCCAATGCCTACGCACATGCACCATCAATCGTCACTGCATTTTTTGCTGCAACCTCGACCAAGGTAGCCGCATATTTGCTGATTCGCTTTACCTTTTCAATTTTTGGGGTGTCGTTTTCCTTTACCACCCTGCCAATGGAGACATTGTTCTTAGGATTGGGTTTATTGGGTATATTCGTGGCCTCTACCGTGGCCATTTATCAAGACAACATAAAACATGTGTTTGCCTATTCCAGTGTGGCTCAGATTGGTTACATGATTGTTGGTTTCAGCATGTCCACCAACGCTGGCTTAAGCGCCATGCTGTTGCATGTGTTCAATCATGCACTTATGAAGGGAGCGTTATTTCTGGCTTTAGGCGCTGTGCTTTACCGCGTTGGCAGCACCCAGCTTAGAGACTTTCAGGGGTTAGGGCGCCAAATGCCATTAACCATGGCAGCCATTGTTTTGGCGGGCTTGAGCCTTATTGGAGTACCGTTAACAGTAGGTTTTGTGAGTAAATGGTATTTAGTGGTAGCCGCCATTGAAAAGGGCTGGTGGCCCGTGGCGGGTCTGGTTTTACTAGCTTCCTTATTAGCGGTTGTCTATGTTTGGCGTATTGTTGAGACCGCTTATTTTAAAGCACCAGTGGTCGGTAAGGAGCTGGTGCAAGAAGCTCCCATGACCTTCCTCATACCCGTTTGGATTCTCGTCAGTGCCAATGTCTACTTTGGTATCGATACGCGCATCAGTGTGGACATTGCCACTGCTGCAGCGCAGAGCTTATTTGGGGTTGTCCCATGAATCTATCATTAGCAACCTTGCTGCAGTTATGTATCCTTTTACCGATCTTTGCAACCCTGGGCATTGTGGCTTTAAGACGCCATCAAAACTTAAGGGAAGCAGTTAGCATTGGCACTAGCGTGTTAGTCTTTTATGCAGTGGTGTCTATTTACCTTGGCTTGCAAGGTGGCGCAACAATCGACGTCAATTGGCTACAAATATTGCCCGGTCTAAGTTTGAGCTTTAGCGTTGAGCCACTGGGCATGATCTTTTCCTTAATCGCCAGTTTTCTCTGGTTCGTTACCATTGTTTACGCCATTGGCTATATGCGTGGCCATAACGAAGACCATCAAACCCGCTTTTATTGCTGCTTTGCCATTGCCATTGGTAGTGTGATGGGCGTGGCGTTTGCAGATAATTTATTCACCCTATTTATCTTTTATGAAATACTAACCCTATCTACCTATCCTCTTGTCACCCACGCAGGCACAGAGGCTGCTAAGAAAGGTGGACGGGTATATCTTGGTATTCTGCTCACCACCTCAATAGGCTTCTTTTTATTCGCTATACTGGGTACATGGGTTATTGCTGGTACCCTAGATTTCACCCAAGGTGGTGTGTTCCCAGCAGGCGCAAACACGGCTGTGCTAGGGTTCATTTTGGTACTGTTTATTTTCGGTATCGGTAAGGCGGCCATTATGCCCTTCCATCGATGGCTGCCCGCCGCCATGGTAGCACCAACTCCGGTGAGTGCTTTGTTACATGCCGTCGCTGTGGTTAAGGCCGGTGTTTTCACTGTCATGAAAGTCTGTGTGTTGATTTTTGGTATTGATCTATTAAGCGTGCTCCCTACCACCCAGTCACTGTTATATCTTGCGGGTGCAACGGTCTTGTTGGCGTCTGTTATTGCCATGCGCCAAGATAATTTAAAAGCTAGACTAGCCTACTCAACTGTAGGCCAATTGGGCTATATTACCATTGGTGCATTACTCGCCTCCTCCATGGGGGTGGTTGGTGGATCGATGCACATTGCCATGCACGCGTTTGGAAAAATCACGCTGTTTTTCTGTGCTGGGGCTATTTTGGTGGCAGTGCATAAATCCAAAGTGAGTCAATTAGATGGCTTGGGCAGGCGCATGCCTATCACCATGACCGCTTTTTTTATTGCCAGCCTAGGTATTATTGGTATTCCTCCAGCGGGTGGTACATGGAGTAAGTGGTATTTATTAATGGGCACCATGGATACCCAGCAATGGATTATTCTAGTGATCTTACTGATTAGTTCTTTACTCAACATTGCCTACCTACTACCCATATCCATGCGGGCTTTTTTGTTCAAAGACCCAACCTCCAATGCGGCGGTAGGTATCAAAGAAGCTCCCCTACCTTGCCTAATCGCTATCGGTATCACAACCGTGGGTTGCATCGCCCTATTTATCTACCCACAGCCTTTGTATGAACTTGCTTCGTCCATTCTACAAACATCGAGTATTGCTCATGGACAATAAACCAAAACATATTTTTGACGACCCTAAAAACGTTAAGCGGGTTATGCACTTTCTTTATGCAAGCTGTGCGCTTTTGTTTGCTTTGGATTTTGTCATTCACCGGCACGTCTATCATAGCTGGGAAAACCTGTGGGGCTTCCATGCCATATACGGTTTTGCGGGCTGTGTTGTGTTAGTCATTGTTGCCACCTGGATGCGTACTTTTCTAATGAGATCAGAAGATTACTATGATGACGAGTGGAACACCGACTTAGACGAAAAAAATACCAGTGACACTGGAGCCGCTAATGTGGATGACTGATTTACCTCCATTTGTTCTCTTCTTTATTGGCGCACTGTTTGCAGCGCTGACAAGGGGCCGTATACGTGGCTTTATCATGTTAGCTATCCCACTTTTTAGTGCGGCTAACCTATGGATGATGCCTGAAGGTGTGCATCTGCAGTTTGCTTTTATGGACTATCAGCTTGAGCCATACAAGATTGACAAGCTGAGCTTGATGTTTGCCTACGTGTTTCATATTGCCGCTGTAATTTCCATCACCTACTCCTTGCATGTAAAGGATACAGTGCAGCAAGTTGCAGGGATGATGTACGCAGGCAGTGCTTTGGGCGCCGTTTTTGCTGGGGATTTATTAACTTTATTCGTTTTTTGGGAACTGTTAGCGCTCACTTCTGTGTTTCTTATTTGGGCCAGAAAGACACGTCGGGCTTACGTGGTGGGTTTGCGGTACCTTATTATTCAAATCTTTTCAGGTGTTTTACTGCTGGTCGGCGTGTTGTTTTACGCTACCGAAAAAGGCACCTTAGACTTTCAATACATTGGTTTGGACGGTGTGTATGGTTGGCTTATCTTTTTTGCCATTGGCATTAAGTGTGCCTTTCCATTGCTGCACAATTGGCTGACTGATGCGTACCCCGAAGCCACGCCTACGGGCACTGTTTTTTTAAGTGCCTTCACTACTAAGGTGGCAGTTTATGCCTTAGCACGAGGCTATCCTGGCACTGAATTGCTCGTTTACATTGGCGCTGCCATGACCTGCTTTCCTATATTTTGGGCGGTTGTTGAAAATGACCTGCGCCGTGTACTCGCCTACAGCCTAATTAATCAGGTGGGGTTTATGGTATGCGGCATAGGCATCGGCACAGCGCTGGCAATCAATGGTGCCGTGGCCCATGCCTTTAATGATGTTATTTTTAAAGGGCTACTCTTTATGAGTATGGGGGCTGTGCTCCACATGACAGGACGTATAAACGGTTCTGATTTAGGGGGGCTCTATAAGACCATGCCGAAAACTACGGTACTGTGTATTATTGGTGCGGCGTCTATTTCTGCCTTCCCGCTGTTTAGCGGTTTCGTGAGCAAGTCCATGGTGATGGCGGCGGCACTGGAAAACGGACATGATTGGGTATGGCTAATGCTATTATTTGCCTCTGCGGGTGTATTTCACCATGCGGGCATCAAGATCCCTTACTTTGCTTTCTTCGCCCACGACTCAGGCCTGAGAGCCAGTGATCCACCAACAAACATGTTGATTGCCATGTTTATTGCGGCGGGGCTGTGTATTGGCATTGGCGTTTACCCTGCGGCATTGTATTCGTTGCTTCCCTATGACACAGGCTACAACCCTTATGATGCCACCCATGTGCTAGCGCAAACGCAACTGCTGTTCTTCTCTGCACTGGCTTTCGTGTGGTTAAATTTACGCGGCATGTACCCACCCGAGTTAAAGTCAACGCACCTAGATTTTGATTGGACCTATCGACGGTTTATTCCTTTAGTATTACGTCGCTTGTTGGCTGCTATTTGGAAAGTCGATGGAGTGATACGCCGCAGTTTTCTGGCCAAATTAGATTCGGGTTTGAACTATTTGGCGCAAAGGCATGAAGGGCCCAGTAGCCTTCTCTCCCGTGATCATCCGGCAGGCAGCATGGTACTGTGGGTTGCGGTTCTGCTGGCCATCTACTTGCTCATGAGCTTTATTCGCTAATCAAATAGAGCATGATTAATACACTCGTTTAACTTAGGCCATTTCAAAGACCAGAACCAAGCACCGAAAACAAGGCCAACCGACGTAAGTCCAGCTGGCCTCTTATTTAGTTCACGTATTCAGCGGCTAACAGTCTATTAGACCCTTTTAGCCGCCCATAACGACACACCTATTAGCGGTATATGTCGTGTACTTGCATTTGTTTTTAGCGGTCTGTGGGGGTGTGGTCTAAGGTTTATATAAGGTGTAGGTGCCTGCAAGTTAATATCTTCTATCAGCAAGCCTGACGCTTCTGCGAGCCTCATACCTATATCGCTTATCAATGCCACTAACCAGCGAATATCATCATCCATTACTAGACACTGCTTCTGCAGCTTTATCAGCTTATCAGTTGGTATTGGCCTACGCTTCTCACCCAAGTGGATTGTTGGGAGATATATGCCAATAAAGTTATTCTGGATACCCAGTCCAAGCTCGGCAATAGCAAAGTTAGTTACCGCCCTCACAACGCCAAATGTACGCTGTACCGAACTTATACTCAAACCCTTCTCTAGCAACCATTGCCTCAATTGAGCGGCATCACTGGTCTTATACATATCCAGCGGCCTATCAGCTAGGCAGTCAACTACATAATCAATATTACGTCTTGCAGTACGGAAGAACATGCCTGCCCTGCCAACCCCTTTCACGCTAAAATAGAGTTCTAATGCTTGAATGAGTGTGATGACTGTTGAGCTGCCCTGCAGGTGCTCTCTGGTCAATAAGTGAGCACAAGGAGGCTCAGTATTCCTCAACCTTAGATCGTGCCAATAGTCTTCCAAACGCACAGATAACAACCTAGACGAATGCACAGCATGTCTACGATTGGTAGTACGTAAGGATTGAATTACACGAGGCTTACTGTAATAACTTGTTAAATCTGCAGGAATAGCACGTGAAAAGTAATAGTAACCACCTTTTAGGTAGGTGTACGCTGGGTGCTTAGGGGGAATTTGTGTCCTCATAAATGTCTACCGTCACAGTTGGATTCAGTGGGTTTTAATAGACATTTCAATAAGTTACCTGAGGATCCTCAGGGGAATTTGGCGGTGAGAGAGGGATTCGAACCCTCGGTACCTTGCGGTACACACACTTTCCAGGCGTGCTCCTTCGGCCACTCGGACACCTCACCATTTGAAGGCGCAGATTTTATGCTTTTAAAGGATAAAAAGCAATAAAATTCAATGCATTAATGCCAATGCTTAATGAATGCTTGGCTGTTAACTACAGGCACAGATTTAGGGGCTACGATAGGTGTGCCCATATAAATCATACCGATCATCTGCTCGCCTTCTTGCAGGTCAAACGCTTGCGTTATAGTAGGATGAGCCACTACCCAACCTGTGCGCCATACGGCGCCAATACCTTGTGCATAAGCAGCCAGCAACATAGCGTGGCCCGCAGCGGCAGTGGCTTGTATTTGCTCTGCCGTAGGCACTTTAGGGTGCGTTTTAGGGCTGGCTATTAATACTAATATGCTGGGTGCACGGTGAGGCATGTTAAGACATCTTTCAAGTGTTTGTGCATCACTATCTGGGCTACGCTCAAGCTGTGCTTGATGTAGTAGTTGTCCAAGTTTATCTAGGCCTGCGCCTTCCACCATCACAGCACGCCAAGGCTTAAGGTTGCCATGGTCTGGAGCTCTTAAAGCCGCTTGCAAAATCACTTCTAGCTGCACCTGCGAAGGTGCCGGTGCTTGCAGCCTTTGCACTGAAACCCGATTAAGTAAGCCGTGTAATAATTCCATAATAATGTCTCTAAATACCTATTGACGCTGAGTGCGGTGGTTGCTGGGCAACACAGGCCTAGTAGAGCGGTAGGGATTAATATCCAAGCCACCCCGTCTCACATAACGTGCATACACTGTAAGCTGGCCAGGTTTACATTGCGCTTTAATATCTAGGAAAATCTGCTCAACACATTGCTCATGAAAATCACCATGTTCACGGTAAGACACGATATAGGCTAATAAGCCCTCTCTTTGTATTGTTGGGCCTTCATACTCTATCACTAAAGTGGCCCAGTCTGGCTGACCTGTTACCGGGCAGTTACTTTTGAGCAAGTTGCTATGTAATATTTCAGTTCTGTAAGCTTTTACGTTAGAAGATAACAAGCTTGCATCTGGTTCATAAGTGGTGATCTGGATATCTTGGTCATCAATATTTGCCCCTGGCACAGGTAACACAGGCATGGCCATTTGATCCAAGCCATACAAAGTCACTTGTACATCGGCCCCTGCTGCTGCAGATAAATCAGCCACCATTCGCTCTTGCACCCCAGAGACACTGTTCATTTTGGTTTGATTAAATGAGTTTAGATAAAGCTTAAATGACTTACTTTCAATAATATAGGGGCTATCAGCAGGGATTCTAAATTCGGCTACCACCATTTGCGGTAAGCCTTTTTCATTTAGCCAAGACACTTCAAAGGCGTTCCAAACATCAATACCATAAAAGGGTCGTGATGAAAATTCTGGCTGCCAAGGGGTATTACGCGGAATAGGAAATAACAATTCTGGCGCATATTGTGTGACATAACTACTTTGGTCACCTAAAGGGGACGCTTCTATAAAATCTTTTTGTTGCATCTTTTTCTCCAAGCAAAAATGGCTATTTACGAATGCCCTTACCGGTATTTAATAAGTGCATGCAGTAGCTAAATAAGGCAATAATAAACCCACATATCACAAGTAAGGAATAACCTACAGGTATGTCAGACACTCCTAAAATACCAAATCTAAACGCATTCACCATATACAAAATGGGATTGAGTTGTGACACACTCGCCCAAAAATCTGGCAGTAAATCTATGGAATAAAACACTCCACCTAGGTAGGTTAAGGGGGTAAGAATAAAGGTGGGCACTATGGCGATATCGTCAAAGCTGTTAGCAAACACTGCGTTAATAAAGCCGCCTAAACTAAATAAAATAGAGGTCATTAGCACCACCAGCACGATGATACCTAGGTTATGCACGTCAAGCTGGGTAAAAAACAACGACAAACAAGTCACTATGGTACCCACAGCCAAACCACGGGCCACACCGCCTGTCACATAGCCTGCCAAAATCACCCAGTTAGGCATAGGTGACACTAGCATTTCTTCTAGGCTGCCTTGATACTTAGTGCTATAAAAAGAAGACACTACATTGCCATAAGAATTACTAATCACCGACATCATGATTAGCCCTGGCACGATAAATTGCATGTAATCAAAGCCACCCATCTGTCCTATGCGGCTGCCTATTAAATTACCAAAGATAATAAAATACAGCACCATGATAATAGAAGGTGGTAATAAGGTTTGCACCCAAATACGCATAAAGCGCTGGATTTCTTTGCGCACAATAGTGGAGTAGGCAATGTATATTTCATAAGCTGACATTATGCGCTTACTCCTTGCAAATCAGTCTTGTTGTTGGTGACTAAGTTGACAAATAGCTCTTCTAGTCGGTTGGTTTTATTTCGCATACTTGTCACTTCAATGCCTGCCGTTGATAAAACAACAAACACGCTGTTGATATCTTGGCCTTGGTTAAGGGTGACTTCCAAATGCGTATCACCTACCAACAACAAACTATAGCCCGATATTTCTGGCGCAGTGGCTAAAGGCTCTAATAAATCTAGCACTATGGTTTCTGTATTAATGGTTTTTAACAGCTCTTTCATAGGGCTGTGTTTAATAATTTCACCCTGATCAATAATAGCGATGTTGCGGCACAGATTTTCTGCCTCTTCTAAATAATGCGTAGTGAGGATAATGGTAGTGCCCTGCTCATTAATACGCGTAAGAAACTCCCACATAGAGCGTCGAAGCTCTATATCTACGCCTGCGGTGGGCTCATCTAGTATCAGCAACTTGGGTTTATGCACTAAGGCACGAGCAATCATTAGGCGGCGTTTCATGCCGCCTGACAAATTACGAGATGCCTCTTTACGTTTGTCCCATAAGCCTAGCTGTTTGAGAAGCTGCTCTGTGCGCCTGAGAGCTTCATCACGTGGGATACCATAGTAGCCTGCTTGCTGCACCACCACATCTGCAACTTTTTCAAACATATTGAAATTAAATTCTTGCGGCACCACACCCATCATACATTTGGCTTGGCTAACGTGGGTGTCCAGGTCATACCCAAACACGCTCACCGTACCTGAGCTTTTATTCACCAAAGAGGACACCACACCCAACGTGGTGGACTTACCCGCCCCGTTGGGACCTAGCAAGGCAAAAAAATCGCCTTGTTCTACTTTTAAACTAATGCCTTTGAGTGCCTCAAAACCGTTGTCGTATATTTTGTGTAACTGATTAATTTCTAATGCGTGTGTCATAGTATTTTGTACTGGTTTTAAGTGATCGTTTGCTCTCATATTATGGGGGCTCTTTGGGTTTTTTAAAGGGCACACCTATCAGATTGCACTACTGTGCCGGCAAAGACATCGTTGTGTAAAAATTACTTTACTGTGCTCACCAAAACACAACACTTAGATAGGAAAATGACGTGCTTAAAAAAACCTGCTATACATAGCATTATACAAAACAATCCACACACAACAGATGCCTACACAAGAAGAATACAGTGCATGGAATCCAGGGTTAAGTACTAACTTACCGCTGGATCTTGGCCGCCTAGAAACTATTTTTCAAGCGCCCAACGTTTATACTGACTACGAAGAAGTTCAGGAAATTGCAGCACTGACCGGCCTTAAACCGCAATATTTAGTTGGCTTTACATCCTGGCGATTAGTAATGCACGAGCTCATTGTTAGGGTGGGAGCCAACATTCATATCCCAGAAGCTGAGCTTGAAGAAGACTTAGGTATCAATTTTCGGCGGATTACTAATGACATTTTACACCAACACATTGCGCCCTTATACCCCACCATTGAAATCCAGTTTCAACATTTATCAGATTGTGTAAAGGTAGAAGTGGATAGAGTACTGGCTGAAGAAATAATGATTCATACTCCCCCTGTTGTCATAAAAAAAAGCGTATGGCCTTGGCATAAAAAGAACCCCACTGAACAACCTCGCCTAAGCAGTGCCGAAATTCAATTTAAGGCGATTAACACACTCAAGACCACAGGTTTGGCACACAAAAACCCTTTGATTAAAGCCGTTTACAAAAGTAGTTATCAAATACTAGGTTCTATTGCTGCTACTCGAGGTTTGATAGGTAATGACGCCATCTTTATGAGCCGCATTATTTGCCGGCACACCCTTAACAACTATGGCAGCTATATGGTGGGTAAATGGATAGAACCTGCCATTGGAACCGCTGTCATAGCTAACCAATATCAGCTACTGAAAGGTGTGGAAAAGCCTGTCATTATTAGCTTAAAAGGCGCTTCTGCAGCTGGAAAAAGCACCATACGTCCACTATTAAAAGAGACCATGAAGCAACGTGGCATTGAGTCTTCGTTATATGGCATTATTAGCCCAGACATTTGGCGTCGCCAATTATTAGACTACGAGTCGCTAGGCCCTCATTATAAATATTCAGGCCGCTTTACCAGCAACGAAGTGAATATTATTGACGGCAAATTAGACCGCTACATAAGGCGTGTAAGCCAACAGAATAAATCCATTCCCAATATTTTGGTAGATCGATTTAGATTTGACAGCTTTTCAACGCAGCAAATACAAAAAGTACTACATGGCACCTATGCCAAATACGCTCACACTATGTATATGTATTTTATCATCACTGCGCCTCAAGATACTGTAGAGCGAGGCTGGATAAGAGGTAAAGAAAGGGGGCGTTACAAATCTGTGGAAGATTTTTTGGGCCACAGTGTGGAAGCATACCAGGGTATTCCAAAGCTAATATTTAAGTGGCTAGCCCATACTACGCCTCAGTATGAATTCACTTTTTTTGATAATAGTGTTCCTAAAGGTCAGTTTCCACTCACTAGCGCCACGGGTAACCAAAAAGGCATACAGGTGTTTGACCCTAGGGTGTTTATTAACATTGAACGATATCAAAAAATTAACATCCACGCACAAAATGCACAGCAGGTTTACCCGAACGAAAAAATCATGGCAGTGGCCAACAACATGAGCTTTTTTAACCAGTGTTTAAAGCGCTTTCCAAGTGCATCCTTTAGTTGCTCACACAAGCATCAACCTTACTTAATAGTGCGCCAAAAAAGCTATACAATCAGCAATCAAGAAGAGCTAAACTTACAACGTGAAGACCCAGAACTTGAAGCATTTTTTGAGCAAATTTTAGCACCTAGAACCTGCATTAATAGTATTTAAACGTGCCCATTTAAAAGCCCACGCAGGCCAGACCAACGCTTAGTTTTATTGTTCACAGCTTTGTTCCACACCGATTGGTCTACTTTAATACTGCACGTTACCTTGGCGCGAGTGATGGCGGTATAAAGTAACGCAGAAGACAACAATCGCTGGGCTTGGGGAGCAACAATAAGCGCCACGTGAGCAAACTCTGAGCCTTGGGTTTTATGAATGGTCATGGCATACACAGTTTCTAAATCTTGTAATAAGCCCACGTTTACTTTGCGCACTATTTGAGACTGTAAAAAACAGGCATTTAGCTGGCCATCTTCTTGCGCCCACATAATGCCAACATCACCATTGAACAAGCCCAGCCCATGGTGGTTTTTAGTCACCATCACAGGTTTCCCATGATAGTTTTGCCCCAACCTAACTTGAGACAAGCGCCTGCTAAGAAGGCGCTCTACGTGTTCATTAAGGCCTTCTACACCTAAGTCTCCTTGGCGGGTTGCGGCAAGGATTCTAAATTGATTTAAACACTCAAAGGCTTCATCCAATGAAGGTGCTTTGAGCATAGGCATAAAATATTCATCACACATTTGTGCAAGCCACAGTTCAAAGTGTTCATCTGTGATCAAGTGCAAGTCTTTATGGTCTGATAACACTTCAAAGCTTTTTTGGGCTTGATTATGCATGACCTGAGTTGCTAATAAACTAATACCACCTTGGCCATCAAACCGATGGCTTTTATGTAAGTAGCTGATAAAGCTTGGAGGTATATCAGCCAAAATAGAACCTGCTGCCACAGAAGGTAACTGCTGCGCATCTCCCACCAATACTAGCTTACAATGACTAGGAAGTGCTGCTAACAAGCGCGCCATCATAGGTAAATCCACCATGGAAACTTCATCCACCAGCAATAGATCAATGGGTAAAGTATTATCCTGATGGTACTTAGTAACGTGTGTATTAGGGCGCACTCCCAACAAGCCATGTAGCGTATGGGCAGTGTCTGGGAGGCTATTGATGAGTGTTTTATTGATGCCTTGGTTTAATAATTGCGCTTTGGCGGCATTAATAGACTCCACTAAGCGCTGCTTTGCTTTACCTGTTGGGGCCGCCATGGCAATGGTTAAAGGGGTATCACTTACGGCTTGTAAAGCCACTAAAAGACGAGCAACAGTATAGGTTTTACCTGTGCCTGGGCCACCAGACACCACACTTAACTGGCGCCCAAATGCATCTTTGACTGCTTGGGCTTGCCAGTCTACTTGGGCCTGTTTAGCAAAAAGTTGTGATAACACTTCATCAGCAATCACCTCTTGTTGTGGTGTTAGTTCACACTTGCGCATCCGATTTAATAACTGTTTTGCAACCTGCTGTTCATAGTGCCAATATCTGCGCAAATACAAACGTTCATATTCAAATACCAAAGGTGCGGTATGGCTTGGAGTAATGGGATGATCTTGAACACAATTCACCAGTTCTTCAAATGCACCAAATGTATAACCTATCTTTTCGTCGATCACTTCATCAGGTCCCACATCAGGCCTAGAATCAACCCTTAGATCAACCAAGGAAGACCAATAGGTTTGTCCTGCTATATCAGCTAAAGGCAGGCAAGTGTGGCCACTTCGCAAGGCTTTACTTAAGGCCATGATCAAATGTTGCATCACATCATTTTGGCTGTTTAAGCTTTCACATAAGCCCTTGGCTAAAAACACATCCACCGCTTCTAAACCAGTGTAATTATTATGCAGCTGTTCTTTTGAAACCATCATTTGACATCTCCCGCAAACAATTGATCCAGCTGATTAAGCTCATCTGTAGTAATTGCCTGAGCAAATACACCTGTATCACTATGGGGTGACATGCCTCTAAGGTATAAATAATATACCCCACCAAAGTGCTGCTGCGGGCTATAGTTTGGCAATCTTTGGCCTAGGTATCGGTGTAGGGCTAGGCTATATATTAAATATTGCAGGTCATAATAGTGGTTTTGGTTGGACTCCAGCATGGCTTGGTGATTGTAGTCTGCAAAGTTGTCACCTAAATGGTTAGATTTGTAATCGGCTACAAAAAATCGTCCGTCATGTTCAAACACCAAATCTATAAAACCATGCATCATGCCATGTAACACAGGGTGAGTAGGTAATGCAGTAGGTGCACCTGATCTATGTGTGCTTAAAATATTTGCTAAGGTTGCTTGCTTAGCATGCTGTAAGGGGAAGTAAAACTCAGTTTCCCTTAATGTTTGCTGGGGTAACAGCTGCCCCAAGCTGCAATTACTGTGCGATTGTGAGCCTGTGTCTTCTTGTGTGCCAAGGGCTGGCAAGTGAGTTAACAAACATTCCTCTAACCACTGCTGCAAACGCGCCATCTTGTCAGTATCATCTGCGCCTATACCTACCATAGTGTGATATTTGGCCAAAGGCACTTCCATGGCATGAACCCAATTTGGCTGAGCAAAATCTACCTGTTCTAAAATGTCATGCAACAACAAACCACTATTTTTACCCTTTGCTAGAGTAAAGCGTAATGCCTGCGACTGTATGGTTTGTGAAGGCTCAACTAAGGCAGTGCTGCCATCTCCCCGATCTTTCACGCTACTTTGTGGTGGCACAGAGCCATAGCCAAGCTTTCGCACCAAGGCACTGTAAGATAACAAGTGGTTATTTGCATCAATGTGTCCGGTAAAATTTTGTGTGGTTAATACCTGTGCTTGTAATTCATCTTTCACTAAAGCTTCAACCGTAGGCACAGACATAGACCTTTGCAGCTCATCTTCATCTACACATAGCACTTGTGAGTCTGTGGCATGAGTTAGTGGCACCAAAGCTTCAGGCCAGCTAGGTAAGTTATTATTATCACAAGCCCCAAAAACCACTTGCCCCAAAGGCGACAACTGGCTGTTAGGGAAGTTACTTACTGGAATGTAACACTGATATTGAGCACGTGTAATCGCCACATATAACAACCTTAATGATTCTTCATAGGCAGCTTGAGCGGTTTGCTCACATATTAAAGGGTCTGGCCCTATCATCAATGCTTGGCAGTGCTCTTTTGGATGATAGTAAGAGAATAGCTGAGACTTTTTCTTGCCTCGTTTTAGAGGATCTTTTGCTTGGCTAGCAAACGGTATAAATACCACTGGGTATTCCAGGCCTTTAGAGCCATGCTGGGTAACAATTTGGATCAACTTGGCATCGCTTTCTAGCCTTAATTCAGCACTAGCATCTGCTTGGTCGCTATCACACTGCTGTTGCAACCATTCCACCAGCAATAATGCAGAGCTTGCCTGATTTGATGCCTTTTGTAATAGCTCTGCCAATTGCACCATGTTGGTTAGATAGCGTTCTTTATTTTGGGCAGGCGGCACGGCACGTTGCTTTAGCAGCCTAATAATAAGCACCATGGCGCCTTGTTGCAGCCATAGTTTGCGCATTTGCATCATTTGGCTTCTTACTTCTATTAAATAGCTGTCACTGGATGAAAGCTTAGCCAACAAGGGCACATTGCCACCCCATAACTGCGTACTAGCGGCACGCACAAGCTGCCTTTGGTCTTCACAGTGCAGTATTCCATTAAGTAACCGCAGCATTTCAATAGCTTGCTCACTTTTATACACGCTACTTCTATCGCTAATATAAACGCTTGGTAACTGGGCTTTTTGCAAGGCTTTTTGCAAGGCTTGAGCTTCGCCTGCCCCGCGCACTAACAAAGCAATATCGCAGGCTTTAAAATGCCCTTGGTGTAAAATAGTTTGCACTTGCCCCACACACCAGTTTGCGATGTGTTGGTACTTGTGTTCATTGGTAAGCACTTGTGTAGGCAACCAAACGTACGACAAAGCCACCCCACTGGCTTTAGGGTTTTGATCTTGATTTGCTGTGGCAAAAGCACTGGCTTTTACAGCGCTGTAGTCGATGCCTGGGCCTAATAGGTTATGCTCATGGGCCTTTAAAAATAAACGATTATAAGCGGCCACCATGGCATGGCTAGAGCGCCAGTTAGTGTCCATATGCCAGCGGTAATCGGTCGATTGTGCGGCGTGTAAGTAAGTATGTATATCGCCGCCCCTAAAGCCATATATAGCTTGTTTTGGGTCACCAATCATAAATAGTGCAGTATTACCTTGCGCTTCATATAGGCGATTTAAAATAGCGTATTGATGCCCATCAGTATCCTGAAACTCATCCACTAAAGCCACGGGATAAGCAATGCGCAGTGCATCTACAAGGGCTGCATTTTCAGGCTTTATCACACATTCAGACAAACGCCTTACCAGATCATCAAACTCCATAACCTGTTGCTTGTGTTTTGCTTTTTGATAGGCTTTTCTTACCGTATTTACGGCTATCAAAATGTCTGGTGCCAATACACATTGCTGTGCATTGGCAGCATAGTTTTTCTTAAAGCTTTCATTATTTATACGCACAGATAAAGCTTTAATGACAGGTTTTAGCTCTGGCACTTTGCCAAGTTTACCCCCGTGTAAGCAGAGCAAATGGTCTTTGTGCGCTTGGGCAAAATCAACAGTGCCAAGCCAATTAATTAAACCTTGCCACTGGGCCAGTTTTGCCTCTTTTGTTTTAGGGTCTGACATGGTGGCTTGGATCATTTGCTCTTCTAAATCAAGCAAGCTTTCACGCACTTGTATTTTATTGGCGTGCCAAGCTTTATGCCAAGCGTCCGCAGAAGCGCAAAACACAGGTGTTTGGCTTAATAGAGCCCCACTAAATGCGTCCCAAAAACCTTTAGGCGTGTGCCAGCCTTGCTGCTCTAGCTGGCTATATAGCTTAGGCTGGTGCATAGCCACCCGCAGCCAGTCTTGCAGTGCAGTGAAGGCTAAGTCTTGTGTGTTAGCCTCAAGCACTACCTCTAGCCCTGTCTGACTAGCAAAGGCATGTTGTTCTAGGGCACGCCCACAAAAGCCATGGATGGTAAATATGGCCGCTTGATCTAAATTGAGTAGGGCTTGGTGCAACAACAATTGAGCTTGTTTCGCTTGGGTGTGTTGGTAGAGGTGCTGCCAAAATTCATCTTCATGCTTGCCCCAATTACTCTGGGCGTCACGCAAGGTTTCTTCTATACGGCCGCGCAACTCTTGCGTGGCTGCACGGGTGTACGTCATTAGCAATATTTGCTCTACAGGGATTTGTTTTTCTAGCAGCAAACGCAAATATATCCGCGTAATGCTATAGGTTTTACCAGTGCCCGCACTTGCTTCAATAAGGTGACGGCCTTGGAGTGGTAAATTTACTAAGTCTAGGTTAGGCATGCTTCACCAATTTAATGCAATCTACCATGGGCTGATATAAGGGGCCAAACTGTTCATGCCAGTCATCAAATGGTGGCGTTTGTGGCCACAACCATCGCCTATAAGGGTCACTTGAAAAATCAAACGCCATACTATATTTATGGTGATACCAGCTTTTTTGCCACTGACTTTTACGTTTGGCTTCATCTTGAGAATCTACTTTTAGCAACTCTATGGCTAGCTCTGCATCCAAGGGTAGTGCTTTAGTTAGACCTAAAATATACATTTGCATAATGCTGTCTAGCTGGGCTTTTGCATCTTCTAAACCTTTTAGTTGAAGGTTCTTTTCTAAGTGCACAGACACACCATCAACGTTTTGTTCAAATGCCACCTGAGCGATCAAGCACCTCACCCAAAGGGATAGTTTATCTTTAGCTTTGGCCTTAGTAGGCCTAGTAAGCACTACTTTTAACGGGCTATTTTCATCCAGTGGCTCGCCAGTTAGGGCTATTTCATCGGTGATGGTTAAGCCCATAAAACTGATACTGACTGGGTGTTTTTTTATCTGGGCATAATTCACACTACATAGCTCATCTACCAAAGATTGTGCTTCGCCTTCGCTGGTATCTATACTATTAGCACCAAGGTGGCTATCTGGTAATTTTCCATTTAGCTGATACTCTTGCCTTACCAAGGCACAAGCCTGCGGCTCATTAGATAATACTGCCTCGAGCATTTTTTCGCGCAGCTTATACTCTACCAACTTAGAGCTTGCAAAAGGCTCATCATCGTTGAGATCTAAATCATAGTCATGTAAATACAAGCCCAAGCGTTGGTTAGTAAACATACGCCCAGGGTTTTCCAAAAAACGCACTAGCTCATTGATGGTGATACTGCTCTGGCTAGAAGTAATACTAGGAGTTAGTTCTACAACGTCATCTTGCACTTCGTGTTTTGCTTGCAGCACACGCAGCCACGCTGATTCAAAACTAGGCGAAGGCATTGTATCGAAGGAGGCATTAGAAACACCATGGAAATTTTCCTCGCTAAAGCTATGCAAAGGCAATGGTCTAAGCTGTGATGCTAAGTGATCATCCTTAAAATGCCACCCATAGCCGTTTTGCAAGTATTCCATTAGCTCTGACACTACCAAACTAGGCTGACGTGGAGAGTTATTTTTGCTATCACTGCCTTGATAACTTAAATACAAACACTCTCGTGCACTTATTAACGCTTCCAAAAACAGATAACGATCATCACCACGGCGCGAACGATCTCCTACTCTGCGACCTTCTTGAGCCATTAAATCAAAGTCTAATGGTTTTGATTGACGAGGATACTGCCCATCATTAAGGCCCAACATAGCCACTACTTTAAAGGGAATACTGCGCATAGGCACCATGGAACAAAAGGTGACTTTGCCCGTAATAAAAGCTTGCGTGCTACTAGCTACAGACAGTTTTTGTGTGAGGCTATAACGCACCACTTCCAAACTAATCGTTTGGACATAATCCACTTGTTCAATCCACACAGCCATATTACCAATAGCGGTAGATAAGCACTCTTTTGCAAGCTCTTCACTGTAGTCACCGTCTTGATCGTCAGCAAAAAACTCATCTATCATGCTAGTAAGGTAGCCACGCCAGGCTTTACCAGTGCGGGGTGTATTAAGCTGCCGTGCATGGGTTTGTAGTTGTTCAAGCACCTGCATTAAGCGCCCTAGAAGTATAGCTTGATCGCCCTCTACATCGGCTAGCAGCCAATCATCTTGATAGTTAAGCGCTTGGTCACCTTGGGCAAAACCAAGCAGCAAACGCTTAAGTCCCCACGACCAACTGTAGGTAGGTGTTGAAGATGTTTGACCCAACGTATGTGCCTTATGCTGTTCATCCAAACCCCAATGTACACTGGCATTCGCCAACCACACCGCAATAATTTCAAGCTCGTCAACACCTATTCCAAACTTTCTTTGAATACCTGGTAGGCGCAAAAAGTCTAGAATAAAAGACACTTGAAAACGGCTATCTGGTAATTGTAAAAGCTGCAAAAAAGCGGCCACTAAGGGTTGAGAATCTTGTGGTTTTCTATCAGCTATAGAACAAGGTAATTGAGGTGTTTGAGAACCATTGTCAAAACCATAGCCGTGATCAAACTGACGCCCATGAGTATCAAATACCGCACCCACGTGGGCTGCATAATCTTCTACCTGTGGGCACATCACTAATATGTCACTAGGTTTGAGTGTAGGATCTTGTTGGAATTTACCAAGCAACCAATCGTGCAATCCTTGTAACTCTCGCAAAGCACTGGAGCCATGGGTAAAGACTAGACTATCATCAACCTTTTTTTGGGCAAGTTTGTGTGAAGGGTTGCGTGCGTCTTCCAAGTGCAAAATATCGTGTTGTATCTGCTGTAAAGTAGATAGATGGCCGTCTGCGGTTGCGGGCTGCGCCTCTTCAAAGGCATCAATGTTGTAGCTGTCTTGTTGTTGTAATAACCGAAAAAATTCTTTGCCTTGGGCGCCCAAATTGGCTAATAACGGATTACCCCCGTCCACTAAAACATCATCGTCTTGTTGCTCAAGCCAGTGTTTAAGGTGCGTTGATGCGATGGCTTTTTCAGATTGAATATGCCCCCAATACTCGGCACAAGGGTTAAGATGGAACACATGCACTTGGGTATGCGCTGCCAAGGCAGAAAATACTTCTAAGGTAGCAGGTGCCATGGTGTTAAGTGCAAACAAGCACACTTGTTGTGGCAGGTCATTACGCTGGGCGCTAGTTAATTGGCCCAAACTTTGTATTAGCTTTCGTTGAATATCAATGGGATGACGATCATCTTGCTGACATAAAACAGCCCACAACTGGGCTTGCCAGTGTTGTGTTTGATCTTGTGCCTTAATTTGCCAGCTGGTAAGCCAGTCGGGTCGATAAAGGATATATTGTTCAAATAAATCAGCTAGGGCACTTGCAAGTTGAAAGCGTTTTAGTAAGTCATCAGCGCTATATTCACCTAGGTTAGATGCAGATTGCCAATACCTATTGGCTTGAGTAAAGGCTGGATTTTTGAGTGTATCATCACTGGCTAAAATATCGTCAATGCGCCACACCAAAGCTTCACGCTGATAAGGAGGTTGCTGAGGAACCTGATCGTCTCCTAAAAGTTTGCGCGCTAGTTGCCATACAAACTTTCCAGGTAAAGGGTAATTTATGTTCATGGCAATGCCATCTTGCTTGGCTAACTGAGTATTAAGCCAATGCTGCATGCCTGGGTTTTCTACGATCACTTGGCTACTATTAAGCACACCAGCCAAGCCCTTTTGGTGCCCTAGTTTAACCACATGGTTGAGCAACACCGCCAAGTCTTCCAGCCTGTTAGCAGGGTACACCATCAGTTGTTTTGCTAGCGCCATGCAAGCTATTCCTTGTGTGTTAACTTTTGAGCCTGCCTCACACAGGCCCTGCTGTTGTTGATTACAAGCTTTGAGTAATTTGCACACTCATATGCTGTTTTTCATCACTTAAGTGCATTTGATCTTCTTCAATAATACAGCCTAAGTTCATGGTTTTAAACAACAACTGTTCTATAGCATCGTCGCTTTGCACATTAATATGAAATACCTTGACCTTTTTGTTAGCTGTTAAAGCCGCACGGTTTTTGTCTAACCAAATGTCAGCTTTGTTGTCATGGTAGGTATAAATAGACACTTGTTGTGCTTTGCCACTGGCTTGTCGAATGCGTTTTTCATCAGGCATGCCAAGCTCTATCCAATGGACTATATTTCCAGTTAAATCCCGTTGCCATAAATCAGGCTCATCGACAGAGCTTATGCCTTTAGTAAGCTCTAGGTCTTCATGAGCTGCATGTAAAAAAGCAATCAGCCTACACATAAGGCGTGTTTCGTTTTCAGAAGGGTGTTTGGCTATGGTGAGATTGTAATCAGCATAGTGGTGGCTGTTAAGGTTGGACAGGTTTAAATTTGCCTTGTATATGGTCGCGCCTATGGCCATGGTTTTTCTCTATGCTAGGATTTAGTGATACATATAATAGTGTGTCACTAGATTAACACGAACACATCTAAAAACGGCTGTTTATAAAGCCAAGCTTACACTTAGCGCCTTGCTCAGTTTTTGACTGCTAAGTAATTGTGTGTGAGTATCATTTATTAATTTTAGCTCATCCGCTACCCACTGCTTTAAGGTCTCTTTACATGGCATCTTCTATCCAACGCACCATGGGCGCTCGTGAGTGGCTTATGCTAATTACACTATCTGTGCTGTGGGGAGGCTCCTTCTTTTTTGTTGAGGTAGCAGTGACAGCCTTGCCTCCGTTAACCATAGTGGCTTTGCGTGTGGGCCTTGCTGCAATCACTTTGTGGGCTATTGCCATGGCCATGGGGCTAAAATTTCCCACCAACCTTGGGCTTTGGGCTGCGTTTTTAACCATGGGATTACTCAACAACATTATCCCTTTTAGTCTTATTGTGTGGGGCCAAACACACATTAGCTCTGGCTTAGCATCGGTGCTCAATGCAACCACTCCTTTATTTGGTGTATTAGTGGCTGGCTTGTTATTGGCAGACGAACGCATCTCTGGTCTAAAGTTAATAGGTGTAGCTATTGGGTTTTCAGGGGTGCTAGTCATGATCGGTATGCCTACAGTAGACATAGCCACCCAAGCTAGTGTTTTGGCTCAAATGGCTATATTGATTGCAGCTTTATCTTATGCCTTTGCCAGTGTTTTTGGACGGCGCTTTAAAGCCACAGGGCTAAACCCTATTATTATCGCCGCAGGCCAGGTGACAGGCTCTACGGTAATACTAGCTCCTGTTGCCATGCTGGTTGATGGCCCACTGGTGATCTTTGGCCCACTTGGGCCAAGCTACCTAGTTTGGATGTCTATACTGGCTTTAGCCATTTTTTCCACAGCACTGGCTTATGTATTGTATTTTAAAATTTTGTCATCCTCTGGTGCTACCAACATTTTGTTAGTGACACTTTTGGTGCCTGTTTCGGCCATTCTTTTAGGCACATTATTGCTAAGCGAAACCCTTGGGTGGAATCAGATGGCGGGCATGGGCCTTATTGCTTGTGGTTTGTCAGCGATAGATGGGCGGCTTTGGAAGCGTAAGTGAGCACCCAAATAAATAGTGGGGGCTCACTTATTTGATATCAGGCCAAGTGTCACTCAAACGATACCCCTGTGGCCAAGGATCACCAGCATCAAGCACATGTTGGTGTGTGCCTGTCACCCATGCTCGCCCTGTAATTTCAGGAATAATTGCTGGGATACTACCCACCATAGTGGTATCAATAATACGCCCGTGAAACTCTGAACCAATAATAGATTGTGCGGTGAAGGTTTCGCCAATCTTGATTTTGCCACAGGCATGGAGTAACGCCATACGTGCTGAGCTTGCTGTGCCAGTTGGAGATCGATCAATTTTTCCTGGCTTTATAGCCACTGCAGATTTTGCGGTTAAATGGCTGCCCTTTCGGGTTAATGGCCCTGCAAATAAACAAAAAGAAAAGTGCGTCCACTGAGGATTTAAGGGGTGGTGAAATTGCAATTGAGCATTAGCGGCATTAGTGATTTTAACACCCAAGGTAGCCAGGTCTTTGGCCTCACCGCTTTCTAATTTAAACCCTAGTGCTTGGGCATCTACCACCACAAAACTGTCTCCACCAAATGCCGTATCTACAGTAATGTCACCAATACCAGCAACCGTTATCTTGGCCCCTAGCTCACCTACAAAAGAAGGTAGGTTTTGTACTGTAATTCGTTGTGCCTTGCCATCGGCGCATTGCGCACGCACGCGCACCAAACCACCTGGCGCCTCAAGCACCAGGTGTGTTATGGGTTCTTGTATTGGAATGATACCAGTGTCTAATAACACCGTGGCTACACAAATAGAGTTTGAGCCTGACATAGGCGGGGTATCTTCAGGCTCCATGATAATAAAGCCCATTTGCGCCTCAGGATGTTTAGGTGGCACTAGTAAATTGACATGCCGAAATACACCACCACGGGGTTCGTTGAGCATAAAATTGCGCAGTGTTTGGTCATTGGCAATCCAATTACGCTGTTCCCATAAGGTATCACCTGGTGGCGAAGCGACACCACCCACAATCACGTCCCCTACTTCACCTTCCGCATGGCAAGAAACTACATGTATGGTTTTAATGCTTGCCATAATAGGTTAAATGTCCTTCATCAAACGCAGGGCATCATAAATAGCTGCATGGGTATTACGAGCCGAAACTGCATCACCTATTCGAAACAGCTGAAATTTACCCGCTTCATTTCGAGACACTTCTTGAACTTGCCCTAATATTAGGGCGGTCTGATCTACCTCACCTGCATTTGAAGACAGCGGTTTGAGATCAAAATATAGCTCATCCAGCGGCAAGGTGCCGTAATTGACTACGATCTGGTCATAGTCCATTGCATAAGTATGATCACTGTAATCTGTGCCAATAAGTGCAGTGAACTTTTTACCACTGTGTTCAATGCTCTTTTTAACATCAAGTAGCCGCCGCGCCACGGTGAAGGTGACGTCTTTGTCTTGCAAGGAGCGCATGTAGGGCACTAAATTCATGGCCATCACATCTGGGGCAAAGGTGCGATCTGGCGTCATTATCTCTATCTTTGAGCCTAAACTCGCTGCAAATTCAGCAGCTTGTAAGGCTGGATGATCTCCAGACTCATCATAGATAAGCATGTGTTTGGCAGGTTTTACATCACCAGAAATAATATCCCAGCTGGTGACCACACTAGATTGCTCTTTTTTGGTTTCAAACAGCTGTGTATTTGGCAGACCACCAGTAGCAATGATCACTACATCTGGCTCAAGCTCTGTAATGTCATAGGCTTGCGCTAATGTGTTAAACCGAAATTCAACATTACGCGCCTCACATTGAGTGATGCGCCAGTCTATAATAGACATCATTTCACGACGCCTTGGCGATTGCGCTGCCAAACGAATTTGGCCACCTGGCTTGGGCGCTGCTTCAAACACCACCACATGATGCCCGCGCTCCGCAGACACTCGTGCAGCCTCCATACCTGCAGGCCCAGCACCTATAATGACCACTTTTTTCTTGATGGTAGCCTTTGGAATATCATGAGGCATGGTAAGCTCACGCCCTGTAGCAGCATTGTGAATACAAAGCGCTTCGCCGCCTTGGTAGATGCGATCAAGACAATAGGTGGCGCCTACACACGGGCGAATGTCATCTTCACGCCCTTCCATAATTTTACGCACTATATGTGGGTCGGCCATATGCGCCCTGGTCATACCCACCATATCTAACAATCCTGCTGAGATGGCGTGACGCGCCGTGGCTACATCAGATATTTTTGCAGCATGAAACGTAGGTAAACCGGTTGCTTTTTTAACTTCCCCTGCAAAATCAAGGTGTGGCGCATTGGGCATGCCTTGCACTGGAATCATGTCGGTCAATGCAGGGTCTGTATGTATGCGGCCTCTAATCACATTTAAAAAATCCACTTGTCCAGAGGCAGCCAAGCGCTTGGATATCTCAATGCCCTGTGCTGGGGTAATACCACCTTTTTGTATTTCATCTGCAGTAAAGCGCAGCCCCACAATAAACTCACTACCTACGCGCTTACGAATAGCGTCTAATACTTCCATCGGGAAACGCATACGATTTTCTAAGGTATCAGCGCCGTAGGGACCTATTAAATCATTGGTTAAGGGCGACCAAAACTGATCCAATAAATGACCATACACTTGTAGCTCGATGCCATCCATTCCGCCTGCTTGCATGCGTTGGGCAGAGTCTGCAAAATCATTAATAATGCGCTCTATATCCCAGTCCTCTATCAGCTTAGGGAAAGCTCTGTGTGACGGTTCCCGGTGCTTTGATGATGAGACCGAAGGGAGCCAATCGCCTTTATTCCAATTAGTGCGCCGCCCTAAGTGGGTAAGCTGGATCATGGCTGCGCAGCCATGCTCATGCACGCCATCTGTGAGCTGCTGAATCCAAGGCACTACTTCATCACGATAAGCTAAAATATTATTAAATACTGGCGGGCTGTCTTTGCTTACCGATGCAGAACCTGCGGTCATGGTTAACGCTACTCCTGCTTTAGCACGCTCTACGTGGTAGGCGACATAACGCTCTTTAGGCATGCCATCTTCTGGATAAGCAGGTTCATGACTTGTGGTCATGATTCTATTTTTCAAGGTTAAATGCTTAAGCGCAAAAGGCTGTAATAGAGGATCGTTTGACATAATTTGCCCATCAGATAATAAATAACCATTGCAAGCTTATACCTGAAAATTTAAGCTTTTAATCAACTGCAATTTGGCAGAATATTGACATGCGTGTCAAGTGTTGTGAGACCACCATAGTATGGCTAAAAAAATGAGATCATGGTGCTGAAATAAAATCAAGCCATGATGAAGTGGTTTAAACCCAATACCCCTATCAAACGTGGGATTGTCAGGAAATGAACATTAGTGAACATGTAATCCATACCTAACGTGTTATCCCCCGTGGTATAACAGATTAAGATGATTTAAGCTTCCCGCCATATCAGGGATTGCTCTTACAATAATAGTGATTATTACAGCACTAACTGCTCGTTCTTGAAATACCCAATGAGATTTCAAGAAGTTATCTTAAAAAATACAAAAGAGTTGTCACTGCAACAAGTTATTAGTAGTGCAAAACTTAGGCGTCTTATGGAAAGCATTGATACAAAGTTTGGATTCCGAGTTAGGCAACTCAGAACGTCCTTGGGGTTATCACAAGAAAAATTAGCCAATATGGCTGGCATTGATAGAGCCCATATGGGCCACATTGAACGTGGCACGGTAAGCCCTTCTTTAAAGAAGGTCTCTCAAATTGCAAAAGCACTTAATGTATCAGCGGAAAGTCTTGTAGCTGATCACTAGCCCCCAAAACTCACTTACCTAGCCACTGTCTAGCCACTGTCTAGCCACTATGAATCTACCCAAAGTGGCCTATTAGATGTTTACTATTTAATTTTACATTGTGGAATCTGATCCACAGCCGCAATACCTGCTGCTAACCTAAGCGCACGCTCTTCATCAATGACCGCTTGAGGGAACTGCCCCATAAAGCAACAACACACATTTTCATCTATCATTGTTCTGGGCCCATGGGGGTGAGCAATGTGTCTATAAGGCGCATGTGTGTGCCCGTGCCCAGCATGGCTGTGCCCTTGCTTTTTGTGTGAATGGTCGTGCTTATGGTCATGGCTGTGCGTATGGGCATCTGAAGCCACTTCAACCTCTGGCTGAAACTCTGCATGATGATGATGAACAGTTACTTCACCAGCAGCTAGCCTAGCTTGAAAACTTTCCATAAGGCCATTATTTACCGCAGGCTGAGACACTGTTTCTTCGATTCGCTCAACAAAGGTATTAATTACATGGGATTGGTCACGCAAATAATCAGCAACACTAATACTTACATCAGGATGCTGCGCCACAACCTTGTCAATATAGCCGTGGATACGACCAATTAATTTACCTGAGAAAAGAAAATATGGTGCCACTACTATCTTTTTAAAGCCTAGCTTTAACGCCATTTCTAAACCGCGCCCCACCGATGGAAAGGTAACGCCAGAGTAAACCGTTTCACACCAACCAAAGCCCATATTTTCTGCCACAATGCGGGTGAGTTTTGAAACTTCTGCATTGGCTTGAGCCACTGATGTGCCTCGGCCCACCACTACCAGCATGGTGTCGTATAAATCACCAGGCTGTGGCATTTCAGCTAGATCCACCGCTTCCATAATGCGATGCTGAAAAGCCATGATCATTTCATCATGCAAGCCAAGCTCTTGACCATATTTGATGGTAAGTGCAGGGTTTTTTTGCATGTAAGTGGTTAATACTGAGGGGATATCATTTTGCGCATGCGTGGCTGAAAACAACATGCCAGGCACCGCATAGATGTTAGTGATGCCTTTAGCAATCAAACGATCTAACGCCATGTGGATATTAGGTGATGAATATTCTAAAAAACCATATTCAACCTCTAACTGAGGAAACCTAGCGCGCAAGCCAGTAGCCAATAAGCTGAACTCTTCTTCAGCAATTTTAGCTCGACTACCATGGCCGCAAATAATGATTCCAGAATTTGCGGGTAAAGCATTTAATAATGACATGAGTATCTCCTTAAGCTGCAAATTATACAGGCACATAGGCAGGGTTAAATACCCAACACGTCAAATAATTCTCAATTTGCGCCTAACTAGCTAGTTTATTAGGTGAATAACAAAAACGGGGGATAAAAATACAAATAGTTTGGGAATATTTGAGTTGTCATAGATGGTGCCCGGAGCCGGAATCGAACCGGCACGACCGTTAAGTCGCAAGATTTTAAGTCTTGTGTGTCTACCAATTTCACCATCCGGGCGATGGTCCTACAGAGGCGGCATGCATTAAAAAATACTTACCTTGTAATGCTACTAAGCCATTACATTTTTGGCAACAATACTGAGATTGCCGCCGATGCTTTCACGGCTTAATAAAGATCTATTTCAACGTGTTATGCGGAACAGCATTTTACACTTTGGGCCGTTAAAGTAAAGCTAAAAATGGTTATTTCCCACATATTAGGTATTCATTTTTTCACTGGGGCTTCAATCATCTCGCGCAGTAAAAACTTTTGCACTTTTCCCATCACATTTCGTGGTAATACAGACATATAAATCACATCACTTGGGTGTTTAAAACGAGCTAATTGCCCCACAAAGCTTTTTAATATGGCTTTTTTATCAAGCTCACTCTTTGGTGCCAACACGACAATAGCGATGGGAGTTTCTCCCCATTTAGCATCTTTTTTCCCTACCACTGCAGCTTCTAGTACACCTTCCAGGCCATTTAGGTGCACTTCTAGCTGTGCTGGGTAGATATTTTCTCCACCCGAAATAATCATGTCTTTAGCTCTGTCATCCACAATTAAATGCCCATCATTGTCTAAATGACCTAAGTCGCCCGTATCAAACCAGCCGTTTTGAAGCGCTAATACTGTCGCGTCTGGATTAGCCCAATATTCACATAAAACATTAGGCCCCTTAATAAGGATATGGCCCACCTCTTCTTGCCCCACTGTGACGGGCTCACCATTAGCGCGCATTAATTTCATTTTACAATGTAAAGCCGGTAAGCCTGTGCTATGAAATCGTGTCTTTGCTTGCTGCGCCGTTTGGTACACGGCGATGGGTGAAGTTTCTGTGAGGCCATACACTTGCTGCACGGGCAGCCCGCGACAGGCCACCGCTGCAATGAGGTCTGTAGGCACTAATGACGATCCACTGGTGATACTGCGCAAGCTAGTGAGGTCTGCAGTGGCCCACTGGGGCAATGCCAACATAGCTGACAATGTTGCAGGCACTAACACGGTTAAGCTAGGTTTATGATGCCCAATAGCAGTGAGCGTGTGCTGTGGGTCAAAGCGGGCGTGTAAAATCACGGTGGCTCCCACATACAAGGCAGGCAAGGTTTGTATGTTAAGCCCCCCCACATGAAACATGGGCAAGACAGTAAGAATAATGTCGTTGTTACTCATGTCATGCATGTGCTGGCTATTTAGCGCGTTATAAAAGAGTGCGTTTTGATCTAATACAGCGCCTTTAGGGTGGCCTGTAGTGCCCGATGTATACACAATAATCACTTTTGAGCTTAGGTTTACATGGGCGTTGTGTGCCTTGTAGGCCTTGTAATTATTGGCGCTACTGGCTTTGGCACGCGTGTCACGCAGCAAAGCTGAGTATGAGTGCCATAGGCCTGTTTGTGCGGCACTTTTGCAACCAACATCTTGCAATACAAACGCACACTTTGGATGGGCAGAATTAAGGCTAATTACTTGATGACTAAAGTCTGGAGTAACAAGCAAGGCTTTGGGAGTAGCATCGGCTAAAATGTAGTCATACTCGGGGGTTTCTAGGCGCCAATTGAGTGGCACAAAAATAGCGCCTACGCGAGCACATGCAAACAACACGCAGATAAATTCAACATCATTTAAGCCCAAGTATGCCACACGGTCACCATACTCTACATCAAGAGACTGCTGCAGCATTTGGGCGTTAGTATTTATGGCCTTAGCTAAATCTGCATATGTGTGCTGACGCTGCTGATCAATAATCGCAAGTTTATCAGGTGTAAAGCTTGCATGAACATCAATCCAGTTGGATATATTGTCCATTAATCGTCGGTCTCGCCACGTTCATATAGGCAGCCTTTACCCAGCATATCTAGGCACAGCTCTGCTGTCCAAGGCAGCATCAACGAGCCGCATCGGCTGTCACGATACCAGCGCTCTAGTGGCAGTGTCTTTAACATAGACTGGCCCCCACAGGTGCGAATAGCCAACTGAGCTATTTCATTGGCATTTTCCATAGTAGTGTACTGACCCGCCCATGCTCGCATTAGCTGATCTTTACTGGGGTTGGCGCACGCTTCACTCATAGATTGAAACCAAAGGGTTTTGGTTTGTTCTAACATAATTCGCATTTGGGCAACTGCAATCTGCTTGGTGGCAAATTGACGTCGCTTAACGGGGCCAGTGCCTTCTATTTCGCCTCGCAAATACTTTACTGTAAAGTCATAAGCTGCCTGGGCAATACCCATGTAGCTTGGTGTAAGTGTCATAAACATGTGTGGCCAACGTTTGGCAGCCTGAAAATAAATGCCTGCTGGCATAAGTGTGGCATTTTCAGGTACAAAAACGTCTTCAAAAATGAGCGTGCGCGAGACTGTGCCACGCATACCTACTGGGTCCCATTTACCTTGTACGGTTACCCCTTGCGACGCAGCTGGAACGGCTAGGTAGATAGTGTTACGGCGACTAAGCTCAGTGTTTTCATCTGTGGTTTGGGTACACAAAATACCATAATAATTGGCATGGCCAGCCAAGGATGCAAATATTTTTTTGCCGTTAACGCGCCAACCACCTTCCACCTTATGGGCTATGGTGGCAAAAGCGGTCGCTCCAGCTGCAGCAGAGCTACCTTCTGAAAAGGGTTGAGAGTAAATAGCTCCTTCTGTGAGTATGCGCTGATAATGTACCGAACGGTTTTGCTTATGCATTGTCCGAGTAGAGTCATCCATTTCCAAGTCATCGGTTAAAAGGCCACTCCACAAAGTAGAGCACACATGCATGTTCCAGGTGAGTGCTGTAGCGCCACAATAACGGCCTATTTCAGCCGCTGTTAAGGCATAGGTTAAAAAGCTAGCCCCCTCGCCCCCGTCTTCTTTGGGAATGCAAATGCCCATTAGATTGGCATCAAACAAGTCGTTATAATTTTCTGTTGGAAACGCTGCTCTAGCATCATAATCAGCTGCACGTCCTGCAAACTTAGTCTGTCCTATATGCCGAGCTCTTGCTGTAAGTTCTTGTTGCTGGCTAGTGAGTTGCCATGCCTTAGCATCAAACATAGGTTGATCAGGTTGCATGTAAAGCTCCTTTTTTGTGTGAGGTATGGGTATGTTTTTCAATATTGGTAGATAGGGCAATAAAATTGCTCACCTGCTGATTAAACAGGTGAGCCTGCTCTAGGTTTGCAAGGTGGCCTGCGTTGGGCAGTATGCAAAGCTTAGAGCCTTCAATTTTGCTCGCCAAACGCTGCATCATTAACGGACTTGCCATTTGATCTACAGCACCTGCTAGCAATAAGGTGGGAAGTTTCAAATGGGGTAGGTTGTCGCGGCAGTCAAATAGGCTAATGCACTGTATGGCTTGCCTGTAGGTATTATTAGGCACTTGTGCCATATGCTCAATAGCCACTTTGCGCACTTGTGGCTGGCTAGGCTGGGCTAATAGAGGGTCTATAAGCTTAGCAGCCAACTGCGCCATGCTACAGCCATGGTTTAATGGTTTTAGCCTTGCTTCAATAAATTGTTTTTGAAATTCACCATCATTAGAGCCGAAGGCTGCACTGGTTGAATACAAAATTAATCCTGCAAGGTCATCTGCATATTTTGCTGCGAAGGCTTGGGCTAACATGCCTCCAAACGAGTGTCCCAAAAGGTATACATTGTGCAGTTTATGGTGATCTAAAAATTGTTTTAACCCAGTCACTAAGTGATCCCAGTCCATCACTAGCAATGGTGCAGTCTTTCCATAACCAGCAATATCTATGCTCCACACTTGCACAGCATCACTTAAGCCACTCAACTGGGGCGCAAAGGCATTGGCGTTGCCACCTACACCGTGCAAACATACAAGCACGGGGCCTACTGTGCCACTTTTTACATAATTCCAGCTCATGCAATATCGCCTTGCAACTGGCCTCGCTCAATCACACAGTGCTGGTCTAAATGAATAGTGCAGTTGCGCACAGGTAGGTCAAAATGCCCTTGGGTATAACGCCCTGCGAACTCATTTGCCCCTGTAGAAAATAAAAAGTTTCCAGCAAAGGCGCGCAGCTCAGTGCCATTAGTGTCACGCTGGTCGTACATGGTAAGGGCCTCATAGCGGGCTTTAGGATTCATGCCAAAACCAACATGAGACACCGCATAAGCGTTTTTATCATTCCACGCTGCAAAATAACGTCGCATGAGCTCAGCATCAGTGCCTTGGCCATCTATTTTGGTCACAAAATCATTTTCTATGGTGAGGGTGACTGGGCGTTCTAAGTAGCGCTTAAAAGTGAGGTTAATATCACCTGCATCCAGTACTAAAGTGCCATTAGTTGTGCCTTGCTTAGGAAAGCACACCACTATCCCTGCAGGCCAGTGGGCCAAAGTGCCAGGTCTGTCTGTATAACCCCATACTCCAGCTGTTGGGGCATCTGTTATATCGATAGTAAGATGTGTGCCTGCATCTGAGGTCACCTGCATTTTGCTGGCTTGCTTGCAAAGCTTGGTGGCTGCTTTAACTTTAGGTGTTAGGGATGGATCTGGCGCAAGCCGTGTGAGTATTTCAGGGTGCTCGTTACTCACCATTAGCACACGTGCGCCACCTTGCAAAATTTGTGGCAATTCCACCGCATGTAATAAGCCCTCTACCGTACAATCAAGCACTAAGGTACTGCCTGCTAAGGCGCTAATGGCTGGGCCTGCATTTTGCAATACGCTAGAGGCGCCTGTAGATCTAACTGGCACAGGTGCATCAGATGCAGGCGTGGGGATACGCACATGAAATGCATGGCAACCCATACGCACCAGGGCTAGCTCTGCCAATTGCAAAAGAATATCTCTGGACTGAGACTCTGAAAGTATGGCCACACAATCACCTGCAACCAAGCCACACAAGCCTAAGGTTTGCTCAAACGCTGCCAGCCATGGCGCTTCAATGCGATCATTTAACATGTTTGTGCATCCTGTATTATCACTGTACTTTTTGACAGCATAACATAGACATTTTTATATGAAAATGAATACAACTACTCTACTATAGAAGAAAATCAGGATGTTTAGATATTAATATGCCAAAATCTTTTAGCTTTATAGATGACTACTTGGCTTACCTTTTGGCACGTTCTAGCTATTTGGTAAGTGAGCAATTTCATCATCAAATTCAAATCCAAGGCTGGTCTGTTAATTATTGGCGCATACTTGCTAGCTTGTCTGACGAAGATGGGCTTACCCTTACACAGCTTAATCAAAGGGTGCTATTTAAGCAGCCTACCCTGTCTAAATTAATAGTTAAAATGGAACAAGAAAAGCTGTTAATAAGGCACAAGGATGAAACAGATAAAAGAGCCATAAAGATTACTATTTCACCACAAGGCAGAACCTTAGTAGCCGACTTATTGGCACAAGCCAAAGCTCATGAAAACACCGTGTTAGCTGATTATAGCCAGAAACAACAGCAATTATTAAAAGGCATGTTGCGGCGTTTAGTGTTGCATTTGCAGGAGTAAAAAGACCGTGTAACGACACCCTAGTGGTGTCAAAAAACCACCACTGACCATAAGTCGTCTATTAAGTCGTGCGAAACAGGCAGTAATCTGGTCACTGTGTCCTGGAAAAATGTGGAGGCCGAACCCGGAATCGAACCGGGGTTAGCGGATTTGCAATCCGGTGCATAACCACTCTGCCATTCGGCCTAAATTTGGAGCGGGAAACCGGATTCGAACCGGCGACCCCGACCTTGGCAAGGTCGTGCTCTACCAACTGAGCTATTCCCGCTACATATCACTGGTTTAAGGCTGTGATGCGCCTGTTACTATTATCACCCTAAACACTCATTTTACAAAGCGTTTTTATTGGCATCCCGTAGGGGGTTCGAACCCCTGTCGCCGCCGTGAAAGGGCAGTGTCCTAGGCCACTAGACGAACGGGACGCTACAGCTCCGTTAAGAGTGGAGCGCATATTATTGATTTTGCAGGATTATGTCAACTTAAAATTGGCATATATCGGGTAATCTTGGGTATTTTGCAATTAATGGCGAGCACAAGCTGATAAAGATTAGATGTTTTGCATAAGCACAAAAAAAATACACAAATACGTCAGCAATATAGTAGATACTGCACTGAGCTATAAAATAATTAGAAGTAGTGTGAGCACTTTAGGAAAATGAGTGCTGTAATAAAAAATGGAGCGGGAAACCGGATTCGAACCGGCGACCCCGACCTTGGCAAGGTCGTGCTCTACCAACTGAGCTATTCCCGCTACATATCACTTGTTGAAGGCTTGTGATTAACCTTTACTATTTAGGCTTGCAGTTATAAGCCAGCATTGATTAAAACGCCAACTTATAACTGCATTCCGAAAATAGTGGTATCCCGTAGGGGGTTCGAACCCCTGTTACCGCCGTGAAAGGGCAGTGTCCTGGACCACTAGACGAACGGGACACATTCGCGCTTGGTATTGCCTATTGGCTGTACCAAACTGGAGTGCGCATATTAGTGATTGAGTGGATTTCTGTCAAGCACTAATTATAAAAATAGTATGTTTATTTCAATCACTTAGTAATTTATTGTCACTAAACAATATATCAGTAAACTATTTGAGTTTGTGTGCCCTCTCATCCACAATAGACACACTATTTTTTTTGGATGAATCTCATGGCATTTACCCTTCATGGCGCACCACTTTCGCCATTTGTTCGCAAAGTGATGTATTTGCTGGCGTTATCTAAAACTGATTATAAGCTTAAAATTATTGTGCCTGGATCAGTGCCAGATGATTTTGTAACTATTAGCCCATTAAGGCGCATCCCTGTTTTACAAGATAACGAGTTTTATCAGGCTGATTCAAGCATTGTGTGTAATTATCTTATTGAAACTCTAAATCATGATAATTTAACGCTTCTCATTCCCGCCAACGCTCAGCTTAGGGCCCACATGCGGTGGTTAGAAAAATTTGCTGATTATGAATTAGCGCCATGGCTAAGTTTTGTTGTATTTCGCCAACGGGTACTTATAAAAGCTGCAGGGAAAGTACCTAACGAAGAACGTATTCAAGAAGCCTTATCTGTGCGCATTCCCCCACTACTGGATTACCTTACCAACCAGCTAGGCAGTAACCATTACTTTGTTGATAACCGCTTGTCTTTAGCGGATATTGCGATTACCAGCCAAATGATTAATTTTATGCACGGCGGTGAACATATTGATAAAGCTATGTGGCCCCAGCTATCTGACTACTTTGAACGCATGCTGGCTATGCCCATATGGAATAACCTAGTTACACGTGAGCAAGTGACGTTGAATAAAATTCGCGCATCCATCATGCCCAAGGCACTAGATTGAGCAATCAGTTTCGTGGCTATAGCTTAGCTGCGGGCACTTTTTTCAGTGTACTAGCTCTGGCTTTTCAACCGCTGTACATTGTTGCCGGCCTATTACTTTGGCTCTTTGCTTTTTGTTCTTTTAAATTACTTGCCCGCCGAGCTTTAGTGCAATCGATGGTTTTAATTGGCGTGGGTCTAGCCGGGCTTAGCTACAGCCTTCTTGAGGGCGCCTCTGCGCCACTTTATCGACTTATTAATAGCAATACTCAACTACTAGCCATGCTCACAGCTGTGAGCTTTTTAAGCCTTATAGCCACGCCCTCTAAACATAGCAAAAAGAGACACCCTCCCGCAGGCAAAAAAGGCCTCATAAGCACCCTTATTTCGGGACATTTTTTTAGCGCTATCATTAATATGTCAGCGATACTTATTATTGCCGAAAAACTCAGCGAGCGTCGTACAATAGACACTCGTACAGCCAGCTTACTTACTATTAATTTTGCAGTGTGTGCCCTGTGGTCGCCTTTTTTCGCTGCTATGGCTTATACCCTAAGCCTGGTACCAAATATGAGCCTATTGGCTGTAATGAGTGTGGGTGCGCCTATGGGCCTCATTAGTTTAGCTATGCTGTATTGGCTAAACCAAGCGCCTGAGTCTGAGATGACAGGCTACCCACTTAAGGGCCGCAATTTAGTATTGCCTACACTTTTAGCCATCACCGTGATTGTGGCTCATGAAATATGGCCCACCATTTCGATCACGCAAATCATCGCTATCAGTGCGCCCGTGTTAGTGATTACAGTGTTGCTTTATGAGGGTAGGCCTCAGCAATTGCATAGCCATATAGTCAATCGCTTGGCCAAAATGCACAATGAAATCACCCTCTTTTTGGCTGCTGGCGTTTTTGCTATTGGTTTGGGGGAGTTCTTTAAGGTAGTGCCACCTTGGCTACCGTTTAGCCATTATGGCCCACTAGAAGCTAGTTTAACCTTAGGTTTTTGCTTGGTAGCTGGGCGCCTAGGTGTGCATGTAATCATGATTATGGCAGTGATTGCGCCACTATTACTCACTCTAGAACCAGATCCAAACTTATTGGCAATGACGTTTTTATCAGCTTGGGGGCTTGGTAGCTCAATTAACCCTGTTTCGGGCACTTTATTGGCCATGCAGGGCAATTATCACATTAGCGGCAGTCAGATTGCCCGCGCCAATACACTGCCTGTGGCTGGGCTGTATACTATAAATTGCGTTAGTTATTATATTTATGCAGTGTTTAGCTAATCATTATTAGATAAATCGCTAAACACTAATCGGCTATTTTAGTAGATTAGTGTTTAGCGTTCACGCTGGTCGTCAATAACGATACCATCATTGGGTAAGCTTCCTATGGCGTGTAAAACAACCTCCCCACGAAGGTGCAACACACTGCGTACACCTTCTGTAATAAGTTGAGTTGTTTCGGATAAGGTATTTTTAACTTCACATAACACTTGCAAACTGTCTTGCCCGTTTATCTGCTTCACCTGCAGGCGAACTTTTACTAACGCTTCATGTTTGGCTACTAAGTCAGCTACTTGCTCTGGCCGCACAAACATCCCTCTCACTTTAGCGGCTTGGTCTGCCCGTCCCATCCAACCTTTAATGCGCCTGTTGGTTCGTCCACATGGGCTTTGTCCTACCAAAATGGCAGACATATCACCTGTTGCAAAACGGATCAATGGATAGTGCTTATTAAAGTTGGTCACCACCACTTCACCTACTTCACCATCTGCCACGAGGTCACCGGTGCCTGGGCGAACAATTTCTACATACACATCCTCATCGATCACCATGCCCTGTCTAGCTGGCGTTTCATAGGCAATGCTGCCAAGGTCTGCCGTAGCATAACCTTGTAATACATTGAGCCCACGGGCTTTGAAAAAGTCTTGTTGGGCTGGAAAAAATGGCTCGCCACCCACCACTGCATGGGTCAAGGAGCTAACATTTAAGTTAAGGCTATCCGCCTTTTCTAATAGTATTTTTAAAAACGAAGGGGTTCCAACGTAGGCTTTGGGTTTAAGCGCCGCTATGCTTTGAGCCTGCATTTCACTGTTGCCCACTCCTGCTGCAACCACGGTACAACCTAGGGCTTTTAATGCGCTGTCAAACATGGCTCCTGCTGGGGTAAAGTGATATGAAAAGGTATTGTGCACCAAATCCCCTTTACGCAAACCGCCAGCATATAATGCTCTGGCAAAGTGCCAATGGTCTGGCACTTCAAATCCAGGCTCATTAATAGGGCCTGGAGATGAAAACACATAAGTAAGTGGCGCAGCTTCACTGCTCACCAAACCACCAAAAGGCATGTTGTTTTTTTGTAGTTCAATGAGGCTAGATTTGCGAGTAATGGGTAGCTTGGCTATGGCTTGAGTCGAAGTAATGTCACTTGCAACTACTGCATGCAAAATACCTGCCCAACCCGGGCAAGTGGCTTTGGCATGTGCTACCTGAGCTGCAACCGCTTGAATCTGTTCAATTTGACGCTGACCAGGTTCACGGGTTTCTAGATTGTTATAAAAATCTGTCATCATGTGTCCTTCACATTGATAATCCTAAAACTTGAATGCTAGCAAGGCAAGTAATTAGGCCAGCCAACGCTTACGGCGACGGTATTGCTTCACATCACGAAAATTCTTTTGTGCGCCATCACTTACACCTAGGTAAAATTCTTTCACGTCTTCGTTTTCACGTAAGTCGCTGGCTTTTCCGTCTAACACCACTCGACCATTTTCCATGATGTAGCCATAAGTGGCGTAGCGCAACGCTACCGCTGTATTTTGCTCTGCCAACAAAAAAGTGACGCCTTGCTCCTCATTGAGTTTTTTAACAATCTCAAAAATCTCTTCCACCAACTGAGGAGCAAGACCCATGGATGGCTCATCCAACAAAATCATATGTGGATTAGCCATTAAGGCACGGCCAATGGCACACATTTGTTGTTCGCCACCAGAAGTATATCCAGCTTGGCTTTTCCGTCTTTCTCTTAAGCGAGGAAAATAGTTATACACCATTTCCAAACTTTCTTGCACACTTCGGCGGCCATCTGTGCGAGCGTAAGCACCTACTAACAAGTTTTCCTCTATCGTTAAATGCTCAAAACAGTGACGGCCTTCCATCACCTGCACTACACCCATTTTTACCAATTCGGCTGGATTACGGGTGTTAATATTTTCGCCTTCAAATTCGATACTACCTTTGGTGACAACGCCACGCTCAGAGCCTAATAAATTAGAAATTGCTTTAATGGTGGTAGACTTACCTGCGCCGTTAGCGCCAAGCAAAGCCACAATGCCTTTTTCATGAACTTCTAAGGATACGCCCTTCAATACTAATATCACGTGATCATAAATCACCTCAATATTGTTGATGGATAGTATCGGTGCTTTTTGTGTGGTCATGATTTTTTCCTATCACCAGCAAAACAATCTATTTTAGTAAAAATTAAAGTCGAGGCGCCCACTAATAATGGCGCCTCGATTATTTAAGCAACTTAGTTAATGCTTAAATTAACAATCACGTGGAGTGATGTTGTTTTCTGCTGCATACGCTTCAGAGTCAACTTTAATAAGCTGGTTAATCAGCTTGGTGTCTGGAGCTTCAAAACCACCAATCAATTTCCACTGACGATCGTTAGCATCCCACTGTTGAATACCCACGTCACCTGGACCACCATGGTTAGAGCAACTCACAGTAAATTCAGGACCAAACTCAGGCATGCCAGCTGCAGCCATCAAGGCATCTGTCACATCTAATGCTTCTAGACCATCGCGCATCATGCCCGAAGTAATGTCTTTCACACCATGAATCTCTTGTGCTTTAGCCGCGCCAGACGCTGCTAACATTGCAGAGTACATACCACGGTTATACAACACAGTACCCACGTTAGATCCATCGCCTGCTGCTAAACCTGCATCAACCACAAACTTTTGGATATCAGCATACACTGGGAAGTCACTACCTACGTTGTGAAAGGTTGCTGCTTTGTAGCCATGTGAACCCATACCTTCAAGTGCATCATTATCCGTACCAGACCACCAGATGCCGAACATTTGATCCATTGGATAACGGATGTTAGCAGCTTCTTTTAGGGCAACTTGGTTCATTACACCCCAACCGTACAGAATAATATTGTCTGGACGCTCACGACGAATTTGCAACCACTGAGACTTTTGCTCTTGGCCAGGATGATCTACTGGAATCAAAGTAAGGTTAAAGCCTTCTTTGTCTGCCAATGCTTTTAGCGTAGTAATAGGCTCTTTACCATAGCCTGAGTTGTGGTAAACCAAAGCAATATTGCGGCCTTCTGCACTACCACTATTCTCTTCTTTAATTCGGTTAATGATTCGGCTAGCGCCAGACCAATAGTTGGCTGGGAAGTTAAATACATGAGAGAACACCTTGCCGTTTGCACCCGATGTACGACCATAGCCTTGTGTCATCAGCGGAATATCATCCGCCATGGTTTTAGGAATCAACTGATAAGTAATACCTGTAGACAAAGGTTGATAGGTTAATGCGCCGTCGCCTTTGGTTGCTTCATAACACTCCACACCTTTTGCTGTGTTATAACCCGTTTCACACTCTGGCACAGCAGTTTTAACACCACCAATACCGCCATCACGCTCATTCAACAAAGTGAAATAATCTGCATAACCATCAGCATAGGGCGCACCACCTGAGGCATAGGGCCCGGTTCGGTAGCTTAATGATGGAAATACAAGATCAGCTACAACAGGTGCTGAAACCGCCATTGTAGTCAAAGCAATCGTTGCTAATTTAGTAAATTTCATGTCGTCATCCTCCTAAGGGTTTGACTTATTTTTATTTTGCTCACATGAGCATGAAACAACACTAAGTAGTTTTCATAAAGCTAATAACGCTTCGTGTAAACCTAGTGCGGGAACGGCCAAAGCCGTAATTTTTCTTTTAATACTCGAGCCATTTGCGCTAGGCCATGGGGCTCTACGATCAGAAATATCAATATAAGCCCACCCACAATAATAAATTCAAAGTGCGCGGCTAAATCTGTAGGCCAACCCATACCACCTACTAAAATATTTTTTAGTAGAACTGGCATTAACACCATAAAGGCTGCACCTATGAAGCTACCAAAGATAGATCCTAATCCGCCAATAATGACCATAAATAGCACTGCAAATGACACAGAGATGCCAAACGCTTCAGTCACTTCAGCAGCACCTAAATACACAGAAAAGAATAAAGAGCCTGCAATGCCTACAAAAAACGACGAGACCGCAAAGGCAGATAGCTTCGCAGCTAATGGGTTAACGCCAATTATTTCTGCGGCAATATCCATGTCTCGTATCGCCATCCAGCTGCGCCCCAAACGCCCTCGGGTTAAATTACGTGCTACCCAAGCTAAACCCACAGCAAACACCAAACAAAAAAGATAACCAGCTACTGGTGTCGCATGAGGACCGGTAATAATGACCCCAAACATCTCCCGCTGTGGGGCGCTAATTTGACCGGATGCAGAGTAGTTATAAAACCATGGCACCTTGTTAAGTAACCATACTAAGAAGAATTGCGCTGCTAGGGTGGCTACTGCTAAGTAGAAGCCTTTAATTCGCAAGCTTGGCAAGCCAAAAAGAGCCCCTACTACTGCGGTAATTAAACCAGAAAGCAATACAACACTAACCATATCCATGCCAGGAAATGCGGTCATAAGCTTATAGGTTGCATAGGCACCTACTGCCATAAAACCACCGGTGCCTAAAGACAGCTGTCCGGTATAACCCACCAAAATATTCAGCCCTAGTGCAGCTATAGCCCACACTAAAAAGGGAGTCATGACTGCATTAGCCATGTAGTCTGTAAGAAACATGGGGACAACAATAAAAGCCACTAGCATTACAAAATAATATCGCCACCGATCAAATTTAATAGGAAAGGTTTGATTATCTTTTTGGTAAGTCTTTTTAAAATCACCTGATTCGCGATAAAACATCTGTTACACCCTTTCTATAATCTTTTCGCCAAACAACCCCTGTGGCCTAAACACAAGGAACATAAGCGCCAACACATAGGCAAACCAATTTTCTGTAGCACCGCCAATTAACGGGCCAATGGAATATTCAAATAACTTTTCACCTACACCAATAATCAAACCACCAATAATGGCTCCTGGAATGGAAGTAAAGCCACCCAGCATCAATACAGGTAAGGCTTTTAATGCGATTAGGGAAAGCGAGAATTGAACGCCAGACTTGGCACCCCACATAATACCAGCCACCAAAGCTACAAAGCCTGCAATAGACCACACAATTACCCAGATGGTGCGCAATGAAATGCCCACAGACAACGCTGCTTGGTGGTCATCTGCTACCGCTCGCAAAGCCCTGCCTGTTTTGGTGTATTGACTAAAAATGGTTAATGAAACCACTAATACTATAGCGACTAAACTGGCCACCATATCCAACTTATCCAAATACATACCATAATAATTCTCGCCTTCAGCAGCCCAGCCTAAGGTGTACTCTTCTAACCAAAGCGAGCCTCCTGAGGGCAAGCCTACATCTAGGGTTTTAATGTCACTACCCCACATGATGTCGCCGAAACCTTCCATAAAGTAGGCTAATCCGATGGTCGCCATAAACAAGATAATAGGCTCTTGGTTAACCAAATGATGCAATATATAGCGCTCTACAATAATGGCAAAAAGCACCATTACGCCTACTGTTAGCAAAATAGCTATGATCGTAGGCACTTGCCAGCCAAAGTGATGCATATTGGTGCCAAAAATGGCATTAATTAGATGGGAAAAAGGTATCTGTCCAGTTTGAATGCCCACCAAAGTCAGAGCAGCAAACAAAGCCATTACGCCTTGGGCGTAGTTAAAAATACCTGATGCCTTAAAAATCAGCACAAAACCAAGGGCCACCAGAGAATACATCACACCCGCCATTAGGCCGTTGAGTATTACTTCGATGATATATAAAAAATCAGCACTCATACATAGTCCCCTTAATGACTCACGCCAAGATAGGCATCAATTACAGTTTGATCATTACGCACCACATCTGGAGTGCCATCGCCAATTTTTCGGCCATAATCCAACACCACCACACGGTCCGCTATGTCCATTACTACGCCCATATCATGCTCAATAAGCACAATGGTGGTACCAAAAGTGTCATTCACGTCTAAGATAAAGCGACACATGTCCTCTTTTTCTTCTACGTTCATACCAGCCATTGGTTCATCCAATAGCAGCATTTTTGGCTGTGCTGCTAAAGCTCGACCTAACTCAACACGCTTTTGTAACCCGTAAGGCAAGCGCCCTACTGGGGTTTTGCGTATCGCTTGTATCTCTAAGAAGTCGATAATGTGCTCAACAAACTCTCGGTTTTCAATTTCTTCTTTTTCTGCTGGGCCTTTCCACAACGCCTGCCAAAACATGTTTTTATGCATGTGGGTAAAGCGCCCTGTCATTATATTATCCAGCACTGTCATGCCTTTAAATAAGGCAATGTTTTGAAAGGTACGCGCAATTCCCTGATAGGCAATTTGATAAGGCTTCATGGCATGACGTTGCTTACCATCAAACCAAATCTCCCCTTGCTGAGGGTGATAAAATCCATTAATCACATTAAGCAAGGAGCTCTTACCTGCGCCATTGGGACCAATGATGGCGCGAACTTCACCTTCCATTACGTCAAAACTAATATTACTGATGGCTTTAACACCACCAAAAGACAAGTCGATATTTTTCAGCTCTAGCAGTTTTGAGGCCGCTTCCATTTGTTGTAATGGTTCACTCATGGCTTAGCTCGCTTGGGCTACTGGGTTAAAAGTTTTGGCATCATGAATACTGATGTCACCGGAAATTGTACCAACGCGACCATCTTCAAAAGCCACTTCGGTTTCAATAAAGCACTGGTCTTTACCTTCATACAAGGCGTCAATTAACACTTTGTAACGTTCGTTAATGAGCTTACGCTTCACCTTTTTAGTGCGAGTAAGCTCGCCGTCATCAGCATCCAGCTCTTTGTGCAATATAAGAAAGCGACTGACCTGTGAATGAGCCAACATTTCATCATCCAACAAAGACTCGTTCACTTCAGCAATACTTTGTGCCACCATCTTGTTCACTGCCGGGTGGGCTGCTAACTCTTGATAGGATGCATAGGCGATGTTGTTTCTTTCAGCCCAATTGCCTACGGCGCCCAAATCTATGTTGATAAAGGCCATGCAGTCATCACGCCCATCACCAAATGTGACTGCTTCTTGGATATGAGGATAGAACTTAATTTTATTTTCAATGTATTTAGGGGCAAACATCTTGCCGCTATTAAAGGCCCCCACATCTTTAGCACGATCAATAATACGTAAGTGGCCATTTGGGGTCATGAAACCCGCATCGCCTGTGTGCACCCAACCTTCATCTGTTTTAGTAGCTGCGGTAGATTCAGGGTTTTTGAAATAACTGTGAAAGGCACCTGGACTGCGGTAAATCACCTCGCCATTGTCAGCTATCTTCAACTCCACACCTGGACTTGGCGTGCCCACTGTGTTTGGAAAAACCTCACCGTCTGGCTGCACTGTAATAAATACTGAGGACTCAGTTTGTCCATAGAGTTGCTTTATATTGATGCCTAACGACCTGTAAAAGTCAAAAATCTCTCCACCAATTGCCTCTCCTGCAGTATAAGCCAAACGCACACGCCCCATACCTAAAGCATCCTTCAAAGGCCCATATACCAAGACGCTACCTAAGGCGTACTTAATTCTGTCCATCAGGCCTACTGGCTTATTTTCCAATAACTTAATACCCGTTTTTTTCGCGACCTGCATAAAATATTTAAACATCTTTCTCTTAAAAGGCGCTGCATCTTCCATGCGTATTTGCACGTTGGTTAGCAAACTTTCAAACACTCTAGGTGGGGCGAAATAATAAGTAGGGCCGATTTCGCGCATGTCAGATGCCACTGTTTCAGTACTTTCTGGGCAGTTAACACAAAAACCCATGGTGTAAGATTGAGCGTAAGAAAATATGTGATCCCCAATCCAAGCCACAGGCAAATAGGCAAGTATTTCTTCATTTTCTGTGAGACCTTCAAGCAAGCCGCCATAGTAGCCAGTGAGCAGAGTATTATCATAGGTCAGCACCACACCCTTAGGCTGCCCGGTGGTGCCCGAGGTGTAAAGAATAATAGAAAGATCCTCACCTTTACCTTGGTTAACAAGCTCTTGAAATTGGTTAGGATTATCCTTACGAATGGCCTCTCCTTGAGCCTGCACAGTGACAAAATCTTGGATTTTGATCTCTTGAGGGTCATAGCCTTTCATTCCACGAGGATCATCGTAAATGATCAGCTCCACGCTTGGGCAAAGAGCTTTTACATCTAAAATTTTATCTACCTGCTCTTGGTCTTCAGCCACGATAACCCGAGCATCAGAATGCTCAATCACAAATTGCATCTCACTTGCAACCGAGTCATGGTAAGTAGGAACTGGCACCGCTCCTAAAGATTGCACTGCACACATAGTCCAGTAAGTGCGTGGGCGATTGCCACCTATGATAAGCACTGTATCTCCCGCCTTAACACCATTAGCCTGTAAACCAAGAGCAAACCGCTCTACTTCTTCTGCCACTTGGCTCCAAGTCCATGACTGCCAAATACCAAATTCTTTTTCGCGCATGGCATCTTTATCAGTAAACATGCGTGCATTATGCAATAAGAGTTTGGGGAAGGTATCTAGTCCCGGCGCTGGGTAGGTTGGTTTTTTTAAGCTAAGGGTCATGGCAAATTCTACTTTAAAATATTCTTATTGTTGTAAAGATAACCTCTAATTGATTTTACTGGTATTAGATATATGTCGGTTCATAGACTAACGTAGGTGTTAAAAAATATTTAAGTAAAATTGCTTGCTGTCGCTGCTCAATGACCTTTTGCTATTAACCGTGTTACCCTATAGCGACTTCTATTTGCGCTACCTACTTGCCTATGTTTAGCAGCAGTTCACTTTTGATTATCTCTTTAGCTTACTTCGCTCTATTGCTGAGTGTGGCAAAGCTTGGAGACAAACTTGTGTCATTTAAGCTTCACTCAAATAGGCACCTTCAAGCCATTATTTACAGCTTATCTTTGGGAGTGTTTTTAACCTCTTGGACATTTTATGGCTCAGTAGGGCGCGCTTCTACGTCAGGGTGGGATTTTTTAGGCTCATATCTTGGCCCCATACTGTTTTTTCTTTTTGGACATCGCGTCATTTACAAAATAGTGCTTATTGCACAACGTGAAAACATTGGTTCAATTTCAGACTTTATCTCTTCACGTTATGGTAAGAGCAGGCGATTGGCTGTCACTGTTACCCTGATCGCTACCTTGAGCGTATTACCCTATATAGCTTTGCAACTTAAAGCGATTGACCTAAGTTATGCAGTGCTGAGTAGCCAAAGTGGGTTACGTAATTCTCAAGCTGATATTTCTGTATTAATGATTGCCGTGCTCATTGGCATATTTAGTGTGTTGTTTGGCGTACGCCAAGTTGACACTTCTGCCCATAATCCTGGAATGGTTTTAGCCATTGCAGTTGAGTCTCTTATTAAACTGATTGCTTTTGTCTCGATAGGTTTTTTTGCCACTTATGTAATTAATGATGGGTTCGGTGATATTTTTAATCAACTAGAGCAGCAAAATGGTAGCAGCAGCCTAGGCCTGTTCTCTCCATTTCGTACTAGCTTTATTATTGAAAGTTTTTTAGCTGTTATCGCAGTAATCTGTTTGCCACGTCAATTTCATATGCTGGCAGTAGAAAATACTAATCCAGACCATGTCAATACAGCACGATGGTTGTTCCCGCTTTATATGATTAGCATGTGCGCTTTCATGATCCCCATTGCTTGGGCTGGCAGTCAAGCTTTGGCAGGCACCAATAGTAATCCAGACTTTTATTCCTTGCTAATGCCAATGGCGCAAGAGCAAACAGGTCTGTCTATCTTAGCCTACATCGGTGGTATTTCAGCAGCTATAGGTATGGTTACAGTGTCTACTATTGCTATCAGCACCATGGTGACTAATGACATCATTATGCCGTTTATATTGCATGTGCGTGCAGTGGAGGTGTCACAAAACAAGCACTTAGGCCATCTACTACTCAACTTAAGGCGCTTAAGTATTTTTGCTGTATTACTGATGGCCTATGGCTACTATTTACTCATCGATAGTAGCACTGCGTTGGTGTCTATTGGCTTGTCAGCATTTGTTGCTGTTGCACAGTTTGGCCCACCCTTATTTGGTGGTATTTTTTGGCGGGGAGGACATGTGCGCGGTGCAACAGCGGGGCTATTAGCTGGCTTTTTAGCCTGGATTTATTGTTTGCTTTTACCTAATCTCACAGGTTTTTTTCTTCAATCAGGCAGCATAATCAACAACGGCCCATTCGGTATTGAATGGCTTAGACCCACAGCACTGTTTGGTTTGGAGCTAGACCCCATTTCCCATGCTACGCTGGTGAGCTTAAGTGTAAATATAGCGTTATATATTATTGTTTCAAAAGTTAGCACACCCAGAATCATTGATCGCATACAAGCTGACTTGTTCGTTGGGACTTTGCCCCCATCGGCTTTAATTGAAGGTCGCAGGCACAATAGTGAGCTTTGTGTAGGTGACTTGTCCACTTTGCTAGAACGTTTTTTGGGGTACCGCGCTACTGTAGAGTCACTCAAACAGTTAGGTATTAAACAACCACATTTAGATTTACACAAAAACGCGCCTATTAACTCACAACTAATCCTGCACTTTGAACGCACCTTAAGTGGCATTATTGGCACCTCTTCTGCAAGAGCTGTAATGGAATCTAGCCTCAACCAAAAAGATGTTAATTTAGGTGATGTAGTGTCTATGGTGGGCGAAGCAGCAAAGGCCGTAAGCTTTAACAGAGTTTTGCTGCAAGCCACTATCGATAACGTAAGCCAAGGTATTTCAGTAATAGACAAAGATCTTCGCCTAGCAATGTGGAATACACGATATTTAGAATTGTTTGAATTCCCTAAAGATGTTGTCAAGGTAGGAACCCCTATTGAAGAAATCATTCGCCTAAGCGCATTACAAGGCGAATATGGGTCTATTGATCCTGCCAAAATTGTTACGTTACGCATGGAGATGATCACGCGCGGTGAGCAGCATCGCAGCATTCGGTATCGCGAAGATGGCACTGTCATTGAAGTGCGCGGCCATGCAATGCCCGATGGAGGTTATGTAAATACCTACGTAGACATCAGTGAACAATACCACGCGGAATCGGCCCTAAGAAAGAGCGAAAAAGACCTCATTGAAGCCAATGAGAGTCTGGAAAAGCGTGTTAACGAGCGCACTGAAAGCCTATCTAAGGTGAACATTGAGCTACAACAAGCAAAAGCCCAAGCTGATGCGAGCCACCACAGTAAAACCCGCTTTTTGGCTGCTGCTAGCCATGATTTAATGCAGCCTTTAAACGCTGCAAAATTATTTTCTACAGCCCTTGCTCAGCGCCAATCAGATTTACAAAAAGACGCCCAAAGCCTACAGCTTTCAAAACACCTAGACGCATCCTTAGCTAATGCAGAGCAGTTAATCAGTGATTTAATAGAAATTTCCACTTTAGATGGAGGAGGCTCAAGGCCACAACCAAATCATTTTTGCGCAGCCGAGTTGATGCGACAGCTAGCAGCTGAATTTAACGTATTATGCCAACAAAAAGAGCTAACTTTTCACCTACAATGCAGCCAAGCTACACTTTTTAGCGATCCCAACATGTTACGCCGCGTACTACAAAATTTCCTCACTAATGCACTGCGTTACACTGAAAAAGGTAAGGTACTTTTAGGCTGTAGGCGTTTAGAAAATTGTTTAGAAATACAGATTTGGGATACGGGCTTGGGGATACCTGAGAATAAACTAGACGACATCTTTATTGAATTTAAGCGTTTAGAAATAGGCCCTCATGCGTCTAAAAATGGTATTGGCTTGGGCTTGGCTATTGCTCAACGAACAGCAAAAGCCCTTGCTCACCCTCTAAGAGTTGTGTCTACCTATGGCAAGGGTTCGATGTTTTCAATTCAAGTGCCTTTTGGAGATGATGCACTCAAACCAAAACACGATAGGAACATCCAACTATCTGCTGATCATTATCAACTCAAAGGTTTTAGAGTGTTAGTGATCGATAATGACCTAAGCATTCAGCAAGGTATGCACGCCATGCTGACTTTGTGGGGTTGTGATGTGTATTGTGCAGCAAGTGCACAACAAGCTGTAAATATTGTTGAAAGCTTGTCTATGGAAACCTTGCCCCAACTAATTCTGGCAGACTACCATTTAGATCAAAACTACTTGGGTACCGACGCTATAGTTGAAATAAGACAATTTATGAGGCAAAAAATGCAAGTTTCCATAGGCAAGGTAATAGAGCAAGAAGTACCGGCAATTGTGATTACCGCTGATCAAAGCCATCAGATGAGAGAGCTAACTAAAGCCTCAGGCTTTGGCCTCATTCACAAACCTATCAAACCGGCGGTGTTGCGCAAGTTTATTAATCGTTTAGGTTAGTGGGGTTAGGCCAGTTTTACCTGAACTGACACGTGTCCAGTTGAGTCTTTTTCAACCGCACGATGCATTTACATCACCTGACAATGAGGGTCTTCCACTTTTAGGCGATTAAAAAAGATGCCTGCTTGAGTTCTATTAGTTACCCCTAATTTACGAAAAACCTCAGTCACATGAGCCCTCACAGTGGCATCTGTTACCGACAGTTCTGAGGCTATCTGCTTGTTATACAGCCCATCTCCCATCATCGTTAACACCTTTAATTGCTGAGGTGTTAATGCCGCAATACGTTGTGCAGTTTGCTCGTTATCTAGGGACATTGTAATAGCTGGCAAGTTAGCTGGAATCCACACCTGGCCTTGCATAACACAATTAATAGCAACAGCCATGTCTTCGTTTGAAGTTGATTTAGGTAAAAAACCACTGGCACCTAATGCCACCGATTTATGTATAACACTTGGATTATCATTACCCGATACAATCATCACAGGGATATCTGGGAAAAGCTCACTTACCTGAGCCAAACCATTAAATCCATGAGCGTCTGGTATATGTAAATCAAGTAATAGAAGGTCTGCGTCTACTCCCGTTTTCAATAACTTTAAGAGCTCTTGTAAACTACCCACCTCTAACACTTGAGCACCGTCAAAGTGCTGCTGTAGAGTATGTGTTATCGCAGTACGGAATAAAGGGTGATCATCAGCGATGATAAACTGCATAATTAAAATCCCTTGTATACAAATCTAGCACAATGGCTTATTAAAATGTCGTTATAGATTAAGCCCAAACCCAACGTAAAGGCTCACCAAAGTCATCATATATCCACTTTTTAGTGGGGCGACGATTGGTAGTAATAGGCGCGGGTTTGGCCTGGCGACGCTCTTCTTTGCGCTTTTCGATGGCTTCTATTTGAGATGATAAAAGTGTGCGTGTTTGTGCTTGCGTAGCAATGACAGGACGCTGCTGGTTAAAACAGCCATTCACCAACGCTGTTTCACCTTGCTCAACATGCTCTACATTTCCTCCACGCGCCAAAAAATTGGCAACATCTTGGGCTAACTCTTGCTTAACCTGATGCTTATTAGGCGGTAACCTAAGGCGTGATTTTGGACTACTGGTTAATGTCATAGTATGTGGAAAATAGAAACGCAATCTCTAATCATAACACAGGTTTTATTTTTAGGTATGTTGTAAGCTAAGCTCACAAAGCAAAGATCGCTTTAGAGATAAAATACCAACCAAAAGACATGCAATTTATGGCCTCACTTGCAATTAATTATCAGCATATCCTCACTGCCAGCCAACGCATTAAAGGCCACGCATTAGTCACACCTTTATTAGAATCGCCCCTACTAAACCAGCAGCTTGGTGGTCGCGTACTCTTTAAAGCTGAAAGTCTGCAACATACTGGGTCATTTAAATTTCGTGGGGCTTTTAACAAACTAAGTAAGCTTGCGGACGCTAACCAACTAACTGGAGTCGTTGCTTATTCATCAGGCAACCATGCTCAGGGAGTGGCTGCTGCTGCTGCATATTTTGGTGTGCCCGCTACCATTATCATGCCCAGTGACGCACCTAAGATTAAGATTGAAAATACCAAGGCCCTTGGCGCTAAAGTGGTGCTATACCAAAGGCACAAAGAAGATAGGGATGCCATTGGCCAGCAACTATCACAGGCTCATAACCTCACCCTTATTCCACCATTTAATGATACGGATATTATTGCAGGTCAAGGCACCACTGGCCTAGAAATAGCCTATCAGCTTGAGGCATTAAACCTAATACCAGACCAAGCCATAGGCCCCATTGGGGGCGGCGGTTTGATGTCAGGCAGCGCTATAGCACTTAGGCACCACTTTTCAGATATATCACTATGGGGGGCAGAACCCCAAGGTTATGATGACGCAGCACGCTCAATCATTGCTGGCACCATAATAGGCAATGACCATTCACCTGCCTCTATTTGTGATGCCATTGTGACACGTAAGGTTGGCGCACTCACGTTCCCCATATTGCACAAGTATTTAGCAGGCGCTAAAACTGTGAATGACCAACATGTATTAGCTGCTATGGCTACATGCATGCAACAGCTAAAACTTGTAGTGGAACCTGGTGGGTGTGTAGGATTAGCTGCAATTTTAAATCACAGCTTAGCTGTAGCTGATAAGACCACGGTAGTGATCTTGTCGGGCGGCAATGTAGACCCAGCCATGCTGGATCTAGCATTGGCCCTGTAGGATTATTCGGCAGGCGTTATGTTAACGTTCACACTTAAAAACTCACCCTTAGTGTAAGGGATCACTGTGGTCATTTGCCATACATTGCCACCAAATTCGATATAGGTTTTGTAGCCTGTGACTTGATTTACAGAGCGTTGCTGCATGATCACATCGCATACTTCTTGTTGGTTATGGCCCACAATAACTTGCTTACTTTTACCTTTTTTATTGGCCATGTCTGCACCCGCTATAGCACCAAGCAAGGTGGCTGCATCTTTACCCGTGCCTCCTCCCACTTGATTACCCAACAAACCACCAAAAATAGCACTAGCTACCACATCAGCAGTGGAGGCCTGACCTGAGCCTTCTTGAGTGCCATAGATAGGTGTCTTTTCGATTCTACAAGACTTAATAGGCACTTCTTTATACACTTGGGACACTATTTCGTCTGAAGCTTGTAGCACTTTAACCAGCATCGTTTGCGCTTGAGCAGTGTTTGCTAAAAGTAGACTTAGCGTAGCTAAAGAAGCAGTGACACTCAGCTTTTTAGTCAGGGTTGAAATATTTTTGGTGAATACGTTTTTCATAGATTTTCCTTAATAATATGATTCTTTTTTATAGACAAACACATCGTCAAATAATTCCCCAAAACGGTGTCAAACTAGGTAAATATTTATTTACGTTATGCATCAATCAACAACTCCAACCAATGTTTAACAGGCACATCAGCCGTCCCACCTAAGTGCAACTGACAGCCAATATTTGCGGTAACGATAACATCAGGCTGGTCAAGAGTTAAGTCTTTAAGCTTTTGGCTAAGCAACTGCTGACTGAGTTTGGGTTGTAGTAACGAATAGGTGCCTGCTGAACCACAACACAAGTGGTCATTTTTGGTGGTTGCGGTCTCTATACCTAAGCTATCTAACAGTGTTTTCACTTTGTTGGGCAGTTGCATGGCATGTTGCTGAGTGCATGGGCAGTGCACTGCCACTTTGCTAATATTTGCAGATGGGCAAGCTATAGCTTTAGCTTGCCTAGCTTTACTTAGTTTTTCTTTAAGGTTGGATAAGTCTTCCTGAGCCAAAATCTCCACAATATCTTTGGCAGCAAGTGATACTTGCTTGGCTTTGTTTGCATAGTGTGGATCATTTCGTAGCATGTAGCCATATTCTTGTATGGCCGCCCCACAACCTGAGGCAGTGATCACTATGGCCTGTGCCCCTGCTTGTAACTGTGGCCACACCAAGTCGATGTTGTGCCTTGCTTGATTAAGAGCCGTTTCATGGGCATTTAGGTGGTGATTCACTGCGCCACAACAGCCCGTTTTATGCAGCACTTTAAGGCTAATATTAAGCTGATCCAGCACCTTTGCAGCGGCAATGTCTGTGTTGGGCGCTGCACTGGCTTGAGCACATCCAGGCAAGCTCAACATCACTCGCTTATGTTGGGTTTTGGGCACCCTAAGCTTAGCGACTGGCAAAGGCACATGGTGTTTGATTACTTGCGGTAATAAAGGCCTAAACAACTGCCCCATTTTTAGTAAGGGGCCAAATATAGCACGGCGCGGCAACACTTGACGCAAGCCCCAACGGATCAGTTTTTGCGGTATTTTTCGTGGCGCCTTTTGCTCTGCCACTTGTCTACCTAAATCAACCAAATGGCCATATTCAACACCTGAAGGACACGTAGTTTCACAGCTTCTGCATGTAAGACACCGATCTAAATGATCACGGGTTTCATGGGTGACTGGCTGGCCTTCAAACATAGCCTTCATCATATAGATGCGGCCACGAGGACTATCACGTTCGTCACCTAACAAAAGGTAGGTAGGACAAGTGGCTGTGCAAAAGCCACAGTGCACGCAAGCTTGTAAAATGCCCTTAACAGGATCAAATTTGGGCTGGTCTGCAAACTCTTTAGCAATCATTGTTTTCATCGTCTACATCCAAGAATAAACGCGGCCTGCGTTCAAAATGCTATGGGGGTCGAAGGCGTGTTTTATGCGCTGCTGCAGGGCTTTTTGGGGCACACTTACAGTACCATTAACCTCACCTAAACGGTTGCCACCTTGATATTGGCATAGGGATTTTTCCAAACCTTGTGAGCGCGTATTGGAGGTATCTTCTAATACCCATCGCTGCGCACCTGCCCAATTAATCATGCAAGTGTTTGGCACTCTATCAAAGGGGGCATCACTAGGCCCACCCCAGCACCACAGTGTTTGGTGATCTTGGCGTTGCATTAGCGTGCCTTGATTCAAGGCTTGCCAAAAAGCATCCGCCTTCGCAGGCAAAAGTGACTCACCACCTAAAAACACCTGGGCGTCTTCAACACCGCTGATGCCACCTTGCAGCCGCACATAAAGCAGACTTTGGCCTTTATTTTGAAAGTGACACATACCAGTAATAGGTAAGCTAAGATTAGACCAGTGCTGCATGGTATCCAGAGCAGCCTGCGCTGTCATTTCAAAGGTTAAGGTTTGCGTAAGCTTAAATGCCGGTAATAGCTTTATCGACACTTGAGTAATCAAACCTAAGCCACCCATTGCACCGCACTGTAGCCGTGTGACATCAAACCCTGCCACATTTTTCATTACCTGACCACCAAACTGCATGGCTTGGCCGTAGCCATTGATAAGTCCCAAACCTAACAAGCTATCTTTCACACTGCCAAACCATGGACGCGAAGGCCCACTTTGGTTAGCTGCTACAGTGCCACCGATAGTGGCCTCTCCAGCAAAGGCAGGTGGCTCAAAAGGTAGCCTTTGTTGTGTTTGGGCTAATAGATCGTTGAGGTGTTCTATTTTAGTGCCAGCACGGGCTGTTATTACCAACTCTGTAGGGTTGTAACTGAGCACACCTGTGTGTTGTGACACATCGATCACTTGACCTGATGTATGGCGGCCAAGGCTGGCTTTAGTGTTACCTGCCTGTATGTTGAGAGCTGTTTTAGTGGCGTGGGCGTGTTGGATTTGCTCCACTAACTGCTGGGTTAAATCACCCATGTTGCAAGCTCCGGTATTCTTGGCAATATTTAAGAGTTGGAATACCCTTGCCTGGGTTTAGCAAGCATTCACTATCAAATGCCTCTTTTAAACGTCTAAACTGGGCCAACTCTGCATCAGCAAACTGATAAGGCATTTGTGGCATTTTCTCTAATCCAACGCCATGTTCACCAGTAATAGTGCCGCCTACATCCACACATAAAGTAAGGATGTCTCCACCTAATAATTCGGCCTGTTCAAGCTGGCCATCTATGCTGGCGTCAAACAAAATAAGTGGATGCAAATTGCCATCGCCTGCATGGAAAACATTAGCCACTCTTAAGCCATAGCTTAGCGCAAGCTCTTGAATGCGCGTTAATACATAGCCTACTTTGCCACGGGGTATAGTGCCATCCATACAGTAGTAGTCTGGCGAAATGCGCCCCACTGCAGGAAAAGCAGCCTTTCTACCTTGCCATAAAGCCTGGGCTTCTGTGGCATTTTTAGCAATGCGAATGCTAGTGGCTCCATGCTCTTTAAAGCATTCACTCACCACTGCTAGCTGCTCTTCTACCTCTGCATCTGTGCCATCTAATTCACAAATAAGCAGTGCTTGAGCTTCTGTGGGGTAGCCCACTTTTACAAAATCTTCTGCGGCGCTTATGGCTAAATGATCCATCATTTCCAAACCTGCAGGGATAATGCCCTGCCCTATAAGTGCTGCCACTGCATCACCTGCTTTGGTGACGCTGTCATAAGCGGCCATAAGTACTTGCACACGAGGTGCTCGTGGCAATAATTTCACCTTCACTTCCACTACCACACCTAACAAACCTTCAGAGCCTATAAATAAACTGAGTAAGTCCATACCCGGCTCATCTAAGCCTTCGCCGCCCAAGGTAATAAGTTGCCCTTCTATAGTGATGAGTTTCACTTGTAAGACATTATTTACCGTAAGACCATATTTAAGGCAGTGCACGCCACCAGAATTTTCTGCCACATTACCGCCAATAGTGCAGGCAATTTGTGATGAGGGGTCTGGCGCATAATACAGGCCAAGATCCTGCACTGCTTCGGTGAGGGCCAAGTTGCGTACACCCGGTTGCACAGTAGCTGTAGCTGCATTTGCATTGATGTGTAGAATTTTATTGAGCTTAGTCATCACCAACAACACCCCTTCTGCATGGGGCATAGCTCCAGCGCACAAGCCAGTGCCTGCGCCCCTTGGCACCAAAGGCACTTGGTATAAATGACACAGGCGCAAAATAGCTTGCACATGATCTACTGTTTCTGGAATCACGGTAATAAGTGGGAGCTGCTGATAAACAGCCAAGCCATCACATTCAAAAGGACGCTGGCTTTCGGTGGATAGTATGACACTAGAGGCAGGTAACAATTGCTGTAGCTCATGGATAAGTAGGGCCACGTTTTTGGCTGTAGCAGTGGATGTCCTAATGGGTGCGCTACTAATAGGTAGAGCGTGGTCACTCAATGAGCTTTGTAAGGCCTGCATGGATAGCGCCTGCGTGATAAATAATTATGGATAGATTAGCATAAGCGAGGCTTTAGGTTGACACTATGTGCCATAAAGATAGCGCAGTTGACAATTAAAATGGTTTGGAGCCAACAATATTTTTGACATTAGCAAAAAAACTTAGTGGGTATACAGCCCAGTAATATAGAGCAATCCATTAACAAAGATCAAAAAAAACGCTATGCAGCATTTAAGCCACATAACGTTTTTAGATGCCTTAGAACCAAAGCTCTGGGCAGTTAAACTAGATTAAAACTACTTTACAGTCGTTAAACCCAATACTTCCCATGTTTGCATACCACCGCGGAACCACTTAATTTTGTTGGCAGGGTAGCCAAACGATAGCAAAGTTTTCATAGACGCTGGAGATTGTCCGCACCACATGCCGTTACAAAATAGCACTAAGGTCTTTGCATTTGAATAATCAAATACATCTTCCACATTGCCATTCACAATGGCTTCATCTACTTCAAATTCGTCCACATCGCCTATTAATGCTACATCCATTTGGTTAAGCATAATGTCCATGATACCTTCAGTGCTGGCGCCTTTGGCAGGTGTTAGGCCTACCCAAGAGATATTCACAGCACCTGGAATAGTGCCTTTGGCCACCCAGTTGGGTGTGCGTGAGTCGATAACTAGTATGTTTTCACCGGCTTGCATACGCACCAGGTGATCAATCACTTCTAGCTCACCTAAAGTGTCTACTCCTGGCGCAAACACCATAGGCTGGATACAAAATGGAGGACAAGGACGCGACGTTAACGCAAAGTCTTGCGTAATAGTGCTGGCATTATTTTGTTCACGCGCCAGCTCCACGCTCGCACCTTCATGCATGACAGTCACAGAGCTAAGGCTACCAGTAATGCCTACTGGCTTGTTTTCCGCCTGAGCAACAGTTGCCATCGAGAGAGTTGATACTGCGACAGCTGCAGCTGTTAAAAACTTAGACAATGTATTCATTTTTTTCTCCAAGGGCTATAGCTGCCCAGTTATTTTATTATAGGATTGAGTAATTTGTTGTTGTAAGTAAAATCCATAAAAATCAGGTGTAACCAAACCGATAATATCTTCACCGATACGCTGTCCAGTGCGTGGATGGATAAACATTACAGTAGGTGAAAAATCAGCCTTAAAGGCCTGAGAAAGTTCTTGTTGGGATATTTTTTGGCCCGTAAAATCGGTCACTATGGCCTGTGAATTCAGATCTATGCGGCGCACTTGAAACAAGGGTTCCCATTTTAGATCTAGGGTCAGTGGTAATAGGAAGTCATTTTTTACTCGCTTACAAAAACTACAGTTTTCAACCTCTGCCAGTAGTACTAAAACCCGATCTGGCTTTAATGAAGCTGTGTCTTTGAACATACCAAACGGCTCGTTAGCACTTGCAGTGCCTGCGGTGACCACCATACCTGCAGGCAACCAGAGGGTTAATAACAACCAACTGCATGATTTGATTACTCGCTTTATAACCCACTTGATGTTCATAGAGGGTTAATCCCCTTCCACTAATGTGTCTATGCTGTCTAGAATAGCGTCCAGAATGTCATCTGAATATAAATCGCGGAAATAATGATCCGCACCATCTACCAAGATAAATTCTACATTGGAAAACTCACGCGCTTCTAGCTGCGTTGGCAGGTCTCTAACCACTTGGTCTTCGCTGCCGGCCAAAATCACAGTATGTACACCACCTTCCACTAAAAGATCTGGGGTGTTCAGTGTTTGTGGTGGATTATAATAAGACAAAAAGCTAGCTGCCTTTACCTGAGGCGCCTGATTGCAGTAGATAAAGTCTGTAGGCTGTGGCATCCATCCGTCTGCAGGCTGTTGTTGTGCCACTTTAATAAGGTCGGATAAGTGTTTTTGGTAGCGACGGTGATAGCTTTCTGCCATGGCTTGCGCACTCCAAGTAGCAGGGGCTACTAGCACTTGGCCTAGCACAACAGGGTCTGGATTTTGGTTATAAGCAGCCACCTGAGAGCCTCCTCTTGAGTGACCTGCTATTAACACTTGGGTGACGCCTTGTTCCTTTAGCCATTCAATCCAAAGTGCAATTTCAGCCATGGCATCTTGATGATGGTGTTGATGAGGCACAGCACAATCATACATGCCATGACGATCATCCACGCCAAGGCTTAAATTAATCGCCAGGCTGTTAAGAGATTCATCTTCCAAAAGTGTCTGTAAATTGGCAATAATTTCCATGTCATTATGGGCCAATGTGCCATGCACCAACAACACCAATGGGCCATCAGTAATGCTTTGTGAGGCGATATTAAGCTGAGCATTTATTTGCAGATCGTTCGCTTCAATAGTAATTTCTTGTGCATGGACCGAAACACTCGTGAAGCCCACAGCCAAAGAAATCAATGGCACTAATAGCGCATGTTGGATTATTTTTTTCATCGCCGTCTCTCTACCTTTCTAGGCTTTATAGCCTGGGTTACCAGCCACATTAAGTAACACTGGTGTATTAAGCTTATCAATTTTAACTTCTTGCTGATCTCGAAGATGCTGAGCAACCACATCCCAAATATCATCACCTTCAGAACGCGAGCCAACTGTAGCCCAGCCTGCAACACGATACGTTTTGCTGGCTTCAATCACTGTGCCGTTGTCCAAACGCATTTCGTCAATACGCGAGCCCATTTGAGCCAAAGGATCACAACGATAATCCAGCCCACCTAGTCTTACCATGTCACCGCCTGACTGTAGGTATGGTTCTGGGTTAAAGATGTTGTCTGCCACGTCTTCTAAAATAAGCTTAATTTCTGCACCTGTCATATCCCGTGCATAGGTTTCGGGGTAGGTGGTAGCCGTTTGGTCTAGCACCCTTTCCATAGTGATGGTCTGGCCCTGCAATACGCTAGTGCCCCAGCGGAAACCAGGCGACAAAGAAATTTGGGCATCATAATGGCTTCGTAAAGCATCACAAATCACTTGGTCAAAGGTACCATTGAAATTGCCGCGGCGATAAAGTACTTCATCAGCCACCGCCAGTTCTTCGTCCATCCAGCCTGCATAAGGTGCACGCTCTGCTGCGATAAGCGCTGTCATCTGCGCATCTGCTGGTAATAGCTCGGAGAATACTGGCAACAAACGATAGCTAAAGCCATTCACTTTGCCTTTGCCAATATCTAAATCTAGTACACCCAAAAACTTACCATTTGAACCCACGTTACACACTAACGTGGTGTGACCATTATTTTTTACTTGGGTGGGCGCAGGAATGCCGTCATGGGTGTGGCCACCTAAAATAGCATCAATGCCTGTGACTCTTTGGGCCATGGCTACGTCTACGTCCATACCGTTGTGTGAAAGTACAACTACAGCATCCACACCTTGATTTTGGCGTAAGTCATCCACCAGCTCTTGCATCATTTCGCCGTTAATATCAAAGCTCCAATCTGGCACAAAACGCGCTGGATTGGCAATTTTTACTCGTGGGAAAGCTTGACCAATGATGGCTACCCGAGAGCCGCCCATTTCACGAATACTATAGGGTTTAAACACCCGCATAGAGTCTTCGTCATAGATATAATCATCTGCACCATCAAACAGTGCATCTTCTGTAATTAGCACGTTTTGGGCCAAAAACTCGCCATTAAATTGGCTAATGTTGTGCAAAATTTCTTGTTGATGATAGGTGAATTCCCAGTGGCCAGTCATCATGTCTACACCCAGCAAATTACATGCCCGCACCATATCCATGCCACGAGATTTGTAGTTAATACCCGAGCCCTGCCAAGTGTCGCCGCCATCTAGCAACAGTGTGTTTTCACTGCCATAGCTTGTACGCAAGCGGTCAACTAAGGTTTTAAGGTGGGCAAAACCACCTACTTTTCCATACTCTTGTGCGGCTTGCTCAAAGTTTAAATAGGTAAAAGCATAAGCTTCCATTGATCCTGGAGCGATATCAAAATGATCCAAAAACTTATTGCCAACCACATGGGGGGCTTTGCCATAGGCTGTGCCGATACCCAAATTGATACTAGGCTCACGAAAATAAACTGGATTAAGCTGTCCATGACAATCGGTCATGTGCAGTAAACGTGCATTACCAAAATTAGGCACTTCATAGAAATCAGCAGGCTTTTTTTGTGCAGCATAACCTTGGCTAGGCAACACACCAGAAACTGCGGCAATTCCCATTAAACGAGCAAAGTCGCGACGGCTAGTAGACATGATTTATTCCTATGATGAGCTAATTGAGCTTAAATAAATAAGCCCACAAAACTGCCGTTAAAACAGAGCGTGGGCTTTTGTAGCTATGAACTATGTACCTTAGTTAGGTACAGCCATTAGCCATTCTTGTTGAGACTGGTGATACTGAGCCACACCCATACGTGAGTGGTATTGAGCGCGTGCAGATAATTCCATAGACTTACGGAATTCACCAGCGTCCAAAGCCTTATTGGCTGAAGAAAGCAGGCCCTTGGTTAACGTCCAACCAAAGTCAACTTCTAATGCTTTAGCATATTGGGCTTTAGCATCAGCTAGTAATTGCTTAGCATTAGCGGCATTTGCTGGCGCTGCTGCTGCAACTTCTTCGGGATGATCCGTAGTATAGCTTTTGCCTTCAAAGGTAAAGCTATGGCCTTTACCATTCATACCACGCTGCGCATTAAAGGCTTCATCAAAGGTCTGGGCAGCAACACTGCCAGATACCATCATTAACGCTGCCACAAGGGAAATCGTCTTATTCATGTTGTTCTCCTCGTCTGCTTATTTACGTGCGCCAGGGCCATTAACTACTAGGCCATTGGACATGTATGTTTGGAAAAATTCTAAATTACTTAACTTTTCACCTTGAGCTTTTTGCGATACGCCACGCACGTTAGACTGACATCCAGCATAACGACGATGCAATGTACCTAAGTTACCCCACTTCGAACGAAACACAGGGAAGTGTGTGACATGGCCTAATGCAGGTCCTGGTAAGTCTGCGCGAATAAGCACGTTAGATCCTGCAACGTGACAATTAGCACAACTCATATTTAGCTGACCACGACGGGTGTAAAAGCTTTGCTTGCCATCTAAATAAGCGGCTTTAGCACCGTCATTTGGAATCTGCACATCAAATACATTGTCACGCGAGGTGTAGGCCATATAAGCAGAAATCTGGGCGATTTTGCCTTTCTTCCAGCCTAGCTTTTTCTCACCATTGGCTTCACGACACTGGTTAATAGCTGACTCTAACGTGACTACCTTACCTTGAGACTCATCCCAGCGAGGGAAGTTTTGACGAATGCCAACGCCTTCGTTGGCAAAACAGTCCGCATAAGACTTGCCATTAGCAAACGGTGTGTTGAACAAAACTTCGCCTTCTTCAACATCAAACTCATAAGGAGGAAATTCTTCAATCTCTTCCCATTGCTCACGAGACCCGGCGTCTAGGGCATAAATGCCATTGACATAGTCATCTACTGGCACTTGTGGAAAGCGTTTCTGAAAGAAACTTTGCAATGCTAAACGGTCTGCTTCTGGATCAACTGATGCCAGAGTGTTACCGCTAGTTGCTGCTTGAGTGATACTGGCTACAAGCGCTAAAGATGCGCCGGCTAACAGTGATTTTATTATTTTCATTCTGATGCCTCTGCTATAGAGTGGCCGTTACCGGCTACTTAATTTTGGCGGTTTCCGTAGCGCTAGCGCCCGTATTTTCCGTCCATGTCATTTGCAATTCGTCACCTTTAGCGCCACCTACAAAGGTGAATGCCAAATATGGATTTTTAGAAACAGCAGCTCCCATGTTGGCTTCCATAACAGTCTTACCGTTATGTGCAACACTTAGAGTTTGAATAAACTGTGCAGGAATTTTGTTCCCACTCTTATCTTTTCGATTGCCTGTTTCCATAGCATGCTTAGCCATGATTTTTACTACTGTATTGTCGCCTTTGGCTTTTGCTTTGGCGCGTAAAATACCTTTTGCCATGATAATTTCTCCTAGTTCGCCTTAGCCGCCGCAGCCGCCGATTGTTACTTTCACTTCTTTAGAAGCACTAAACTCACCGCTAGCCGTAGTCACTACCGCAGTAACTTGAGACGTCTTTCCCATACGGATACGACAAGACACATCTGCCATAGTACCTTCAGGAATATTGAACTGCGCTGCTAATGGTTGTGGGTTATTCGCCACAAAAATCGCGATGCTAGTCACTCCAGCCAAACTGCTTTTTACACTGACAGGCACTACAGCGCCGTTTTCGGCAATGTCTGGAGCTTTCATAGTCACTTGTGCACTAGCACTAGGCTCAGCACTGTACAAAGCACCCATGGCAGCTTCTTGAGACTCTGCTTGAAACGCAGCTTTAGACCATGCTGCCAAAGCCACACGTGGCATTAGCACACCCATACCGGCAACTAAGCCACCGGTAAAGACCGCTTTTAAAACACTTCTTCGATTCATCATTGTTTTAGTCCTTTGCCATATTCTTTAAATGGCACTGAAATAGAGTTTAGTACTGATACAAATAAGCCACGATGGCATCAATGTCATCTTCTGACAAAATCCAATGCTTACCAAACGGAGGCATTATCGTTGTCGGGTTCTTTACTGTTGGATCCCAGATTTGCATTCTAAGCACCTTTGGATCTGGAAAACGGGCCTTCATCGCCAATAGAGGTGGGCCTTGATTGCCTGGTAGCTTAGCATCTGCATCAGGGATCATATGACAAGCAATACAATTACCTGCTTTCTTATTCAGATAAAGCGCTTTACCCTTGGCTATTTGGTCAGCAGAATAATCTGCCAAAGTCATGGAAGACGCTCCAATCAATACCAAACCTAGTAATGCGTGCTTTATTATGTTTTTTCGCATTGGTTTTTCCTCATTTTTTTCTTCATGAAATATCAACATTATTGTTGAGACTCCACCATAAATAGGACCGCGTTGGTCACTGCTTCGTCTGATAAATCTGCTCTACCACCTTTGGCTGGCATATACCCAGCACTCCCAGAATACCCTTCTAGTGCATGGGTAATAAGTAAATCAGTTCCTTGCTTAAGCCTTTCAGACCAGGCATTAGCATCGCTTACTTTCGGTGCACCTGCCAAACCGCTAGTGTGGCAAACACCACACGCTGCTTGATAGGTTGCTTCGCCAGCAATCGCTGCCGCACTCATTGCCGAAGTTTCCTTAGCAACAGGCACTGCGATTTCTACGCCGGTAATAGACGCCTTACGTTCGGCCTCTTTACTAGCTTCTAAGTCATGTTGATCCGAATGGCTTGCAGCAGGTGCATCAGCACCTTCTACAAAGTGCCCAATAGGAGTTACACCTGCTAAAGAGCTTTGTAACATCATTTTTTCTGGGTCTGCACAATCTACCATACAACGAGGATTGCTTACATCAGGACGATCGTCTATGTAAAAACCATCTTCGTTGGGCATTTTTATTTGTGCTAAATTTTCATGAGATAGCTCAAAGTCATCCTCTATAATATCGTTCATATAAAGTACGTAAGCGGTAATGTCATAAACTTGTTGATCATCCAAGCTCAACGGTGCGGTAAACGGCATCGCGCGGCGAATGTAGTCAAATAATGTACTCGCATAAGGCCAATAGCTTCCCACAGTCTTCACTGGACGATCATCCGCTAAAGTGCCTTCACCACCTGTTAGTACTGGCCAACGGCCTTCACCTTCGCCAAACACACCATGGCATGAGGCACAGAACATTTCATAGCTTTCCTCACCATCCAACGCATTACCACTGCCCACTGGAAGGCCCATGCCATCTGGACGAATATCAATATCCCAGCCAGCAATTTCTTGTGCTGATGCGGGCGCACCAATGTTGTAATCTTGTGCATAAGTGGCACTTGACATTACCCCCGCCACTAAACTAGCAACCAAGGTCGCTGAAAAGCTCAACTTAAGTAATTTGAACATTTTTCACCTCACCTGTTGGCGCTACTTGCCAAGTATGTATAGAATTTTTGTGATAAATAGTGTTTACGCCACGTTGTTCTCTAAGTTGGGCCAACGTAGGCTGTACATAGCCGGTATCATCATAAGCTCGGCTTTGAATCAGCCAAGGCTCACCTTGCCATTGGGTGGTAAAACTAAAACGAGTCAGCGCTTTATCAAGCACTAGACCTTTTAATTTTGCCGGACGCCAAGACACACCACCATCAAAAGAAACATCCACACCTTTTATCGTGCCCCGACCAGTCCAAGCTAAACCCTCAACTTCTATAAAGCCTTTACGAAGTATGGGGTTTTCTGGGCACGGTGATGTGATGACTGAGTTGCACTCTTGCACAAAGGTAAATCGACGCGCGCGTCCATCGGCCATTAAATCGGTATATTTAGAAGTTTCTTCACGATGATGCCAAGGCTGATCGCCTACTTCGATACGACGTAACCATTTGATAGAGGTATTACCTTCCCAGCCAGGGTTAAGCAAACGCAATGGATAGCCTTGCTCTGGGCGCAACATTTCACCATTTTGAGCATAAACAACAAGGGTATCATCAAGCACTTTTTCTATAGGAATAGAGCGGCTCATATGGGCACCGTCTGCACCTTCAGCCAAAACCCACTTACCTTCAGTTTGGACACCTGCAGCGTCTAGCAACACTTTTAAAGGCACGCCTGTCCACTCACAACAACTTAACATGCCGTGGGTAAATTGGAGCGCTTCCATTTGCGGGCCACGCCATTCCATACCACCGTTAGCAGGGCATTCAATAAACTTGATCTGCGATACCGAAGGGAATCGCATCAAATCTTCCATAGTGAAGATTAAAGGATTATCCACTAAACCGTGAATCATCAAACGATGTTCATCTGGATTGATGTCAGGTACACCTGCATGGTAACGCTCAAACACCAATCCGTTGGGCGTAATAATACCTTTAAGGTCTTGAAGTGGGCTCATACTTATAGATGAGATAGATTCCGCTGTAAGCCAAGGCACTGTGCGGCGCACAACCTGAGCTTCATAACGTGACGGCATTCCGTAAGGATTCTCTACGACCCCCGTACCCAATTGACGACCCCATTGTGGCTCGTTTGGTGGCAAGTTACTTGTTAGTGAAGCCGCTGATGCGATGGTAGTACCACCTACAGCAGCTGCGCCCGCAACATAGCTCATGCCACGACGCAAAAACTCACGCCGGTCGTTAATACTTAAGTGTTCACTAGCCTTCTGCATGGTTTGCAAAAGTTCTTGGGTACTAGGAGTAGTCATAGATAAGTAGCGTCATTTGAGTTTAGCAATGGCTTAGGATACTTAACTAAAGGCAAATGTATCAAGAGACTTAGGTCTCATATTCTAAAACAAGCTAAAAGGCATATGCTTATATAATAAATTTATATAAGCACGATAAAATGAGTACACATAGATATGCTATATTGTGGTAAAGGTTTGTAGTGGTGATTTTGTCATGTTTGGATGTAGAAATTTATTAGGGTTATTTCTCTTGTTCGCTGCCCCCGTAGGTTTTGGGGCAGAAGATTACGCATCACAAAAAGTGGTTTATCACATTAACTACAGCGATATAAGCCGTATTAGCGCAACTTTTGGCAATATAAATAATCACATCGAAGCTGTTGGAGAAGACAGTATTGATTTAAAGGTTATGATTCATGGCGCAGCGTTAGAATATCTTATTGCTGCCAAAACTGATTCAGCCAAACAAATCGCCTTAGATAGCCTTCGCCTTCAAGACGTCCAGTTTTTAATCTGTAATAACACTTTGCAAGCTTACCACCTTGGCTTAGAAGATCTGTATGACGTTGCAAAAGAAGATATGGTGCAAGCTGGCTTGCCAGCCATAGTGGCGCTTCAGCAAGCAGGTTATATGTACCTTAGGCCCTAGAGGCTTACCACGAATGTATATGTAATTTTTACACTCAAAAATCCTATAATTTGTTATAATTGATAGATCACATTATCTAAATTAACACATTATGGATTACGAACAGCTCATCTTAAACATTGGCATTCAGCCGTTACAACTTTATTTAGGATTAGTCATGGGCTTGGCCTTTGGCATAGGTGCTAGCATGAGCAACTTTTGCCTACGCGGCTTTGTGCTAGATTTATCGACATTCAAATTCACCAGCACTAGCTACACTTGGCTACTAGGCTTAGCTATTGCCATCACTTTCACCCAGCTACTGCTGCAAGGCGATGCCAGTGATATCAGCGAAGCACCCGTCATTGCAGTTCAAGCTAGCCTTAGCGGCTCTATCGTAGGTGGTTTAATGTTTGGCTTTGGCATGATACTCAGCCGTGGCTGCGTCTCACGTCAAATCATCTTGATCACCACGGGCAACTTACGCTCTCTTGTTACCTTTGGCACTTTTGCGGTTTTCGCTCAGCTCACCTATGGTGGACAGCTGGTATCTTTTAGACATAGCGTGCAAGAGCTCTGGCGCCTTAATCCATCGTACAATCAAGTACACGATTTCGTGCCATTTTCGCCCACACTGTTTTTATTTATTAGCGCTAGCATTGCCTTAGTTTGCTTAGTTATGCTGATTAAACGTCAAGCTTGGTCACATTTAATGGGTGGCACTATAGTAGGCCTTGCTATTGCACTTGGTTGGTATGTAACAAGCTTTGTGGCTTATCACACTTTTAATGACATATTACCCCAAAGTATCACTTTTAGCGCACCCACGGCGCAAAGCCTCATTGCCCTTATGTCTGTTGACGCGCCCTTTATTAGACTTGCAGCAGGCCTTGTGGGAGGGTGCTTTTTGGGCGCACTTATTGTGAGCCTTATACGCCAAGACTTTAATCTTCAAAGCTTTACCCAAAAACTGCCTATTAGACGTTATTTATTAGCGGGTATGCTGATGGGGGTAGGTTCGGTGCTTGCTAGTGGTTGTTCGGTCGGGGCTGGTTTGTCTGGCACAGCAGTAATGGCTACTGGCTCTATAGTCACGCTTATTTTCATCATCATTGGCGGGCTGATAAGCACGCGCTATAGTACATAACACATTGATTAATTTCACATACTGAGCTTCCATCTATGATGTCATCTAGCATGCAAACACGCTTATACACCCTACGATCTAACAAAGTTTTTGAATTATTCGTGGTGAGCATCATCTTACTTTCTGCACTAGTGATCGGTGCTAAAACCTATAACATGCCAGCGCAGCTCATCAACTTTATTGGCTATCTAGACCTTGGCATCACGGTGTTTTTCTTAATAGAAATAAGTATTCGCTTTGCTGGCGACCCTGTTAAAAGTCGATTTTTCTTAAATGGCTGGAACCTTTTCGACACCATTATTGTGGTGGTGAGCCTTATTCCTATTGAAGATAGCGAACTGGCTTTAGTGGGAAGGCTAATACGTATTTTCCGTGTGTTACGCATGGTATCTGTAGTGCCTGAGCTGCGTATATTACTTAACTCATTAATCAAAGCCCTGCCCCAGCTAGGCTATGTGCTTATGTTGATGTTTATAATTTTCTACATCTACGCCGCGGTAGGCACTACCTTTTTTAGCACTATTAATTCGGTGTTATGGGGAGATATAGCGATCTCTATGCTCACCCTATTTAGGGTGATGACCTTTGAAGATTGGACAGACGTAATGTATGAAGTAATGGCTGTGTATGGCTATGCTTGGGTGTTTTTCTTAAGCTTTATTTTTCTCACCACTTTTGCATTTTTAAACATGGTTATTGGCATTGTGGTAAACGTTATGGAAAATGAAAATGCAGCCGAGCGATTAGCCGAGGGTGAGCCTTCTATGACTGACCTGCGCGCTGAACTAGCTGAAATAAAAGCGCTTTTAAAACATCGTGACGGCTGAAGCTAAGGCTAATATATAATGATTAAAACCTACCCACACCCAAGTGAAATAAACACTGCGTGGGCTTTTGAACATTACCAAACCATAAGGCACACACTGCCCAAGGCAAGTTTCCCACAGACAAGCCAATGGGTTGAAGGCCTAACTGACTTGATGGATGACTTTGACGTGTTCTTGCTGGATGCCTTTGGTGTGCTTAATGTTGGCCAAACAAGCATAAAAACAGCCCCTGCAGCTGTATCTGCGCTGCAATTAGCTGGCAAGAAAGTGATGGTATTAACCAACGGCGCTAGCCTGCCTGCAAGTGAATCTAAGAAAAAATTTAAGTGTATGGGTTTTGATTTTGACGCAGATCATATTATAGCTAGCCGGAACGCACTGTGTAACGCACTGGCTCATAGCTTTGGTGCACAAAACACCAACGCTTTATGGGGCGTTATGGCCAGACCTGATTCACAGTTACACGAATTACCTGTAGCTAGTGTTGCTTTAGGTGATGATGGCGCGCTATTTGATAAGGTTGGTGGTTTTATCCTATTGGGAGCATCTTATTGGACTCAACACAGGCAACAACTGCTCGTGCGCAGCCTGATAAAAAAACCTCGCCCAGTGTGGGTAGGAAATCCAGATTTGGTCGCACCCAATGAGCATCATTTAAGTTTAGAGCCTGGTTACTTTGCTCATCAGCTAAGCCAAATAAACGAGGTTAGCCTGCATTTTTTTGGCAAACCCTTTGCTAATATTTTTCAACTTGCATGCCAAGGTTTAGAGGCCACACCAAGACACCGCATATTAATGGTGGGCGACACTTTGCACACAGACATACTGGGTGGCGCTGCATATGGGATAAAAACAGCCCTGGTTACAGGCCATGGCTTATTCGCAAAACAAAACATTACACCCTACATTACCCAGTCTGGCATTGTGCCAGACTATATGATGGTTTCACCCTAGGCTTAAAAAATTAGCGGCTACTTAAAAGCCTTCCTTAAGCTTTTCACAGACTTGGGCTTATCACTTATAATTAGCCCAGTTTTAGTTTGAACTTTGCACCAAAAACCCTAACTCGTTTAAAAAATGACTGACTAGGTTTATCTATTTCCTAGGCTGCTACGTGGGCGTATATTGACGACAATTATTTTCGATATATATTTGGCTTGGTTGTACTATTATGAATCCAGAACTTTCCGTCTCTCGTCGCACACGTTCTACTCCATTTACTAGCAGAGTTGAGGCTGCTGGAGTGAAGGGCTACACAGTTTATAATCACACTTTACTTGCGACTAAGTTTCGCAGTGTAGAAGAAGATTACTGGCATTTGTGTGAACATGTTCAAGTGTGGGACGTATCGGCTGAAAAGCAAGTGGCTATTAGTGGGCCAGATGCCTACCGATTGATTCAGCTTATGACGCCTAGGGATTTATCAAAAGCCCGCATTGGACGTTGCTTTTATGTGCCTTTGTGCAATCCACAAGGGGGCATTGTTAATGACCCTATCGCTATCAAACTCACAGAAAATGATTGGTGGCTATCGATTGCTGATACAGACGTTATGTTGTGGGCACAAGGCTTAGCCATTGGATTTAATTTAGACGTAAGCGTGAGTGAGCCTGATGTTTGGCCTGTAGCAGTGCAAGGCCCAAAAGCCGAAGATTTAATGGCTAGAGTATTTGGGGAGAGTGTGCGTGACATTAAGTTTTTTAACATCCAACCTATGTATTACAAGGGTGTAGCGATGCAAGTGGCCCGTTCTGGGTGGAGCAAGCAAGGCGGCTTTGAAATCTATGTTAATGATGAAAGCCTGGCCCTGCCATTATGGGATGAACTTTTTGCTAAAGGTGAAGACCTCAATGTAGGCCCAGGCTGTCCAAACTTAATTGAGAGGGTTGAAAGTGGTCTGTTATCTTTGGGCAATGACATGGGTTATGACACTACGCCTTTTGAGTGTGGTTTAAACCAATACGTCAATTTAGATGCCGATGTGGATAGTCTATCTTTACCTGCTTTGCGAAAGCATGTGCCGCAACAGCAACTTATGGGCGTAGTAATCGACCAAGCATGTGCATTGACCACGTTAAATGTGACTGCAGATGGCCAAGACGTGGGGGAAATTACTAGCCATGCTTTTTCGCCTAAATATGGCGTACATTTAGCATTTGTATTATGCTCTTTACCAGCTTTGGGCGCTCACCTTTCAATAGACGTGCACACGCAAATTGGTATGTTAAAAGGTCAACTCACACCGTTACCTTTCAATTTTGACGCCCTAAACTTAATACCTAAAGCACGCACTTAAAAACAGGTGTCTTTTGTGCACAACAAGGCAACATTATGAGCAAATCTTCATTTTTAGGCGCCGATACTATTGCGCTTCACAGTGGCTATCAACCCGAATCAGATCATGGCTCAAGAGCTGTGCCGATTTACCAAACTACCTCTTATGTATTTGACAGTGTAGATGAAGCTTCTGCTCTATTTAACGTAGAGCAAGGCGGGCACATATATAGCCGCATAACCAATCCTACTGTGGCCGTGTTAGAGCAACGCTTGGCGGCATTAGAAGGCGGTGCAGCGGCTATTTGTACAGCATCTGGAATGAGCGCTTTGTTTGTGAGCTTTTTTAGCCTATGTTCAGCTGGTGATCATATTGTCAGTGCCAAGCAAATATACGGCTCTACGGCCACGTTGCTTAAACACACCCTTAAACGGTTTAATATCGATTCTACTTTTGTAGATATAAACGATCAACAAGCAGTGGCTAACGCCATACAAGACAACACCAAACTTGTTTTTTGTGAATCTATTGGCAACCCAGGCTTAGATGTATCTAACTTGCCTGCCATTGCCGAAACGGCCCATGCGAAGGGAGTCCCTTTAGTAGTAGATGCTACTTTTGCAACACCTTACCTTAACAATCCTATTGAGCATGGCGCTGATGTTGTCGTGCACTCTGTAACCAAATGGATTGGCGGCCACGGCGCAGCTGTTGGTGGTGTGGTTATTGATGGTGGCAATTTTGATTGGCTTAAAAGTGGTCGTTTCCCCACACTAACTCAACCTTATGAACCATTTCACGGGATGAATTTTTGGGAAGAGTTTGGCCCTGCAGCTTTGGCTATGCGTATTCGTTGTGAATCTATGCGTGACATAGGTGCGGCAATGGCACCTCATAACGCGTTTTTATTATTGCAGGGCTTAGAAACCTTAAACCTACGTATGCAGCAGCATGTATCTAATGCTCAAGCTATGGTGACATGGCTGCAAGAACAAGACGCTGTTGCATGGGTAAACCACCCTGATATTGATGCAGATGCTCACACTAAAGCTTTATTTCCCAAAGGCGCAGGCTCAATGCTTACTTTTGGTGTAAAAGGTGGGCGCAGCGCCGGGGCAGCCTTTATTGATGCCTTACAGCTTTCTTCAAATTTAGCCAACGTGGGTGACTCTCGCACTTTGGTGCTGCATCCAGGCAGCACTACCCACTCGCGCCTAACAGAAGCAGACTTGTTATCAGCAGGCATAAGCGCAGACCTTATTCGTGTCTCTGTTGGTATAGAGACGATTAAAGACATACAAGCTGATTTTAATTTAGGCTTGCGCGCAGCTGCTAAAGTTGTTGCTCGCCAAGAAGAGGCTCAGGTCTAACATGTATATTCAAGTTGATAATGCCAACACCTTTATCGCTACCGGCGGCAAACCTTTTGATGCAAATTTAACCACTGTAGTGCTGCTGCATGGTTCTGGCACAGATCATCGCACTTGGGCATTACAGGCACGTTGGTTTGCATTCCATGGTTTTAGTGTATTCGCGCCAGATTTTCCAGAGCATAGCTTGTCACAGGGGCAAGCCCTCACAAGCATCGAATCTATGGGTGCTTGGCTTATGCGTGCTTTGGATACCGCAGAAGTAGACAAAGTGCATTTAGTAGGCCATTCTCAAGGGTTTTTGGTAGCCTTAGAGGCGGCAGCCCTACTAGGTGATAGAGTGAAGTCTGTGACGGCACTTGCCACAGCAAGCGCGATACCTGTTAATCCGGCGTTAGTGGATATGGCTCAAAAGAATCCAGCAAATGCTGCAGCTATGATGCTGCAATGGGGCTTTGGCAGCAAACACCAGCATGGCGCAAGTGCCGTACCAGGGATGCAGCCTATTGGCATAGGCTCACGCATTATGGCCAGTAATCCTTTAGCAATAGACCTTGCCGCATGCAACGCATATATTGAAGGAGCAAATAAAGCTCAGCAAGTAGCAGATGCAGACTGCCCTAGCTGCGTCATTCTTGCTGAACAAGATCGCATGACGCCAAAAAAAGAAGGCTTGAAACTAGCCCATGCTTTAAATGCTCAAACACACGTGGTTAATGGTATGGGGCATATGCTACCTATGGAAGCACCCAAAGAAAGCCTTCACATTATGAAAACATTTATTCAGTCCATAGAGAAATAACCATGGCTAAGCTAATAGACAACTCATCCTCTACTTACAAAAACATTAAAAAAGTAGCTGTTATAGGTGCTGGCACAATGGGTGCAGGTATTGCAGGTCAAGTTGCTAATGCTGGCGTGGAGGTATGGTTGTTAGACTTACCAAGCTCAGGCGATGCTGTTAATGCCTTGGCTGAACGTGGTTTTAAGCGTTTAAAAAATATCGACTCTCCAGGTTTGATGAGCAACGAAGCTGGTCAATTAATTCATTGTGGTAATACTCAAGACGACTTTGATCAACTGGCTGATTGTGACTGGATAGCAGAAGCTGTTGTGGAGAGGCTGGATGTAAAGCACGCGTTATATAAGCGTATTGATGCCATCACTGGCCCAAACACCATTGTGACTTCAAACACCTCCACTATTCCTATTAGCTTGCTTACACAAGGCATGCCACAAGCATTTTGTGAACGTTTTGCTATTACCCATTTCTTTAACCCTGTGCGTTTTATGCGGTTATTAGAGCTGGTGCGTGGCGAACATACGCAAGATGAAGTCATTAATACGTTGAGTCAATTTTGTGAAAGCAACCTAGGTAAAGGCGTTGTGGTGTGTGAAGATACGCCTGGATTCTTAGGGAATCGTGTTGGTGTTTTTGCGATCCAATGCGCCTTACACACTGCGTTTAATATGGGTTTATCACCCAATGAAGCTGACGCTTTATTTGGTAGACCTATGGGTATTCCAAAGACTGGGGTCTTTGGTTTATATGACCTTATAGGCATAGATCTGATGGCTGACGTAGCCAAAAGTTTAGAGAGCATATTGCCTGCAAATGATGCCTTTCACCAATATGCACAACCTGTGCCTTTGATGACCCAAATGATTGCCAATGGGCAAACAGGTAATAAAGGTGGACAAGGGTTTTACCGTGAGTTGGATGCAGGCAAAGAGGTTTTGGACTTGGTAAGCGGCACCTATCAACCCACCACCCGCATACAGCTGCCACTAGCTCAAAAGGCTGAGGCGCACGGTGTAGCTGCATTGTTAGATGATGACAGTGTCTATGGCCGCTTTGCATGGCAAGTATTGTCTAGCACCCTAAACTACGCAGCCGCGCTCATACCAGAAATTGGCAGCAATATTTTACCCATCGATGATGCTATGAAGTTGGGTTATAACTGGATTTATGGCCCATTTGAATTAATCGATCAAATTGGTGCCAAACGTGTCGTTGAACGAATGCAAAAAGAAGGCCGTGATGTGGCGCCTATGCTGGCGCTATCTGCTCAAAAGGAAGGATTTTACAAGGTCATTAATAGACAGCTATGTAGTTTAGACGACAGTGCTGAGTATGTGGCCATAAAACGGCCCTCTGGTGTTTTACGTTTCTCTGAATTGCGCCAAACATTAACGCCTAAGTATAGTAATGCAAAGGCCAGTTGGTTTGTACACGATAATGCCGCTATTGTAGAGTTTCATTCTAAGGCCAACGCCTTAGATAAAGATTCTATGGATGTTATTCGACATGCATTAGAACAGGCACAGGTTTTAAAACTTCGTGGTGTGGTATTGCACAATGACGCCCAGCATTTTTCTTGTGGTGTTAACTTAACCGCCTTTCGAGGCTTTTTTGAAGCAGAAGATTATGCTGGCATGGACCACTTCTTAAATCACTTCCAGCAAACGATGCACGCAATAAATCGCTGTACGTTGCCAGTAATTGCAGCACCTGCAGGCATGTCTATTGGGGGTGGGTTTGAGGTCGTGTTGGCTGCTGACCACGTTATTGGACACTCTAACTGCGTTATGGGCTTAGTAGAATCAAGTGTAGGGGTGGTGCCTGGTGGTGGCGGGTGTAAAGAGTATTTATACCGTTGGTATGAAGTGTTGGGTGACATCAAAGCAGCTGCATGGAAAGCCTTTATGATTGTAGGTTATGGCTGGACAGCCAAGTCACCTATAGAGGCTACTGAACAAGCTATGCTTTATCCAGAAGATCAATATATGATGAACCGAGATCGTCTATTAAGTGAAGCTCTATCACAACTTGATAATGTTAAAAAAGCGAAACCTCGAAAGCCTTTGCCTATGGCAGGTGAAGAAACCTATCGTGAAATGATGGATTGGTTATTTGAAGCGCACGATCAGCAAAAAATTACCGCCCATGATGTGGTTGTAGGTACAGAGCTTGCACGCATTTTTACTGGTGGCAAAGTTAAAGCTAACACTATGATGAGTGAACAAGATCTGTTTGACGCTGAACGCGAGTCTTTTTTGCGCTTGGCCCAATCAAGTGCAACACAAGCACGCATTGTGACTATGCTGGACCAAGGCTCACCCATAAGAAACTAGCATAATAGTGCAGGGGCAATAAACACTTGGCTTAAAATTGAGTAGGCTTATTCAATAGAAAGCACGCTATCAATACGCTCCTGCACAGATTGCTGTTGGTAATCTTTATCAAAAAATCTCACCAGCTCAACTTTTGGCTTATCCAATGAGCCCAAAACATGGTACCTAGCGCTTGTAAAGGTGGCTAATTCATCACCAATTAACTTGTTAACTACGTACATCATACCTCCCAGCTGAGGCAGACCTACTATTAAAGCTGCCAGCGGCAGCTTATCTACCACTGGCAAAGTAATAATTAAGTTATTGTCCACTTGACGATTATTAAAATCGATCCAGCCGTCCATGGTTAGATTTAAGGTCGATGATTTGAAGGTGGAGGGTGTGACAGTAGAGGCAATGCCCTCATCAAAGCGGTAATGGGATGTCACACTATCAAAGTTAAAACCTGGCTGAATAATGTCAGAAAAATCTAACTTAACTCTGTTGATTAATCGACCAACATCTAAAAGAGCCAACACTTTTAGTCCATCAACGGCACTGGGCGAAGATGATATGCTGCCATTTTTAAGACGCAGTCCTAGATCTCCAGTGGTGTCTTTTAACGCAAAAGCCAAAGGAGAGCGAGGCCAACTTAGCTGTATTTCCATAGATGAGCCTTTAGCGCTTAATCCTGGCTCATAACCCCAAGCCATTAGCACACTAGCCAAATCGTCAGATTCAGCACGACCAGTAAACTGGGTGCGATGGACACCATCAAGCTTATCCCAAATAAGGTTACCTTGAAGCTTAGTATGGCGAATAGTTGCATCTAAATCGTGGACGTATATTTGCTCTTTGTCACGTCGGATTTTAAATTCCCAGTGGCCAAAGGGTTCATCATTTTTAACTAAATTTTGGATAGAAACATCTGCATCTAGTAGTTTTTTGGGGTCAATATTCTCTAATACATCAGCGACCTTTATCGTTTCCTGTGAAGTATCTGGGAAGTTAAAAAGCGCTCGTTCTACATTAATAGCTAGAGGCAGCTGAGTGTCAAAATAATCTATATGGCCCATTAAATTTTCTGAGGCAATATTCAACCGCCATGGATCTGACAATAGTAAGCCATCTGTTTTTTCAAGTGGCGCAAGCGTTACTTGGGCTTGGTTAATGTCTAAACCAAACCACTGAGCCTGCTTTATTGTCACATTAACCAGAGGCAATCTTGATTTTGAAGCAGTTATATTTTGCTTGTCTTGCCCCCTTCCCCATGCCTTTATACGATCTTGATAAACTGACCACCAAGAGGCTATATCTAACATATCCAGGTGGCCATCAATATTCCACTGATCTTTTTTTGCCCAATCAACAGACTGCTTAAACCCTACATTTAGACCTACTACCGATAGTGCATCTGAGGTTTTTCCAGTGTCCAATTTAATCGCTATTTGCTGTCCGTCTATACTGGCATACCAATCTTGTTGGCCTTGCTGCCAATTGCCAATCAGCTGTAATTGTTGTAATTGATTCAAAGGTTCTGGCAGGGCCATACCAGCACTACTCAAGTCTACCTGAGCACTTAATGATGCACACTGTCCCTGCATTTGCGTGCAGGTGGATAGTCTTGCAACAAAGGGTAATGCACCAATAATTTCTTGCGCCCAAGGCTGACTTGTTTTTGTCGCTAAGTAATGTGCTGGTAAACGCCCTTCAAATTGTAATACTAAGTGACCTTTTTCCCCTCCAGCATTGGTTCTTACATCACGTAGAATGGGTTTGGGAATGCTGGACAGCCAAGGGGTAGCAAGCTCAACTTTAGGTAAGCGTTTAACACTGATCGATTGTCCATCTATAAGGCCATTACCAAAACCCTCTCCAATACCCGGATAGGATGAATTTAGTTCAACTTCAAATTCAACGTGGCGTATATCTGCCTGCAGGGGTGCCCAAAAAGCATGTAAATTATCACTAGATAGTTTGAAGTCATAGGTGGGTTTTGCTTGGTGACCAAAAGGTATCCCAAAACGGCCCTGCAAAGACACGTTACCTTCTGGTTTTAGATTTTTTAGCCATGGTGGTAAATTGATATTAAGTGGAAGCTGCTGTGCTAAATCTATCATCTGCTGAGCTTCGCCTGATAGTTGTCCTTGTACCTTAATATAACCATCATTTGCCTTTGTCACTGGCGCATTTTGTGAGTTATTTGTTAAATTTTCTGATCTAGACGCTGAGGAAACTTTGGTATAGATAGGCACTTCCACTTGCCACCCATCTACTTTTGCAGACATTAAACCGTGGGCCAAAGTACCTGATTCAAGTTTTATCAATGCACTTGTTGAATTTACAGTCAAATCAGCGATTAGTCCCTGCACTTGGGGCCACTTTGGGTGATAGGTGAAGTCAGGAATATCAAGGTGTGCTGCAATAGACATACTTCTTGCCAGCTTATTTTCCGAGTTTAAAACCTTTCCTGGACGGCCATTATAGATAAGAGCCGCTTGTGTAACGGTGCCAATAGGTGCTGCTTTAGAGATCCATTGACCTAGCTTTTTACCCAGCACTTTATCTGGCAGCATTATTGGTATCTCACCTACATTAAGGTTTTTCATCCCCAAAGCCAGTTGTATAAAGGGTTCTGTGGATGATCCCTTTCGAGGAAACTCGCCTGCCATTAAAAGATTTATATGCCCTTGTGCTAGGCTGGCAGTGACATTAGATGAGCTGACTCTGTTAGCCAAAGCACCATAGTGCCAATTAAACTCACCCTTTACGGCATTAAACTTCCAAGGCAATCCATTGAGTTTAGGCACTTGTAATGTCAAACCGTCGGTATCGCTGATCGCCACCTTGCCACCATAGCGGTTGAGCCAAATGCGTCCATCTGCATGACTAATTTGGGGCACACCTGCCCACGCCTCTACTTTTGCCTGTTGTAGGTCGCCAGTGAATAAAAACTCACTAGGCTGATTAACGTCTAAGAATAGCGTAAGTTCAGACAACCAACCTTTGGGGGCAAGGGATCCAATAGGTATACTCACCTTTGCAGGTAAGCGACTAAGGGTGCTTAGTAATGTGTGTGTGTCTGCCAGATCAAGCACTGGGCTTTGTATCACTAGATGTTGATTTTGTTTTAAGATCTGTAGCTTACTAAAAGGCAAAACAGCATCATTTATTTTCCCACTTAGTGCCTGCGCTGCAAGGCTCCAATGGGATAAATCCCATGCATTATTACTATTGTTATCTAGCTTGAGCGTTGCTCTAACATCTGCTGTCAAATCTACTTTTTCCATTTGGGTAATGAATTTAAAATTAGATTTCTTAGTCACTATCTGAAGAGATTTGGCGGCTTGATAATCTAGCCAATACTCACCAAACACACTCAAATTGTCAGCATTAATAGATGATTCAATAGGCATCATTAAGGGTAACCAAGATGCAACCTCCAAACCATTGGCGTGCAAATATACCTGGGCTGATTCAATACTTGCTTGGGGCAGACCATTAATACCTCCAGTGGTATTAATGTCTAATGTAAGGTGTATTTTGGCATCATCATTTAATGTTTTAGTAGCTGTGCCACTGTAAAGAGATAGGTTTACCTCTGTTGTATGTTCAGTAGCACTATGAGCCTTACTTTGAGCAACACCAATTTGAGCGTTAAGTTTGGGCAGGCTAATGGGCTGGCTTTGATAGGGTGTCAATATTAAGCGGACATCCTCAAGTAACAACTGAGGCACACTGGATGATAATTTCAGCAAAAAATGAGGGCCATGCGTTGCTTGCGCCCCCCAACGTCCATCTTCTTGTTGGCTGGCTTTAATGGACACGCCTGTTGCTTGAACATTAGATAAAGTAAGCACACTAGTTCTAATGGACTCCAGCAGATCCACACCTAATGTTAAACGCTCAAGGGTTAGACCGGTATTAGCTTGAAGCTGTGTTAAGTTGAGCCTAAGGGATGTACCTACTAGCTTTACTTCAAACGTCTCTATTTTTAGATCTTGCCCAATAGACTGACTCACCTGGGTTTCAACCCACTGATGGTATATTGAGTGTTCACTAATGCCAAAGCGAAGCCAAGAGATACACAGCGCTAATGTAACCAATAATAGGCAAGCAAAGGCTAGAAACCATTGGTTAACTTTAGTCATCATTAACGCAACACCACATCATATTGTTCATTTTGGTACATAGGTTCTAGGCGCAATGAGATTGCCTTACCTATAAATGCCTCTAATTCCGCTAAGCGGTGAGCTTCTTCATCTAACAGCTGATCAATCACTGATTGTGATGCAAGAATTAAATAAGTTTGAGTATCGTAGGCTCTGTGAGCTCGTAAAATTTCTCTAAATATTTCATAACAGATGGTTTCTGGTGTTTTATTAATACCGGTGCCATCACATGCTGAACAGGGTTCACATAAAAGCTGCTCTAAGCTTTCACGTGTGCGTTTTCGTGTCATTTGAATCAAACCCAAATCTGATACGCCCAACACTTTAGTTTTAACGTGGTCTTTGGCTAACGCACGATCTAAGGTTCTAGCCACTTGACGCTGGTGCTCAAGATCATGCATATCAATAAGGTCTAAAATGATAATGCCACCAAGGTTACGTAACCTAAGCTGTCGACCAATAGCTGTTGCAGCTTCAAGATTGGTTTTGAAAATAGTCTCTTCTAGATTGCGATGACCCACATAAGCACCGGTATTCACATCCACAGTAGTCATGGCTTCGGTTTGATCGATGATAATATAACCACCTGACTTTAATGGCACTTTTCGCCCAAGGGCTCTTTGAATTTCATCTTCTACATTGTAGAGGTCAAATATAGGCCTCTCACCCGGATAGTGCTCTAATTTACTGGCCATATCAGGCACTAACTGGTTCACAAACTCTGTCGCCTTTTGATAAGTCTCTTTAGAGTCTATACGGATTTTCTCAATTTGTGGGTGGGCAATATCTCTTAACGCACGCAGCGCTAAAGGCAGATCTTCATAAATCGTTTGGGGAGCCTTAGCTGTCGAGATTTTCTGCTTAATCGTGTGCCACAAACGACGCAGAAAATCGACGTCATGGTGCAGACTTTGTTCGCTCACGCCTTCTGCAACTGTGCGCACAATCACGCCTTCTTTTGCTAGCTCAGGGGTCTCATTCAAAACCTTGGAAGGTTTTGCTAAATAGTGCTCTAAGCTGTTCTTTAAGCGTTGTTTTTCAGTTTCATCTTCTATACGTTGAGACACACCTACATGGCCGCTTCCTGGCATATACACTAAGTAACGCGATGGGATGGATATTTGTGTGGAAAGGCGAGCACCTTTGGTACCAATTGGATCTTTAAGCACTTGCACCAGTATACTTTGGCCTTCTCTTACTAGTAATGCAATGTCATCCGAATCTGGTTGCCCATTTTTGGGCTCAATATCTGCAGCATGAATAAAACCAGAGCGCTCTAAACCAATTTCTACAAAGGCAGCCTGCATGCCTGGCAAAACACGCACAACTTTTCCCAAATAGATATTGCCTACAATACCTCGGTGGTCATTACGCTCTATATGAACTTCTTGTAACATACCATTTTCAATCACAGCCACACGAGTTTCCATTGGGCTAAAATTGATAAGAATTTCTTCGTTCATTATGAGGACCTATCCTTTTCCTTAAGCGACTTTAAACGCTCTTCGAATGCCACGCAGCACGACAAACAACCACAACCAAAGCACACCGCTTATTGGCGCAGGTAATAAAAACCAAAGGCCGCTACTGGCATTGCTACCAATCCCTTGCAACCAATAACTAATGCATTGATAAATAACCACTAAGACACATATCACAAACGCCTGTTGCCACAAACGATACATACGCAGGCGACGATACATTAATATAACAATAAAGGTCGCTACCACCATGGCTAGCGCGTTAATGCCTAAATGAGTCCCTTGTAATAGGTCCAGCAATAAACCCAATACAAAGGCCCAACCTATGCCGAATCTTTGCGGTAAAGCAATCACCCAATAAAGAAATACCATTAACACCCATTCAGGCCAACCCCACTGCACCCACTCAAGCATGGGCAGTGCACTCAACATAAAAGCTATGAGCAAAGTAACAAAAGGCACCCATAGGTTATGGGCTCTTTGCATAACCATTACTTAACCTCCTGCTGAGCTAGACTTTGTTGCTGTGGCGTTTCAATTAGCAACAAATGCCGCGAACGACCTAAGGCGGCTGTAGGCTTAGCTAACACCTTGGCAAAGTTTTGTCCTGCAAAGTGTTGCACTTCAATCACTTCAGCTACTGGGTAGCCTTTGGGGAAGCGCAAACCTAAGCCAGAGCTTACTAATGTGTCACCTACTTCAATATCAGCAGTGTCTGAGAGATCTTGTAATTCTAAATAGTCATAATGTCCTAGGCCATAAGCCACGCTTCGCAGTCCATTACGGTTTACCTCAACTGGAATAGCATGATCTGCATCAGTAATTAATAGCACTCTGCTAGTATATGCCGACGTAAAGATCACTTGGCCCATAACTCCTGTTGCATCAAGTACAGGCTGGCCTGTAAAAGCCCCACTATTAAAACCATTATTAATAATTACTTGATGAACAAATGGGTCTGAGTTAATGCCTATGAGCTCACTAACGATCACTTTTTCATCCAACTGTTCACTACTGTTAAGTAAGTCACGCAGGCGAAAGTTTTCCACTGTCAGTGCTGCTAGTTTTTGAACTCGCCTTTCGGCTAAAAGAGTTTGGGCGCGTAATTGTTTATTTTCGGCAATTAGCTCATCACGAACTTGTAGCCTTTCATCTAACCAAGTCCAAGACCGCTGAGGCACATCAACTAACCATTGCACAGGTGTCACAGCCACAGAAAGCCACCCACGAAAACGCTGCATTTGATCAAATTGGTAGTCAGATATAATTAAGCCAGTACAGATAAAACCGTAAATAAAGAATTTTTTAACGGTAGATCGGCCTTTAAACAAAGGATCAATAACGAGTCTCCTAGCGATCCTGTCGCCTTAAACAACAACGGCGAGATTGCTTAAGCTACCCCGCCGTTGTGTTATTGGTAGCTAGATCATTTAGTCTCTAGCCAGTAAATCAAAGGTGCTGTCATCAAGCATTTGCAAAACTCTACCGCCACCCCTTGCAACACAGGTCAAAGGATCTTCAGCTACTATAACTGGCAAGCCAGTTTCTTCACTGATTAAACGGTCTAAATCTCTTAGCAATGCGCCACCACCGGTCAGCACAATACCACTTTCTGCAATATCAGAAGCAAGCTCTGGTGGTGAGTGCTCTAAAGCGCTTTTCACAGACTGAACAATAGTCGAAAGCGGCTCTTGCAGTGCTTCCATAATTTCGTTGCAGTTTAGCGTGAAGCTACGCGGAATACCTTCTGCTAGATTTCGGCCTCTTACGTCTATTTCTAAAACATCAGACCTAGGGTAAGCAGTACCAATTTCTTGTTTGATACGTTCAGCTGTTGCTTCACCGATTAACGAACCATAGTTACGACGCACATAAGCGATGATAGATTCATCAAACCGGTCGCCACCTACACGCACTGATTCTGAATAAACCACCCCATTAAGGGATATGATAGCTATTTCAGTGGTACCACCACCAATATCGACCACCATAGAACCACTGGCCTGCTCTACTGGCAGTCCCGCCCCGATGGCTGCTGCCATAGGCTCTTCAATTAAGTAAACTTCACGTGCCCCAGCCCCCATCGCAGACTCTTTGATAGCCCTTCGCTCAACTTGCGTAGACTTACAAGGTACGCAAACCAGCACTCTTGGGCTAGGAGTCATCCAACTGTTTTCGTGCACTTTATGAATAAAGTGCTGCAACATTTTTTCCGTCACATGAAAATCTGCAATCACACCATCTTTTAAAGGGCGAATGGCAGTAATGTTGCCAGGTGTTCTACCTAACATACGTTTAGCGTCAGCACCCACTGCAGCAACGCTTTTTTGATTTCCATGAGTACGAATTGCCACAACAGAGGGTTCGTTTAAGACAATGTCTTTATCGCGCACGTAAATGAGGGTGTTGGCCGTGCCTAAATCAATGGACAGGTCGCTAGAAAATAGACCGCGTATTTTTTTAAACATGCTAATTTATTGGCTCTAATCGGAGAATAATGGCGATCTTCATAAATCGCTGCTACTAAGGGTTAAATATTAACAATCAAGGGGCGTTTGAGCAAGGTTAATCCGTTTTCCAACGGCTCTATTTATGATAAATTAGAGCCCTGTTTTACCGCTAATACATTTGCTGTAAATTAAATTAAGGTTGCGCTTCCATTTGACAGCACAACAACACTAGCATTCGAGTGTTTTTAAGCTAAAAAGTTCAATAACATTTGTATGATTAAATACCGCTAAGTCGAGAATATTATGGCCATAGAAAACGCCGACATCGAAAAAATTGCTGTTCTTGCTCGTTTGCAAGTCGATCCCAATGAAATCAACGATTATACCAACAGCATTTCTAGCATTTTGTCTCTTATAGACCAAATGCAGCAGGTTGATACTAATGGCATAGAGCCATTGTCCAACCCTCATGATGCCACCCAGCGCCTGCGTGAAGACATAGTCACTTGCGATAATCAGCGTGACGCTTTTATTGCCATTGCTCCAGCCACACAAGACGGCTTGTACCTAGTCCCTAAAGTACTAGATTAACGTATTAGATTAACAAAGCGACCGTATAATCATGACCTCTAAAACCCTCGATCAAATTTCTAAGGATTTAGCTGCTGGAACTTATTCTAGCCGTGAAATCACTCAGGACACCATTGCCGACATTAAAACACGCGACCCCATCTACAATAGTTTTATTAGCTTGTCAGAAGATCTTGCTTTGGCTCAAGCAACTGCAGCTGATGTGCGCATTAAAGCGGGTACCGCAGACATTCTTACTGGTGTGCCTTTTGCTCACAAAGATCTATTTTGCACCCAAGGCCACGTTACTACAGCGGCCTCTAAAATGCTGGCCAACTTTGTACCACCCTATGAGTCTACTGTGGGCCAACGTTTATTAACTGCTGGTGCTGTATGTGTGGGTAAAACCAACATGGATGAGTTTGCCATGGGCTCTTCCAACGAAAATAGCTTTTTTGGTGCGGTAAAAAATCCATGGGACTTAACCGCTGTGCCTGGAGGGTCTTCAGGTGGATCTGCTGCTGCCGTGGCAGCAGGTCTTGTGCCCGCAGCCACGGGCACCGATACCGGCGGATCTATTCGTCAACCGGCATCATTTTGTAACTTAACAGGTATAAAGCCTACATACGGGCGTGTCTCGCGCTTTGGAATTATTGCTTATGCGTCTAGCCTAGATCAGGCTGGGCCTATGTGCCAAAGTGCGCAAGACGCAGCAATGATGCTTAATGTCATGGCAGGTTTTGATGACCAAGACTCCACCAGCGTAAACCAAGAAACTCCAGATTACACTGCAGATCTAAACTTACCTCTTACGGGGCTAAAGGTAGGTCTACCTAAAGAGTTTTTTGGTGCAGGCCTTAACCCTCAAGTGGCCCAGTGCATTATGGCTGCTGTAAAAGAAATTGAAGCCCTTGGTGCTCAAATTATTGATATTAGTCTGCCTAACTTAGAGTTATCAATCCCTGCATACTATGTGATCGCACCATCAGAAGCCTCCTCTAACCTGAGCCGATTTGATGGCGTTCGCTATGGTTATCGCTGCGATCAGCCAACAGATTTGATGGATTTTTATTGTCGTACTCGTGCGCAAGGCTTTGGCACCGAAGTGAAGCGCCGTATTATGGTGGGAACTTATGCCTTATCTGAAGGTTATTACGATGCTTACTATGTTAAAGCGCAACGCATCCGTCGCATGATTAAAGACGACTTTGCCCGCGCACTATCTCAAGTAGATGTGATTATGGGGCCAGTCGCCCCATCACCAGCATTTGATTTGGGCAGCAATACCAAAGACCCTGTAGCGATGTATTTAGAAGACATCTACACCTTGTCTGCCAACATGGCAGGCATTCCAGCCATGTCTACACCTGCAGGTTTTGTCAACGGTCGCCCAGTGGGATTGCACATCATGGGTAACTATTTTGCTGAAGCCAAACTTTTGAATATTGCGCATCAATATCAGCAAGTTACTGATTGGCACTTACAAAAACCCCCATCAACCGGCCTAGCTGCCTCTAACCAAGAAAAGGGAGCTTAATTATGACTTGGGAAATTGTTATTGGTTTAGAGATTCACGTTCAATTAGCTACAAAAACAAAGCTATTTTCGGGTGCTAAAATAGGCTTTGGTGCAGCACCAAATACTCAAACCACTTTGGTAGATTTGGGTATGCCAGGCGCATTACCAGTGTTTAACGAAGCTGCTTTACGCATGGCTGTGACTTTTGGCACTGCTATAGATGCACAAGTGTGCAAACACTCTGTATTTGCTCGAAAAAACTACTTTTATCCAGATTCGCCAAAAGGCTATCAAACTAGCCAAATGGATCACCCTATTGTAGGTTTGGGTCATTTGGATATTCAACTAGAGGACGGCACAACCAAACGCATTGGTGTCACCCGTGCGCACCTTGAAGAAGATGCTGGAAAGTCATTGCACGAAGACTATGATGGCATGACTGGCATTGACCTAAACCGCTCTAGCACCCCTTTGCTAGAAATCGTCTCTGAGCCAGATATGCGTAGCGCCAAAGAAGCCGTCGCCTACATGCGAAAGATGCACGCTATTGTCACCACTATAGGCATTTCAGATGGCAATATGGCGCAAGGTTCTATGCGTTGCGACGCCAACGTATCACTGCGTCCTAAAGGGCAAGAAAAACTTGGTACCCGTACTGAATTGAAAAACATCAACTCATTTAAATTTATTGAACGCGCCATTAATATAGAAGTGGAAAGGCAGATTGATATTTTGGAAGATGGTGGCAAAATTGTACAAGAAACCCGCCTTTACGATGCCGATAAGAACGAAACACGGCCTATGCGCAGCAAGGAAGAAGCCAACGATTATCGTTATTTCCCTTGCCCTGATTTACTACCTATCGAAATTGATGACGCCTACATTGAAGCTATTCGCCAAAGCTTGCCAGAACTGCCAGACCAGCGTAGTGCACGTTTTGTAAGCACACTTGGTTTGAGTGAATATGGTGCTGCTGTATTGTCTTCATCCAGACACTTAGCTGATTATTTTGAAGCTGTTGTTGATGTGTGTGATGACGCCAAACTGAGCGCCAACTGGGTGATGGGTGAAGTCGCTAAATACATGAATCAAAATAATATTGAAATTGAACAATGCCCAGTAAGTGCAGCCCGCCTTGGCCAGCTTATTTGCCGCATTAAGGATGATACGATTAATGGCAAGGGTGCTAAAACTGTCTTTGAAGGCTTGTGGAATCAAACGGGTGAAGTGGATGAAATTATTGCTTCCAGTGGTCTTAAGCAGGTCAACGATGTCTTTGCTATTGATTTAATGGTGGATGAGGTTATTGCCAATAATCCCAAACAAGTAGCACAATACTTGGAAGCCCAAGAAGACAAAAGAGGTAAAATGCTAGGCTTCTTTATGGGCCAAGTAATGAAAGCCTCTAAAGGCTCTGCTAATCCAGGCCAAGTCAATGGCCTATTAGCCAAAAAGCTAAACGCGCTGTGTTAGCACGCTCAGCTTAGTTTGAGAGTAAAACTGCGCTTTTAACGGCAGTTTTACTCCTCATCAGCAAGAGCTAAGTCCACCATCAAGTCATCAGATAAACCTTCAAGTGCTTGCTGTAGGTTATCCATGTCAAAGTCTTTTGAGACTAACAATTGAGCCCCAGCAACAAACATCTCTCCACCAGACATTGATGCACTAACTACTTCTGTATCTAAACTTTGCACACTGACATGTTGTGCTACAAACACATTCGACACTTCACGCATGATGCCTGGCTTGTCATGACAAGTCAGGTCTAACCAGATAGTGTGTTGATTGTCAGCTTCAGGTGCATCTAAACTTTCGTTTAAAGTAACCGCCATACCATGCTTACTTAACTCACGTAAATCCTTCTCAAGAGCGGGAATTAAGGATTCGTCAACATTGACTGTAAGAATGCCGGCAAATTGACCACAAAGATGGGCCATACTAGACTCTTCCCAGCTGGCATCATGAGTGTAAATAACTTCAGAAAGCATTTGCACAAGGCCTGGACGGTCTGCACAGATGGCAGTGAGTACTAAGGTTTTATTCATTATCGTCTCCAATTGGTAGTTGTATCAGCTAGATCAGCATTTGTGCGACCCGAGCTTTTAATAATTCTATGGCTGCCGGGTTTTCACCCCCCTCTGGTACAATTAAATCAGCAAACCCACGAGAAGGAGAAATATGGTTAAAATAACCAGGCCTTACTGTGGCTTGATATTGCGCCAAAACTGACTGTAAATCTCGGCCTCTGTCGTTTACATCACGCTCTAAGCGTCTAATTAAACAAACATCCAATGGAACATCCATAAAGATGCGTAGATTAAACAAAGATCGCAACCGCTCTTGCGTGAACAACAAAATACCCTCAACAATTAACACTTTACAAGGTTTCATTAACACTGTCTGTGACAAACGTAAGTGTTCATGAAAACTATAAACAGGCTGCTCAATGGTTTGCCCCATAGATAGTGCCTCAAGGTGCTGGGCCATCAGATCATGATCCATTGCATCTGGGTGATCATAATTGGTCAGGTTACGCTGATCTTTAGATAAGTTGTGTTGGTCTTTGTAATAGCTGTCTTCTGACATCATCATGACTTGATCTGCCCCAAACCCGTCCATTACATTTTTTGCCAATACGCTTTTACCAGAAGCCGATGCTCCTGCAATACCAATAATAACCACACAAACTCCAACACATATATCGAATCACCCATTATACTGTGACGCTATGAATATACTACTTTTTAACGCTAGCGAACTGTCTCATACGAGACAGATCATAATTAACGACCTGCGTCGTCAAACTCATTTAGCTAAAGTGATCAAGCCTATTATTGGCGACACGATTAGAGTAGGTCAAATTAATGGCGCTATTGGTTTAGCAAAGGTCATTTCTCACACTCCACTTGAGACTCATTTAGAGGTCGTATTCAATCAAGCTAGCCCTGCGCCACTTGCACTAAAACTATTGCTTGCGATACCTAGACCCAAAATGATGCGCAGAATACTACAGACCTGTGCTACTTTGGGTGTGAGCGAAATTACATTATTAAATAGTGCCAAAGTAGAAAAGAGCTATTGGCAAACACCCATTTTGCAACCCCAAAGCATTTATGACAACTTAATCTTAGGGCTTGAGCAAGCAGGTACCACACAGCTGCCTTTGGTGCACAAAGCGCAACTATTTAAACCTTACGTAGAAGATAAGCTTGATCAATGGGCAGGCCAAAGTCGCCGCCTTGTGGCCCATCCACGTGATGCCCACCAATGCCCCACTGCCAACCAACAAGCAACCACCTTGGCTATTGGCCCAGAAGGCGGGTTTACTGAGTACGAAGTGGATAAATTAATCCAGCAAGGCTTTACGCCCTTTTCCCTTGGGCCTCGGATCATGCGCGTAGAAACTGCAATTCCTGTAGCTATCTCAAGGTTATGTACATTATGAAATCTGCTAAACAACGCTTCGCTGGTCGCTACCGCGCGCCAGGCCCAAAACGCTCACCTTTAATTACTCCAGAAGGCGCAGCAGCACTTAAAGCTGAACTAGATGACTTGTGGCGTAATAAACGCCCCGTAATAACTCAAGCCGTAGGGGAAGCAGCTGCTTTGGGCGATCGTTCAGAAAATGCTGAATATATTTATGGCAAAAAAATGTTACGCGAAATGGACAGTCGCATTTTGTATTTACAACGTCGACTTGATCGCATCAAAGTAGTGGAAGGCACACCTGCAGATCCAAATAGAGTGTATTTTGGAGCTTGGGTTACATTAGTGGACGATGATGACAATGAACGCTGTTATCGTATTGTAGGAGCTGATGAGCTTAATCCAAGCTCAGGATTTATCAGCATAGACTCACCTCTTGCCTTAGCACTTATTGGCAAGCAGTTAGATGATAGAGTAGAACTAAGCGACCTAGATAAAGGCTATGACATTATTGCTATTGACTATAAAAGCGCTGCAGCTGAATAATAAACTGTAGCACTCATTAAATGATTTACCTTAATGAATAGTGCCTCGGCGATACGAAAAAATAGCCGCAATCAAGGCATAACCCATCGACAAAGCCATGGTGACTTTAATTACAAACAACAGTTCAGGATAAAGCTCCAAGGTGATGGCTGCACCACCCATGGTCACGCTAAAAAGTGTCATTACTATAGCAGAGCTCACCATATTACCCATCGTTCGCGCTAAATTAAGTAATACCGCAGCAATGCTCAACTTATCAGCTGCCACCGATCCTATGGCTGCATTGTTATTAGGTGATGAAAAGAAACCAAAGCCCAAGCCTAAAAACACCAATGCCAGCATTACATAATGCAATGAAGTTTGCATATCCAGCCTAAACAACATGCCATAACCAATAACAAAAAAACCACATCCTATGGTGGATAGTATTCGTGGTTCAAAACGATCAGATAGGCGGCCAGTAATAGGCGCTAATACCATCATTATGAGGGTTTGTATTAATACAATTTGACCTGTTTCACTAGGACTTAAGCCATGAATGTATTGTAAATATAGGCTCAGTAAAAACACCATAGAAAAGCTAGAGCCATAAATAAAGAACGCTGATAGCAAAGAACGGTTAAATATGCGATTAGCCCGCAATGCAGAGAGCTTTACCAAGGGTGATGGCGCCCTGGATTGATGCCATACGAAAAAGGCCAATAACACCAAGCCAAATAGAGCTAACAAAGCAAAACGCCAGTCTGTTAAGCGTGACAAACCAAGCATAAAAGCACTCACCCACGCAGCAAAAATCAAACTTCCTTGCCAATCAAACGCCACTGTTACTTGCGACTTCCAGTCACCTTTAACATACACAAATAAAACCACTAAACACAAAATTAAGACACCAGTGGGTGCCCAAAACACACTTTGCCAACCCCAATGCTGGGTTAACCAACCTCCTATTAATGGACCAAGAGTGAGCCCAAGGTATACAGACGATGCCGCTACCCCTAAAGCTTGGCCTCGATTAGAGTTGGCATAAACTACACCAATAATCGCCATGCTAGTGCCATAAACCATAGAGCTAGAAATGCCTTGCACCACTCGGATAAGCAACAAAGAGGTAATAGATTGTGGCAGCAGTACGCACAAAGAAGACAGGATAAACAGTATTATGCCAGTGACAAACATGCGTTTTCGCCCAACGATGTCTGCAAGGCGGCCTATAGGTAATAAGAAAACTACATTACCCCACAACATAGCCACAGGAATCCAGCTCACCGCAATTGCACTGGCTTGCAAATCAAAGGCTATGCGAGGAATAGCGATATTGACCGCAGAAAGAGCTAGAGAACATACCACCATTACCAAACCTACACTCACTAACGCCATTCTTCGAGCGTTAGGTGTTTGATCATAATAGGATTGTAGTTGTGTCGCGTTCATCTGTGCCATTATACTCCCTTATCAAACAGTAAGTTAGGGTGTCTATTGTGGGCCAACAAGATCAATACAACCATGAAACTGGCAATCCCATTGAAGTTGATATCCAAGTTGACTTAGATTGGCTGTTACAAAGCCAACCCCTTATGTTGGCCACACCCACAGTAAGCTTATTTATTCCTCAAGATATTACCGTCGAACCCAAAGTAGCCATGAATTGCTTGGTAACTTACCCCGCACAGCCCGCCTATCGCTTGGGCAAACATTTTGAAGATTGCGTCGAACATTTATTCAACGCATCCAAGAACAACCACATTATTGCCAGAAACTTGGTGATTCAAACACCCCAACGAACCCTTGGCGAGTTAGATCTTATTTATCGAAATAGTGCCAGCGAAGTTGTGCACTTAGAGCTTTCGATAAAGTTTTATTTACTCACTAAGGGCGGCTCTAGGCTAGAAGATTTTATTGGCCCAGCGGGGCGAGACCGCTTAGACCTTAAGTGGGATAGGTTACGCCAACACCAGCTTCCATTGAGCCACACTGAGCAAGTATTAGATTTCTTACAGCAACAGTGCTTACCCCTGCCAAGTCACCGTCAGCTGCTGTTAACGGGCATCTTGTTCTATGCCTATGAAAACTGGCACTCCACCACTGTCAAAGACATTGGTGTTGACCCAAATCATCAGCGTGGTTGGTGGCTAGAGCACCATGAACTTGAGCAGATTAAACCCATTGAGGGGTTAGAACGAGGGTTTATTATTTTACCCAAGTGGCATTGGATCGGTGGACCACGTCATTATAGCGACCCTGTTCCTATCAACCACGAAACACTCATTCAACTTACAACCGCAGATTCTTGGCCAAACATGGTTCTGGTATATGAACGCGCTTACCCATTACACACTCACCACTCCCATGATATTGGTGAGGCTGACCACTTACTTGAACCCTGGGTCTTTAAGCATCGTGGTTTAGTTTTAGCCACAAAAAAGCCCCCGCTAGTTGCCTAGAGAGGGCTGTTTCTTATGATGGTGGGTCGTGGGCGGCTCGAACGCCCGACCAATTGGTTAAAAGCCAACTGCTCTACCAACTGAGCTAACGACCCAAATTCTCTGCGGGGCTTGGTAGACTGCGCCCCTTACTTTTTAATAATAAATAAACTTTAATAGTTTAAAAATTATGTCCACACAACCTATTACTGTACAGCAATAAACTGACCAACATTTACCGGTTGATACGATTTAATATGGTGGGTCGTGGGCGGCTCGAACGCCCGACCAATTGGTTAAAAGCCAACTGCTCTACCAACTGAGCTAACGACCCAAATTCTCTACGGGGCTTGGTAGATTGCGCCCCTTAATACGCAATATAAAAACCTATTACGCTACTACTCAAATATGATTAAAAACATCACACCTGCACAAATAAAATGGCGGAGGAGGAGAGATTCGAACTCTCGGTGGGCTACAAACCCACGACGGTTTTCAAGACCGTTGCATTCGACCACTCTGCCACCCCTCCGCAGAGAGCGCGTATAGTAAACCATTGAGATTTAGAGTCAAGCCTCTACAGCCGAACAAACCCAAAAAACACTAAAAAAGGATAAAAAAAATGAGATTTGATTAATTTTCGCCACAGCTTACGCAATTCATGTCTTTAGCTAGGCTAAAAGTTTGCCAGTGCATCGTTTTTGCTTCCAATAACAACAGCTTACCCACTAATGGTTCCCCGAAGCTAGAAAGCACCTTTATGGCTTCCATCGCTTGAGTTGCTCCAATAATCCCAACAAGTGGTGCCATCACACCGTTAGTTGAACAGCTACCTTGCTGATCTCCTGTAAGTTGAGTTAAGCAGTGATAACAAGGTGTATTAGGTTGGCGAGGATCCACAACTGTAACCTGGCCTTCCATACGAATAGCAGCGCCAGAAACAAGAGGTGTGTGGCTTTGCAAGCAGGCTTTATTAACCGCTAGGCGTGTCGCTAAATTATCACAACAATCCAATACCACATCAGCCTTTATTACTTCTTTTAGTAACGCACTAGCTTCAAGCCGACTGTTGATCGTCACTACCAACACATCACTATTAAGTGCAGCAATACTTTGCTTGGCCGACAAGACTTTACTTGTACCTATATCAGCTTCACCATGAATAATTTGGCGCTGTAAGTTGGACTGATCTACCACATCATCATCAACCAATACCAAAGTACCCACACCTGCAGATGCCAAATACAGTGCCGCAGGGCTGCCCAAACCTCCTAGACCGATAATCAGCACCCTAGCGCTTAGTAATTTTTGCTGCCCTTGATAGTCAAAATCTGGCAGCATGATTTGCCTACTATAACGCTGCAGCTGCTCATCATTCATAATTTAGCTCCTGCATTAGCTGACCATTGGCCAAAAGTCACTCGGTCTTGGCCATTATAATCTTTACGCGTAGTGACATGATTAAATCCTAAACTGGCTAATAGTTTAGCTACTTTTTCGCCTTGATCGTAGCCGTGCTCAAATACCAACCACCCATCTACTTCCAATAATTGTGCCGCTTGCTGCGCAATGGTTTCGATGTCTGCCATGCCATGGTTATCAGCCACAAGGGCAGATAAGGGCTCATAGCGCACATCACCTTGATTTAAATGGGGGTCTTGGGCATCGATGTAAGGAGGATTACTAACAATACAGTGCAGGGGTTTAGAGTCGTCTTTCACCCACCCATGGGCCCAGTTACCTTGGCAAAATTTAACTTGCTCTAAACTGGAGCTAAACCCGTTAGCTTTCGCAAGATTCACAGCAGCTAATGATTGATCCACACCTACTATTTGCCAATGGGGGTTTTCGCTAGCCAAAGCTAGTGCGATAGCACCGCTGCCCGTACCTAAATCTACAACACTGGCGCAACGGGGTAAATTTAACTCAAGCACTATTTCAACTAACATCTCAGTTTCTGGGCGAGGAATCAAGGTGGATGCATCAACTTGTAAGTCTAAACTCCAAAAGCCTTGCGTGCCCAACAAGTGAGCTACAGGCTTGCCCAAGCAGCGCTCTTGTACCAAAGCTTCAAACCCACTCCATTGCTCCATGCTTAGAAGCTTGTCTGGCCAAGCATGGAGGCTAGCATTAGTCACATCTAGCACCTTACATAACAGAAGCTGGGCATCCAAAGCAGGGCTTTGGGTGGGCTGAGCTGCTGTAGAAAAACTTAACTTGGCCCAAGCTAATGCGCGTTGGCGCGTGCAGTTAGGGCCATAGTTAGACATTATGTTCGAACTAACCTTCATTTTCTGCTAGAGAAGCCAACAGATTGGCTTGATGCTCATTGCTTAGTGGTTCAATAATGCAGTTCACATCACCTTCCATAATATCACCCAATTTATAAAGAGTGAGGTTTATGCGGTGATCTGTTACCCGACCTTGAGGATAGTTATAGGTGCGTATTCTCTCAGACCGGTCACCACTACCTACCAAACTTTTACGGGCATCTGCTTGTTCTGCTGCAACTACTTCTTGCGCACTAGAAAGCAGCCTAGAAGCCAAAAGGGACAGAGCACGGGCTTTGTTCTTATGCTGAGACCTTTCGTCCTGACACTCTACTACAGTGCCTGTGGGCAGGTGAGTGATACGAATAGCTGAGTCTGTTTTGTTAACGTGCTGACCACCAGCACCAGAGGCCCTAAAGGTATCAATACGAAGGTCGCCTTTATTGATATCAACTTCATCGACCGAGTCTACTTCTGGCATGACAGCCACAGTGCAAGCAGAAGTATGGATGCGTCCTTGTGACTCTGTTTCTGGCACCCGCTGAACACGATGAGCACCTGACTCAAATTTAAGACGTGAATACACATCATTGCCTACCATGCGCAAGATGATTTCACGATAGCCACCATGCTCGCCCGCGTTTTGACTAATAATCTCGACCTTCCAGCCCATATTTTCAGCATAGCGTGTATACATACGGTAAAGATCTCCAGCAAAAATAGCCGCTTCATCTCCACCTGTGCCTGCACGAACTTCTACAAAGGTGTTGTGGGTGTCATTAGGATCTTTGGGTAATAAAAGCTTTTGCAGGTCTAGCTCTAGCTCTGCTTGACGCTTTTTACCATCTTGAATTTCTTCCTCAGCCATGGCTTTCATTTCAGCGTCATCTTCAGCCAACATAAGCTTGGCTTCTTCCATATCAGCTTGCAACTGAACGTATTGGCCGTAGTTATTAACTACGTCTTCAAGCTCTGCGTATTCTTTGGAATAAGCTCTAAATTTATCCTGATCCATAATCACTTCGGCTACACCCAATAGGGCTTCTAGTTCTTCATAGCGATCTTGTAGGCGTTCTAATTTACTAAGTATTGAGGCTTTCATAAGGTTTTATTCAAATCAAACATGGTTTGCAATAAGGCTAGACTTTTATCATCACCTAAGGCACTGGCTTTTTTTAATTGCACCGTAGGTGCATGCATCATTTTATTGGTGAGGGATCTAGCAAAACGCTGCATAACCATCTCTACTTCCCCACCTTTAGCTAACAGCGCTATCGCGCGCTCCAACTCTTCATCTCTTATCGCTTCCATTCGCTGTCTATAATCGCGAATACTATCCACTGCATCTAGTGCACGCTCTGACTCTAGATAGGCTAACAACCCTTCTTCTATCATCACTTCAGCAGCTTTTGCAGCCTCTTGACGAGAACGCATACCTTCGTCGATGACATCTTTTAAATCATCCACGGTATATAAATAAACATCATCAAGTTGGGCCACTTGCGCTTCTATATCACGAGGCACTGCGATGTCCACCATAAACATCAACTTATGTTTACGCTCTTTAAGTGCTAGCTCTACTGCGCCTTTACCTAATATGGGCAATTGGCTGGCAGTAGAGGAAATTACAATATCAGCAGCAGCTAGATGATCTGGAATATCTGCTAACAAAACCGCTTGTGCATTAAATTCATGAGCCAACTCTTGCGCCCTAGCTAACGTGCGATTAGCTACAATAATTTTCTTTAGCCCTGCATCATGTAAATGACGAGCTACTAGCTCTATGGTTTCACCAGCACCAATGAGCAATGCAGTTTGATCTTGTAAATTAGCAAAAATTTGCCGCGCCATAGCCACTGCAGCAAAGGCTACAGACACTGGATTCTCACCAATAGCCGTATGAGTGCGCACATATTTAGCCATATTGAAGGCACTTTGAAACATGCGGATTAAATGGCTGGTGGCGGTTTTTTCTTGTCGTGCTACAGAAAAACTAGACTTTAACTGGCCAAGAATTTGTGGCTCTCCCAACACCATAGAATCTAGGCCACTTGCCACTCGCATCATGTGTTTAACAGCTTGGTCGTCTTGCTGAAAGTAACTGTGGTGCTTTACTTGGTCTAAAGGAACCTGATGGAAGTCAGATAACCATTTGGCAATCACATGACCAGACTCAATACTTAATTGCGCATCCTGCTGAATAACTTTTTCAGCACCCAAGTCCAGCCTGCCATAAATCTCTGTGCGATTACAGGTAGATAAAATAGCCGCTTCTAACACCCCTTCTTGACTCACTAACTGCTGTAAAGCAGCCGCAGTAATTTCTGGCGCGAAGGCAAGCTTTTCACGCATATCAACAGAGGCTGTGGTGTGGTTAATGCCGAATACAAACAAAGTCATGATGGTCTGCGGATGCCAAACAGTTACGAAACGCTAAAAAAACTATTATACCCGAAACTTAACCGCCTCCATAGCAAACAAAGCGCCTAAGTAAGGGCTATTGTATTTGCGCCCTACTAATCACAAAAAAGCGGTTTAATATTTATCATTTTGTGGTTACGCGAGTATTGTGTAAAGGCCCCCATTTGATACACTTAATCATTACTGCACTAGCAAAGAAACTTAATTTTGTCGGGATTGCCATCACTTTACTTATTCTTCAACATTCACTGGGGTGCCCGCCTTGTAGGTGTTGTCATTGCCTGCGTTATGGTTATAAGTTGTAGCAGCACAAGTAATAGTGCAATCAAAATTGGCAACATAGAAACTGAGCAAAATTTACCAAGCCCTAAGCATAACCTCACTACTGCGCAGCTATCTAAGCTTTTAATAGGTGAACTATCATTACAAAGAGGCGATTACAAAACTTCAACAACACAACTGATTGAAGCTGCCAAATCAACCCAAGACCTAAACACCGCCATACGAGCCACATATTCAGCACAGCTTTCTCAAACACCAGACCTTCTCATTCAAGCTAGTTTTTTATGGAGCCAGCTTGCACCCCAAGACCCACTTCCCTGGCAATACATCGCTCAGGCACAAAGCCTTAACCAACAATTTGAAAAAACCATAGATGCTTTAGAAAAAGAGCTTAAACGTGGTGGTGGTGAAGGATTGGTTCGTGTAGCGAACTTAAGCACTGACGCAACTAAAAAAGGTTTACAGCATCAATTCCAGTTATGGCTAGACACCTACCCAAGTCACAAAAAGATTTATTACGCACTGGCTATTTTGGCAAAAAAATTAGACCAAACTGATCAGGCTATAGCGCATATAGAAACATCACTATCATTTGATGAAAGGTACCTTGAAGCGCAATTTTTTTATGGGGATTTATTAATTCAAAGTAATGATCTGGACGGTGCAGATCGTTATTTGTCCCAATATACTAGACCACTGGAGCAGGCTCCTAGCGTGTTGATTAATCAGCATGCTCAAACATTTACGCTAATGCGTCGCCCTGTTTTGGCATATGAATATTTCAAAGAGCTAACAAGGCGCCAGCCCAATCACTTTTACTTTCAATATTCAACGGGCCTTTTAGCCTATGAAAATAATGATTATTCAGCAACGATTTCTTATTTAAAAAAAGCTATAGAGCTTGACCCAACCAAGCACAGCGCATTCTACTATATGGCCCTAAGTGCCCTTCGTGAAGAGCTGCCCAATCAAGCTATCGGTTTTTTAAGTCAGATAAACCAAGGCCCTGATCGAGTCAACGCCCTCAACTTGCTGGTTGAACTAGAGGCCCCCAACACACCTTCAAGGGCTTCATATTTTCTCCAGCTGCGCGATCAAAACCAAGATTTAAGCCCACATATTTTTGCTTTAGAAATAAGCTATCTACAACAAGCACAAGACTTTGAAGCAACTACACAGACCTACCAAAAAGCATTACATAAACACCCCAATAATATTTCACTTTTATATGCCTACGCCTTATTTGCCGATTCACTTCATCAATTTGATATCACCGAACAAATGTTACAGCGCATTATCGACATAGAACCTAATCACGTTAACGCACTTAATGCCTTGGGCTATTCCTATGCAGAACGCAATATAAAGCTTAAAGAAGCCCAAGCATTGATTCTCAAAGCACTCGCCCTAGATCCTAAAAACCCTGCCATTATGGATAGCCTAGGCTGGGTGAAATATCGGCTAGGACATTTGAGACAATCCCTAAATTTACTCTCTCAAGCCTATGATATAATGCCCATAGCAGAAATGGCAGCTCACTTGGGTGTTGTAAAATGGGCTCTTGGAGACACTCAAGGTGCTTTTAATACATGGAACCTTGCACTTGAAAAAGAGCCTGATAATGCGCTTATTAAACAAGCCATCTTGGATGCACAAAATGAATTCCACAAGGATTAGAGGGTTTAAAAACCTCATACGGATCACCGTTTTAGGCTTAGCCTTCATAGGCATCGCAGCCTGCAGTACCGCACCTTTAAGCAGCCTTCCATCTATAGCAACAGCAGCCAATGCCTACTCACCGTTTTCATACAAACAAAAGCAACTAGAACAGCTTGTGCAGTGGGACGTTGAAGGTAAATTAGCTGTTTATGTTAATAATAAGAATAATTCTGGCCTAATAACGTGGCGCCAAAGAGGCAATGAATTTGATTTATTAATTAATGGCCCCTTGGGCAGCGGCCAACTGCGCATAGAAGGTAAACCAGGCTTGGTCATTGCTACCAGCAACAAAGACCAAGTAACCTCCAACACTATTGAGAATCTATTTGAACAAGAATTTGGGTGGTCATTCCCTATGCAGGAGTTACACTATTGGGTTAGAGGCATTCCAAAGCCTAATAGTGTGGCAAAAATAAGTTACAATCCACAAGGTGATGCAAGCACAATAGAGCAATCAGGCTGGCATGTGACCTACCATTCTTATAACAAACTCACTACCCTGCCTTATATTCAAGAAGACTCCTTAGTTACTTTAGCAATGCCCAAGAAGATTGAAATTATTGGCGAGGACATCCGTCTTATTTTAGTACTAAAAAGTTGGAGCAACTTGTCTCCCTTTCCTAGCCCCAATTTAAGCGCTAACCTTAGCCCTAAGCTTGCGCCAAACCGACAGTGAAGGCACAAATTATGTTGACATTAGAAACCAATTCCGCGAAAATATGCGCGTGAAATTTATGGGATATCGCCAAGCGGTAAGGCAACGGGTTTTGATCTCGTCATGCGCTGGTTCGAATCCAGCTATCCCAGCCACATTCCAATTCGTAAGCATTGGCTTGCGTCTTAATAACCATAAAAAAGCATAGGTGCCCCCAAGGTGTCAAAACTAAAAGTTTTTACCGGCAGTGCTCATCCAGCATTAGCCCAAATGGTTGTAGATCGTTTAGGTGTCCCTCTTGGTGAAGCTAAAGTGTCCACCTTTAGCGATGGCGAATGTGCTATTGAATTACTGGAAGACGTGCGTGGCAAGGATGTATTCATCATCCAGCCTACTTGCGCACCTACCAACAGTAACCTAATGGAACTGATTTTAATGGCTGATGCCATGCGCCGAGCTTCTGCTGCACGTGTAACGGCAGTGGTACCTTACTTTGGATATGCACGCCAAGATCGTCGCCCCCGCTCTGCTCGTGTGCCTATAAGCGCACGCGTTGTGGCTAACATGATGGCTCGTTCTGGCATTGACCGGGTATTAACTGTCGACTTGCACGCCGAACAAATTCAAGGTTTTTTCGACATTCCAGTAGACAACGTTTTTGGCTCTCCTGTTTTATTGGATGAGATTACCAAACAAGATTATGACAACCCTTTAGTTGTATCACCAGATGTTGGAGGCGTTGTACGCGCTCGTGCTGTTGCCAAACAGCTCAACACAGATTTAGCAATCATTGACAAACGTCGTGAGAAAGCTAATGAATCTCAAGTGATGCACATCATTGGTGATGTTACAGATCGTACCTGCATATTAGTAGATGATATGTGTGATACAGCAGGCACTTTATGCAAAGCAGCAGATGCATTGAAGGCTAATGGCGCCAAGCGTGTTGTAGCTTACGCTACTCATCCTGTGCTATCTGGTGCTGCAGTTGATAACATCAGTAACTCATCGCTTGATGAACTCGTAGTAACTGACACTATACCGCTATCTGAGGCCAGCAAAGCCTGTAGCAAAATTCGCCAACTAACCATGGCTGATTTATTAGCAGAATCTGTACGCAGAGTTTGCAACGAAGAATCCATTAGCGCGATGTTTCGCACCTAAAATTAGGTCGTAAACGCGCGTTGATACTATCGGCCTTTAATAAGGCCATTTTAACCGTCCTATAGTGCACCGGTCGCAAGTGCCCTGGACAATAAATAAGGAAAGACAAATGTCTATCTCTCTAAATGCTGAAGCCCGTGATGACTTGGGGAAAGGTGCGAGCCGCCGCCTACGTCGTCTAACTGGCGGTACACCTGCTATCGTTTTTGGTGGTGCAAAAAACCGTAAGCCTCAATCTGTTACCTTGGCTCATAAAGACCTTTGGAAAGCTTCTGAAACAGCAGGCTTTTACAGCTCTGTAATCACTCTAAACATTGCTGGCAAAGAAGAGCCTGTAATTGTTAAGGATATTCAGCGCCACCCAGCCAAAAATGAAATCCAGCACGTTGACTTTTTGCGTGTAACCAAGTCAAACCTAATCAACATCTTAGTTCCTTTAAGGTTTATAAATGAAGCAACTGCACCTGCCATTAAGATCCAAGGCGGCAAAGTTTCTCATGCGAAAAGCGAAGTTGAAATCTCTTGCTTGGCAGCAAATTTACCAGAGTGTCTAACTATAGACATGCAAGATGTAGCTATCGGTGGCATTGTTCACCTTTCAGATATCGTATTGCCAAAAGGCGTAACGATTCGCGCATTGCGTTTAGGTGATGACCACAACCAAGCTATCGCAACTATCAGCGGCTCTAAAGGCAGCTAATACTGCATTACTTAATTGTTGCTGTATAAGCGCCTTTGTTATTCACTTAACAAAGGCGTTTTTATTTGGAGCCCAGACTATGTCTAACTCTACATCTGATGTACCGATAAAACTCATTGTAGGTCTAGGTAACCCTGGCACTCAATATGAGCAAACTCGTCACAACGCAGGTAAAGACTGGCTTATACAACTGGCCAAACAAGAAGGCATTAGCTTGACCACAGAAAAACGTTTTTTTGGTGACTATGGCCAAGGCTTTGTGGATGGACAAAAGCTACACTTACTGGCTCCAAATACATTTATGAATTTAAGTGGTCAAGCTGTACAAGCGCTTTGTAGCTTTTATAAGATTGATACGCAAAATATTCTTGTTGCCCATGACGAGCTAGACCTACCAGCTGGCACTGCACGCCTCAAGTTAGGTGGTGGTCACGGGGGACATAATGGTTTACGAGATATTATCAGTAAACTCAGTGGTGATAAAAATTTCCACCGCTTACGCTTAGGTATCGGTCATCCTGGCAACGCCAAACTGGTAGCGAGTTACGTATTAAAAAAAGCGCCTCTTGAAGAGCGCATCAGCACCCAGCATTCGATGGATAAAGCAATGAAAGCTATTCCACAGGTGATGTCTGGGCAGTGGCAAAAAGCTATGAATGACCTGCACACAAGCTAAAAAGCGGTCTAACTAATTTATTACTAGAGGTATCCCATGGGATTCAATTGCGGCATTGTAGGCCTACCTAACGTTGGCAAATCTACGTTATTTAACGCCCTTACCAAATCTGGCATCAGCGCAGAAAATTTTCCATTTTGTACTATAGAGCCCAACGCAGGTGTAGTGGCTATGCCAGACCCTCGCTTAGATGCTTTAGCTGCCATTGTTGATCCAGAGCGTGTGATGCCCACCACTATGGAATTTGTGGACATTGCAGGCTTAGTAGAAGGCGCATCCAAAGGTGAAGGCTTGGGTAATAAGTTTTTAGCTAACATCCGTGAAACCGATGCTATCGCTCACGTTGTGCGTTGCTTTGAAGATGAGAACGTCATTCACGTATCAAACCGTATCGATCCAATAGATGACATCGGCATTATCAATATGGAGCTGGCTTTAGCCGATTTAGATTCAGTAGAAAAACAGAAGGCTCGCGTACATCGTGTGGCTCGCACTGGAGATAAAGAAGCCCAAACTATTATGGCGCTTTTAGAAAAACTAGAAGGCCCACTAAGTGAAGGCGTTGCTGTGCGCTCACTAGATTTAAATGATGATGAGTTAGCGATGGTGAAATCCTTTCACCTACTTACAACCAAACCGACGATGTATATTGCCAACGTTGCCGATGACGGTTTTGAGAACAACCCACACCTAGACGCAGTTAAAGCTTATGCAGACACCGAAGGTGCTCAAGTTGTTGCTGTTTGTAACCAAATTGAAGCTGAAATCAGTGAATTAGACGATGAAGATAAACGTGAGTTTTTATCAGATATCGGCATGACAGAGCCAGGTTTAGACCGTGTCATTCGTGCAGGTTACGAACTACTTAAGCTTCAGACCTACTTTACTGCAGGTGTCAAAGAAGTGCGCGCTTGGACTGTAAAGCAAAATGCTACAGCACCTCAAGCAGCTGGTGTAATACATACAGACTTTGAAAAAGGCTTCATCCGTGCAGAAGTTGTTGGCTATGAAGACTTTATTGCCGGCAACGGTGAGCAAGGCGCAAAAGAAGCTGGAAAGTGGCGCTTAGAAGGCAAAGAGTACCGAGTAAAAGACGGCGATGTAGTGCACTTCCGATTTAATGTGTAAAAGCTTTGTTTGTGGGTGTTGACAGCACCCCCAAAACAAGGAATAATTCGCGTCCTCAAGTGCAGCCACTGTGCTTGAAAACGGTCAAAATGGCTATGTAGCTCAGTTGGTTAGAGCACATCACTCATAATGATGGGGTCACTAGTTCGAATCTAGTCATAGCCACCATTTTGATCAATATGTAAGACATTTCTGGGATATCGCCAAGCGGTAAGGCAACGGGTTTTGATCTCGTCATGCGCTGGTTCGAATCCAGCTATCCCAGCCATTTGTTGCTTTATATATTACAAAAACCCTAGATCAAAAAACCCATTACTTTGTCTGACCCTCATCAGTTTGATGACTGTGTTTTATGTGATTGCGATTGAACTTGAAAATGCTTAAAGTAGCACTTTAGTCAGTGCAAGCTAAGGGACATTTATCACACACCTTGATGCTCCAATTACACGTCCTCAGGCCATATGAGGACACACCAACCCAACTACGAAAGATTACTCTGAATTAGCTACTGAGAGGCTTTTAGAGGCGCTGATAACCACCTCTATACCCACATCTAATTACACGCAAGATTGCACGCTAATGCAAACTTCACATTTCACTAAATTCAAGTGGCCCCAGCGAAGGAAAAGCTCATGAGCATTTATATTAACAGCAAGTTTGATAGCGGCAATATTGAGATTATCGATGCCAACAGCAACCCCATTGAGCTTGCCATACGTCATGATAATCAATCCGATTTTTATCAGTGGTTTCACTTTACCGTTACTGGAGCTAAAGGCAAAAATAACTTAGAGATAAGCCTCACCAATGCCTCAGGTGCAGCTTTCCCAGAGGGCTGGCAATACTTTCAAGTGGTGGCATCCTACGATAAGCAAGAGTGGTTTAGGGTCACCACGCGCTATGAAAACGGCCAATTAACCTTTAGCCATGCAGCAGAGCATGACCTAGTTTGGTATAGCTTTTTCACACCTTACTCATGGGAACGCCACCAAGAACTTATTGGATGGGCACAAACCTACCCTTCATGCACTCTTACAAGCCTAGGTAATAGCCTAGAAGGTAGGTCTTTGTCCCTTTTGACTATTGGTGATGACGCCCCTCAAAAAAGAAAAATATGGCTCACTGCTCGTCAACATCCTGGTGAAACCATGGCTGAGTTTGCGGTAGAGGGGTTATTACAAAAATTATTAGATGTAAATGATTCATGTAGCCGCGCACTGCTTGAAAGTGCGGTATTTTACATTATTCCAAACATGAATCCGGACGGCAGCGTGCTAGGGCATCTACGAACTAATGCAGCAGGAGTTAATCTTAATCGTGAGTGGCTAAATGCCTCTATGGCCCAAAGCCCAGAAGTGTTTTTAACACAACAAAAAATGCGTGAGACTGGTGTCGATCTTTTTATCGATTGTCACGGAGACGAAGAAATTCCTTACGTATTTTTAGTTGATAACCAAGGCATCCCTGGATATGGACCTAGACTGGCCAATCTAGAAGCAAACTTTAAACAGCAATTACTCACCAGCAATCCAGACTACCAAACAAAATACGGCTACGACATCGATGAACCCGGCCAAGCAGATCTTTCACTTGCAAGCACCTATGTAGGGTATACCTATAATTGCTTATCATTCACCTTGGAAATGCCATTTATCGATAATTTTAATCGACCAGACCCAATTTATGGCTGGTCTGCACAACGCAGTCGCGACATGGGTGCAGCCTTATTACCAGCTATGCTGGCTGTCATTAAGGAGCTAAGGTGATGCTATAACCTTAGTTTTTACCTACAAAAGCTTAAGTTTTAGCAGGCAAAGCATAGGTACCCATCACATGGGCTACTGGCTTTTCATCTCCCCTAGAGTAAAGCATCACCTCCCCCATCACTAGCGTACGGCCCACTTTAATTAATTTACAGTGAGCCACTATGGCTTTATCTGCCGAAGGTTTTCTTAAAAAATTGATGGATAAGTTTGACGTCACTGCCAAAGCAACCAAACCTAGCTTGCCAAGCACAGCAGTGTATAACGCCACATCAGCCAAAGCCATCAGCACTGGCCCTGAAACGGTACCACCTGGACGCAGCTCATCAAAACCAACAGCATGGCTCACCACACTAGTGCAATCTCCAATGGATTCAATTACGCATTTGGATTGAGGAAACTCTTTTGCTAAAAAAGCTGAAATCTCTTGCTGGGTTGCCATAAGGGTACCTTTGAATTTGAATAACCACACAAACGTAATTTATAAATTTAAATCTGTGTAGATATAATGAGTGTAAGCACTTACCCTGTCTAAAAGGGCATGGGATGTGACTTATGCGCCTTGGCGATATCAGCAAGGCATTCATCACTTAGTTTTACATCAGGAGTTTTGAGAATATGCTCAAGCTGCGCTTGATTTGTTGCACCAAAAATAGCAGAGCACATAAAGGGTCGAGTTAGACACCACGCAAGTGACATATGCACAACATCTACCCCATGCTTAGCAGCAATGTGCATATAAGCATCAACTGCTGGCCAAACACGGTTTGTAGTGCGCCCACCCAAATCTGCAGCAAGAGTTTTGCGTGACCCTGCAGGAGTGGCATTATTTTGATATTTACCCGTTAACAATCCCACCGCCAAAGGTGAAAACGCCATCAACCCAACCTCTTCGTTCATACTTAGTTCGGCTAGATCCGTGTCATACAATCGACACAAAAGTGAATATTCGTTTTGTATAGTTGCAACCCGGGGTAAATTTTTATCTTCTGACAAGCGTAACCACTGAGCTGTACCCCAGGCACTTTCGTTAGACAAACCAAAATGCCTTATATTACCTTTATCAACTTGTTTTTGAAGCGCTTCTAGGCAGTCTTCCATCTGCGCTAGTGTATCTTCTTTGCTTTGAGAGACAGGGTTGAAGTCCCAGTTTTTACGAAACATATAAGACCCGCGATTGGGCCAATGGAATTGATATAGGTCGATATAATCTGTTTGCAGTCTTCGCAAATTACCTTCGATGGCCTCAGGAATAGTCTGTGAGGATATGGCTGCCCCATTACGCGCATAGTTAAAACCTTCCCCAGAATGCTTGGTGGCCAAAACATAGTCTGTTCTGCGCGACTTATTTTTAGCATTCCAAGTGCCTAATATTTCTTCTGTTTTGCCAACAGTTTTTTTTGAAATAGGGTTAACAGGGTACATTTCTGCTGTATCAACAAAATTTATGCCATTGGCTAGCGCACAATCTAATTGTGCATGCCCTTGGGACTCGGAGGTTTGGGTGCCAAAGGTCATCGTGCCAAGACATAATTCAGAAACCATGACGCCAGTGCGTCCCATAGGATTCATTTTCATTGTGCATATTTCCGTATGATTTTACTAAATAGCTACCGAAGCATTCTCATCTATAGCTCCCATTTCTAGCTTGGCTCGCTGCGCTTTACTAATGTATTTAGGCTTAACTTTAGTACTAGATTTAGCGTTATGCTTTTTGGCTTGCGCTTTTAAAATTTGTACGCCTTTTTTTCTACGATTCATGTGTGTCTGCTCTGTAATTAACTTGGCCATACTAGCAGCTTAGTTCATGTAACCAAAATATATGTAGCACTTATTAAAGTATCCTAAGACCTTAGCTGTTGAATTAGTGTTGGCAGGCTTGTGCAATAACAGAAGCCATCGCTTCAAAGGCACCGATGTGAGGCAAAACAGTTATTTTTTTATCAGGCCAAAGGCTCAATGCTTTGTTTATTTCTTCTGGTATGTCTTTAACCACGTGATTACCCGCTGATAAAAAATAAGGTAAAACAACCACCTCACTAGTTTCACCCTTAAACAACTCACCTAGCACGCTTTCTACAGAAGGCGATGCAAGCTCCAAAAAAGCCACCTCAACACCATCAAAACCCATATCTAATTCATCTGATACCAGAGCAACTAGAGCTCTTAATTCGTCGTTAGATGATTCTCTGCGGCTACCGTGAGCCGCAATTACTAATTGCCTCATATTTGTCGTATCCAAAGGTTTAATTTTATTTAATTGATTGATTCATGTTAGCTGGCGCTACTAGAGAGCAAATCATCTAAAGCCAACTTTAAAGTGTTAAATTTGAACCTAAATCCATTGTCTAATAATTTTTCAGGCACTACTTTTTGACTGTCTAGCAACAAGCAGGCCGATTCTCCCAATAAAACTTGCATTACTTTTTTGGGCACTGGCAAAATAGCTACCCTTTTCAAAGACGCTGCCAAAGCCTTGGTAAATGCACTATTTTTTTGTGCATCTGGAGCAACCAAATTCACCGCTCCAGATATCGTTTTTTCAAGTAATACATGCTGCATGGCATGGATATGGTCCTGGTAGTGAATCCATGACATATATTGCTCTCCGTGGCCAATACGCCCCCCTAAAAAGCACTTAAACGGCAACAACATTTTTGCTAAAGCCCCTCCACTTGAAGCCAATACAATGCCTGTTCTTAGCAACACTACTCGGGTATGAGGGCTTGCCTTTTGCGCAATGTCTTCCCAACCCAAACATAGCTGAGTAGGAAAATCGCATACTTCTACAGGGAAACTCTCAGTAAGATCCTGGGCGCCACGATCACCATAAACGCCAATGGCTGATCCATTGAGAAAAACTGAAGGAGGACTTTCACTATTTTCAAACAAAGTGACAAGTTGTTGAGTTAATAACCATCGACTATCACGTATAACCTGCTTTTGCTTGGCACTCCAACGTTTGTCTATAATGGGCTCGCCTGCAAGATTAATAACCGCATCAAATAGGTCTAAGTTTTGTAAATGATCTAATGAATGTATTAAAGTAACTTGTTCTGGTAATGCAGTGGTTTTATTTGATGCACCTACTTTTGATCTTGAAAGCACTGTGTAGTGGTGGCTATCAAACTGCTTAATAAATGCGCGGCCTATCAGACCCGTACCGCCTGTTATTAATATATTCATAGGTTACCTAAACATTATGTAGTGTGGTTTGGTGCTTTATCAGCTCTGAAATACACGCATTTGAATTTTTAAACACTCGCCCTTCTGCATATACATTGGCTAATACTGGCGCCGTGCCACAAAGAAAAAGTCGATTTTTATAGAGTGGTAACTTGTTCATGAGGTCTTTATCAGCGTCTTTCCAAAGGCCATCTTGATAAAACACCGTATAGGCCTTTTCAAACTTTTGCGCCAATTCAATTGCAGCCGCAACACTAAAGGAGTGAGTAAGTAGGTGGACAGAAAACTTAACATCCGTTAGCTCTAACGCCATTAGCGCAAGACGCCATGTGGGGGTTTGGTAGCCGGCGATTAAAAGTACGGTTTCTGAAGGCCTTTTCTTAGCCACCTTGGCATTTGTGCGCATCAGTGCATAGCGCACTAATTCACTTTCAGCAAAACCAAGTGCTGCACCATGGTCATCTATTAAACTTAGCTCAGCAAACAAAGGCTTTAATAAGTGCTCACTACAAATAGGCGCAGGATAATTAGAGAATGCTTTTTGTAGTAAATGTTCGACCTTACTTAATGAAAATGCCGTAACAGCAGCTTTGAGCTCGATGGTGGCATCTGACCAATCGCCTATTTCGACTACTTGTGAGTCTATTGCTACATTTTGCTCAAGTAATGATTTCACCTTACCAATGGGAACACCCCTAGCTACTAGGGTAAGAATGCGCCCTATAATGGCTACATCTTTTTCTGAGTAAAGCCTGTGCCCCTTAGGTGTTCTTTGTGGCTTTAACAAACCATAACGACGCTCCCACGCCCTCAAAGTAACTGTATTGATTTGTGTGCGCGCACTCAATTCGCGTATCGGGAATTGGCTTTGAAGGCTTTGATTTTCATCGTCTGCCATTACTTTTCAACCTATATGGATCCATGTTAATTCAAAAAATAATTATACAAAAAATAATACTGTACAAGTATTTAACTGTACAGTATTATTTTTATACTGTTGTTTAATCGTAATACCAAATGCTGTCCACACCTACTGCTGTCTCTACTAAAGCCATCACCACTGAAGTTGCCATCATAGGTGCTGGAAGCGCCGGTTGCCTCATAGCCAATTTGCTTGATAAAGATGGCATTGACTGCCTTCTGATAGAAAAAAGCAGAGGTATGGGCGGTCGCTGCAGCCGCAGACGTATTAGCACAGACCATGATGCACACTATGCCATAGACCTGGGTGGCTCTGATATTTCTCCAAAAAAAGTCACAAATTTATTACTTAAAAAGATGCTAGATACCTGGCGTGATGCAGGTTATTTATCCCAATGGGTGCAGAATACTAGCCGTTTTGACCACCAATGTGAAGCCAATAAGACAGTATCTACTTTGTGTGGCGCACCTTCAATGAATTCATGGCATAGTAATATTGCTAGTCATATTAATACATTGATCCAAAGTAGAGTGTGCAGCTTAAAAAAAGCTGACGGCTACTGGCATTTATTGGATGAAAAAAATCATATTATTGCTGTTAGCAAGAAAATTGTAATCACTGCACCCCCAGAACAAACACGTGCTTTATTAGACACGGCGCAGTTATTAGATCCCATTAGCTTGCCTGACACCTTGCCACAAGAAAGCTTACCTCAATATGTTTGTGCTATTGGATTTGCTCACCCACAAATTATGGATGCAGATGTCTACCAAAGTGGACATATTTCCTTACACAAAGCCATCCGTGAAAACAGTAAACCTGGCAGAGCATACCCCACTGACTTAAAAGAAGTTTGGGTGCTACAAAGCACCTATGAGTGGGCACAAGAGCTATGCCACATGGACAGCAATACAGCGGCGACTAAACTGGCGGATGCATTTTGTAAGCACTTTGGTATTGAAGATAAACCTATAGTTCTCACATCTCATTATTGGCGTATGGCTAAATATAAAACAGTAATGCCAAACACTGCCCAGTATTTTTGGGATGAAGAAAACAAAATTGGTTGCATTGGCGACTGGTTAGGTGGTGGAGGCACAACGGGGGCGCTCACTAGTGCCGTTACATTACATCAAGCAATGCTTGATTCTATATAGGCTGTGACGGTATAAATAATGACCAACTCAAACACCATCACCTCTGATAGAGCAGACAGCAAGCCAAGCCAACACGCCATAAACGTTGGCATTAGCGCTTGCTTAACAGGTAATGAGGTGCGTTATAATGGAGGCCATACACAGTCACGTTTGTGTCTTGATTTATTAAGCCAGTGCTTCACATTTACAAGCTTTTGCCCAGAAGTAGCGGCAGGTTTTAGCATACCAAGGCCCACTATGAGGCTCACTGGTGACCCAGATTCACCAAAACTAGTGTTTAGCAATGATGACGCTAACGACTTAACTGACCAGCTGGTTAAAGGTTTTGAAAAAGAACTACCTAAAATGGGCCATCTTGACGGTTACATTTTAATGAAAAACTCGCCTAGCTGTGGCCTTGAGAAAATAAAAGTTTATCAAGGTAATGGCCATCCACATCAAACCCGGGCCACTGGGGTTTTTGCTAAGGCGTTAAAAAAACAATACCCTTTTATGCCCATCGAAGAAGAAGGGCGTTTGCATGACAGTAAATTATTTGATAACTTTTTATTACGTGTGTATGCCTACAACAATTTCAGAAAAGACGTTATAGAACAGCCTAGCCTCCATCATTTAATGGTGTTTCATAGTAGCTATAAATACCTACTCATGGCGCATAACCAAGATAAGTGTCGCGCACTTGGCCGCCTTTTAGGATCCCATAAAAAAGGCTCCCTAGAAGCGCTTATTAATTGTTATTTTAGTGGCTTTATTGACGCACTTTCTAAGCCAGCTAGTAGAAAAAACCACACCAATGCTTTGTTTCATATTTTGGGTTATTTGAAAGACAAATTATCCCCCATAGCCACACAGCACATTATTAGCGTGATTCATAATTATAATAAAGGCCTAACACCACTGACAACGCCTTTGACGTTGCTTAAGCATCAGTTAATGCAGCACGGCTGTGATTACATTAAAGATCAGCGCTACTTGGAGCCATACCCTGAGATAATCAGTCCTATGGTTGACACCTTCAAATGACACTACAACTAAGAAAGGTTCACTATGCATATACTTGTTGAGAAGTTTTGCAATTACTACAAAGAGTTTAGCCAAGAAAGCATCCCTGGGCTTGATGAGATGTACCACCAAAATGTCATTTTACAAGACCCATTCAGCAAGCTTGAAGGGCTAGACAATGTAAAACAACATTTTAGCCAAATGATGCAAAATGTGAGCTACTGCCGCTTTGAAATTATAAATGTAGTGAGTAATGAGGGACAGGCGTTTATCACTTGGACCATGATGTTTGCTCACCCCAAGCTAAATAACCATGAAGAAATTGTAGTAGATGGTGTGAGTGATATTAAGTTTGATGAGCGCATCTCCTACCATCGCGACTATTTCGACGTAGGGGCTATGTTTTACGAACACGTCCCTGTAGTTAAAGGTGTAATAAAAATGCTTAAAAAAAGGCTAACAGTGTGAAACGTATATTAATAACAGGCGCAAGCTCAGGCATTGGTATGCACCTTTGTAACAGTTACTTATTAGCTGGTTGGCATGTTATTGCTTGTGGCAGATCTATGCAAAAGCTCCAAGACGCTATGCCATCAGACCATAATGAGCTTACTTTATGCACGTTTGATATAAACCAACCAACGCAAGCTATTGAAACGCTTAAACAATTTGATTCACTTGATTGTGTGATTTTAAATGCCGGAACATGTGAATACATGGATGACCCGTTGTCATTTGATAGCGCACTATTTAAGCGAGTGATCGAAACCAATGTCATTGGCACAGGCTACTGTTTAGAGGGTGTCATCGGCAACATCAAACGCGGTGGGCAGCTAGCCATTGTAAGCTCCTCTGTCACGCTTTTACCACTGACGCGCTCAGAGGCTTATGGTGCCTCAAAAGCTGCATTAGATTACTTAGCACGCACTTTGGCAATAGACCTAAGCCCCAAAGACATTGCTGTGTCATTGATCCGCCCTGGCTTTGTTGATACCGCCCTAACTCAAAAAAATACATTTTCTATGCCTGGAATTATTACGGGAGAGCAAGCCTGCAAGTACATCATGCGCGGTCTTGAAAAAAGAAAACTAGAGATAAACTTCCCCAGATTATTCTTTTTTACTATGAATTTATTAGCCTTTTTACCAAACAAACTGTGGCGTCAACTTGCCATTAAAATGATCAGGACACCATAATGATAGCTTTAAATACCAAGAAAAAGCGCATTGCCATTATTGGTAGTGGCATTTCTGGTCAAACTTGCGGTTACTTACTTAGCAAGCAAAATGAAGTGACCTTATTTGAAGCCAATAATCACTTAGGTGGGCATACAGCAACCATTGACCTAGATATAGAAGGTAAAACTTTGCCTGTGGATACTGGGTTCATCGTATTTAACGATCGAACTTATCCTAACTTCATCAAAATGATGGACCAAATTGGCATAACCAGTAAACCCACTGAAATGAGTTTTAGCGTCCACAATAAAGCCACAGGCTTTGAATACAACGGACATAGTTTAAACACCCTCTTTGCACAGCGACGAAACTTATTAAGCCCACGATTTTATTCGTTTATTTTTGAAATCCTACGTTTCAATAAGATGGCTAAAAAAGCCAATGCATCAGGTGAAACTGACCTAGGCACTTTAGGTGAGTTTCTGGATAAGCATAGTTTTAGCGATTATTTTGCTACCCATTATGTACTGGCAATGACTGCAGCTATTTGGTCAGCATCTATTAATAGCTGTAGAGATTTTCCACTGCAGTTTTTCCTAAGTTTTTTAACCAACCACGGCCTGCTGGACATTGCCAACCGACCTCAGTGGTATGTGATTGAAGGCGGGTCTCGCAGCTATATCAAAGGGCTCACCCAATCCATTCAAGATATTCGCCTTGGCACACCAGTGCAATGGGTCACCCGTCACTGTGAACATGTGGAAATCACCAGCGACAAGGGCACTGAAGTATTTGATGAAGTTATTTTTGCTTGCCATTCAGATCAAGCCCTACATCTACTGAATGACCCCAGCCAACAAGAGTCAAAAGTGCTTGGCGCTATGAAATATCGCTCCAATGACGTGGTGTTGCACACAGATAAGACCTTATTACCCAAACGCAAAAATGCCTACGCTAGCTGGAACTATTGCATTGACCCACAGGTTGACGAGCTACCCACACTCACTTACAACATGAATATTTTGCAAGGCCTAAAAACTAACCAAGACCTTTGTGTCACGCTCAACCAAACACAAAACATTGACCCAGCACACATCTTGCGACAATTTACATATTCACACCCTGTTTTTTCTCTTGAGTCTATTGCCGCACAGAAACAACGTCATACGATTTGTGGTGATAACCTCACCCACTTTTGTGGCGCTTATTGGTACAACGGATTTCATGAAGACGGTGTGAAAAGTGCACTAGATGTATGCCAACGTTTTGGTGTGACGTTGGATACTATGGAAACTAACCCACTCACAGCAAGCGCTGATGCATAGACCTCATTCAACTGGCCCAGCGGCCAGCCATGATGTTGTGGACACCACAAATGCCACAAAAGGCGCATTTAATAGTGCGTTTTATATTGGCCATGTGTTTCATAAGCGCTTTGTCCCCAAAGTGCATAAGTTCACCTACCCTTTGTATATGAATTTCATCGACCTTGATGAAGTTGAATTACTTGATAAGAAATTTTGGTGGTTTTCATCGAAAAAATGGGCTCCTTTACAGCTCAAAGCCACAGATTATTTAAAGGATAGAACGCCTTTAACTAGCGATGAAAACCAAAGCACAGGCAACCATTTAAAGGCCACTGCCCTTGCCGCAGCAAAAGCCTTGGGCGCAGACTTAAGTGGCATTGATCAGGTGTGTATGTTGGCACAACTACGCTGTTTAGGTATTTACTTTAGCCCCGTGAATTTTTTCTTTTTATACGAAAAAAACACCGCAAAATACCTCATTGCAGAAGTCAGTAACACCCCATGGAATAATACCCACAGTTACTTAATCGACTTAACTGCCCCTGGCCCTACCGAAAAAGCTTTTCATGTTTCTCCATTTATGGATTTGGACATGGTGTATCAGTGGCAGGTAAAAGAACCCAAATTAAACACTAAAATTGTTATCGAAAGCTGGCGTGACCGTCGGTTATTTATGGCTGTTTTTGACGCCCAACGTTATGATATTAATACTAAAAAAGTAACAGCCATATTTCTTCGCTGGCCCATTGTCACTGTGAGCATAGTGAGGGCTATTTATTGGCAGGCCTTCAAATTGTATATTAAAGGCATACGTTACGTACCTTACCAAACCAAACAACAAGAACTACCCACAGTAATTGCTGGGAAGCCCAATACAAAGAGTAAGCCATGACCACAACTAACACCCAGAGTATTGAGAAAATGACCAAACCATCACTGAGTAAGCGCATTGTATTTTCATTACTCAAAAAGCTAAATGGGGGTCATATTCGTTTGATTGAAAATGGCTCCCAAGTGCTATTTGGTGACAAAGATGCCACCATTAATGTAACGATCACTATTCATGACCCAAAAGCTTATTCTAGTATCCTGTGGGGCGGCAGCATAGGTGCTGGAGAAGCCTATGTAGAAGGTTTATGGAGTGCCGATGATTTAGTGGGGGTGATTCAATTATTCTCTCGAAATCTAGCCACTTTGGAACAATATGAACAGCGCTTTGGCTTTTTATTGAACATTACCAATTTGTTTAAGCATCGCCTTAATCGCAATAGTAAAAAAGGCAGCCGCACCAACATTGCAGCCCACTATGACTTAAGCAATGAGATGTACAAGCTCTTTTTAGACAAGGCTATGCAATACTCATCAGCTATATACCCCAGTGCACAAGCCACGTTAGAAGAAGCCCAGCAACATAAACTAAAAACCATTTGTGAGGCGCTGAACCTAACTGAAGATGATCAGTTGTTAGAAATAGGCACTGGCTGGGGCGGACTGGCCTGCTATGCGGCCAAGAACTATGGCTGCCATGTTACTACAACCACTATTTCAGATGCTCAGTTTGAGCTTGCCAAAAAACGTGTGGAAGATGAAAATCTTAGCCAAAAAATCACCTTACTTAAAAAAGATTACCGTGACTTAACCGGGCAATTTTCTAAGATTGTGTCTATTGAAATGATTGAAGCGGTAGGTCATAAATTTATGCCTACCTATTTTTCTATGATAGACACCCTATTAAAGCCAGGTGGTAAAACTCTCATTCAAGCTATTACCATGAATGACCAACGCTACGATGGTTATGTTAAGAATGTAGACTTTATTCAACGTCATATATTTCCAGGGGGCCATCTTCCGTCTGTAAGTGTGATTTGTGATCTTCTTAAAAACAACACCAACATGTACATGAAGCAGTTGTCAGACTATCGAATTGATTATGCAAAGACCTTAAGTGCATGGCGAGACAGCTTTTTAGAAAACCGTGAGGCTATTACACAACTAGGCTTTACTGATGATTTTATCCGCTTATGGGAGTATTATTTTTGTTACTGCGAAGGCGGCTTTCGTGAATCGGCCATTGGCTTAGTTCATATTGAGCTGGTCAAGAACGAATATTAAGGACCCAATAATGAAAATGTGGACATGGTTTCAACCCATTAGCTTTCAAGCTATATGGCTATGCCTTATCTGGGGTGGCAACACTTGGTTACCTTTAAGCATCGCTATTTTAGCGCTACATTTTTTGTTAAGCCCTACTCGCTTAGACGATGTGAAAGTGATCCCATTAGCATTAGTAGGATTTGCCATAGATTTATTTTTGACTCAATTTGGGTTATTTAGTTTTGCTCAGTGGCCCCTGTGGTTGTTGCTACTATGGATGGCTTTTATCCTTAATTTGGGTCATAGCATGCGCTTTTTAAGACGATTTAAGCTTATTTATCTTGTGTGCTTTAGCGCCTTGGGTGGGACCTATGCATATTGGGTAAGCTGGAAATTGGGAGCCGTAGAGCTGCCATATGGAGCTATATTTTCCTTGGCCATCATCGCTGTTAATTGGAGCATTGTGTTACCTGTGTGCGTTAAGGCTGATGAATTTATACGTAAGCCTGCTGATGCGTAAATGGATCCCACAGTTCACATTGGTTATAGCCTTGCATTTGCTCTTTGTAACGGCAGCTTCTGCCAGTGAAGCGGCCAAGTTAGATACGCCTTTATTGAGCACAAACAGTGCGATTACATTGGAGTCTTTACCTAGTTTTAAGCAAGTAGGCAAAGCTCAAATGAAATGGCTTTGGTTGAAAATTTACCAAGCCACGCTTAAAACTCCAAATGGGGTATATCAGCCTAATACATGGCCAATATTGCTTGAATTAAATTACCAAAAAGACATCACAGCTAAACAGTTAATCACCTCCACAGTAAAAGATTGGGAGCGTCAAAATATTAATTATGATGAACTCTGGATCAAAAAGTTAAATGAAATTTGGCCAGACGTATCATCACAGGATCAACTTACATTGTATGTAGATGAGGCAAGTATTAGCCACTTTTTTTATAATTCACAATTTATAGGCTTAGTGAATGATGTTTTATTTGCCCCTGCTTTTAGCGCCATTTGGCTATCTGAAAACACCATAAAGCCAGCACAACGTAACCAACTAATAGGCATTACACTATGAAAAATCTTGCGCGTTATATCCGTTCTTTTTCACGTTTTTTTATCGCCATAAGCTTAGGCTTATTTTTAGTAGGGTGTAGCACCACCATTGCTGATTACAAAACCACCACACCCGAATTTGACATGAAGAGTTTTTTTGATGGCAAGCTTATTGCCTATGGCATGGTGCAAGACAGGCAAGGCAAGGTCATTAGGCGCTTTCATGCTGACTTAGTGGGCTCATGGGAGGGTAATTCTGGCCTTTTAGAAGAGGACTTTTTTTATGATGATGGTGAAACTCAGCGTCGTGTATGGAGCTTAATAAAGCATGGCAACAATCAATACAGCGGTGTAGCCTCTGATTCTGTGGGAGAAGCCACAGGCCAAAGTGAAGGTTTTGCATTCAATTGGCGCTACACCCTTGCCATTGACGTGGATGATACAACGTGGGATATCCAATTGAATGATTGGATTTATCAACTTGATGATTCGCGGCTAATAAACGTCACTGAAATGACAAAGTGGGGCTTCCATGTGGGGCAAATCACACTTGTTATAGAAAAGGTTAAATAACGTGAGCTTAGCCTCCCCCATTACCATCATGTGGTTTCGCCAAGACTTGCGCCTGCAAAATAACCCAGCCCTTAGCGCTGCGTTTACAGCAAGTAATGTGCTGCCTATTTATATACTTGATGATGAAACAGCAGGCCAACATCGCATGGGGGCAGCTAGCAGATGGTGGTTACACCATTCATTAACCAAGCTTGATGCCTCACTAGGCAATGCACTTAATGTATATAGTGGCAACGCCGCCATGATTATTGAAGACTTGTGTCAACGTTTTGATGTGGAAGCGGTTTTTTGGAATCGTTGTTACGAACCCCATAACATCGAACAAACTAAGCACATAAAAATACAACTATCTGCCTTAGATATTAAGGCCAATAGCATCAACGGCTCGTTACTGAACGAGCCTTGGTCTGTATTTAAAAAAGATGGCAGCCCATACAAAATCTTTACCCCATATCATCGTGAAGCATGCAAAGTAGATCAGCCTACCGCCCTTTTGCCAGCGCCTGTTTTGCCACAAACCGTGGTGGTTGATCCAAAAGCCACAGATTTAGAAAGCCTCTCGTTGTTACCAAAGATAAAATGGGACACTTCGTTTTATGAGCAATGGACACCGGGAGAAGAAGGTGCTTTTTTGGCACTTAATCGCTTTTTGGCAGACGGCATCAATAATTACAAAGAAGGCAGAGACAGACCTGCATTAAAGTCTTTTTCTAGCCTATCCCCGCACCTGCATTTTGGTGACATTTCACCTGATCAAATCATTAATGCCTTGCTTACTGTAGAAGATGATCAAAACAGTGAACACTTTAAAAAAGAAATCCGTTGGCGTGAATTTTCTTATTATTTATTGTTTCACTTTCCAGGTTTGCCAGAGCAAAATTTAAAACCAAATTTTGACAAATTCCCATGGGAAAATAACCCTAATTATTTAAAGTGCTGGCAACAAGGCCTTACAGGCTATCCCTTAGTGGATGCGGGCATGCGCGAACTTTGGCAAACAGGCTATATGCATAACCGTGTGCGCATGGTAACAGCATCCTTTTTGATCAAAAACTTATTGGTAGACTGGCGCCTAGGTGCTAGCTGGTTTTGGGATTGCTTAGTAGATGCAGACTTAGCTAGCAATAGTGCAAGCTGGCAATGGGTTGCAGGCTGTGGCACTGATGCCTCACCTTACTTTCGAGTATTTAACCCTATTACTCAGGGCGAAAAATTTGATCCCAAAGGTGAATACACAAGGCGCTTTTTACCGGAGCTAAAAGACCTGCCCGACAAATACCTATATAGACCTTGGGAAGCGCCTCCAGAGGTGCTTCGTAAGGCCAATGTCACCTTGGGCGACACTTACCCACACCCTGTTGTGCAGATCAAAGAATCACGACTAAGAGCCCTAGAGGCCTATAGTTTAACGAGAGGCTAATGAAGGCTTGCTGGCTGGCTGGCTCTTTAAGAGGAGTAAGCTAACCTTTTGCCCCATTGACCAGCGTGCTGCGCTGCACAATTTTCTTCTGTGTCGTATAACACGTGATCCATCACATTATTTACGTTCACATCGGCTTC
>Ga0209195_1000033_pt1 | contig 117024 bp, 93 predicted proteins | sample COGITO_mtgs_1004_3_FD_184788 | JGI IMG/M metagenome (GOLD analysis project Ga0209195, IMG submission 184788) | Pelagic marine microbial communities from North Sea - COGITO_mtgs_100420 (SPAdes) (version 2) | ecosystem: Environmental > Aquatic > Marine > Epipelagic ...
AAAATGCAATTAATTTATACAATGAATTAAGATTACATTTATCTTTAGATTATAAAACACCTAATATGGTATATAAATTATCAGCTTAATTCAATTTTAACCTGTAGCCATATTTCAGGACAAGACATGTTAAATAAAATTACAAAGCCATCAATAATTATATTTTTGGTATCTACTTTAATTTTTGGTTGCAAGGAAGAAATAAAAAATCCTATTTCTGTAATAGAAGTTAATATCACTAATCAACAATTATTAGATAGCCTAATTATATATGATAAAGATAAATCATGGGAGATAAAGTCTGTACTTCGATTTAAGGAATCAAATAGAGTTGTTGATACTTTAAATATTCTAGAAAATAAACTTTATCAAATTTATTCATTTTTAGATAGTAAACAGGGAGAATTGGGAGAGTTCATAATTTCCCCAAATAGTAAAATAGCGCTATCTATAGATGAAAAGGAACTTTTCGAGTCCATAGATTATTCTGGCAACTTTAAGTTATCTAATAATTTCTTAGCCTTTTCTAAAAAATATCAAAACCAATTATCTGAAAAGGTTCGCAATGGAATAGAACAAAAGGAGCTTGAAATACTCATTCAAAAAAAAGGTCAATTAATATATGAAAAAGGAATATCTCTAAACATAGTTGATAGCTTAAGCACTTATGTAAAATTAAAATTTAATGAATTTTCTGATATTCTTAAAAAGAAGAATATTAAATACATATACAAAACATCACTAATTAATAAAATTGGAAATAACTTCTTTTTCAAAGACATAAAAAATAACGTTAAAACATTAAAAGATTTTAAAGGAAAATTTGTGTACATCGATGTTTGGGCAACTTGGTGTAAACCCTGTAAAGTAGAACATACTTTTCTAAAACAGCTAGAGGAACACTTTTCTAACAACGATGAACTTCAAATTATTTCTATTAGTACTGATCGCGAATATGATAAGTGGGAAAAGTATATTACCAAAAATTCAATTGATGGAGTGCAACTTTATTCTGGGTCAAATTCGGATTTTGTAAAATTTTATGATATTGGGGCACTGCCCAGGTTTATATTTTTAGATAAAGAAGGTAGCGTGATTAGTCCAGATGAGATAAGACCTTCTAACCCTAAAACATTACAAAAATTAGAAGCAGCGATTCATAAAAAATGAGATTTAAAATAATAGTAAATGAACAACAAAACCATTTTTTTAATCGGAATAGTAGGAGTTAGCCTTTTTGTAGTTTCTTCTATTTTAGGTGGATTTTTAATTGAAAATTATAACGTATTAAGTCAATATATAAGTGAATCTTATGCAATTGACACTGAATACGGAAAAATTTTAAGAATATTTGGTTACCTACCAAGTGGTATTCTTGTCACCTTATTTTGTTTTCTTGGAGTGAGATATTTTCAACCTTCCAAACTACTCAAAATAGGGTTTTATGGAATCGGAATATTTTATGGACTAGCTACAGTAATTGTTGGAATATTTCCTTGTGATAGCGGTTGTAACAGGGAATTAATCGATCCTAGTTCTTCTCAACTAATTCATAATTTTGTAGGTTTACTAACTTATCTATTCGTTCCTTTTTTTATAATTTTAATTGGGTTTGGATTAAAAAAAACACCCAATAACAATACATTTTCTTTACAATCAATTGCATTGGGCGTAATCAGCATTTTGTTTGTATATTTATTTGCATCTAACTCAAATTCTGAATATATCGGACTTTATCAAAGAATGGTGGAGTTGATGTTTGTTATTTGGATAATTTTTTGTGCTATTGTAATAAAGGATAAAAAACCAGCAGTTAACAATATTTAGGGGCAACTAAGGCGAATTCAACTACGTCAGAATCCCGTCGAAATTACTAAGGTCAGTTCTAAGCCAAATATTAAGGTATATAAACCCGCACTAAAAATTATACGAGAACGCTAGACAAACCATCCAAAAAAACTTTACAATAGCATTAGTTTAGATATTACTCCTTCTCCTATTTCTTCATTCATCATTTTAATAATCTTCTCTTTCCCATAACTTAATTCTTCACGCAAAACTGAAGAATTTAACTGAATAATAAGTGTTTTATTTTGCAATTTCACAGAGGTTGTGTGCGTCGTAACACCAGGTCCCATCATTTTATGCCAAGTTTCTTCAACTTTTATTTTTTGCATTCCTTTGCCCAGATTATTTTCCTTGATAAAGCTCTGCATTAAATCTTCTATTGAAAAAGAATCATTTTCCCTTTTTGCCATTATAATTTAAAAATTTGATAAGGTTTGTTACTCTGTTTTACAATATTTTCTGTTCTTTCTGAATGTGTATCCGTAATAAATATCTGACCGAATTCATCATTATTTACCAAATCTATAATTTGAGAAACTCGCTTTTCGTCTAATTTATCGAAAATATCATCTAATAATAAAATAGGAACTACATTTGATTGTTGCTTTATAAACTCAAACTGAGCTAATTTTAAAGCTATCAAATATGATTTTTGCTGACCTTGAGAACCAAATTTTTTAATAGGATATTCGCCAATTTCAAAACTTAAATCGTCTTTATGAATTCCGGATGTTGTGTACTGTAAAATTTTATCTTTCTCTAATGATTGCTTTAATAAATCTGATATAGAAAAATTATTTAACTGGCTTTTATAGATTAAATTAACAACCTCTTTATCGCCAGAAATAATTTGATATTTTGCATTAAAAATGGGAATAAATTCTTCTAAAAAAGCTTTTCTAATTGTATAAATTTCAGCACCGTAATTGGCTAATTGATCATCATAAACACTCAAGTTTAAAGCATCAAACGTTCTATTTGCTGCAAAATATTTTAACAATGCATTTCTTTGAGTTAATACCTTATTGTAGGCAATTAAATTTTGTAAATACTTTTTGTTTTGCTGCGAGATAACACCATCAATAAATTTTCTTCGTGTATCACTTCCATCTGTTACTAGATCTCTATCTGCTGGAGAAATAATAACCAAAGGAATTTGACCTATATGTTCAGAAAATTTGTCATAATTCTTTCCATTTCTTTTCAAAACTTTTTTTTGCCCACGTTTTAAACTGCAAACAATTTTCTCATTTCTATCATTTAAAACATAATCACCTTCTACCATAAAAAAAGCTTCACCATGCTTTATATTCTGCACAGCAACAGAATTAAAGTAACTTTTTGCAAAAGACAAATAATAAATAGCGTCCAAAACGTTCGTTTTCCCTACTCCATTATCACCCACAAAGCAATTTATTTTCTGCTGAAAATCAAAAGATTGTGATTCTAAATTCTTAAAATTGACTAAAGAAATTTTCTGTAAATACATGAATAAAGACTTCGTTTAAAAATGAATTGCAAATTATCGAAAATTTAGCGAATTATCCGCTTTTACAATCCAATTAAAAAAACTATTTTTGCGCCACTAATTTTAAGGAAAATATGGCAACATACAAGAAGAAATATAAACCAGAAGGTAAAAAAGAAGCGAATCAAATTGACGAATCTGAATTTGAAACAGCAGGAGTATTAAATACATTAGACGAAACAGCTTCTAAATCTGAAAAATGGATAGAAAAAAATAGCAAACCTTTATTTTACACTTTAATAGGTATCGTTGTTGTTTTCTTAGCTTTTCTTGGATATAATAGCTATATCGTTGAACCTAATGAATTAGAAGCTTCTAACGAGTTAGCTTTTCCAAGAAAATATTTTGATGAAGCTGCAAATGCAGGTGCCGGAAAAGATTCTTTGCTCAATTTAGGTTTAGAAGGTGCAGATGGAAAATACGGTTTTTTAGACATTGCTGATTCTTATAGCGGAACAGATGCCGGAAATTTAGCAAACTATTATGCAGGTGTTTCATATCTACAAATGAAACAATATGATAAGGCTATTGAATTTTTAAGCAAGTTTAATTCTGATGATGAAATGCTAGGACCTGTTGCTTTAGGAGCAATCGGTGATGCTTTCTCAGACATAGATCAACAAGACGATGCTTTGGAATATTATGAAAAAGCAGCAAATAAAAAATCAAACGAGTTTACAACTCCAATGTTTTTATTCAAAGCAGGACAAACTGCCATGTCTTTAGAAAAATATAGCAAAGCAGAACAATTATTTACACAGATAAAAGAGAACTATTCAAAATCTGATCAAGCAAAAGATATTGAGAAATTTATCAATGCTGCTAAATACGCGAAATAGTATATCGTAATTAATTTCAATGGGCAATGCCTTATTGAAAATGAAAAATAAAAAAAATGGCTACAACCAATTTATCCATTTACGACAAAGCAACAATCCCAAATGCGAAAAATTTTCGATTTGGGATTGTTGTTTCAGAGTGGAATCCTGAAATAACACAAAATCTAAAAAAAGGTGCAATTGAAACGTTTTTAGATTGTGGAGCAATCCAGCAAAATATTGTTTCTTGGGATGTTCCGGGGAGTTTTGAGTTGATTTATGGTTGTAAAAAAATGATTCAATCTCAAAAAGTTGACGCTATTATCGCCATTGGAAATGTAATTCAAGGAGAAACAAAACATTTCGATTTTGTTTGTGAAGGAGTAACACAAGGAATTGTAGATTTAAATATCAAATTTGATATTCCTGTAATTTTCTGTGTTTTAACCGATAATACAAAACAACAATCGATAGATAGATCTGGAGGTAAGTTAGGCAATAAAGGTACAGAATGTGCTGTAGCAGCTATTAAAATGGCCGCAATTAAAAACCTAAATAGAACATCAGAAAATATTGGTTTTTAATAAAAAACAATCTTATTCTTTTAAGAATACTTTTAACATCATTTCTTGATTCATTACTTTTTAATTATTTAAATTTGATTTATTCAAAATTGGTATTATACTTGATTTTTTTTTAAATTAATATTTACCAATTATTTTCTAAAATTATGGGATTTTTAAAAAGAACAAATAAAAAATTTGATTATAAACCACGTTATTATAAGGGTGATGGCAGTCCTTATAAAATTCAACATAAATTAGATAAATTCAGGAAAACTGCAGGTAAAAACAAGGGGATAAAATCGAAATTTTCAGATGCCATCAATGAACTTAATAGTCCAAATAAAGGAGCTAACAAAACAATAATTTATATTGTTTTAGTCTTAGTTTTAATTTTTTTGTATATCATAGATTTTGATTTGTCTATATTCTTTTAAAAATAATGTCAGATATTATTCAACTTTTACCAGATCATGTAGCGAATCAAATTGCTGCAGGAGAAGTAGTTCAAAGACCAGCTTCTGTAGTTAAAGAATTGCTAGAAAACGCTATTGATGCGGGTGCAACCAGTATAAAATTATTATTGAAGGATGCCGGTAAAACTTTAATTCAGGTTATAGATGATGGCAAAGGCATGAGTACTACTGATGCCAGAATGTCTTTTGAAAGACACGCTACTTCAAAAATTCAAAAAGCAGAAGATTTATTTAACCTTTGTACAAAAGGTTTTAGAGGAGAGGCTTTAGCCTCTATTGCTGCAATTGCCCATGTTGAATTAAAAACAAAACAAGAAAATGAAGAACTTGGAACCTTTATAAAAATTGAAGGAAGTAAAATTATTTCTCAAGACTTTGTTTCTACCTCCAAAGGAACAAGTATTGCCGTAAAAAACTTGTTTTACAATATTCCGGCAAGAAGAAACTTTTTAAAATCAGATACTGTAGAAACACGTCATATTATAGATGAATTTCAAAGAGTAGCTTTAGCGCATCCAAGTATTGCTTTTTTAATGCACCATAACAATAATGAAGTTTACCATTTAAAAAGTAGTAATTTAAGAAAACGAATTGTAAGTGTTTTTGGTACTAAAATGAATGAAAAATTAGTTCCAATAAACGAACAAACTGATATTGTCTCTATTAATGGTTTTGTGGCAAAGCCAGAATTCTCGAAAAGAAAAAGAGGAGAGCAATTCTTTTTTGTAAATGACCGATTTATAAAAAGTTCTTACTTAAATCATGCTGTGGTAAATGCTTTTGATGGTTTACTCGAGCATGGCTCGCATCCCTCCTATTTTTTATACTTAACAGTGCCTGCAAATACAATTGACATTAACATTCATCCGACAAAAACGGAGATAAAATTTGATAATGAAAAAGCATTGTATGCGATGTTAAGAGCAACGGTAAAACACAGTTTAGGACAATACAATGTAGCACCTCTTTTAGATTTTAATAGAGATGCTAACTTAGACACACCTTACCATTTAAACACAAATACAGTATCTACAAAAACACCAATAATTTCAGTTGACCCAGATTTTAATCCTTTTAAAGAATTAGAACAAAAAGAAATACGATTTCCTTTCAAAAGAGAACAACAAACTGAAAGTTGGGAATCTTTATATACTTCGGTAGCAGTTACAGATGAAGAAAGACAATCGGAATTATTTGATAATCAACAAGAAATAAAAACACAAAAAACGTTTCAAATTCAGCGTAAATATTTGCTGAGTTCTATAAAATCTGGAGTTGTCTTAATCAATCAATCATTAGCGCATCAGCGTATTTTATATGAAGATTTTTTAGAGAGCATTACTGTAAAAGAAGCCAATAGCCAACAATTATTATTTCCTGTAAAAATATCATTCTCATCGCAAGAAATAGAAATGATTTACACCATGAAAACTGAATTAGAAAATGCTGGTTTTTCTTTTGATGAATTCACAAAAAGTGATGTTACCATAAAAGGAATTCCTGTTTCTGTAACAGAAAGTAAGATTACTATTATTTTAGAAGAGTTATTAAGTGATATAGATTTAGAAGTCCCAGATGCAAGTTTTAGTCATTTTGATGTAATGGCAAAATCGTTTGCAAAAACATTGTCTATAAAAACAGGAACACAACTTTCTGAAAAAGAACAAGAAAGTTTAGTGAATAATTTATTTTCTTGTAAAGAACCTACAATTTCTCCGTTTGGAAAATCAACATTTAAAACACTGACTTTAAACGAAATAGATAATCTATTTAACAGCTAATATGAATAGACTTACAGACGCCATTAAACACCTAATTATAATCAATGTAATTTTATTTGTAGTACCACAATTACTGCAATTAGACTTAACAAATATATTGGCATTACATTTTCCAAAAAACGAGCATTTTGGATTTTGGCAATATATAACTCACATGTTTATGCATGGAAGTTTTCCACATATTTTGTTCAACATGTATGGTCTATACGCCTTTGGAACTCCTTTAGAACAAATATGGGGAAAAAATAAATTTATATTTTTTTATTTTTCTGCGGGTTTAGGAGCAGGAATCATCTATTCTTTGGTGAATTATTACCAATTTAATAGCGTTTATGAGCTTTTTATAAATGCAGGTTTGAATGATTCTGAAGTTTTATCTATCTTAAAATCAGGAAGTACAAATGACGTAAGAGTCATAAATGCAATTTCTCAAGAACAATTTAATAAAATAACTTCCTTATATAGTACACCTGCGGTAGGTGCTTCTGGAGCAGTTTATGGAGTTTTAGTGGCTTTTGGGCTGTATTTTAAAGACGCTAAACTAGCCTTACTGTTTTTCCCTGTTCCCATTGCAGCCAAGTATTTTATTCCGGTAATGATTTTAGGAGATTTATTCTTTGGAATGACAAAATATTCTGTTGGAAATATTGCACATTTTGCGCACATTGGAGGAGCCTTAATAGGATTTATTATTGCTTGGCATTGGAAAAACAATCAATTTAAAGTGCGTCAATGAATTATATAAACAAATTAAAAAACCGTTTTAAAAATGGAAATATCGTAGAAAAATTAATCTACATAAATATTGCTATTTTTATTTTATCCTTACTTTTTAATGTTTTTCAAGGTTTGTACAAAGGGCAAACAAATTGGTTTGTAAATTGGTTTTCTTTAGATGATGATTACGACTCTCTATTAAAAAAACCATGGTCTATAATAACCTATGGTTTTTTACATGCAGATTTTATACACATCTTAATGAACTTAATTGTTCTGCACTTTATTGGTAATTTATTTATAGAATATTTCACTCAAAAATTATTACTTAATTTTTATATTATCGGTACTTTTTTTGGCGGACTTTTGTTTGTTTTTAGTCAAAATTATTTCCCTCTATTTGAAGGAAAATCATCTTTACTAGTCGGTGCTTCTGCAGGAATTTCTGCCATATTTATTGGGGTTGCAACGTACATACCAAATTATCAATTAAAGCTACGTTTTATAGGTTTTATAAAATTATGGCATTTAGCTGCCTTTTGGATTGGTTTAGATATTATTGGTCTAATTGGAAGTAATTCTGGTGGACATTTTGCCCATTTAGGAGGAAGTTTATTTGGTTTCTTATATGTTAAAAAAGCAAATAACAAAAAAACTGATTTCTTTAAACAATTTTTATCACTTTTTATAAGGAAGAAAACTCCTTTAAAAACAGTCCATAAATCTGCAAAAAAGAAAAGCAATTCATTAAAAAACACCGATATTACACAAAAACAAATAGATTCTATATTAGATAAAATAAGTAAATCTGGTTATGACACATTAACAAAAACAGAAAAAGATTTTTTGTTTAGACAAGGAAAAAAATAATTTTTAAAAGTGAAAAAATTATCAATTCTGAATAAAATAATATACTTGCTAAATTCGATTTTAGCGACAGTACTTTTGATTTCTTATTTATTACCTTTTATATCTCCAAAGAATATTCCTGTATTAGCAATTTTAAGTTTATTTGTTCCCACTTTAATTATTTTAAATTTATTTTTTATAATCTATTGGATACTTAAACTAAAAAAACACTTTATTATGTCGGCCTTTATTTTGGTTGTTGGTTGGTTCTTTTCTAACACTCCGTATAAGTTTACCGAAAACAAATCTTCGTTAAATGATGATTTAAAAGTAATGAGCTATAACGTAAGAATGTTCAACCATTGGAAATGGATTGATGATCAAAAAATCCCTGAAAAAATAAATGCATTTGTATCTGAAAAATCGCCAGATATTTTATTATTTCAAGAATATTATACGCTAGAAAAACAACTTTTTTTATATCCTTATAAGTACATAAAAACAAAGGACGAAAAAAATAAAATTGGTTTAGCCATTTATTCTAAATTCCCTATTATCCAAAAAGGTTCTTTAGATTTAAAAAACACTTCTAATAATATCATTTTTGCAGATATCTTAAGAAAGAAGGACACCATTAGAGTGTATAATTTGCACTTGCAATCTTTTGAATTAAACACTAGTCAAGAGAATTTCGGCCAAGAGAATTCAGAAAAATTAATTGAAAGATTAAAAAACCGTTTTAAAAAACAAGCAGAACAAACCGAAGTATTTACTGCTCATGAAAAACAATGGACGGGTAAAAAAGTTGTAGCTGGAGATTTTAATAATACAAGTTATTCTTGGGTTTACAATCAAATTTTAAAAGATAAAAAAGATAGTTTTATTGAAGCAGGAATCGGTTTTGGAAAATCATTTAATTATTGGTTTCCTATGAGAATCGATTTTATATTAACTGATAAAAATGCCATTGTGAATCAGTTTAGTTCTTTTTCAGAAAAAAACTCAGATCACTTCCCTATTCTGGCCAGAATAAATTGGAAAATTTATTAATAACTTCTTTTTTCTATAATTTTATGAGCTTTACGTTCTATCTTTTTCTTTAACAAACTAGCCATTGCTAAAAAGAAACCTTTAAATTTTGCTGCTCTCAAAGCATAATGACTAAACTTTAAAAGTCTACCGAACTCTTTTTTAAGATCTTCATCATATTTTTTTAATGAAGATTCAGAAAAACCATCATTATTTAGACATCTTTCTATATTTTTTGCAGCAATAATACCAGACATCATTCCTGTACCAATACCTTCTTTGTAAAAAGCATTTGCCAAACCAGCGGCATCTCCAACTAACAAAAATCGATCTCCAGAAGTTTTGTAATTTCCAAAATGAAACGGAATAGACCATCCCCTCCAACTACCGACTTTAGTCGCATTGCTAAATTTATTTTTAACCTTTTTATGTGTTTTTATAATGCTCTGAATTTCGTCAACTAAATTAACTCCATATTTTTTAATATGATCTGCACGTCCACCCAAACTAATATTTACTTGTCCGTCGGATAAAGGAAAGATATAAAAAAATAAAAGCATTTTTTTATAAATTATACGAACTTCTGCAGCGTTTCCATCAGGAAGGTCTTTTACATCTTTAAAATACGCACTGATAAAAGTAGATGAAAATTTTTTATCTATTTTATTGATAGCCAACTTACTAGAAACAATAGATTTAACACCATCTGCACCCACTACAAATTTTGATACTATTTCTTTACCATTTTTTAATTTGACAAAAACACCTTCAGATTCTTCTCTAAGCTCTTTAACTCCACTTCCAAAATGTTGATTGGCATAAGTATCAGATAAATGACTTACCAAAAATTGATCAAAATCGATACGTTTAGCGTATGAAATAATCATATCTCTATCATCACTCTCCTTAAATTCTATTTTAGATGTATTATTTATATGCAGGCTAATTTTTTTACTATGTATAAATTTTGGGTTTTTCAAAAAAGAGGTGAATAAATCTTCTCCTAAAAGCTTCATAGCCTTATAAGCATATAAGATTAAACCATCTCCACAAGTTTTATCTCGTGGAAAAGTTGATTTATCAATAATATAATGTGGAATTTTCAACTTTGTTAACATTAAAGAAGTCGCAGTTCCAGAAGGTCCTGCTCCGATAATGCAAACAGCTGTTTTTTCAATTTTATTCATAGCTATACAAATGCAATATAGAAAATATTTCTAACCTTCAACTCCATATTCTCGTTCTACTTTATAAATTCTTATTTGGTGTTTTTTAGACCATTTTTCTCTCCCTAGACTTCTTACTTCTGTATGTTCTAAATTATTTTTCTAAGTAACAATGTCATCCAATGTCTACCAATAAGAAACTGTAATCCCGGTTTCACTTCTTGCGGATTCTATTCCTAAATATCCTTTTTAATTTTTAGCTAGTTCCTCCATCCTTATTGACATTTCAAGTTAGTCATGGGTATTATCTGTTAAAATAGTTGAGAAAATCACTGCATAATAAAATGGCGTTAATTTGTCTTCAATCATAAAATTAATTCATATTTAGTTTCTAGTAATTTAATATCGTCACTTATAAACTGTTTTACAACTTTAAAATTATAACGTGCTAAAATTTTAGCTGAGGCTATATTTTTGTTAACAACATACCCTACTATTTTCGGAATTCCTATTTGTTTGCAATGGTAAATTAGTCCTTCACAAATTTCAGAACCATAACCCTTTTTCCAATATTTCTCTAAAAAACGATATCCAATCTCATTATCTTCTCCATCTTTTACTAAAGCGACCGTTCCTATAAAATGAGTATCAAATTTTCTTTCAATGGCGTAAATCCAAAAATCATTATTAGATAAATTATACTTGTTAATTAGATCTGTTAATTCCACTAAATGCTCCTCAAATGTTTTTGTTTCACCATCAACAAACTGCATAACATTATCATTGCTTTGCATTTCGTGAAAAGCCTCTAAATCATCTAAAACGAGCTTCCTAACTAATAATCTTTCAGTTTCAAAAATCATGAATAAAATCGTATTTTTGTCATTGTTAAATGTACATTAATGATGGCAGATAAAAAAGTAGCTTTTTACACATTAGGTTGCAAATTGAATTTTTCGGAAACATCCACTATTGCAAGAAATTTTGTTAATGAAGGTTTTGACCGTGTAGATTTTGAAGAGAAAGCAGACATTTATGTAATTAATACATGTTCTGTAACGGATAATGCAGATAAACGTTTTAAATCGATTGTAAAAAATACATTAAAGAAAAATGAAAATGCTTTTTTAATAGCTATTGGATGTTATGCCCAACTAAAACCAGAAGAATTAGCAGCTGTAGATGGTGTAGATTTGGTTTTAGGAGCCACTGAAAAATTCAATGTAACAAGTTATATTAACGATTTAACTAAAAATAATGTTGGCGAAGTCCATTCTTGTGAAATTTCTGATGCTGATTTTTATGTAGGTTCTTACTCTATTGGTGGCAGAACTCGTGCTTTTTTAAAAGTACAAGATGGTTGTGATTATAAATGTACGTATTGTACTATACCCTTAGCGCGAGGAATTTCTAGAAGTGATACTTTAGAAAATGTAATTAGTAATGCTAAAGAAATTTCGTCTAAAGGAATTAAAGAAATTGTTTTAACAGGTGTAAATATTGGTGATTATGGAAAAGGCGAATTTGGTAATAAAAAACACGAACATACTTTTTTAGAATTAGTTAAAGAGCTCGATACAATTGACGGTATTCATCGTTTACGGATTTCATCTATAGAGCCTAATTTATTAAAAAATGAAACCATAGATTTTGTTGCGAAATCAAATTCATTCGTTCCTCATTTTCATATTCCTCTGCAATCTGGAAGTGATGTATTACTTAAGAAAATGAAACGTAGATATCTGCGAAAAACATATACAAATAGGGTTGTTAGGATTAAAGAAGTAATGCCAAATGCTTGTATAGGTGTGGATGTTATTGTTGGTTTTCCTGGAGAAACTGATGAATTATTTTTAGAAACTTACAATTATTTAAACGAAATGGATATTTCGTATTTACACGTCTTTACCTACTCTGAAAGACCCAATACAGAAGCTGTAGATTTGGAAGGAGTTGTTCCAAAAAAAGTACGTGCAAAACGCAGCAAAATGTTACGAGGATTGTCTGCTAAAAAAAGACGTTCTTTTTATGAATCTCAGCTTGGGAATACATTAACAGTTTTGTTTGAAAACGAAAACAAAGAAGGTTATATAAACGGGTTTACAGAAAATTATGTAAAAGTAAAAGCACCTTGGAATCCTGAATTAATCAACACTTTGCATACAATTACACTAACTAAAATTGATGAAGATGGTTTGGTGAGATTTGATTTTGTAAAAAAAACTGTAATTATCTAATTTGACAGTAAAACTGTATTTAAAACAAAACAAAGTACGTTTATATGGCTAAGATTCCTATCTACTTTATGCCTGGCTTAGCCGCTGGTCCAGAAATTTTTGAACACTTAAAATTATCTTCAGAAATTTATGAATTCTATTATTTAGAATGGATAGAACCTATAGATTTAGACGAATCTATTTTTAATTATGCACTGAGAATAACAAAAGATATTCAGCATATTAACCCTGTTTTAGTTGGTGTCTCTTTTGGAGGAATTTTAGTTCAAGAAGTAAGCAAACTTATAGCTACTAGAAAAGTAATTATTATTTCAAGTGTTAAAACACATCATGAACTTTCTAAAAGATTTAAAGTTTTAAGCATAAGCAAACTGTACAAAGCATTTCCTGCAAAATTTGTAAATAATTTTGAAGATTATGCAAAATTTTTCATTGGAAAATCCTTACAAAAAAGAGCCGTAATTTATCAGAAATATCTGTCTGTTAGAGGAACAAAGTATTTAAAATGGTCAATTCACAATGTTTTAAACTGGCAACAAGAAAGTAATTTAAAAAACATTGTTCATATTCATGGAACTAAAGACAACCTTTTTCCAATAAAACATATTAAAGACTCCATAAAAGTAGAAGGTGGTACTCATGTAATGATTTTAACAAAGGCAAAAGAAATATCAATAATCATTCATCAAAGTTTAACTTGTTAAAACTATTTCTATTAGTTACTTTTATAGTTGATTAAAAAAGGCATTTATCATGAATAAATCTTTACGTGTTTTATCTCTCTTAAGTATTGTTTGTATGACTATCTTATTTATGAATGCAATTCATAAATCTGATATCGATTCAATTACAAGCACACACAAAACTTATAAAATTAAAGCATTAAAGCTTCCTAGTAATTTGAATTTAGCTGGAGAAAGAGTACCTATAGAAAAACCAGATGTAAAAGAAAGAATGGACAGAGAATTGTTGGTAAATACCTATTGGCAATCTAATGGATTATTACTTTTAAAACGAGCTAATAAATATTTCCCTATACTAGAACCTTTATTAAGAAAGTATGGATTACCAGACGATTTTAAATTTTTGGCGTTAGCAGAAAGTGGTTTTAGTGATGAAACTTCTTCAGCTGGTGCGGCAGGAATTTGGCATTTTATGAAAGCTACTGGCAGAGAATATGGTTTGGAAATAAACAAAAATGTAGATGAAAGATATAATATTGAAAAATCTACAAAAGTAGCAGCAGAATATCTAAAAAATGCAAAAGATCGATTTGGATCTTGGACGCTTGCAGCGGCTGCATATAATGCTGGTAAATATGGAATTGCTAGAAGACTAGAAACACAAAAAGTTTCTACATATTATGATGCTAAATTAGCGAATGAAACTGAACGCTATGTATTCAGAATTTTGGCTTTAAAAGAAATTATTAAAAATCCAGAAAAATATGGTTTTGTTTTTGAAAAGGAAGACTTATATACAATTAAAAAAACCTACACTATAAAAGTAGATACTGCGATTAATAATATAGCTAGTTTTGCAAAAGGGTTTAATATTAATTACAAAGAATTAAAAATTCATAATCCTTGGTTAAGAGAAAATAAATTGAATAACAAAAGTAGAAAGGTATATAAAATTAAGATTCCAAGAAAATAAGTTACTCAATTACATTTTTCACCCTTCCAACCAAACCTGATGCTAACAATACTTTAATTCCATGAGGATGATGAATGGACTTTGTTAAAAGTTTTGCAACTATACCTTTTGTTAATTCACCCGTTCTTTGATGTGATTTTTGAACAATTTCTACAAACGAACCAATCTGTATATTCTTTCTTTGTCTACCATCAATCATAAATATATTTTTTTATAAAATGAAAATAAAAAAGCCTATCAAATTTGATAGGCTTTTAGATAAAAATTAACTAGTAATAGATATATATTATAATACTCTTACGTTTACTGCGTTTAATCCTTTTTTTCCATCTTGTAAGTCAAATTCAACTTCATCGTTTTCACGAATCTCGTCAACTAATCCTGACACATGCACAAAATGTTCTTTGTTTGATCCTTCTTCAGTGATAAATCCAAATCCTTTAGATTCATTGAAAAATTTTACGGTACCTTTATTCATTATAAAAAATTATTGTGTTGTTAATTTAGTTACTAACAACTTCTAGTGAGGTGCAAATATAATGCCAATAATCGAAAGATAAAATGAAATGTTTATTTTACTTTATCTTTTGTCAATAATCTACAATAGTTTTTAAAAATTAAAATAAAAAAAGCCTATCAAATATGATAGGCTTTTAGATAAAAAATTAACTAGTAATAGATATATATTATAATACTCTTACGTTTACTGCGTTTAATCCTTTTCTTCCATCTTGTAAGTCAAATTCAACTTTATCGTTTTCACGAACTTCGTCAATTAAACCTGAAACATGTACAAAATGTTCTGTGTTTGTTCCTTCTTCAGTAATAAATCCAAATCCTTTAGACTCATTGAAAAATTTTACGGTACCTTCTTTCATTATAAAAAATTATTGTGCTGCTAAATTAATTAATAACAGCGTTTTATTAAGGTGCAAATATACACTATTACCTATAAAAAAACATAAATAATTTATTTATTTTAAAAAATCATAAATCACTATAAACCAATTCTTTAGATAAGTTATACTCTTCAATAATTTCTTCTAAAACTATTTTTGCTGGTTTTATATTATGAATTAACCCAGCAATTTGACCAATTTCTAACTCTCCATCCTCTAAATCACCTTCAAACATTCCCTTTTTTGCTCTTGCTCTACCCAACAATTCCTTTAACTGATCTTTTGATGGATTTTGTTGATATAATTCTTGTACTTCTTGATAAAATTTATTTTTCAATAAACGAACAGGAGCTAGTTCTTTTAAAGTTAAATGTGTGTCTCCATCCTTTGCATCAATTATCATGTTTTTAAAATTTTGATGAGCAGAGGATTCTTCTGTGGCAACAAATCTACTTCCTATTTGAACTCCATCCGCACCTAAAACCATGGCAGCAAGCATTCCTTTACCAGAAGCAATTCCGCCTGCTGCTAATACAGGAATACCTACTTGCTCTTTTACCATAGGAATTAGCGTAAAAGTTGTAGTTTCTTCACGCCCATTATGTCCTCCAGCCTCAAAACCTTCGCAAACAACAGCATCGACTCCCGCTGCTTCTGCCTTTAAAGCAAACTTCACTGAACTTACGACATGAACAACAGTAATGCCTTTTTCCTTTAAAAATGAAGTCCAAATTTTCGGGTTTCCAGCAGAAGTAAAAACTATCTTCACTCCTTCTTCAATAATGATATCCATAATTTTTTCAATATCAGGGTATAACATAGGTACATTTACGCCAAAAGATTTATTTGTTGCTTTTTTACATTTCTGAATATGTTCTCTTAATACCTCTGGATACATTGAACCTGCGCCTATTAAACCTAAACCACCCGCATTAGAAACAGCAGAGGCTAATTTCCATCCAGAAACCCAAATCATGCCTCCTTGCACGACTGGATACTTAATTTTAAAAAGAGCTGTAATTTTATTTATCATTATTCCTTTATCAACTTTATTATTTTATGTTGCTTTTCTTTTTGGATTTTAAGTAGATAAATCCCTTTTTCTAGACAAGAAATATCTATTCTATCTGAAGTAAATTTTGATTCTTCTAAAACTTTTTGACCAAGTATATTAAATATTTGAAAGGAATATTCATCCAATGAAATATTGTTTTTTGTGATTGCAAAGATTTTTTTTATCGGATTTGGAAAAATTTTAATATCAGAAAAAACATCCAAATCATTAATAGATAGCACCGTATTATATGCAGCTTCAAAGTCGGGAATTCCATACCCGTATTGATCTGTAGGATTATTAAATTTATCTGAAGAACTCCGAATTAAATTCATAATTTCAATATTTGTTTTGTTTGGAAAAGCCTGCCAAAAACAAGCTATAACTCCCGCCATGACTGGTGATGAAAAAGAAGTTCCGTTTGAAGATGATACGTTTCCTGATAAAAAATTAATGATACTAGTATTTTGACCTTGCGCTAAAACATCTGGTTTTATTCTATTATCTGCAGTTGGTCCAAAAGAACTAAAACTTGCAATATTTTCCTCAGCATTGACGGCTCCAATACTAAATACTGAGGCTACATCTGCTGGCGCCCCAATATATTTCCAAGAATCAGTACCACTATTTCCAGCTGCATTTACTAAAATCATTCCTCTAGAAGCTCCTATTTCCGCTCCTCTTGAAATAAAGGTAGTTTTCCCATCCATATGTGTATAGGAATGACTGTGATTAGGATTATCATAAGTGGTATATCCTAAAGAGGTATTAATAACATCAACACCTAAACTATCTGCTCTTTCCGCTGCTTCTACCCAAAGTGTTTCTTCTAACACTGTTTCCGATTCCGCAATTTCAGAAATAAATAGATAAAACTTTGCATCTGGCGCTGTGCCTACAAATTCATTTTCTAAATAACCCGCAATTGTTGATAAAACATGTGTACCATGACTGTTTCTTGTATAATAATTTGTATTTCTATCAGCAAAATTATAGCCTCCTAAAATTTGATTATTATCTCTTAATCTTTGAAAAGCTGAGAGTGTATTTACATTTGGAAAACCGGCATCAATAACTGCTATTACTTGATCTTGTCCTGTAAATCCTTGTTGATGTAGATAATCACCTTTTAACATTTTAATTTGGTTATCGGCAGCTCCATAATCAAAATCAGTTAGCACTTGATTAAATTTATTGTAGTGGTCAGGAATTATTTTCTTTCCTTTTGTTTTTGCGCCAGTATTCAGCGATTTGTTAGCATATTCTATAGATTCTATAAAAGAAAATTTAGACAATAAAGCGTTAATTTGATTAACTGTACCCTGAACATGAATTGCATTCAACCATTTCGATTTTCCTAAAACAGCAATTGTAGCCTCATTTTTTAATTCACTATAATAAACGTTATAAATAGGAACGTCTTTTTCATCTATCGGAAGATTAGTTTTCTCTCTTCTTTCTATAGAACGTTGTGATAACATTTGTAATGGATTTGCTAGAAAACTAGCAGCATTAGGTTTGTCTTTTATAAATACCCAAGCATCTTCTGTTTGAGAGAAAACGTGAACAGAAATAGTTGTAAATAAAAAAAAAAGTAAATTTTTCATCCAACTAAATTACTACTTTTTAATTTTATTTTTTAGATGAATTAAAAAATTACTCCAGAGCCCAAAAGTTCTTCATCTTTATACCAAGCCACAAATTGCCCCTCCTGAATTGAAGATTGCTTATTTTCAAATTCTACATACAAACCGGTTTCTACTTTGTACAAAGTAACATTTTCTAAAGGCTGTCTGTATCTAATTCTTGCTGATAACTCAATTTTTTCACCAACTTTTAGAATTAAATCTTTACGAATCCAATGCACTTCTTCATTCGAAACAAATAATACATTCCTGTAAATACCCGGATGATTTTTTCCTTCTCCTGTATAAATTATGTTTTCTGCAACATCAGTTTCTATAACATACAATGCTTCTTTTGTACCTCCAACATTTAGTCCTTTACGTTGACCTTTTGTAAAATAGTGCGCCCCTTGATGCTTACCTACTAATTGTCCGTCTTCTTTTTTGTAAGAAAACTTTGTTGAAAAAAAGGCTAACTCCGCTTCTTTGTTTTCAAAAATTGGCGTTGACTTTGTGTATTGAGAAAAATCTACTGGAATAGTTACAATAGCACCTTCCCTTGGTTGTAATTTTTGTTGTAAAAACTCAGGCAATCTTACTTTACCAATAAAACACAAACCTTGAGAATCTTTCTTTTCAGCAGTAATTAAACCTGCTTCTTTAGCAATTACTCTTACTTCTGGCTTTGTTAATTCGCCAATTGGAAATAATGCTTTAGTTAATTGTTCTTGAGATAATTGACATAAAAAATACGATTGATCTTTATTCGTGTCTTTTCCTGCTAATAATTTATAAACAGGTTTTCCATGGATAATTTCTTCTCCTTTTCTACAATAATGACCAGTAGCCACATAATCTGCACCTAGATTTAAAGCAATATCCATAAAAACATCAAACTTTATCTCTCTGTTACACAGGACATCTGGATTTGGAGTTCTTCCTTTTGAATACTCGTCAAACATATAATCTACAATACGTTCTTTGTATTGCTCGCTTAAATCTACAACTTGAAAAGGAATCCCTAGTTTTTCTGCAACAATCATTGCATCATTACTATCTTCTAACCAAGGACATTCGTTAGAAATGGTTACAGCATCATCGTGCCAATTTTTCATAAAAAGCCCAATAACATCAAAACCTTGTTCTTTTAATAAATGTGCTGTAACACTAGAGTCAACACCACCAGAAAGACCAACAACTACTCTTTTCATTTTTTAATTTTGAGATCGCAAAGTTACAAATTTGATTAGGATTTATTGATTGAAAGAATTGATGTTATAATTGGTTTACATTATATTAAAACTATTGTCGTCTTTTTTTAATTATAATCAAATAGAAAAAGATAAAACGTCATTTTGAAACTTTTGAAACTTAGCAATCAATTCTCTTTTTGCTTCAAAAAATTAGATTTTTTTTTCTTTAAATCTTCATCCGAAGCAACTTCGCCATCTAAATAATACTCCCACTTTCCAATTCTTTTTCCTGCTAAGTATGAACCAGTCTCTTTTAAATTTCCGTTCAATTCAAAATATTTAGCAATACCATTTAGTTTTCCATTTTTATAATTAACACTTTCAATTAAAATTCCCTTGCTTGAAAATTTTTCAGAAGTTCCATTTTTAAAACCTTTTTTATAAAATGAAATTTCTGTCTCTTTTCCATTCGGATAATAGTTTATTAACTTTCCTTCTAACCTTCCCTCTTTATAAAATTCTTCAGACATTTTTTTACCGTCTTGAAAATAATATATCCAACGACCCACTCTATTTTTATGTAAAAAAGAACCTTTACTCTGTAATTTGCCATTTAGTGAATAAAACTTGACTATAACAACATCACTTTTTTTAGAATAGGATTTAATAATTACTGGAAATTGAGAGTTTGAATTGTCATAAAATTTAAAAACTCCAATTTCTTTTCCTTTTTCAAAAGCACCAGAATAACGTATTTTATGGTTGGGATAATATTTTCTCCAAACTCCTGTCCTTTGCTTACTTTTATCAAACTGATTAATTGCTTGAGCAATAGTATTCATACTTATAAAAAAACAAGTAAAAAAAGTAAATATAAAATTGAGTCTTTTTATCTTTATCATTGATATAACCTTTTTAGAGTAAATATACACTAATCGTATTAAAATGAGTGTGCTTTTTTTAACTGAACAATTTAATTCGATGGGACCTCCTAAAATATAAAACCGTCAAAAAGTTGCTAATATTATATTAGAAAATCAAAATTTGTTTAAAGATTTAGTCTCTCTAACTTTTGATATGGAAAATAAAGTTTCTATAAGAATAGCCTGGATTTTAGAACGGATATGTACACATCATGATTTAGATGAGATGGTTCCTTATTTCAATGAATTCGCTGCACAAATATCCACTTTAAAATTTGATAATGCAATTAGACCTTTTGCAAAAATTTGCGAACATTTAGCAACAGCTTTTTATTCATGTAAAGAAAATGAATTTAAAAAAGCATTAAAAGATTCTCAGATAGATGCCATTGTGACATGTGCATTTGATTGGTTCATTACTCCTCAAAAAATAGCTACTTGAGTTTATACAATTTATACTTTATATCTATTTGGATTGCAGAAAGATTGAATTCATCCTGAATTAAAACTGCTCATTGAAACTAAAATTATCCACGAGAGCGAAGGCACAAACGCGAGAGGAAAACAAGTACTGATTTTGATAGAAAAACATAAGGAATCTACTTTGTAAATCTGTTGAAATGCTTATTTTTGCATTTAACAACAGAACTGAACAATGAACTTAACTCAACTAAATGCTATTTCTCCAATTGATGGGCGTTACAGAAATAAAATATCAAAATTAGCCAACTATTTTTCTGAAGAAGCTTTAATAAAATACAGAGTTAGGGTAGAAATAGAATATTTTATAGCACTATGTGAAATTCCTTTGCCTCAATTAGCTGACTTTAATATTAATTTATTTGAAGATTTGCGTAAAATTTATACCGATTTCACAGCAGAAGATGCTCAAAAAATAAAAGATATTGAAAAAGTTACAAACCATGATGTAAAAGCGGTTGAATACTTTATAAAGGAAAAATTTGACATTTTAGGTTTACAAAAACATAAAGAATTCATTCATTTTGGATTAACTTCTCAAGATATAAATAATACTGCAATTCCGCTTTCTATAAAAGAAGTAATGAACGAAGTTTATGTGCCACAATATAATGAACTTCTAGAGCGATTACAAGAGTTAGTTATTGAATGGAAAGATATTTCTATGTTGGCAAGAACTCATGGTCAACCAGCATCTCCTACAAGATTAGGAAAAGAAATTGAAGTTTTTGTGGTTCGTTTAAAAGAGCAATTTAATTTATTAAACGACATCCCTAATGCAGCTAAGTTTGGTGGCGCTACAGGAAATTTTAACGCACACAAGGTAGCTTACCCATCTATTGATTGGAAAGAATTTGGAGGTAAATTTGTACAAGAAAAACTAGGATTACATCATTCTTTTCCTACAACACAAATAGAACACTACGATCATTTAGCAGCTTTGTTTGATACTTTAAAACGTATTAATACAATTGTTTTAGATTTAGACAGAGATTTCTGGACGTATGTTTCTACAGATTATTTTAAACAAAAAATTAAGGCTGGTGAAGTAGGTTCTTCTGCAATGCCACATAAAGTAAACCCTATTGACTTTGAAAATTCTGAAGGTAATTTAGGTATAGCAAATGCAATATTTGAGCATCTTTCTGCTAAATTACCAGTTTCTCGTTTACAACGTGATTTAACCGATAGTACTGTTTTAAGAAATGTTGGTGTCCCTTTTGGACATACAATTATTGCTTTTACATCAACATTAAAAGGTTTAAATAAATTGTTATTAAACAAACAGAAGTTTGAAGATGATTTAGAAAACAATTGGGCTGTTGTAGCAGAAGCTATTCAAACAATTTTAAGACGAGAAGCCTACCCTAATCCTTATGAAGCACTAAAAGGGTTGACAAGAACAAATGAAAAAATAAATCAAAGTTCAATTGCAGATTTTATTGATACTTTAGAAGTTTCAACAGAAATAAAGTTAGAGTTAAAAGCAATTACCCCATCCAATTATACAGGAGTTTAATGAAAAAAGCAATCTATATCATCTTAGGCATTTTAACATTAGCATCATGTAAATCTGAATTTGAAGACAATTCAGATCGATTTAAAGTAGGTGTTTTTGAAATTCCTGCTGGTAAAGGTTTTGTAAAAGAAACTATTATCAGAAAAGATAGTATTCAAATTAGTAAACATGGAAATCATATAGATACTTTGTCAATAAAATGGAAAAATAATTTCTTTTACACCTTAAAATATATTAATCCAAAAACCACATTACAGAAAGATCCAATGTTTGTACAGATTAATAAAATTCATAAAGAATCTTATGATTTTACTGTTAAAATTGGCTTTTCAAAATTTAAAAAAAAAGCAACAATATATAAAGTAAAATAATATGGAAATATTTTTACATGTAGATACTTGGGTTGCTCTGCTAACGCTTACTTTTCTAGAAATTATTCTGGGAATAGATAATATTATTTTTATTTCTATTTCAGCCAATAAATTACCTGAAAATCAGGTGAAAAAAGCGACATTATTAGGCTTAGGTTTGGCCATGATTACAAGAATATTGCTTCTATTTAGTGTTTCTTATTTAATAGCCATGAAAAATCCATTTTTAACGCTGGATATTGGTTGGTTTAAAACTGGTTTAACAGGACAGAGTATTATTTTATTTTTAGGAGGTATTTTCTTATTATTCAAAAGCACCAAAGAAATAAGACAAAAAGTTGAAAACACAAATGAAGAACATGTTTTAAAATCACCTAAAATCATATCTTTTAAGAGTGTTATTGTACAAATAATTTTAATAGATATTGTTTTTTCTTTTGATAGTATTTTAACGGCTGTTGGTATGACAAATGGAATTGATGGTGCTTTAATTATTATGATAATAGCTGTAATTATCTCTATAATTATTATGATGATTTTCTCTAAGCCAATCAATAAATTCGTCAATAGTAATCCAACAATTCAAATGTTGGCATTGTCTTTTTTAATATTAATTGGGTTTATGTTAATTACAGAAGCCGCTCATTTATCTCATACAGCCTTTTTTAACAAAACTGTTGGTGCTATTCCAAAAGGATATTTGTATTTTGCGATCTCATTTTCTTTAGGTGTTGAAATGTTAAATTTAAGAATTAGAAAAAAAGAAAAATAAGATTAAAACGTTCAAAAAACATATAGGTATTTTTCTAATGGTAATATTTTTATTACCATTAACTATAAATTCTATTCACGATTTTTTAAATCATGAACACGCTGTTTGTAGTTCTAAAACAAATCAGCATATTCATAAAAAAGATATTGATTGTAGCTTACATCTTATAAAACAAAGTGTTTCTTTTTTAGCCTCAAATCATTATAAAATTCTTACCAAAACTGTCATTTCTAATGATGATAGTATACAATATAGTTTCTTAAAAAATCATTATCGATTATCGTTTTATTTAAGGGGACCTCCTCTTTATGTTCAAGCTTAAACTTTTTTTGAACATAAAAGACTAAAATGCAAAAACTATTTTTTTTGTGTGCACTTTTGTATTGCATAAGTGCAACTGCACAAGATTGTAACATCACTTTTAAAGGTAAAATTATCGATTTCCACGACAAAACACCAATATTTGGTGCATCAATTGTTGTACTTAATTTAAATAAGTATTCAACATCAAATATTGATGGTGAATACGAAATTAATAATTTATGTAAAGGAAAAATAATTCTAGAAATTAAACATATTTCCTGCGAAACAAAGCAAATTTCAATCGATATAGATAAAAGTATTGAAAGGGACATCTTTTTAGAACATCATTTAGAAGAATTAAATGAAGTTGTTGTAAAAACAAATATAAAAACGGAACAATCTAGTGTAGAACAATCTATCAAAAAGGCAGTAATAGAAGAATTTACTGATAAATCTTTAGGAGATGCGTTAAATAACATTAGTGGTGTTTCCTCACTAAATACGGGGAATTCTATTGTAAAACCAATGATTCATGGCTTACATAGTAGCAGGCTTTTAATTATTAACAACAATGTAAGGATGTATGACCAAGAATGGGGAGATGAACACGCACCAAATATAGATATTAACGCTAGTGATAGAATTGATGTTATAAAAGGGGCAAATACATTAAAATATGGCAGTGATGCTATAGGTGGATTAATCCTTCTAAGACCAAAAAGATACTCAGTTAAAGATAGTTTATTTGGTAGCACTTTAACATCATTTAATTCAAATGGTTTGGGTGGTAGTTTAAATTCTGAAATTATTAAAACCTACAAATCAGGGCTTTATACAAAATTTCAAATGAATTACAAACAATTTGGAGATTTTGAAGCAGCCAATTATAACCTAACCAATAGTGGCATAAAAAGCTTAAATGGTTCTGTTCAGTTTGGCTATAATAGTTTTGAAAAAGGTTTTGATGTCTATTATAGTTATGTAGATAACGAATTTGGTATATTAAAAGCGTCTCATATTGGTAACGTAAATGATTTAAAAAATGCTATAGATAGTCCACTACCAAGGGTTATTGAAGATTTTTCATATACTATAGATTTTCCAAAACAGTCTATAGCTCATCATTTAGCAAAAATTGAAGCTTACAAACGTTACAAGGGTTTTGGAAAATTAACTGTTCAGTACGATTTTCAAATCAACAGACGTAAAGAATTTGATTTACGAAGAGGTGATTTAAAAAATACACCTGTTATAGACTTGAGATTGTTTACCACAAGTCTTCAGCCTAATTTACAGATAGATTATTTCGATAACTTAAAAATAAATACAGGTTTGTTATTTCGTTATCAACAAAACGTAGCTTTTAGTACTGGTGTTAGAGCTTTAATCCCAGACTTTGATAAATATGAAGCTGGAATGTATGCTATTGCAAATTATAATTTGAATGAAGTTAGTAAATTAAGTGCAGGAATTCGTTATGACTTTTCAGCAATCAATGTAAGTAAAATATATAATCTTACAGATTGGAATGAAACTTATAATTATGATGAATTGTTTCCTGAGTTCGAAGTATCAATTGACAATACACGAATTCTAACAAATCCTGAATTTACATTCCACAATATTTCTGCAATTCTAGGGTATAGCAAACAGTTTGAAAAAAATATATCATTATTTACAAATTATGGTTTGGTTTCAAGAATGCCTAATCCATCAGAATTATTCAGTGATGGTTTGCATCATAGTGCTGCAAGGTTAGAATATGGCTTTTTAACGATGAAGAAAGAAGTTGCAAACAAATTTGTAATTTCTCTTGAAAAAAATAGCGATGATTTTGGGTTTACTATTAGTCCATATTATAAATATATTGATGATTTTATTCAACTAATTCCTTTTGGCATAGATAGAAATATCAGAGGTGCTTTTCCTGAATGGAAATACATTCAAGTTAATGCGCAAATTTTTGGCGTTGATATTGATGTAAATAAGAAAATTAGTAAAAACTTCAATTATCTAGGTAGTTTAAGTCTATTACAAGGAGATAATTTAACAGATGATATTCCTTTAATTCATATGCCTGCCGCTAATTTTAGTAATCGTTTGTCTTACGTAAATGATCATTTAAATCAATTAACAATTAGTTTAAGTAACAAAACTATTTTACAGCAAAATAGATTTCCAGATTACAATTTTTATACATACAATGCTACACTGCAAGAAGATGTTTTTATAGATATAAGTTCAACACCTCCTGCCTATTCGCTATTTAGTTTACACACATCAGCAGCGTTTAAGATTTTTAATGAAGGGAGTTTAAAATTAGAATTCAATATAGATAATGTGTTCAATGTATCTTACAGAGAACATTTAAATAGATTACGATATTTTACCGATGATTTAGGAAGAAACTATAACCTAAAACTTAAAATAAATTATTAAACAAACAATTATGAAAATTACAAATACATTAAAAATAACTCGATTACTAGCTATATTATTAATCTCTTTCTTAACATTTACAGCTTGTTCTGATGATGATGATCACGACCATGATGAAGGTACTGAAGAAGAACTAATTACTACAGTTAGATACACCTTAACCAATGGTAATAATATAGTTACGTTAACTTTTAGTGACCCTGATGGTGAAGGTGGAAATGATGGAACATATTCTATTTCTGGCGATTTAGATGAGAATCTAACGTATACAGGTCTGATTGAATTATTAAATGAAACAGAATCTCCGGCAGAGGATATTACTGAAGAAGTGAAAGATGAAGCAGATGAACATGAGTTTTTCTATACTTCTGATGTGTCTGGATTATCAATTACTAAAACTGATACAGATGGTAATGGTAACCCTTTAGGTGTTGAAACTTCTTTAACAACTGGTAGTGCAGGTTCAGGAACATTAACTGTTATCTTGAAGCATGAACCTACAAAGCCGAATAGTGGAAGCTCTGCAAGCGCTGGAGGAAGTACCGATGTAGAAGTAAGTTTTAATATTACAGTTCAGTAAAACTGAACTATTTTAAATGAAAAAGCAGCTATTTATTAGCTGCTTTTTCATTTAAATCAATTTAATTATTATAAATACTTTATATTAAATTCGTACTTAAAAAATTAACACTTAAAAAAGACACACATATATGTCTAAAAAGATAATTTTAAATGAAATTATTTTAGCTTACAGAAATGTAATTGAAGAACGATATCAATATGAAGTTTTAAAGAAAAAACATGATTTTCCTAAAACGATAAATGAGGAAATTGTAGGTGAAATAAAAGACTATTTCTTAATCTATGTATATCCTAATTTAGAAAAGAGAAAAGAATTAAACGAAGCGTTTGGCGCTTTAGATGATTTCATAAAACACCCAGAAAAGTTGTTAAATTTAGTTTTGGATTCTTTTCAATTGGTATTGAGGCAAGGAAGATATTTACCTAAAGTATTTAACGCAGGCTTAAAAGCAATGAAATCTTATCGGGGTGCAACCACATTTGAAAATGCCTTGGTTGTTATAGCTATCAATAAAAATATTGACCCTCCTTATACTACATCCAAAATAAATACTTTAATTAAACTTTTACCTTATAAAGAAATCGAAGGTTTCATGAATAATACAGAAACTTTCTTCAATATTATCCATGATAAAGAATTGGTTGCAAAAATTAAAGAAATCATTGCTTATTTAATTTCTAAAATGAAAATGAAACCTAAAATTTTTTCCAAAAAAGAAACTTTAGGTTTAGAATTAGCTCTAGAAACCATTACTAAAGGAGAACAAATGCTAAACAAACTCACCAAAAAAGATCAAGAAATTTTGATTGATTTTGTGTTAATAATAGAAAAAGATTATTTAACTGAAATCTTTCGAGAATAGATTATTGTACATGTTTTGTCTTTTTAAAAGTACTAAGCACAATGAAAGAGGCTAAAAAGAAAACTGCTAATGCTAAAACACTAGATTGTATGGTAAATATAGAATTTAAAAATCCAAAAGTAACCATACCTACTACTAACGCTATCTTTTCAGTTACATCATAAAAACTAAAATACGATGCTGTATCTTCTGTTTCAGGCAATAATTTTGAATATGTAGACCTTGCTAAAGATTGAATTGCGCCCATAACAAGACCAATTAAACCTCCTAAAATATAAAAATACATCTCTATATGTGGAGTTTCTTTGGTTAAATTAAAACCAATAAAACAAACCAAACCCCAAATAGCAATTGCTATTTTTATCGTTTTAATATTTCCTATTTTATTAGATAGTCTTGAAAAAAGGAAAGCGCCTAAAATTCCAACAAATTGCACCAATAAAATAGTTGCTAATAAATTTAAAGTTTCTAATCCTAAAATAGTTCCAAAAATTCCAGCCATTAAAATAATTGTTTGAACGCCAATACTTAATAAGAAAAATGATATTAGAAAAATTTTAAGCTCTCTGTAAGCAAATAATTCTTTTGATACTTTTTGTATTTCTTTTAAACCTTTTGTAAAATAATTATCTTTAGGTAGTGTAGTTTTCTCTTCTTTTGGCAATTTAGCATAGGTAATTTGAGCAAACCCCAACCACCAAATACCAACTAAAACAAAAGAAAGTTGAGAGCCAAATTGTTTATCATAAAAACCAAAAACTTCAGTTTCTATAAGTACCAGACAAATAAGTAGTAAAATTATAGAGCCTGAATATCCCAACATAAAACCTTTAGCACTCACATTATCTTGTTGTTCTGGATTTGCTACTTCAGGTAAATATGCATTGTAAAACACTATACTTCCCCAAAAACCAATACTAGCTAAAATGGTAAACACAATGCCAACCCAAAGGGTTTCTTTACCTGTAAAAAAAAACAAACTCATTACAGATAATGAGCCTAGTAAACAAAAACCTTTTAAAAATTTCTTTTTATTCCCTGCATAATCTGCTATACCAGATAACATTGGCGATATAAATGCAACTACCAAAAAAGAAAACGCTAGCGCATAATTATATAAGCTAGTTGGGTTCCATAAAGTACCCAGAAATTCTATTTCCCCATCTGCATTTGCGAAGAATTTAGAAGTTGTTAAACCTGCATAATATATAGGAAAAACAGCTGAACTGATTACTAAAGAATATACAGAATTTGCCCAGTCATAAAAAGCCCAAGCATTGATTAATTTTTTATCTCCAATTTTTAACATAAATTATATTTTATAAAAAACCGTTCAATCTCTTGAACGGTGCACAATATAAGGAAACTATTTATTTAATTTATTTTTTGACTTGAGATTGTGCTTGATTGTACTTTTTAGCATACATTTTTGCAGTAGGTAAATAACTTTTTAAATCTTGTATTCTTGCTGCATTTGAAGGATGTGTGCTTAAAATTTGTGGTGTACTACTTCCTCCGGAATTTTTACTCATTCTTACCCAAACTTCTGCAGCTTCAATACCATCATAACCCGCCATCAACATGAAAACTAACCCTAATCTATCTGCCTCTTGCTCATGAGTTCTACTAAACTTTAACATTGTTAAACCAGAACCAACACCAAAAGCAGTATTCCATATTTGTTTTGTTTGCGAATCTTCCTTTGATGTTCCTAAAGTCACCAATAAACCGCCAATTTGTTGACCATAAGATGAAGTCATACGTTCTTGACCATGTTTGGCAAATGCATGTGCAACTTCATGCCCCATAACTGCCGCAACACCATTTATGTTATCACAAATTGGCATAATACCAGTATAAAAGACAACTTTACCTCCTGGCATACACCAAGCATTTATAGTTTTATCTTCTACTAAATTAAATTCCCATCGATAAGAATCTGCTTCTGTAACCATATTGTTGGCTCTCATAAAGCGATCTACAGCTTGAGAAATATTTTTACCAACTTCTTTTATTTGGTTTGTCATTTCTCTATTAGTAGATAATTTATTTTCCGCTAAAAAACCTTTATATTGGGCAAAGCTTGTTGGTAAAACTTGCGAATCACTTACTAAATTCACTCTTTTTCTTCCTGTAATTGGCACAGTACTGCATGCTTCAAAAAGAACCATGATTATAACTAAAATAAGTACTTTTTTCATTTTTTTATGTGTTTAGTCTATAACTAGTAAGACACTTTCTTATACAATAGGTCACAAATTTATTACTTTTTAAATTATAGATTCTATCTTTATTTAAAAATGTTTTTTTGTTGATATTTTAATAATTTATAATATTGTAAGTTATTTAATAAATATACGTCAAACCTATAAAATCAATTCTTTTATTACCAATGGATATAATAATATTCAATTAAAAAAAAGATAATATTACACTTTTAGATATATGAAAAAATTAATTAGTACTCTTGTTTTATTAATGATGTTTAGCTGTGTAGGAAATTCACAAAATTCATCAAAAGAAAAGAAAACTTATAAAGTAGAAAAAACAGATATTGAATGGAAAAAATTACTTTCTCCAATGCAATATTATGTATTACGTGAAGCTGGCACAGAAAGGGCATTTACAAGTGAATTTAATGAAAATCACAAAAAAGGTATTTATGTTTGTGCGGCTTGCAAAACAGCTTTGTACAAATCTGAAAATAAATTTGATTCAGGCTCTGGCTGGCCTTCTTTTGATCGCGCTATAAACGGCAATATTGAGTTAGATGTAGATTATAAAATTGGGTATCGCAGAACTGAGCTCAAATGCAATACTTGTGGTGGTCATTTGGGGCATTCTTTTGATGATGGACCAAAAGAAACCACAGGAAAACGCCATTGCATTAATGGAGCTGCTTTAGAATTTGTTGTTGAAAAATAAAATTTCTAATTACTCAAAACATTACTCATAATTACTTTTTTTGTTACACTTTTGAGTTGATGTCTTCTTACTTTTCGAAACAATGGATTACATTTATAATAAATTTAATAATTATGTTTTAAAAATATAGAGAGAGCATTGAAAAAGCTTAACAAAATATTAAATTATGAACACTTTAAAATTTTGTTAGAAAATTTCACTTCAAGTGCAATTAATAAATACATAAGTATTATTGGAACTTCTCAAAAACTAGCAATAAGAACAAAAAAATAATAGAAATTTATTCTTTGACTATTTTTATTAAAGGTTTAAGCACTTTTATAAATTGCATTTGTATCTTTAATCTTATAAATAGAGAACTTTTTGGTTAATTAAAGAGTAAATAACATAGCCACGGTTATGGTAAATTATTTAATCACTTTTCTAGAATATATTATAGTTTTGCTAAATAAACGATTCCTTTCTGCCCTATTTATATTGCTATCAAATGTTACGACTGGAATTAAAATACTTTTGATGTATGCAATCATCTTATTTTAAATCTTATCAATTATGCTTAAGGATTAAAAAAGAATGGCAAAGTTTAATTCAGCTCTAACTATATAGTCTAAATGCTAACATCAACACTAAATTACCATCAACATATCGAGTATAAAATCTACACTATTTTACTACTATATCTTATAAATTTATTACATTTAACGCCGCAAATTATGGATGGATGGATAAGGATGAGATTTTAGATATATTAGAAACTAAACACCAAGAATTATTTACTTGGTTAGAAAATCAGCCTCAAGAAAATTGGATATTAGGTCCCGAAAAAAAATGGTCTACAAGTCAGCACATACAGCATTTAGCAGATAGCTTACAACTATTAAATAAAGCTTTAAGTTACCCAAGATTTTTTCTGAAATATAAATTTGGCATTTGTAATAGAGAATCTAGAGATTACAATACTATTGTAAAAAAATACCAGCAAAAACTTTCAGAAAATAGAGAAGGAATAAGAAATTTTAATAAAAAATTGAATAAACCAACTTTAAAAGAAAAAAAGCGTTTAATAACAAAACTTCAAATTCAACAAAAAAAATTGCAATACAAAACTAAAAAAATTAGCGAAAAAAACTTAGATAGCTTGGTTATTCCGCATCCTTTAATGGGAAAAATGACCATAAGAGAAATTATTATGTGGACAGTATATCACACAGAACATCATACAAAAACTTTACAAAAATTCTATTAAGTGAAAACTATTATTAAAAAACCTCATATTTTATTTTTTAGCTTAATCCCTCTTTTTATTTTTACAGGCTTAATAAGGGAAGGTAACGTAATAGATGTAACAATATATAATACTTTTTTTGCCGTTAAAATTCATTATTGGTCTTACTTTTCAGCTCTTTTTGTTGCTTTAATTGGTTTAAATTATTACATGCTTTATTGGGCTAAAAAAGCAACAATACCTATATTATCTCTTTTTCACATTATATTTCAATTAGCTGCATTCATTCCTTTTATTTTTTGCCTCTTGTTTATAAATACAAAAACTGTTTTAGCACCTAACTTTCTGTCGGATTATATTAACATGTACTCAATACTTTCAACTTCATATATTCTTTTTGTAATATCCACATGTTTATGTCTACTTAACTTCATTTTAGCTTTATTAAAAAGAAGAGATAGTTCATTTCATTAATATTTATGACCTACTTTTAACAAAAACTTATTTTTCTTTGTTGGCTGTCTTTCATTATTTAATGAACTTTTTTACAAGCTCATTTCTAAATAAAAGATGATTAAAAAACTTTTTTAATCCCTAAACAAATCATCACTAATTCTTATATTTGTGCTTCCTAAAAAAGAACACAAGTTATGTTTAACAGTTTAAGCGATAAATTAGATAAAGCCTTACATACCCTAAAAGGACATGGTAAAATTACTGAAGTAAATGTTGCTGAAACCCTTAAAGAAGTTAGAAGGGCATTGTTAGATGCAGATGTTAACTTTAAAGTTGCCAAAAATTTTACAAAGAAAGTTCAAACCAAAGCATTAGGCCAAGATGTATTAACGACATTAAATCCTGGACAATTAATGGTAAAGTTAGTAAAAGATGAACTAACTGAACTAATGGGCGGAGAAACTGTTGGTATAAACCTTGGAGGGTCTCCCACAGTAATTTTAATGTCTGGTTTGCAAGGTTCTGGTAAAACTACTTTTTCAGGAAAACTAGCAAATTTTTTAAAAACAAAAAAGGCGAAGCAAGTTCTTTTAGTTGGTTGTGATGTATACAGGCCTGCTGCCATCAATCAATTACAAGTTGTAGGAGAGCAAATTGGAGTTGAAGTATATGCCGAAGTTGGTAATAACAATCCTGTTGAAATTTCTAAAAATGCAATTGCTCACGCGATAGCAAATAGTAAGAATGTTGTGATTATTGATACTGCTGGACGCTTGGCGGTAGATGAAGAAATGATGACAGAGATTTCTAACATTCATAAAGCTGTAAATCCACAAGAAACATTATTTGTGGTAGATTCTATGACTGGACAAGATGCTGTAAATACTGCAAAAGCTTTTAATGATATCTTAAATTTTGATGGAGTTATTCTTACAAAATTAGATGGTGATACAAGAGGTGGAGCAGCTTTAACCATAAAAACTGTTGTAGATAAACCGATTAAATTTATTGGTACTGGAGAGAAAATGGATGCTATTGATGTTTTCCATCCAGATAGAATGGCCGATCGAATTTTAGGTATGGGAGATGTTATTTCTCTTGTAGAGCGTGCTCAAGATCAATATGATGAGGAAGAAGCAAGAAAATTACAAAAGAAGATTGCTAAAAATCAATTTGGTTTTGATGATTTTTTAAGTCAGATTCAACAAATAAAAAAGATGGGAAGCATGAAAGATTTGGTTGGTATGATTCCTGGAGCTGGAAAAGCAATGAAAGATGTAGATATAGATGATGATGCATTTAAAGGAATTGAAGCAATTATTCATTCGATGACACCAGGTGAAAGAAGTACACCAAATTCAATAAATGCCAGCAGGAAAAAGAGAATTGCCAAAGGATCTGGAACTACCATACAAGAAGTAAATCAATTGATGAAGCAATTTAATCAAATGAGCAAAATGATGAAAATGATGCAAGGCGGTGGTGGTAAAAAAATGATGCAAATGATGAAAGGAATGCAATAAATTACACTTAGCAGTTAGTAAAAACAAACCTCTTTCAAACTGCGAATTTGGAATATAAAGTAACACAATAAACACTGAACCTGAAAAAACAAATGATTTTATTAGACGGAAAAAAAACTTCTGCAGATATTAAAGAAGAAATTGCTTTAGAAGTTCGAGAATTAAAAAATAGGGGAAACAAAACCCCGCATTTAGCTGCAGTTATAGTTGGTAATGATGGTGCTAGTATTACGTATGTAAATGCCAAAGTAAAAGCTTGTGAAAGAGTTGGTTTTGAATCTACTTTAATCAGATTACCAAAGGAAACTTCAGAAGAAGATTTGTTAAATGAAATTGCTATATTAAATATCGACAATGATATTGATGGTTTTATAGTTCAATTGCCTTTACCTAAACATATTAATGAACAAAAGGTGATCATGGCTATTGATCCTAATAAAGATGTAGATGGTTTTCACCCAACAAATGTGGGAAAAATGGCGCTGAATTTACCCACTTTTATTTCTGCAACTCCTTTTGGAATTTTAGAATTATTAGATAGGTATAATGTTGAAACTTCTGGGAAACATGTTGTTGTTTTAGGAAGAAGTCATATTGTTGGTAGCCCAATGAGTATTTTGTTATCACAAAAAAGAAAAGTAGGAAATGCTACTGTAACGATGTGTCATAGCAGAACTAAAAACCTCAAAGAAATTACTTTACAAGCTGATATTATTGTTGCAGCAATCGGAATCCCTGAATTTGTTAAAGCAGAAATGGTTAAAGATAATGTTACTATAATTGATGTAGGAATTACTCGTCTAGCAGATTCCTCTAGAAAAAATGGATTTAGATTAGTTGGAGATGTTGCTTTTGATGAAGTCTCTAAAAAAGCAGCTTTTATTACTCCTGTTCCAGGTGGTGTTGGGCCAATGACCATTGCAATGTTATTAAAAAACACTTTATTAGCTTGCCAAAGAAAAAACTAAATAATTACTTTTTCTTTTGAATACCTCAGCATGTTTATTGGAAATACTCAAAACCCTTCTTTCAAAAGAGCATTTTAGGTGATACTTAAATAGCGATTAAAGTTCTACTGCTATTTATTAAATGGTTAAAACTAAAGTTACTAATAGCAATTTTAAAGTTGTTAATCATTATTGCAATTACTTTTTAATTTTCTGGAAACTGATTTCTCAAAAAAATTAAAATAAAGTCTTTTAAATCTATTTTTGGGTTTAGCTTTATTCCTTTTGAGAAATTTATAACCATCAAAATGAATAAATTTATAATTACTGTTTTATTCTCTATGTACTAAATCTATGGAAAAAGCAGGCAGACAAACAGCAATATACTCGCAATCAGTATCAAAAGGATTAGAATATTGAACTCGTGTGTTTTTCTCTATTTTGATGGATTGCCCAGCTTTTAAAACAATCGTTTCGCCCTCGATAATAAACTGCTTTTTTCCCTTAATAATATAGGTGTACTCATCAAATTCTGGAGTTTGAAAAGGCTCACTCCATTTTGGAGGTGCAATCATGTGTGCAATACTTATTTGCGAATTTTGATCAGTAGCATTTCCAAAATGTTCTTCAATAATTTTACCATCTGTTGTTGGCACAACAAACGGTGTACTTTGAATTTGATATTTTTTTTTCATTGTAGAATTTAATTAAACCAAACTATAAAAGATTTAATTTTTGCTAAATCAGGAATTTGCTCTAAAGATATTTTTTGAGTAATAATGTCTTTAATACCTAACTCCTCTTTATCAATTGTGATGGTTGCATTTAATTCATCTAAAAAAAGGGTCACAGATTGAAGGGTAGATTCCGGCCTTATGCTATTATTGGCATTGATTTCAGAAAAATTAGAACTTAAACTTAAACCAACTTCCGTTTTAAAACGATTATCATGAATTTCAATACTTCTTATAGTAGATGTAGAATCCAACTGATCTTTTGGTATAATTGTTAACAAATGTTTTCCTCCTTTTTCAAAAACTAAAATTTCATCATCATCTTGAAAATAATTATTTCCAAGAGCTCCTTCACTTAAATTCTTAACAAGAGAATCGTTATTGAAAATAGTTTCTAAATCTTTTATAGTGGTTACAGTAGAAATTAAACCTACTTTACCTTTTTCAATTTTAAATTTATCATTTTTATTACAACTGATAATTAATAATGAAAACACAATTAAAATTACAGATAAGGACTTCTTTTTGATCATTCTTTTTGTTTTATATTTTCTTTAAACGTTTAATTTTTAATTTTGTTATTTAATCATCTTTTTTAAAATTCCAAAAAAGGCTCTAATAAAAGTGGCACTTGTTAATACTTTCACAATTGGGTTTTGTCTTGTACTTCTTCTTGAATAAGATTTCGTCGCTCTTTTTTCTTTTATTTCTCTTTCTTTTTGTTCTGCAGATTTTTTAATTGCTTTTTCTTCTGCTAAATTAATCTTTTCAATTTTATTATTTAACAATTCGTAGGCACTTTCTCTATCTAATTCTTGATTATATTTGTGCATTAACCTTGAGTTATCTATTACATTGCCTAATTCTTTGTCTGTTAATACATCCATTCTACTCATTGGAGCACGCAACATTGTTCTGGCTAGTGGAGTAGGAATTCCTTTTTCATTTAAAACAGATACAAATGCTTCTCCAATTCCTAATTGAGTTAAAACTTCTTTCGTGTCATAATAATCAGAACTTGGATAATTTTCTGCAGCCAACTTAATTGCTTTTCTGTCTTTTGCAGTAAATGCTCTTAATGCATGTTGTATTTTTAAACCTAATTGCGCTAAAATATCTTCAGGTACATCTTTAGGGTTTTGAGTAACAAAATACAAACCAATTCCTTTAGAACGTATTAATTTTACAATACTTTCTATTTGGTTTAATAATGCTTTTGAAGCTTCTTCAAAAACTAAATGTGCTTCATCAATAAATATAATAAGTTCTGGTCTGCCACTATCTCCTTGTTCTGGAAAGGTTTCATAAACCTCTGCTAACAATTGCAGCATAAATGTTGAAAATAACTTAGGCTTGTCTTGAATATCGGTTAAACGTAAAACTGAAATAATTCCTCTTCCGTTTTCATCAATTCTACTTAAATCTTCAACATCAAAAGATTTTTCACCAAAGAATAAATCCCCTCCTTGTTGTTCTATTTGTATAATTTTACGTAAAATAGCTCCAGTACTGGCCGTAGAGATTCTACCATATTCAGCTTGAATTTCTTCTTTGCCTTCTTGCGTTACAAATTGTAAAACTTTTTTAAAGTCTTTTAAGTCTAGTAAAGGCAACTTGTGGTCATCACAATACTTAAAAATAATTGCTAAAATACCTGATTGTGTCTCTGTTAAATCTAAAATTTTTGATAATAAAACAGGACCAAATTCGGATATAGTTGCACGCATTCTTGTACCATCCTGTTCTGAAATTGTTAGAACTTCTATTGGAAACTTTTTTGCTTCAAAAGGAAAACCAATTTTTGCATGACGTTCATCAATCTTTGGATGACCCGGGCTTGGTTGCGCCAAACCAGATAAATCTCCTTTAATATCCATTAATAAAACAGGAATTCCTTTTTCCGATAGATTTTCAGCTAAAACTTGTAACGTTTTTGTTTTTCCTGTACCAGTAGCGCCAGCAATTAAACCATGTCTATTCAGCGTTTTTAAAGGGACCTTAACAATGGCATTTGTAACCGTTTCTTCCCCTAACATAGCTGCTCCAAGTGCTATAAACTCTCCTTTAGTTTTATAACCATTGTTTATATACTCAAAGAATTCTTCTTGCTCACTCATCTTCTTAAATTTTTATAAAAATAATCAAAGTTTCATTGTTAAATAATAAAAAGTGGATTTAGTTTAATTCATTACCTAATTCAATAATTTCATATTTAATAGAAATTTGTTAAATTATTTGTGGAATCTTAATTGAGCTTTTCTATTTTGTATCTTGTAACCCGTTATAAAAAACCAAACTCAATGAAAAAATTATTTACAATCCTTTTTTTAAGCGCTACTTCTCTACTCTTTTCTCAAGAGTTTTCCATGGATATTTTAAAAAATATGACACCAAGAAATATTGGCCCCGGAGGAATGTCTGGGCGCGTAACTTCTATTGATGTTGTGGAATCTAATCCTGAAATCATATATGCTGGTACCGCTTCTGGTGGAATTTGGAAATCAACTTCTGGTGGAATTAAATGGAAACCTATTTTCGAAAAAGAATTAACGGCTTCTATAGGAGCAATTGCCATCCAGCAATCAAATCCCAGTGTTATATGGGCAGGAACAGGTGAAGGAAATCCAAGAAATAGTTTAAATGGTGGATTTGGAATTTATAAATCTTTAGATGCGGGAAAAACATGGAAATCCATGGGTTTAGAAAAAACGAGACACATTCATAGAGTAATTATCAATCCTACAAATCCAGATGTAGTTTATGCTGGTGCCATTGGCTCTCCTTGGGGAGAACACAAAGAACGTGGTGTTTATAAGACCATGGATGGTGGTAAAACTTGGAAACAAATATTGTTTACAAACATAAAATCTGGAACTGCAGATTTAATTATGGATCCTACAAATCCAAACAAATTAATTGCTTCGATGTGGGAACACAAACGTGATCCTTGGTTTTTTAAATCTGGAGGAACAGGAAGTGGGGTATACATTACGCATGATGGGGGAGAAAACTGGAAACAAATTACAGAAAAAGATGGTTTCCCTAAAGGTGATTTAGGAAGAATAGGCGTTGCCATAGCTCCTAGCAACCCCGATATAATTTATGCTCTGGTTGAAGCGAAAAAAAATGCGTTGTATAAAAGTGAAGATGGTGGTTTTAAATGGAAGAAAATAAATGACAAACCTGGTATTGGAAATCGTCCTTTTTATTATTCAGAAATTTATGTAGACCCTCAAAATGAAAATAGATTATACACAGTGTTTACGTATATCAATGTTTCACAAGACGGTGGCAAATCTTTCGAACAATTAATGCCTGCTTATGGCGTAGACAATGGAGTTCATCCAGATCATCATGCTTGGTGGATTCATCCAAAAAACGGAAAATTTATGATTGATGGGAATGATGGTGGATTAAATATTACGAAAGATGGAGGTAAATCTTGGCGCTTTATTGGTAACATACCAGTGGCTCAATTTTATCATATAAATGTGGATAATGAATTTCCATATAACATTTATGGCGGCATGCAAGATAATGGCTCTTGGAGAGGTCCAAGCTATGTGTGGAAAGCACAAGGAATTAGAAATTCTTATTGGCAAGAAATTAGTTTTGGAGATGGTTTTGATGTTGTACCCGATAAAGACGATTCAAGATATGGTTGGTCCATGAGCCAGCAAGGTTCTGTAGTAAGATATGATTATAAAACAGGAAATAATTATTCGGTAAAACCAACACATTTCGATGCTAGTATAAAATTACGTTTCAATTGGAATGCAGCTATTAATATGGATCCATTTGATAATTCTACCTTATATTTTGGAAGTCAGTTTGTACATAAATCAACAGATAAAGGTTTAACCTGGAGTGTTATTTCTCCGGATTTATCAACAAACAATCCTGAAAAATTAAAACAAGCAGAAAGTGGTGGTTTAACTATGGATGCAACTGGTGCAGAAAATCATTGCACCATTTTAGTAATTGAGCCTGCTGTTTTAGAAAAAGATGTTTTGTGGGCAGCTACTGATGATGGTCAAGTACATATCACCAAAAATGGGGGTAAAAACTGGGTGAATGTAGCAAAAAACATAAAAGGTTTACCCAAAAATAGTTGGATTACACAAATAAAAGCATCCAATAAAAATAAAGGAGAAGCATTACTAATAGCAAATGATTACAGACGTTTTAACTATACTCCTTATGCCTATAGAACTAAAAATTATGGATTAACTTGGGAACGTATTGTTGACGAAAATGATGTACAAAGTTATACGCTCTGTATTATAGAAGATCCTAAAAACGAGAATCTACTTTTCTTAGGTACTGATGATGGTTTGTATATTTCTATAAATGCAGGAGAAAAATGGACAAAATGGACGGAAGGTTTTCCAACCGTTCCTGTAAAAGATTTGGTAATTCATCCAAGAGAAAATGATTTAATTATTGGAACTTTTGGAAGAGCTGCATGGGTTTTAGATGATATTAGACCATTAAGAGCAATTGCAAATGGAAATATTACTACTAAAAAGTTAGCATTATTCTCACCTCCTACTGCATATCAAGCAGCAAGACAACAACCAACAGGAAGTAGATTTGGTGCAGATGCTTTGTATCAAGGAGAAAACAGAAAAAGTGGTGCTTTAATTTCTTATTATATAAATAGACCTGCGAAAAAGAAAGAAGAAATTAAGTCTACAAAGAAGAAAACAAATGAGGACAAAATTAAATCTGAAGGCAAAAAAACAGTAAAATATGACTCTATTAAATTAGAAGTTTTTGATGGTAATAGACAAATAAGAACTTTAAAATTTAAAGCACCTAAAGAAAATGGAATTCATAAAACTAGATGGTTTTTAAGAGAAAAAGGTATTGCTAGAGCTTCCAGAAGAATTTCTAAATCTAAAAGAGAACCAAGTGGCGTTTCTGTAAAACCAGGAACTTATAAATTAAAAATGACTTTTGGCGATGTTATTTCTGAACAAAATATAAAAGTAGAATTTGATCCTAGATTAGCAATTTCTGATGAAGCAATTAATCAAAAATACAATGCTAGTAAAGAACTGGAAAGATATCAAGAAAAAATTACTTCTATTGTAAACCAATTGGTAGAAAGTAAAAATACAGCAACTTCCATAAAATCTCAATTAACAAAAGAGAATAAAACGAAATATAAAAGTGAGATAAAATCATCCTCAAAAATTATAAAAGAAATTGACACTTTAATAGCTATATATCTAGGGAAAGTTGACAAAAGGCAAGGGATTACTAGAAACAAAGAAGTTACGGTAAATCAGCGTTTTGGAACTGCTAATTATTATGTTCGTTCACGATTCGGTAAACAGACTGCCACAGAAATTCAATTGATAAATCAGTTTAAAGAAGAATTCAATAAAGCGCTTTCTAAAACAAATTCTTTTTTCAATAAAGAATGGATAAGCTATAAATCATCAACAGAAAAGATATATATTTCCCCTTTTAAAGAAACTAAAATTTATTCAATTAAATAAAGATGAAGAAAACAAGTGTCATTTTGTGCCTGAGTTTTTTATGCTTTCAGCTACAAGCACAAAAGACTGCTGAAAACAGCCTAGGAACATGGTATATGTATAATGGTTCCCATCGAGTATCAGATAAGATTGCGCTAAAAACGATGGCTCATTTAAGATATTTTGAGGTTACTAGCGAATTTCAACAAGAGGTTTACAGATTAGGTCTTAACTATACTTTTAACCCAAAAACTAATCTTACAGTAGGTTTAAGCTATGCTACTGCTGATGTTGCTTATGATACTCCTTCAAATAATTTATACGAATGGAGATTGTATGAAGACTTAAATTTAAAATCTAAATGGGGAAAATTTATAGCAAAACATCGTTTTCGTTTTGAGCATCGTTTTATTCATAAAAATATTACTCAGGATGCCACACAAAGTTGGATTCGTTATAACTTAAATGTAGGCACTCCAATTTCTAAAAAATGGAGTGTTTACGCTTTTAATGAACTATTTTTAAACCTAGATCGAGGTAAAAGATTTTCTCAAAATTGGACTGGAGCTGGTTTTTTACACAAACTGAACAATAATTTAAAAATAAAATTAGGCTATATCCAAATAAAATTACCAGCTAACACTTTAAAAAGATTACAATTAGGTGTAATTCTAAATACAAATCATAAAAAAAAATAAACAGATAATGACTGAACCAATTTTTACAAATGATGCCATTGTTTTTGGTATTTTAATGATTTCTTTAGGATTTGTTTTTTACACAGAAAACATAAAAGCTGGTTTTTGGCAAAAATTTTATAAAATTGTACCAGGGTTATTTATGGCTTATTTTATCCCTGCTTTGTTTACAACCTTTGGTGTTATATCTCCAGAATGGGAAACCACAAATACTATGGGAGAAACCGTTGGTGCCAGCTCACAATTGTATTACGTATCGAGTCGTTTTCTGCTACCTGCAGCTTTGGTTTTAATGACGTTGAGTATCGATTTAAAAGCTATTTTCAACCTAGGTTCTAAAGCATTAATTATGTTTTTTACAGGAACTGTTGGTATTATAATTGGTGGACCTTTGGCTATATTATTAATTTCAATTTTCTCGCCAGAAACTGTTGGAGGAGCCGATTTCGATGCAGTTTGGAGAGGACTCTCTACACTTGCAGGAAGTTGGATTGGTGGTGGAGCAAACCAAACAGCAATGCTAGAAATCTACCAATACAATCCTGCAAAATATGGTGGAATGGTAATTGTAGATATTGTTGTTGCAAATGTTTGGATGGCCATTTTATTAATAGGAATTGGTAAAAAAGATAAAATAAATAAATGGTTAAAAGCAGATACAACCGCTATTGAAGAATTGAAAGAAAAAGTAATCAGTTTTACACAAAAAGTAAAAAGAAATCCTACTCTTTCAGATTTAATGATCATGTTAGCTATTGCATTTGGAACCGTTGGTTTTGGACATTTTGCCTCTAAATATTTAAGTATCTTTTTCTCTGATTTTGTAGCTTCGATAGAATCCCAAACTTGGCGTAATATTTTCTCTTTCTTAGGTTCCGGTTTTTTCTGGTTAATTAGTGTTTCTACCCTTGTTGCTATTATTTTATCTTTTACCAAAGCAAAAAATTATGAAGGTGCTGGTGCAAGTAAATTAGGTAGTGTTTTAATTTACATTTTGGTAGCCACTATTGGTATGAAAATGGATTTAAATCAAGCTTTTGAAAACCCTGGCTTAATGGTTATTGGATTGGTTTGGATGATAATTCATGCGGGCTTATTAATCCTAGTTGCTAAAATCATCAAAGCTCCTTACTTCCTTTTGGCTGTTGGAAGTCAAGCAAATGTTGGTGGTGCAGCTTCTGCTCCCATTGTTGCACAAGCATTTCATCCATCGTTAGCAACTGTAGGTGTTTTGTTAGCCGTTTTTGGCTATGCAATTGGAACTATTGGTGCAATCGCCTGTACTATTTTAATGGAATTAGCTTCAACTTTATAAAAAAAAACAGCATATTTGCACTCCAAAGTCATAATCAAAATGAAAAAAATTACCGCTCTTCTAGTATTATCAATTGTGCTTTTTGCATGTTCTTCTAAAAAGGAAGGAAATATGATTGTACAAGGACAAATTAAAGGCCTTAAAAAAGGAACTTTATATCTTCAGAAAATGAAAGATACTTTATTAGTTTCTGTAGACTCTGTTGCCTTATTAGGAAAAGATACTTTTACATTAACAGACAACGTAGATTCTCCTGTTTTATATTATTTAACATTTGATGGAAATACAACAGACAAAAGAATTTTATTTTTTGGTGAAAAGGGTGTTATTACCATAAATGATCAAGTTAAAGGATTTGGTTATGCTCCAAAAATTACTGGTTCTAAAAATCAAGCAATATTAGATAAATACAATACTGTAAGTAAACGATTTCAAAATCAACGTTTAGAATTTATCAAGAAAGATTTTGACGCAAAAAAAGCAAATGATTTAGATTTGTTAAAAAAGTTAGAAGTTGATTACAAAAGACTCACCAGAAGAAGAGTTTTATACACAACAAACTTTGCACTTACGAATGCTGATTATGAAGCTGCACCATATATTGCTTTAACAGAAATGTATGATGCTAGTCTAAAAATGTTAGATACTGTTAATTACTCTTTATCTCCTAAAGTGAAAAAATCAACATACGGAAAACGTTTTCAAGAGTATTTAGATAACATTAAAGAAGCTGAAAGAAAAGAATAGTTTACTTATCAATGCTTTTTATTGCTTTTTTAAGATCCCTTTGAGGTAATTTACAGGTACCATTTACGCATACATAAATAAAGGTTTTATCTTCATTGAATTTATACGATAACAATGGTAATGTGGTATTCTCTTTCGTGGTTCCAGCGATTAAAATATTTGGATTATAATTATTAATTAAACTAGTATTTACTTCCATTGCATTATCACCGGCAACAACCACTTCATAAAAAGGATTCGTGAAATTGATCATTAAATTTAACCAATTACTATAATTAGCAGGATTCAATTTAACATCACCCTTTAAATTATTTAACATTTGTTCTGACGTTTTTAAATATTTGGAATTTGAAAAATAATGCCCTAATTTAAAAAGACTGTTTGCTATCATTGAGCTTGACGATGGAATTACACCATCGATGATTTCGTATTTTCTAGCAATTAAATTTTCATCTTCTTTAGACGTGAAATAAAACATTTTATTGTTTTCATCAAAAAAATTAACAAACAGAATATCTATTAAATTTTTGGAAATTGTTAACCATTTTTCATCTAACGTAACTTCATATAACGAAATAAACGACTTCATCACTGCTGCATAATCTTCGGAATATGCATTTATGGTGCTTTTACCATTTTTAAAATTTCTATATAAACCTTGATCTTTTCTTAATTGATTCTCTACTAAGAAGTTTGCATTTTTAAGCGCACTCTCTAAATATTCTTTATTTCCAAAAGCTCTATACGCATCCACATATCCTTGAATCATTAAAGCATTCCAAGAGGTAAGCACTTTATCATCTAAATTAGGTTTGCTTCTTTTATTTCTTGCTTTATGTAAAACCTTTTTCCACTTAGAAACTTTTTCATTTAGAACTACTGTTGTAATATTTTGTTCTTTTGCAAACTCAACTTTTGATTTATTTCTAATCAAAACATACTTGCTATTTTCCCAAAGTCCAAAGTCATTTATGTTATAAAATTCTTTAAAAAGAGTAAAATCATCTTGAAGCAATTCTATTAGTTCTTCTTCCGTCCATTCATAAAACGCTCCTTCTTCTTTTTCTCCTGAGCTATTTTTACTGTCTGCATCTAAAGAGGAATAAAAGGCTCCATTATTGCTTGTTAATTCGTTTTCAATGAAATGTAAGGTTTCTTGTACAACATCTTTATAAAGTTTGTTTTTGTCCTTTAAATAGGCTTTAGAGTATAAACTCACTAATTGTGCATTGTCATACAGCATTTTCTCAAAATGAGGAATATGCCATTTTTCATCAATAGCATATCTTGAGAAACCACCACCAATATGATCATAAATACCGCCAAAAGCAATTTTTGCTAATGCATTTTCTAAGTAATTATCGATTGAAGTATCCTTAAATTGATAACTATACCTTGCTAAAAATTCTAATGAATTTGGCATTGGAAATTTTGGTACACCTTTAAATCCACCATAAATAGTGTCCATTTGATTTCTCCATAAGGCCACAGAAGATGTAATCTCTTTTTTAGTAAAACTAGGCGTTTCTTTGTTTAAGGTAATGAGCTGAGATTCTTGAATACCCTTTGTTAAATTCTCTGCAAACTCAATAGCTTTTTGAGGTTCTTCTTTATATAATTTAGAAATACTCTTTAATACTTTAGACCATTGTTCTTTTGTAAAATAGGTTCCTCCATAAATAGGTCTTCCATCTGGAAGTGCAATACAGTTTAGAGGCCAGCCACCGCCGCCTGTCATTAATTGTACCGCATTCATATAAACTTTATCTACATCTGGTCGCTCTTCTCTATCTACTTTTATATTGATAAAATTAGCATTCATAATTTTAGCAATAGAATCATTTTCAAAACTTTCTTCTTCCATTACATGACACCAATGACACGCAGAATATCCTACAGAGATTACAATTAGTTTATTTTCTTTTTTTGCTAATGCTAATGTTTTAGAATTCCAAGCTTTCCAATTAACAGGATTATAGGCATGCTGTAATAAGTATGGACTTGTCTCTTGTATTAAATCGTTACTTTTTTTAGACTCTTTTACCCCTTCCTTTGAACAATTTAAAAAAGTAAATAAAACAAATAGTAAGGCTGTATATTTTTTAAAGAAATTCAATTTATATTCTGTTTTTATAAAATTAAAGATACTAAATTACTCATTAGCTCAAAAATTACAAACAAAAAAAAACGCTCAAAAATAAATTTTGAACGTTTTAAAAAATTTTAAAAGTTAGTTGTTATTGCTTCACAAATTTAGCAGTACCAACTTTATTGTTTACATTATACTTAATTAAGTATATTCCAGAAGCTAAGTTAGAAATATCGATAGACTCACTTGACTTATTGATTTCTAAACTCATTACCTTTTTACCTAATACATTATAAACAGCTGCGTTTTGAATTGCTTCTTTAGCAGAGATATTTAATCTGTTAGATGCTGGATTTGGATACATAGAAAAACCTAATAGTGCATTATTATCTACACCCGCAGTTGATTCTCTGTACAAATAAATATTGTCTAAGTAGGCTAATTTAACTGTATTAGATACAGTAATTAAAAATTCTTTGATATTACCTCTTTTTGCATCACCCAAAGCTACATCAATAGATTTCCATGTCTTAACATCACTTGCTGTTAAAGCTACATTAAATTCTAAAGCGTTAGATTCACCGTCCTCACCACTAGCTTTCTCATGGTTAGATAATTTAGAATTAAATACCTGACCATCTGCAAACTCATCTGCTACGTAGTAATCCATATGAAAATGAGTCATATTTGAAGCGTCTACTGGAGTCCCTAAAGTCTGTCCTAAGAAATTACCCGCTTCCATCATTAATAATTCATTACCCGCAACAGTCGTTGGAGAAGTATCACCGTCATCCCAAGGAACATTGATAAGTCCAACACTAGCATATGCTTCGCTGTATATTGACATAACATCCGCCGCATTTCTTGCTGGTGGAGTTGGAGCTGCTGTTGTAGGAGGTTCAGGACATGCATCACAATTAGGTCCGCCACAATCTATCGCAGTTTCACCATTGTTCATTATACCATCAGTACATGTTTCTGAGGCAGCTCCTGCAGTCATTAAAGAAATATTGTCATAGTAAATTCCATCTGTAAAACCAGCACCAGCCATTAAGAAACCAATCTGAACGTTCGAAAAAGAAGAAGAAGCATTAAAGGTTGCAGTATACATAGTCATTGTTGTTGTAAGATCATAGTCCGCTCTAAATTGGTCAGACCAAACACCAACATTTTGAATTGCTACTGTAATTTTTCTATCTGCTGCTGCACGAGCATAAAAGGTAAAAACATACTCTTTATTTTCTTCAAATTGCAAATTAGCATGAACTAATTGCGTATCCCAAGGATTACCTCCTGCATTAGTTTCACTAACAAAAGCTTCACCAGCTACAACACTTAAGTTATTTCCTACCCAAGGCTCTGTACCATTCTCGAAATCACCGTTAGTTAGTAGATCATAAGTTTGCGAAAACCCAAGTGATGTAATCAAAAAGGCACATAATAATGTAATTTTTTTCATAATTTTAAATTTGTTTTAAATTAAATAATATTAATTGTTAATATCGTACACAATATAGGTAATATTAATGTTGTTTTTAGTAAAATATTATCACAAAAACTATACAAAATAAAAAGCTACACACAATCAACGATAATATTCTGCTGTTCTTTGGGTTTTTGAAACGCTCATAGTTATTTAAAATTTGAGGGTATTCCTTTCAAAGGAAATAAAGTATGGGTATTGTTGTGGTTAAATTAGAATTTTTAACCGAAGATTATGATTAATTGATAGAAAAAATAGAACAAAATTTGGATTATTAAAATTAAAAAGTTTTGAATCGTAAAAAAAAGAAAAAACAACGTGTTATATAAATCAACAATTTCTTTGAAGAAACTTTAAATAATTATTAACTCTTAATATTGCTTCTTTATTTTAAATGATTTGATTGAACGACTTGTAATAGAATATAAACTCCGCTTTATGAAGATTTAGTCGATTTAAAATTATTATTACCAATAGCTAATACAAGAAGACCATTCTCTGAATTATAGCATTATATCTTATAGTTTCTGTACTATGATGAATATTATAATTAATATTTCTATAAATCCGTCATTATTAAAATCATTTTTATTCTACTTCCTAAGTTTATATAAGCAGCTACTGAAGGATTACTTCACCATCTTCATGGATTAAAATAATATTTTAATAATTAGTAATTACATATAATACAGCAGCATTAACTTTATATTCTGGAAGAATATCTAGAAATATCTTCAAACTTAAAATTTCCTTTATTCTGATATATTCTTTCACCAACTTAATTACCTCCAAAGAAAATATTTGGTAAACCATCGTTATCTAAAATCACCTATAGCTGGACCAGAGCCCACATATATTTGACCAAAAAGATAATGATTAAAGTACTTAGATTCTTTTATCATATTATTAAAATCAATTCCTGTTTGTTCTAGGGCCAATAATTCAAATCCCCCTACTAAAGTTTTTGGATATATGTCGCGATTTGATTTTTCAAGTGAGAGAATTAAAAAGCAATACAAATAAATGCTTCAAATAAATGAGTTTGAATTTCATAATCAACCGTATTTAATAATACATATATCTAATTCATGAATATATTGTAAATATTAAACCTTTGTATTTCTAACACTTTATAAAGTAAACAAAAAAAGAGTTTCTAAATAAATAGAAACCCTTTGTAGTTTATTAAAAAATTAATTAACCCTTAATACTTTAATTTTTCATGCTTATCCCATAGTCCCCAATACGCTCCAACAACACCTTCTGCTCCTACTTTCCATGATTCATCAAAAGAAGAGAAATAAAACATATCTATATCGTCCTTTGAAGACCAGGCTTGAGCATTAATAAAATACTTCATGGCATTTTCTTCAGATGAATGTGCGCCTCTTAAACTTTCTCCTTTACTTGGCCAACCAGATTCTGTAATAATTACTTTTTTACCATTTGCCGCATGTGCTGCTTGTCCATACATTTGCTGCATGTGGTTTAGAGAATGCTCTATACTACAGCCTTCCCAATATGGGTAGCAATTTGCTAAAATAACATCAGAAACTTCTACTAACTCTGGATGCTTTGAAAATTCATAATACGCATCCACATACCCAACTGGTATACCCGGTAATGCTTCTTTTACTCTTTTTATGTAGCCTAATAATTGCTCTAATGATAAATCATTTCTGTATAAAACTTCGTTACCAACTGCCGCTATATCTACACATCCTTCTTTTGCAAGTTGAATAAGTCCTTCTATTTCAGACTCATTCATTTCTAAATCGTCACTTAACCATGCACCAACCATGTTTTTCAAACCGTGCTTATGCGCCATTCTAGGTATATGCTCATTACCTTCTATACAAGAAAAAGAACGAACCCATTTTGTATAAGGTTTTATAATTTTAATTCTTCGTTCTACTTGCTCGATCGTAATAACATCTCCAGGTTTCTGTTGATCTTCATACATGCTAAAACAAAGACCGTGCATACCATTTTCTAAGGTATCGTGCCAAAGTTTTTTCAAATCCTCTTCTGAAGAATATTCATTAAAATCTACTCCTTCATGAGATTTAAAATCCTTTTCTAATTTTATAAAACTTTCTTTACTACTTGCGTAATACTGCTCTTCTCTAAATGACATTTTAATTTATTTTTTTTTATTTATTTACAACTCTCCTCTTCGTTCTACTAACAAATCTTTAATTTCTTTAGCTCTAGCCTCGTTTAAACTATATTTCCACATAATCCATATTGCCAAACCTGCAGTTGATGCCGGAATTACAACATCAGCAATACGCAAACTAGTCATTGTCTCTGCAGTTTGTTGTGCTGCAGCACCATCAAAACCAACCATTTTTAAAACGAGTCCTCCTAAAACTAACGCTAATGCTTGTCCTAATTTTACCATCCACCAGTAAATTGCTCCAAAAGTTCCTTCTTTACGTGGCATACCATTTTCTAATTCATCTAAATCACAAACATCCGCTGTCATAGACATCATTAAAGTAAATAATCCTCCTAAACCAAAAGCCATAAATGGAATTGGCATAAATAGTAAGTAAATATTTTCTGGGTCAAATGCCCACCATTTTAAAACATAACCAACAATAGAAATCGCTGTAGAGTAAATAAAAGCTCTACGTTTACCCCATTTACCGGCCATCCAAGAAACTACTGGTATAACTCCAAACGCTGTAATAACTGCAGTTACTGTAGAAAACCAAGCTGGTAAAGTACCAGCGTCCTCATAACTACCATTATACATATAAAATACGATGATATAAACACTGAAAGCTGCTACCATTTGAAAACCATTAAAGACTAAAAAAGTAGCACCACAAAGCTTTGTAAAAGGTTTATTTTTTGCAACTTGCGCTATACCTCTAAAAAGATCCATTAAATTAGAACCAAGAGATTTAAATGAAATTTCTTTTCTGTTCTCCATGTTTGCAGAATCAATTCCTTTACAGAAAAAAGCAGGTATTATCCCTAAAACGATACATGCTGCACCAACTATTACAGAAAGCTTACGAACACCATTTGCTTGAACCGCTTCTAATGTAGTTTTTGCTGCATCTGCATCACTTAACCCTAAAGAAGCTATTCTACTTATTTCTTCAGCAGATATAGGCAACATATCTGGGTCACTAATTATAACCCAAAACCAAGGAACAATCATCCATGCAATTTGACCTACCGTTTGTGAAAATGCCATTAAATTTGTTCGCTCATTATAGTCAGAAGTCATTTCATACCCTAAACCTACTAATGGAGTTGCAAACATGGTATTCCCAATTAAAAACACCATAGACATGATTAAGAAATACCAAAAATTATAATTCTGCGTGTTCTCTGGATCTAATTGCCATAAGAGCGCAAATAAAACACCACTTAAAATAGCACCCACAAAAATATACGGTCTTCTTCTTCCCCATTTAGATTTTGTATTATCTGTAATAAAACCCATAATTGGGTCCGTAATAGCATCAAATATTCTTGGCAAACCTCCAAGTAATCCTGCTAAAAAAGGATCCATTCCAAAAGCGGTTAATAAGAAGAACATAAAAACTCCCAATGAACCAGGTAATAGATTAAGTACTAAGTGACCTGAGCCAAAGGCAGCTTTCTGTCCGAATGGAACTTTACCTCTTACTGGTGTTGTAGATTTATTTGACATATTTTTACTGATTTTAAGTTAGTTTTATTTTTAATTTGGAATCACAATGGTCTGAATTGCTTGTCCTTTTATGTTAATCTCGATACTCTTATCTTTTAGAGTTAAGTTTATTTTTTTATTTATTTTGCCTTCATTAAAAACAACTACTGCGATTGTTCCGTCAAGGTTTTCTGCTGCAGTTACCATTAATTCTTTATCGGAGTTTTCAAGTCCAATTACCTTTGCCTCTGGTCTTATAAATTTGCTGAAATGTGACAGTGTGTAATAAATTGGCGTGAAATATATTTCATCTTTTTCTGGATCGACAATCACGGGCGCAACGCACCAATTCTTAAACCAGTTTGGCCCTCCTTGCGTATCTAAAACCATATTCCAATCTATCCAACCATCGACATAATTATTTAAACAACCGATAATATCTCTGGCATATCTGTTTACCGGAGAATACTTAGGATGTAAATATTTATCTTTTTCTGGAGCCCAATCCCAACCCCAATCTGTAGCCTCTTTTCTCCAATACCACGCATCATCTTGCCATTGTGGAATTTCTGAATCTACACAAGCTTCTGACTGAATGATATATTTATTCGGTGCTTTATTGTGAGCATATTTTAATTCTTCTGGAAAATAATCATATGTACTTGCATACCAATGAATTGCTGTTCCATCAAAATATTTAGATGTTTCCTCATTTTTATACATGGAATCTACCCATTCATTTAAATGTTCTCTATTTTGATCGTAGCCTAAAATTTTTGCTTTATGGCCATCGGCTTCTAATTTTGGACCTAAATGATTTTGAACAAAATTGGTCATTTCATCAGGTGAAAAGTGCATGCTCTCCCAGTTATTTCCATTTCCTAAAGGCTCGTTTTCCACTGTAAAGCCCCAAATATCAATTCCTTCTACTTTATATGCACTTATATATTTAGAGAAAAACAAGGCCCAAGTATCATAATATTCTGGTAATAACTTACCTCCTACCCATTCCTTATTATCTTTCATCCAAGGTGATGCCGTCCAGGGTGATGACAGAATTTTAAAGCCATCTTTCGATACTTTCATAGCATCTTTAATCATCGGAATTATATCGTCTATATCATCTTGTATTGTAAAATGCTTTAATTCTTTGTCATCTGCAACAGGTGCATAAGAATATTGGCTAATAGAAAAATCACAAGAATTCATATGCGTTCTTGTCAATGAATATTTTGCCCCACTTTCACCAAAATAAGCTTCAATAATAATCTCTCTATTTTCTTTACTTACCTTATTTAATAAGTAAGCAGATGATTCTGTAAATGATCCACCGAAACCTGTGATTGTTTGACGTTTTTGTGCTGGTAGTAATTTTATTTGAATTGCATTTTCTTGAGTATCGATAGTAGAAAAATCATCCAATTTGGTTAAATTATTTCCGCTTGCCGAGGTTTCGTATACTTCTACTTCCAATTTGTCTTCTTTACTATTGCAGCTTAAAATCATACATGTCAGAAATAAATAAAAAATATATTTTATAGTTCGCATAAGTAGTTAATTATCTGTGGTATTCTGTATTAGGTACTAAAACGTCTTTCATCAAAGCCTCCTTATCTCCTTTAAATGTTTTAATAATTGAATTACCATTTCTTTTTAAATCTTTAAAAATTCCTTTATCTACTAAATCCCAAATTGGATATTTAGCTTCTCCTTTCAAAGTAAATAAACCAAAGTGATTTTCTGAACCTTTTGCATTATGTGCATCTTTCCACTGTTCATCAAAAGCTTCAAAATAGAAACAAGAAATACCTTCTTTATTTGTCCAATCACGAAGATGTTTGTAATATAATCCTTGCTTGTATTCATCTGTTGCTCTCGATCCATTAGCCCCATAATGCCCGCTAGAGACAGTTGCCCATCCCGTTTCGCCAATATGAATTGCCTTTGTAGAATCTATACTTTTCACATAATCCGAAACATCTTTATATTGCGTTTTTGCAAAATTTAATGCACGTAACATCGCCTGGTCTATTTTTTCTTTATCCGATAAACCTTTTTCATGATTTGGAACTTTCCAAAATTCTGGGTTATAATGAGAGTTATGATAAGCGTAGGTATGCATTGAAACATAATCTACTGCCCTAATTATATCTTCTAATTCTTTAACTTTATAGCTTGGATCTCCACCACCCCAGGAAGCAAAATCATCTGAACAAGTAATCCACAGATCTTTAGAAAGTTTTCCTTCTTTCTTTAAATCTTGTAAATGGTTTACCCATTTTAAAATAACATTAGGTCTTACAAAATAACTCGTAGCCCATTTAATCATGGCTTCGTTACCAACAGCAATCACTTTAACAATATCTGGATATTTGTTAGCTAGAGCAACAGCTCTTGCAATTTCTCCTTCATTCTGATCGCTTTCAATTTCGTGATTAGGCACTTTACCTGTCCAAGCATTTAAACAATCTATCCAAGCACCTAACATCACATACATTTCGAAATTTTCATCTTCTTTTTTAAGTTGACTAATTGCTTCTAAAATATTTGATGCGTGTGGTAGTTTTGGTTGCACATTATAAGTTCTAAGTATCCGAATACCCATTGCGTGCATTAACTTTAAATCTTCTTTTAACTCAGAGATTGTTGGCTGTACTTCTCTAGATTTTGCTCTATATCCTCCATAAGAAATTGCTAAATATTCTGGATTTCCTAAAATTTTGGCTGCTGTCATTTCTTTAATTGGTTGCTTTACTTCTTTTGTATTCTCTTTTTTAGAACTACATCCAAATACAATCTGTAATATTAAAAACGTTACTAAAATTTTTAAACTTGATTTCATATTCTTCTGCACTTTTTAAATGATTGTTCTTACTTCTTTTCCTTATTTAATATTTTAAACCATACCCCAAAGGATATAATGGTTGTATAGTTTTATCCCAAAAATTGGGTCCGTACTTTCCTTTGTAATCTTCTTCTGATTTTGGCCAAGAATGCGGCAATTTTCCAGAAAAATTAAAATCTCCAAAAATAATTTCGGCAACTCCATCTCCTTCTGAACCTAATAACCAAGTTGCCATAAATGCGTCAGACGTTTCTATTTGGTCTGTTACAACCAAAGGTCTTCCCGAAACTAATACCACAATTGTTTTTATTCCTTTTTCTGAATATGTTTTTATGTAGTTTTGGTGTTCTTCTGTTAAAGTTAATTTTCTTGTATTTGATTCATGCCCAATATCTCCGAAAAATTCTGCGTACGGAGTTTCTCCAACAACGATAATAGCAATATCGGCATCAAAATGATTTTGAGTTGCTTCTTTATCATACACAACATTTCCTTTTGCATGTTTTTTAATTCCTTCTAAAATGGTTGTTGCTCCTTTATAATTTTCTTTGGTTCCTTGCCAGTTAACAGTCCATCCTCCAGATTGCAAACCACTGCTATTTGCATGCTCTCCAACAACTACAATTTTCTTAGTTTCTTTATCTAAAGGCAAGACTTTATTCTTGTTTTTTAAAAGTACTATAGATTCTCTGACTGCCTGTCGTGCAACATTTCTATGTTTTTTAATTCCTATTTTAGAAACTAACGTTGAATCTGGAAATGGGTTTTCAAATAAACCTAATCTAAATTTTTGACGTAAAATTCTTTTCACTGCGTCATCAATTCTAGACATCGCAATTGTATCTGTTTCTACGCCTCTTTTTACTCCTTTTTGAAAATCTTCTAAATCACCATCAACAGCCATAATCATGTCTATTCCAGCATTTATGATATCATTTTTACCAAAACGGGAATACCCTTTCCAATCAGAAACTACAATGCCATCAAAATTCATATCAACTTTTAAAACATCAGTGATTAAGGACTTATGCGCATGCATAGAAATACCAGAAACTGTATTAAATGATGCCATAACTGCACCAACATTTTCCTTAACGGCCATTCTGTAAGGCGCCAATAAACGTTCTTTAATTCCTGCTCGAGATAAAGAAGTATTACCACCTTCTACACCAAAATCCGTTGCACCATCGCCTACGAAATGTTTGGCGGTTGCCATTACCGTTTTTGGGTCTGCTAAATTTCCCTGATGACCTTTAACAGAAGCTCTTGTTAGTTTTTCCGTTAGTTCTGTACTTTCTGAGAATGCTTCGTATACTCTTCCCCACTTTTCATTAAAAGGAATTGCAACGCAAGGTGAAAACACCCAATTAAAACCCGTTGCCTGACTTTCTAAAGCGGTAATTTTCGCAATTTCTTGAACTAAGTTTTCATTTCCTGTTGCTCCTAAACCTATGTTGTGTGGAAAAATAGTTGCTCCTTCAAAAGTATTTTGACCATGAACAGCATCTACAGCAAATAATAAAGGAATACCCAATCTTGTAGAAAGCGCCTTCTTTTGAAGTTTTATAAACCTCTTTTGCCACCCTAAAGCGGTTTTTCCCGGATTTGGGCCTTGCGTATGAATGATTGACCCTATAAATTTTTCAGTAACATCCTTATCAGCAAACTCTTCAAAATGTCTTATTTGTGACATTTGTCCGATTTTCTCTTCTAAAGTCATTAACTCTAAAAGAGCCTCCACTTTTTGTTCTATTTGAGCTTTGCTACTTACTTTCATTTCATTATTGCAACCAATACCTATCAACAAAAAACAACAAATTAGGTATATTATATTGCGGTTTTTCATCAACTTTACTTAATAATTGATACTTTTATGTGGTTAATTTTATTTGATCTATCAAACATTTCCGAGCTTGTGCTTCCATCTAAACTTAAACTATCAAAAACTATATTTGATTCATCGTTAAAAATAACTTCAACGCTGTTGTCGTTAGATAAACTATAAATGATTGGAACTTGACAATACGTAAAACACAGCTGATTTTTATCAATATTTAATTGCTGTTTTTCGCCGTTAATATTTATATACTCAAATACTTTTGGTTCATCTAAAAACTCAGAAGTTTTTAATAACCTTGGTTTAAAAATAATTTTTCCTTTTTCAACAAAAACACCTAACTCGCCAAATCTACTTAGTAAATCTTCTTTTACTTGGCCAGTCATTCCTGGCTGTTGAGCACCTTTTGTTGCTGGAGTATGTGAATATGCATCTGTTGGAAAAGCACCATATAATTCTGGTGATTTATGAACTCCAACCCCCGCATTTATTTCATAATAATGGTCAAATAATTTACCAATAACAACTTCACTTTCACCGGAGTTAACTGCTAATAAACAGTTTTCTTGGACTGCTAATAATAGCTTAGAAACCATGTGCCAATAAATAGAACCCAAACCTTCATAACCAAAGAAAGTTCCTGAACGTCCTGTAAAAGATTTATGATCAAAAATTTCCTCGAAAATATCTAAAACAGCATCCGATTCCTTTATTACTAATTCTTTATAGTCTTCTGGCAAACTTGCTAAAGCTTCTTTTACACTATTCGCATTGTTAAAATTTCCGTTAAAATGATAGTTCCCTAAAACGTCTTTTTCTATTAATTGTTTGTTTCCTGCAGCTACTAATTCTTTTAATAATTTAGAAGTTTCAACTTTTTCTGATGGAATATTATTTTTCTTGGTAAATCTTGGTAAGTTTTTATTTGGATATAAAATATAACTGTATTGGTCCGGTCTAAACAATGCCGAAGCTTTTAATCCATCTAACAAATCTAAAGCTTGCGTTGGAGTTAAGTAACCAGAACTTAAAGCTGCTACTTGACCTTCTAACATTTCCGATAGGTATGAAATAGAAACTTCATCCGTATTTTCTATCGTCATTAAATTATATGCATGATACATATTATCCGAACGTTTGTTTGCTCTAATACTATGCTCTAAATAGTCTTTTGTAACTGTAAAAAAATGTAATAAAGATGCTTTAGTTAGTGCTGATTTTTTAGCCGAAAATCCGTTTTTATAAATAAACTCTCTATATTTACTTGCAGGATTCCCTAATCCATCTAAAACTGTTTTTCTATCTTTATCTGATACTTTACTCTCTAAAATGGTAGTATTTCCGTCTAAGGTTTTTAAAATATCATTAAATAAAACTGATACCTCATCAGAAATTTTAATATTATTTACATCAGAATTTTCTAAAATACCCTCAAAGAAATTAATAAATCTTCTTAAGTAATTTAACGTTACCATAGAAACCCCATTACCAACTAACGCGTTGTTTGCATCATTCCATTCTGGTCTTTGTGTATTTAACCAAATTCCACCTTCAGGAATAAAGTTTGAAACTTTTGCCAAAACCGTAACTAATAACTTTTCAATAAGGTTTACTTTATAAACATTTTTATTTTTATCAGTTAGTAAAGAACCATCAGCACCCATTATCGCTCTTCTCTCATCAATTTCAGCATTTAATTGGTGATCGAAATCAATCGTATCTTTTGGATTCTTTAAAATATCTGAATACGGTTTTATTTTATATGGCACATTAGCATATACAAAAATATCATCATTGAATAATTCTGCAAGTTTAGATGGATAATGTTTCTCTATAAACTCTAAAAATTTAAGTAAATAAATTATTTGGTGATCTCCCCAATAACCTATATAAGACCAAGGATCATTCTCTTCTATCACTTCCCAATCAAAACCACCTTTTGTAACTCTGTAAGGATTGTAACCCTCAAATGTAGTTGCATTCAAAAATTTATGAATCATACTCTCTATAAATTGAGGATATGAATAGGCAAGAACCTCCCAATTTTGAAAAATATCTCTCCAGTTTCCTTCGTAATCTAGAATTTTAGAGCCATCAATTTCACTTTTTGTATTGATAGAAAATTTGTTCCAAGGTCTACTTGGATCTCCATGCCTTCTACTAAATTTTAATGGTAAATATTCTAAGCACAATCTTTTAAAATCTTTGTCTGCATCATTTTCTGCTAAATTTTTAATGAAATTCAATGTGAATTTCTCTGGTAAGCTAGCTAAAAATTCTTTTTTTGCAACAAATAATTGTTTGTTTGCTTTTGATAAATAGGTAATAAAATCTTGTTTTTCAATTGAGTAATTATCATCAAAAATACCACCTCTCATAATATTGAAAAGCGTATTTGAAAAATGTCTTGTATTAATTAATGGATCATTAGAAAGTTGCAAACCATCTGAAGCTGCAGCCAATTTTACTAATTTTTTTGTTCCTACCTCTATGCTAACTTGTAAAAGTTCGTCTAAGCTAGCATTATTTTTAATCATTTCTGAAATATAAGTAACATCAGAAACTGTTTGATTTACATTCACAACTTGCAACCATCTTTTTTCTTGATTGGCAGGTAAGTTGATATTAGCATTTAAGAAGTAAGCACCTTTTTCTGCTTTCATATCCACTTCTTGCTCCAGCTTCATGCCTCTTCTAAAATTGTTTAATTGTAAAGAAGATAATAAGTGTGTAGGGTTTTCTAATCCACGAGACCAAACAACATTTGCTTTTAAAGCTTCACTCGGTTCTGCTTTATCCACGATAATAGCACTTAATGCATAAATACCCAAACCTGAGTCTACTTCAAGTTCACATTTTTTATAGGCATCTACCAAGTTACTTCTAATCCCTTGCAAATCTGAACTTACACCAAAAGGTAAAATATCCTGAAATCCGTCTAGAATAGAAATATCTAAATCTAAATCAGAATTATTTATCAGTGTCGCTTTTCTAACAAAACCAAATTCATCACTAGAATTCCATTGATATTTGAATGTAAGTCCTAAATCTTGATTGATTTCTTCAAAAATTACTTTATTTCCAAATTCATTTTTGTAAAGATTTCTAACTATTGAGTAAATACCTGCTTGTCTTTCCGAAAATGGCTCCCATATAAGTGTTTTACCATTTTTTTGTATTCTAAAAATCGATTTACAACCAGTAGTTTCTGCTAATTCAGTTATTTTATCATCTGTATAATAAGGAAAAATAGCGGATTCAGCATTTTTTCTACCTGCTGTTAAACCTCCATTACTTGAGATAAACATCCAATGATTTGAGTCTGAAATAATACTCATAAAAAAAGGACGCATTTTATGACTATTAGAAATCTTATAATAAGATTCATTTTCATAATTAACTAACTCTCCAGTAATTTCCTTATCACTTTTAGAGGTTAAATTGTCTTCGTAAGAAACAGTTTTACTCATTTATTTTGTCTTGATTATATTTATATTTTATCTTATCTATAGTTTTACTATACTTTATTTAGACTTTAGTTGATTTTTTATTGCGCATAAAAAACTTCCAAATAATGTCATTTCATAAATTTCTGTTAAACTATCTTTTATTGAAGAATTCAGTTAGATATATTGAAGTGAGTCTTAAATAAAAATTTAAAGCGAAAATATTTTTAAAAAATAGAATGATGGTATAATTAATTACCATCATTCTATTCTAAATTGATTTTTTACTGATATACTTTGACGTAATCTACTACCATTTTTTGTGGAAACTCAGTTTCAGCATTTGGTGAACCTACAAAAGACCCCCCGACAGCCATGTTTAGAATAAGATAAAACTGGTTATCATTAAAAACCCATTTAGTTCCTTCTGGTAAATCACTTGGTGTTATTTGGTTATATAAAACGTCATCAATATAATAATTAATGTAGTTTGGGCCCCATTCAATTCCAAAAACATGAAAGTCTGTATCAAATCGGCTGTTTTCTAAAGTATAACTTTTTGTGACTGCTTCGCCGGCTGAATAACCGGGACCATGAATGCTACCATGCGCAATTGTTGGTTCTTGACCAACATACTCCATAATATCAATTTCACCTATTTTCGGCCAAATAACAGTGCCCTCAGCATCATCACCAAGTAGCCAAAAAGCGGGCCACAAGCCTTGGCCCCAAGGCAACTTTATTCTAGCTTCAAAGCGACCATATTTGGTTTCAAATAAACCTCTTGTTAATACTTTTCCTGAAGTATAACCAGAACCCATATAAGATTCTTGCAATGCAGTAATATGTAACATCCCATCTTTCACCTCAACATTTTCTAATCGGTCAGAATAATATTGTAATTCATTATTACCCCAGCCATTATCTCCTGTACCAGTATCATAAGCCCATTTTGCAGAATCTAGAGCCCCATCTACTTCAAAGTTATCTACAAAGACTAATTTCTTCAATGTGGTTACAGTTTGAGTTTCGTTATCTGAACAGCTATAAACCACAAATAATATTGCTGTTATAAAATACTTGCCAAATGACATAATTTTATTTTTATTAATAAAATTCATATTTGTATCTTTTTTATTTCTTATTATTTATTAAAATATATATTATCAACATACATATCAGTTACAGTTGCGTCTGAAACAAAAACAACTTGTGCTAAATTAGATGTACCTGTTAAACTAGAGAGACTAGAAAGAGGTATGTCTATACCTACCCATTCTCCTGCTACTAAATCTGATGAAGAGTACTTAATTTCTGCAGCAGAATCGTCTCCAGTGCCAAAAGTATTATCCGGTCCAATATCTTGTAATTTTACTGTAACAAAATCCCCAGAATCTAATTCATTTATAACTTGTATGTCTACATGAAAATTAGTCATTTGAGAAACATCTATTGTAGGCTTTGTAAATTGAATACCAACAAAATTCAGTTCAGAATATTTTATAATATTATCTCCATTTATTGTAATGTCATTCTGTCCTAAGGTTGTTTGATAAGGTGCCCAATAACCATTATAATATTCTACTGGTTGATTTGTATAAGCATCGCTAAAGATTGAAATTACATTACTTGCATTTACTGTTGGTGTTGCAGCTACCACAAATTGACCTAGAGAGGTAATGGATAGAGAACCTGAAACTTCAACTCCATTAAGAGTTGCTGTAATTTCTGCTGTTCCCTCGCCTACGATAGACACTAAACCTGATCTAGTTACTGTGGCAACAGAAACATCTGTTGTAGAGAACTTAAAATAATGCCCGCCAGCAGTAACCGTTTGATTAACTCCTGTTGCTAAATTATATGTTTGTGTAAGACCTGTTATTTGAATACGTCCTCCAATAAAAGAAGTTTCAATTTTATCTTCACCATTAAACATTTTTGGTTTTGCCTGTGCAATAGTACCTAACTTTTCATACTTTAATTCATCTACCCAAAAAGTATAACCTACTTCGTTACCTACAGGTCCTTCTGGTCCTTCTGCATACCAGAACATTCCTTGTTCTTGGGTTAATTTTGATGCGTCAGGAATTGGAATAATATATTTAACCCAATTCGTTGATAATTGAAGACCTTGATTACTAACCTGAAATTTGTTTCCAAAGAAATCTTGTCCAAAGCCTATGTCATTAATTACAGCTGATTTTGATGACTTTGCATAAAAGGTTAAAGCATCGTACCCAGATAAATCTCTTCCTCCATTATCATCCCGAAATATTGCACCAGCATATGCACCTCGAAGATCTCCAACATTTGGAACGTCAAACCTCATAGATGATGAACCTGAATATTTAACTTCTGTATCCACAGAAAAAGCTTCTTGCTGAGAATCTGCATAGGGATAATATTCTAATCCACCACTAAAGCCGTCTATATAAACTTCTGCACTATCCGAAAATGTAGCTAAAACTACATCGTCCGAAAGTTCTCTTTCACAACTTATGACTGTCACGAATAATAGCCCTAAAAGGAAAAAAGTTTTTGTATAATTATATTTTATATTTTTCATAAGTTATTTATTTTCCAATGTTGATATGAATGTATGTTCTAATCTCCCATTCCGAACCATTATCAAATCCTACAGGACTGATTGTTGGTGCAGTTGCAAAAGCTGAAGATGTTTGATTTGGTGAGTATCTAGGAGAGTATTGATCTAATGATCTCCAAGTTCCTCTTAAACCAACTTTGGTGCCCGGTAAAAGCAACCAATTTGGTTTCCCTACAGATGTAGATAAATCTAACATGAATTGTGCTGGATATGTTAAATTAAAATCTCTGTGATAATCAAAAGGCCCCCAATCGTTAAATTTAGCCATTGCAATAACTTTCAATTTATTATAAATCATTCTAACATCACCTCCTGCTCTTGTAATTAATCTTTCATCACTACCATTAGATTGTCCGTTACCGTAATATAAGTTTGCTATAAAACCAAATTCTGGATTTATTTTAGATACAATTCTAGAATTCACTTCCCATAAATCTTCAGCTGGTGCTGAATTTGGAAATGCAAATGAACTACGATTTGCTAAAAAACCAATTGCTGCATCTTGCGTTGTTGGTAAATGACGATATACAAAACCAAGGTTCATTGCAAATTTTGCATCTTCTGCTCTATCATTATTAAACTCATACATCCAAGTTCCTGGTGTTGGATCAAATGTTAACAAAAGTTCTCCGGCAGTGGTTTCTCTATTTCCTCTAACAGCAAATGGATCCAATACAACATTTCTTAATCTTCCAGGAGCATTTACATCATTTGGCATTGCAGCAACTAATGGTTTTTGCCATAAGAAGTTTGGTGCTATTTCGAATTTACCGAAATTATACGCAAAACCAGTTAAAAAGTTAGATTGATTTCCGCTTCCATTATCTTTTAATTTCCATCCTGTAAACGTTTGTGTTTGATCAAAACCACCATTAGCAACTAAGCCCATAACGGCGCCTTGTGCATACCAATTAAAAGTTCCTTTTTGAAAAGTTATTTTCGCTTTACCTCCCCAATTATCTGAAGACTTAATTTTATCAACAACAACATTTGAAAATCCATTTTGGTATCTAATATCTTGATACTCTCTGCCATTTAAAGGCTGTCCTCCCCAGATTGCACCTAATTGCATTCCAAAATTTGCTCCTTTTCTTTCCATAGCCAAAGTGACTCTCTTTGTTTTCGGTAACGGGATAAATCCTGATGTTTGAGCTTCAGTATTACTAGCTATATCCTCATGATAGATACCTGTAAAATTATAGTGACCTAATTGTTTACTATATTTTAATAAAACGGCTGGGTTTGCTCCCCACCATAACTGCGGTCCAAATGCTGCTTTTAAACCCTCTAAAGCACCTTTACCATCAACTTCAATTCCTAAAATCTCCCCATTATATATATCTAAATTTGGCCCATAATATGATTCCCGGTATAAGCCAAAAAAATCGCCTTCATATCCCCAATGATAATGACCAGTTCTATAAAAACCTCTCATCTCAAAATCTTCTGCATTCCACTCAAATGAGGCGTTATAGACACGCAATCTATTATTATCATTAACAGGCATAGCCTCATAACCACCATTACTATTTACACTTGCAAATGAAACAGTCCTTCCTACATTTTCATAAAAAATATCATCTATTGGATTTCCTGCAATATTTCCTAATATATTAAAGTTTACTTCTGCCCTCATGTTTGCAGAAGGTTGCCCTTGAACTCCCACATAATAAGATTGCATGTGATCAAAACCTGTTTTGTCTGGATATTCACCAGATGTACCATCTAAACCATCAGTTGTTAGTAACGATCCTCCTGTATTAAAAGTGGTAAATTCTGCCCTTAAATTACTTAATTTAATTTTTTCATTACCTCCTAAAGCAGCTTTATCTCCTCTCGCTCTTAAAACAGCATCCATTAATTGGATATTATTAAAATGATTTGTTACCGAGGTAGCAGAGACTCCAAGTCCATAAGGATTTATACTATGAGCTTGTTTTAATGCATAATATGCTGCCCTTGGGTATAATGTATATAATCCTGCAGAATTTGTTGGTCCTTTTGCACAGATACCAAACCATTCTTCATTCATATTATTACTCCCATTTTTAGTATCTAAATAATAACCTCCATTAGACCAAGATGCTCCATTATCATGAACATCCAAATTTTCAGTTTGACCTAATTTCCACCAGCCATCACTAAATTGAAATGTAAATCCTCCAATAGAATTATTCGCTTTCCCTAAACCTGCGGCATTTTGATAAATCTCCTTCCAATTTTCTAGCATAAAAAATGCCTGCATTTTTTGGTCTTCTTGATTCGTTAAAGCATTAAAAGCATCCGCCCCAAATTCTGTAAACATTATCGGTTTATTCAACTCCTTACTAGCTCTTTCAAAAGCATCTCCAAAAGATTTACCTCGATACATATTTGTGCCGTAAATATCTACATCTGGACATTCCTCTGCAACAATATCTGAAAACAAAAAATCACCATTACAAATAGCAACCGGATGAGAACCATCTAAGTTTTTCATTAAGACGGCAGCCTCATTCATCAATTTATACATTGGTCTACCTCTTTTTTCACCAACAGCCTTCTTTTGCTCCTCTCCCTCAGGAAAATCTTCAGTTTCTGCCCCAGACCAAAAAAGACCATAATTATTTTCATTCCCTAATAAGAATAAAAGTAATCCTGGAGTTCCTTTGTAAGTATTGGCCATCTCCTTTGCATCCGATAATAATTGGCTTTTAGTTTCTGCATCCCTGTAATCCGTGACAGGCGTCCAAACACCATTAATCGTTAACCCATAGCGCCCAAAAGAGTGATTTAACATTGTATAAATACCAAAATTTTCATGGATATAAGAAATCCACTTTGGCTGAATACCAGTATAAACCCGAATCGTGTTTACACCCATATTTTTTAGCAATCCCATTTCCGCATCCAGAGCACTTTTGATAACGTCCTCAGGTTGCTTCCATAAACTGTATGCATAATTTGTACCAATTGGAACATAATCCCAATTCATACCATTAATCATAAAATCTTCTCCATTAACCACTAACTTCATTCCTTGTTCATTACTAACAACAGAAACCTTATCTGTTTTTTGAGCAAAGACATTCATTGCGAAAAAGAAAAGTAACAATCTTAAAAAAATGTTCTTCATAATTTCTTTTTTTTTTTAGAGATAATGCTTTTTAGAATCGTTGATTACTTAAAAAGCAACATCCATTAAATAATTTAACTTATTAAACTTCTATAAATGTAATATTCTTTTCGTACTATATCAAGTCTAGATACCGCAACAAAAAACATACATGACAAATAAATTACAAAACAATCAGCAATACCTTTAATATACTTCATCCTTAAGAATTCATAAAATTTGAAATCTTTATTAATGTTGTGGTATTGTATTGATTCTTTTAAAATCATTACTAAATCAATTAAAAGAAAATCGTTTCGTTGATTACTTATATAAATAAAAATAAAAAGCCGGTATTAAATAAACTTAATGCCGGCTTTTAATTCAATTAATTCAAAATTCTATACTAATTATTATTGTCTTACTAATTTGTATTTCCAATAACCACCGCCTGCAACTTCAATATCTATTTCTAAAGTATCACCATCCAAATCAGCCATATATGTTATTGAATCTGGCGCTTCTGCTGGAGATGCCAACTCAGCCAAATTAATAACTTTTGCCAAACCTAAATAAGCTCCTCTACCATCAAGTGTTATTGAACCAGCAGTTGCATCATACGTGTATGTTGCCGCTCCGCTGCCATCATGAGGAAATACTGGAACACCACAATCATCAGGGTCCGCACCTTGCCAAGCTTCTAACCAAGTGTCTGCTCCTAAAACATTATTAAAAGTTCCGTCTGCATTGAACACATATTCATCGTCAAATAAACATGCTCTTGTTGTTACATCATCCGAAGAACTAGAAAACCAAGATACATCATCTAATGCCGGTCCAACTCCGAAAGCTCCAGATTCTGGCGCTAATTTCCATGTACCTTCTAAAGAAGGTGCTGCATCTCTAACTAATTTATAAGACCAGTAACCACCACCTGCAACTTCAATATCTATTTCTAAAGTATCACCATCTAAAGCAGCGATATACGTTATTGAATCTGGAGCACCAGCTGGAGACTCCAACTCAGCCAAATTAATAACTTTTGCTAAACCTAAATAAGCTCCTCTACCATCTAGTGTTATCGAACCTGAAGTCGCATCATACGTGTATGTTGCTGCTCCGCTTCCGTCATGTGGAAATACTGGTGCACCACAATCATCAGGATCAGCACCTTGCCAAGCTTCTAACCAAGTGTCAGCTCCTAAAACATTCTGAAAAGTTCCATCCGCATTAAATACATATTCATCATCAAACAAACATGCTCTTGTTGTTACATCATCCGCAGAACTAGAAAACCAAGATACATCATTCAATGCTGGACCAACTCCGAAAGCTCCAGACTCCGGCGCTAATCTCCAAGTACCGGCTACAGCACTGGTATCACCTCCACCGCCTCCGCCTGAAGGAGGAGCTACTACGAAAGTAACTGTATGTTCTTTAGTAATTGAAACATCCTGTGCTCCTTCTAAAGAAGCTGTTACTGTAATTGTATATGTTACTGTTTCTTCTGGATAATCGTAAGTAACCATTGGGGCACTTGTTTGAAATACATCTGTATCTGAATCAGCTGTAGCGCCAAAGTCAACAGTATATAAAATGTTTCCGTTTCCAAAAGCGGTAGTTGGCACAACTCCTGCTTTTGTTCCTTCTGCATTTAATGTCGCTACTACGAAATCTAAACCAGTGATTTCAGCTATGTCATCATCATTATTTTCACAAGATACGGTGACACCTAATAATAATAGTAGTACTAAATAAGATCCTCTTTTTAATAAATTCATTTTGTTTTGTTTTTTATTCAACTTTTATATTTTTTAATAATTTGGGTTCTGACCCCATTTTTCTACCGCATTTGCTAATTGTAATTCCACTAAAGGTATCGGAAAAATTCCGTGTTTATTTTCTATGTAATTTACAGTATTAAATTCTGCTGGTTTGCTTGCATTAAATGCATCAAATGCACTTTTAGCTTTACCTGTTCTAACCAAATCGAAAAAACGATGACCTTCACCGGCTAACTCTTTACGTCTTTCTGTATAAATTGCTTCTAGCAAAGAACCTTCAGCAGCAGTATAATCTTGACTATTATTACCATATGCTCTTTCTCTAACTTGGTTTAAATAAGATTCCCCGTTTGAACCACCACTCTGAACTTCTGCCTCTGCAGCCATTAATAATACATCTGCTAAACGAATAGCTCTATAATTATTAGGATGATTTAATGGATCTGAACCCACTCTATCATCAGCTTTCCGCGGTAAATATTTTTTATTAAAAAACCCAGTATCATCTCTACCTTGAGAATAGATATCCTGTTGATCTCTTAAATCAAGAAAGGTAACATCTCTTCTTAAATCGTTCGCGTCAAACAAATCGTACAACTGTTGTGTTGGTAAATTAAATCCCCAACCTGATCTATATTCTGTACCATCATATGGTGATCTTGGTCCATTGTATTGAACGAAGTACGAACCTTCAGAACAAATAATACACCCCCATCCAGCAGCTTCAACTCCTGTATATTGAATTTCAAAAACAGCTTCAGAGCCATTCTCTCCCGTACTTTCGAATAAGTTTAAATAATTATCTCCTTGAACTAAACTATAATTTGCGTTGTTCGCTACTAATCCAAGTTGATTAGCAGCTTCTGCAAATTTAGAGTTATCAAATGTACCATGATATAAATATACTTTACCCAATAATGCTTGAGCAGCACCTTTTGTGATTTTATATGCCTCCGTTTGAGATGAAGCAGGTAATTTCGCAATGGCTTCCTTTAAATCCTCTTCTATTAAACTATAGACATCTGCGATACTACCAACTCTATTAACGTCAAACTCTTGTCCAAATAAAATTCTTTTGTCGACCATTCTATTTACACCATTTCTTTCTTCAAAACTCAATGGAACATCCCCAAAAAACTTTGTCAATTCAAATGTAAAATAAGCTCTTAAAAAATATGCTTGTGCTATAATTGCATCTCTACCTGCAAATTCTGTTTTTTCTTTAAACTCTAAAACATAATTAGCTCTATTAATTCCAGCATACATTAACTGCCATACTTCTCTTAACTGATTATTATCGGCAGGAGTATGAATCATTGAATTGATATTCTGCAGTGTTGGTTGATCATAATTAAATGCATCTCCACCAGCAATAATATCATCCGAAGCAACTACACTTATTAAAACATTCTGAAATGTAGCCTGCAATAAATCATAAGCTCCTAAAAGAGCACTTTCGTATTCTTCCTCAGAATTAAAGTAATCTTCTGCTTCAACCCCTATAGGATCTACATCCACAAAATCATCACATGCTGAAAAAGTTATTAGTATTACTAAAAAATACTGTATTATTTTTATATTCTTCATCTTTTATTAAAAATTTAAGTTAACACCTAACAAATAAGAACTAGCAACTGGATAAAATCCTTTATCTACACCTGCTCCAATAGGAGAGCCAGAACTTGCTGAAGGATCATATCCTTTATAATCTGTAATTGTAAATAAATTATTTCCTGTAAGATATACTCTTATTTTGTTGATTCCTGAACCTTTTAAACTGTCTTCTTGAATCGTATACCCTACTTGTATATTTTGTAAACGAACGAAAGAAGCGTCTTCTACAAAGAAGTCAGAAAAATTATCTGTATTTATAGATGCTCCAGAAAGCGCTCTTGGAACGGTATTACTAGTACCAGTACCTTGCCATCTATCTAACATATAATCACCTCTATTTGCAAATAAATCTTTACGCTCATAGTCCCTAACCATATCATTCCCTATAGATGCAAATGCATTTGCACTAAAGTCTAAGTTTTTGTATGAAAAGCCTACATTGAAACCCATTGTTATATCCGCAATTGGATCTCCTATATACGTTTTGTCATCATCGCTTATCATCCCATCTCCATTCGTGTCTACGAATTTTAAATCTCCAGGACCTGCTCCTAAATGATATGTACCTTCCGATGCATTTGCATCTAAAGCATCAATTTCTGCTTGTGTTTGATACAAACCGTCTGTTTGAAAACCATGAAAATAACCCATCGGAAAACCTGCTTCCATTCTAGATGTATTAATACCTAAACCAACTCCAAAATCTCCACCAACTTCAAAACCATTATCACTTGAAACAAAAAGTACTTCGTTATCTATAGTGGTAAAATTGAAACTCATATTAAATTTAAAATCTTCAGAAAAACTGTCATTATAGTCAATTTTAAATTCTATTCCTTTATTCTCTACTGTTCCTGCATTTTTAACAGGAGTAGAAGCACCGGGTGCATAAGGACCAATTAAACCTGAAACCTGCGGAGCAAGCAATAAATCTTCAGTTCTTTTCGAAAAAGCATCTACAGAAAGTTTGATTTTTCTATCTAAAAAACTAGCATCGAAACCAATATTAGCAGATTTTTGTTTTTCCCATCTAATATCTGGATTTCCAATTTTACCGATTGCTACTCCGTAAAGTAAATCATCTTGAGTTACTTCATTATTTGATGAATAAACTCCTTCTCCATTTAGTAATGAAACAAATGCTCCACCTGGAATCTTATCATTACCAATAACACCATAACTTGCTCTCAGCTTTAATGTATTAATAATTTTACTATCTTGTAAAAATGGTTCATCCGAAACATTCCAACCAACAGAGGCTGATGGGAAATAACCAAATTTATTATTTGGACCAAAACTAGTTGAGCCATCTCTACGCAATACTGCGGATAGTAAGTATTTACCTTTATAGCTATATTGTAATCTCGTAAAAATTGAAGATAAACGACTATCAAAAAAGCCTGCCCCCTTATCAATTTCACCTTGAATAACTCTAGGCGCTAACAAAGTACCATCTAAACTAAACCCATAAAATTGTTCTCCCGTAGTTTTAAATATAGAAGTACCTAATAAAACGGTTAAATCATGAACTTCGTTAAATGTATTTGTGTAGTTAATATAGTTATCCCAAGTATAATCATCATAAATATCAGAAAAATCTGTAGTAAATTCTTGAGTTCTATTTGCAGATTTCCCTGGACCATAATCAGCTATAGGGCTAAATGAATCATAAAGCACAGTTGCATGGTTTATTTGAAACTTAGAGCTTGCCGTAAAGTTTTTCCAGAACGAATAATCTAATCCTATAGTTGCACTATATTTATCAATTCTAGTGGTATTACTATTATTTGCAATTTGAGCCAATGGATTTATAATTTCAATTTGTGAAATATCATCAACAGTTGAAAAATCACCATTCTCATCTCTGATCGCTAAATCTGGATTCACGTTTACTGCACTATATAAAACCGAACCAATACCTCCTTCTGGTAAATTATTTTTTTCTGAATTTGTAAATAATCCAGTTGTAGATAGTTTTAAATTATCTAAAATATCATAATTAAAACCTATTCTTGCGGTAGACCTTGTAAAATTAGACTTCCCTAAACCAACGATACCATCTTGATCCAAGTGGGATACCCCAAAAGTATAAGCTGCTTTTTTAGTTCCACCACTCGCACTAAAGTTAACACTTGAAATAATCGCGTCACTAAAAACTTCATCTTGCCAATCAGTACCTTTATTAGGATATACAAAAAACCTTGTTTGATCTCCTGCATCATTCACATAAAGTGCAAAATCTTTTGGATTTAATAAATCGATTTTTTTACTTGTAGATTGTATACCTGTATATGCATCTAACTGGAATTTTAACTCAGATTCTTTTCTACCAGTTTTAGTTGTAATTAAAACTACCCCATTTGCTGCACGAACACCATAAATACCCGCTGTAGCATCTTTTAAAACATTGATACTTTTAATATCGTTAGGATTTAAAACTGACAAATCTGAAATAACATTACCATCCACTAAAATAAGTGGACTACTATCTCCATTTGTTGAAACCCCTCTAATTCTAATATTAGATCCACTACCTGGAGAACCAGAGGCAGATGTAATATTAACCCCAGCAATTTGACCTTGTAAAGCTTGCTCAACTCTAGTTGGGTTAAGCTTCTCAATTGCTTTAGAATCTAATACAGATACCGCACCAGTAACTTCCTTCTTCTTTTGAGTTCCATAACCAACAACTACAATCTCATCAAGAGATTCTGCTGACTCTTCCAGAAAAACATTAATTTCAGAAGAATTAACAACTACTTCTTTAGGTTTCATACCTAAATAATTAAATACTAAGATTGATCCTACCTTTACATCTGAAAGTTTAAAGACACCATCAAAATCAGTTTCGACACCAACAAAAGTACCTTTAATAACAACACTAACTCCTGGCAAAGTCTCTCCAGAGTTTGCGTCTTTTACAACACCTTTTACGTTTAATGTTTGGGCCGAAAGACCAAAACTGCAAAACATAAAAAGTAGTAATGTAATCATTTTTCTCATAAACTATGTTTTAATTAATAATGCCGTAAATTTATACATCCTTTCTTATTAAATGACTAAAAACAACCTAAACAAAAAACATACAGGGCCTAATCCACACTGAATACCTTTACAGCACTAATGTTATAGAAACGTTAAATTACAGTCAAATTAAAAAAAACAAGTAAATGTTGTGTTATTGTATAGGTGACTTTAACCTTTGTTGTGTCTTTTTAAACTTCTAAAATATAATTCGTTAAATTTGCATCATGCGGTAAACTCATTTTTTTACGAAGCCTGTAACGTTTTACTTCTACACTCCTCGGAGAGATATTTAACAATGGTGCTATTTCTTTTGAAGTTAAATTTAATCTTAGGTAAGCACACAATCTTAAATCATTTGGAGTTAACTCAGGATGTTTCGTTTTTATTTTCTTTAAGAATTTTTCGTCTGCATTATTAAAAGCTTCTTGAAACATTTTCCAATCATCTGTATTATTTAAGTTTTTATCAATAATCTTGACCACCTTTGTTAAACTTTTGACTCCTCCGTCAATTAATTCAGTTTTTATCGAACTCAAGAACTCATTCTTCTTAATAATACTCATTGTAGATGTTGCCAACTCTCTATTTTTACTAGCTATATCACTTCTTAACTTTTCATTATTCAACTTAATAATTTCTTGAGAGCTTTCTAATTCTTTTAATTCAGAATCCTTTCTCGCTTTCTCTAATAAATCTTCTCTTTGTTTTCTATAATATCTCTTAGACGTTATGTGCAACAAATAGAATACTAGTAAAAACAACAATATGTAAAATGCTATTAATGTGTTTGATATATACCAAGGTCTGTTTATTTTAAATTGATAAACTGCTACATTACTGCTTAATTTATCTCCTATAATAGCTCTTACTTTAAAGGTATAACTACCATAAGGTATATTCTCATACAAAACTGATTTAGAACTAGAAGGAACACTCCAATGCGCGCTTTGCCCTAGTAATTGATATTGATATTTTGTACTTGTAATTTTATTATAATCAGGTACACTATAAAAAAATTCAAAATTATTTTCTTCCGGTGAAAAGGTTTTACTTACAGCTAATTTTTTACTGACTTTAGGCTGATCTAAAATAAAATTATTAACTTTATTAAGGAATATATTAAAGTCTTTGGGTGTTTTTAATTTATCTAAGTTTACTGCAACATACCCACTATAAGTACCTACTAAATGTTTTTCGTTTTTTAAATGAATAATGTTCTCATAACCATACATTGCTTTTGGCATTGATGCAGAAATTGGTATGCTCTTAATTATTGGCTTATCACTTAGTTTTCCAGGTGCTAAATAACTAATATTTTCTTCAGAAAAAGACCATAGTTTATTACTTGATTTATCATATGCCAATTCTCCAGAAACAAAATTATCTTCCGAAATTAACTGACTATAAATACTATCTCTTTTAAAAAGCTCTGATTTTTTATCATATAAGTAAACCCCTGTTTTGCTTGAATACAATATTTCATCCTGATATTCAATTAAGGATGAATGTAATCCTTTTGAAACGGAGTTGTCTTTTTTAACATGAATTACCTTAGTAAATTCTTTATCCAATGTTAACTTAAAAACGCCTTTATATTCATGATTTACTAAAAATTTGTAAGTATCATATCTCGCAAAATATTTACTAGAATTACTAAAGCCTTCAATTTTATTTCTTTCTACCCAAATATCATTCTTCTTTTCTAAAACATATAATCCATCATAGCAGCCTTGTATTAAGATATTATCCTTTACTTTTTTGATAATCCAAGTACCTTGCTTATTAAAAATTAACTTAGACTTATTTTTATTTACTAAAAAAGTACCAGAAGTATGACCACAAAATAATGTATCATCAATAATTGTTAAACTCCAGGTCTGTCCTTGCGTGTTATCTACCAACTTAAAACCTTCATCTGAATTAATCTTTCGGTAAAACAATCCTTGATTCGTTCCTAAATATAAATAATCCTTGTGAACGATAGATGCATAAACAGAGCCAATAAAATCATTCTTATTAGTGTAAAATTTAAAAGGTGAATCATTATTTATGCAGTTAATTCCATTATCAAGCCCTAACCAGATGTTATTTTCAACATCTTCAAAAACCGAAAGTATTGTATTATTACTTAATCCAAGACTTTGAGTTATTTGATAATTAACTTCACCATTACTATACAAATAGATATAACCATCTGAAATTGTACCTAAAGCGAAATCATTATTTTTTAACAGCTTAGCATTATAAACAGTTACATTTTTAAGAACATTATCTGTAGGAGCTTTCCAACTTACAAGTGAATCTCCTTCTAAAAAGAAAAATCCTAGCTTCTGAGTTAAAATCAATAATTTGCCGTTTTTTTTAAAAAATTCTACGACAATATTCTCTTTTAAAATTTTGTGATTTGAAATTAACTTCGGAACACCATTTTCTATCCTATAAATACCCTTATTATTTTCTTGAAAATAGATAACATTATCTACTTTCGATAATTTATGAATCCGAAAGTCAGAATTTATAATTTTTATTTTTTTTGTGACTACATTGTATAAATAAATTCTCTCTAAGGACTTAAAAATCATCCAGCCATCAAGCTCAAAGATTTCCCAAATTTGTTCATCTTCTATCATTTGAACATTTCCCTCGCGTGCGATAGAAGTATATTTTAAAGAACCAAATTCATTTTTTTTCCAATAACCAAAATCCATGTAAAAGCCCGTATAAACTCTATCTTCAAAGCATTTAACTGACCGCATGATGGTTTCGTTAGGTGTAGGAAATAATCGCCAAATTGCTCCATTAAACTCCAATAAACCTTTATTATTCGCTACATAAATAAATTTATTCTCAGATTGAGAAATTGCCCAATTTTGATTTTCGGCTTTATAATCTTTAGCCGTATAGGTGCTAATTGGTGGTAACTCTTGTGCTGTAATTGTAATAGAAATTAAAAGAAAGAGTAAGGTGAAAATAAATTTATGCATCTTTAAGAAAGTAATGTTTGGTTACTAATTTACGCTAAATATAATAAAACAGACTTAAAGAAGACTAATTAAAGCACTTTTGTATAGGCAAAAAATAAAGAACAAAACATCACAACATTAATAATTTAAAAAAATATAGTTTTAAAACTCTTAAATTTATTAACTTTATTGAAATTTAAATTGATTTATGAATTTTTTAAAAAAAATGGGAATTGCTAACTTTTTAATGCTAGCCTTGTGTGTTCTTATTATCCTTGTGGCAGAATATCTTTTTTTATCTGGCGATAAGTTACATGGAATTTTTATTGGCCTTTGGGCTCCTACGTTATTAGGAGTGATGATTTACTTAAAACTAATAAGCAATGAGCACAGATAACATTATTTTCTACTTTTCAATTTTTGTTTCAGTATGTGTAGTTATTTGGGCCTTAATTATGATTAATGAATTTAATAAAGTAAGTAAAAATTAAATAATTAAACTACTTTGAAAGCAGCTCTTTAATTTGCGCAAGCGTTATATCTATCTCTTCTTTAGTTGTAAACTTAGAAAAAGAAAAACGAACAGAAGTTTTGCTCAATTCATCGGCTTTTAATATTTCTGATAACACATGAGAACCTTTAAGACTCCCACTTTGGCAAGCAGAACCGCCAGAAACTGCAATACCTGCCATATCTAAGCTAAATAAAAACATATCATTACTCAAAGGGAAACATACACTTAAAATAGTATAGCTACTAGTATTTAAATTGGAGGAAAGGCCATTAAAACTTATGTGCTTTGACAGGGTTTGAAACTCAGAAATAAAGTATTGCTTAATTTTTTCTATATGCTCTTTATCACTATCTAAATTTGCAACTGCAATCTCTAAAGCCTTTTCCATTCCTAGAATAGCATGAACATTTTCTGTACTAGACCTTGCGCCTTTTTCTTGATCTCCTCCATAAAACATTGGTAGCACTCCAAAACCTTTTTTAAAATAAGCAAAGCCCACTCCTTTTGGTCCATGAAATTTATGCGCACTTGCGGCAATAAAGTCAATAGGTGTATTCTGTAAATCTAAATTATAATGGCCAATTGCTTGGACAGTGTCAGAATGAAAAAGAGCATTATAGTTTTTACACAAAGCCGAAACCTCATCAGCAGGCAATATGTTACCTATTTCGTTATTGATGTACATTAAACTAACCAAGGTTTTGTCATTTGAATTTGACAATAAATCTTTCAAATGGCATAAATCTATATTTCCAAATTTATCAACATTAACAAAATCTAATTTTATATTATGAATCCTTTCAAGAAACTCACACGTATGCAGAACAGCATGATGTTCTATTCTTGATGTAATGATTCTCTGAACGCCTAAATTTAAAACTGCATTATGCAAGATTAAATTATCTGCTTCTGTTCCACCAGAAGTAAAAATAATTTCACTTGCAGAAACATTAAAATGTTGAGCAATATTTTTTCTAGCAGTTTCAAGAGCAGACTTTGCTTTCCTTCCAAACTGATGAGTAGATGATGGATTTCCGAAATTTTCTTGCATCGAAATATGCATCAATTCTAGAACATCAGAATCAATTTTTGTTGTTGCAGCATTGTCTAAATAAATAGCTTTCATAAGTTAAAAATATAATTAATTAGGGTTCTGAAAAACATATACTTCAGTAGCTCCTAATCCATATTTTTTAAAGGAGGCATCATAATGTTTTACAGGATATTTATTCAGTAATCTTTGAAGTTCAGATTTTAAAACCCCTTCTCCTACTCCATGAATAAATACAATTTTAGAAATTCTTTTATTTAATGCAAATTCAATTTTTCTTTTAGCAGTATCTAATTGTAGGTTTAACATATCATAATTATCCAAACCTTTTTTCGACTTTATTAATTGATTAATATGCAAATCAACCTCAAAAACAACTTCACTTTTTTCTTTTTTAAACAAACTTTTTTTAGGTGTGTTTGAATCAATTTTTTCCTTTAAAAGTTCATTATTTATATCTGAAAATTTAGACAATTCATACTGTTCTGTATCAATTCTAACCAACTCAGCTTCTGAGAAATTAAAAATCATTCCATCAGATGTTTCAACAGAAATTGAATTACCAATAATATTGATAATTTTTCCTTTTAAAACATCATCTAAAATGGCCACTTTATTTCCAATTTCTAAACCCATTCTTAACCTTATTTTAATTTACAAAAATACTTTATTTACCTAACTTTGCGCTAAAAATAACAAGATGCTTAAAACTTCAACCATTTCTTTAGAAAATTTCTTTGAAAATGCTTTCAAAAAAACTAAACTGACCAATGATAGACAAATACTTTTATCAAAAATTGCTGAAGCAATTGCAAAAGAATATTCTGTGAATGAAGTTGTTAACCTCAATTTTATTTGTACTCACAATTCTAGAAGAAGTCAATTAGGACAAGTTTGGAGTTACTTTGCTGCAAATTATTTTAACCTCAACATAAATGCTTTTTCAGGCGGAACAGAAGTAACTGCATTTTACAGAAACACGGTAAAAACGCTCCAAAAAGTTGGTTTCGAATTTAATTTAACAGACTTCTCTCATCAAAACCCTACCTATGAAATTTCTTTTCATAAAAGAAAAAAATCTATTTTAGGTTTTTCTAAATTGTATAGCAACCCCATAAATATAGAACCCTTTATGGCAATTACAACCTGCAATAACGCTGATAAAAACTGTCCATTTATACCCACTGCAAGTCACAGGTTTCATTTACCTTTTGTAGATCCAAAACATTCTGATGGAACTAAAAAACAAGAAGAAACATATTTGGAAACCAGCGAACAAATTGCCGGAGAAGTTTACTTTATTTTTGCTACTGTAAAAAAACTTCTTTCTTAAATTTGCTCATAAAAATGTTTTTTTGTTAGAAATACCTTTACATAAAATTACATTAACCTCTATTTTAAGTAATTCAATAGGAGTGTAAATAAAAGAAAGGATTTCACTCAATTTAGAATTTTGCTTGATCCCTAAAAAATTAGAAATAACATTTATTATGGCGCAACCATCTAGTATTTCTTTTAAAATCTAAATTTAAATGTAATATTATTTCGTGAGAGCTTAAATTACTGCCCAAATTCATTGTTTTGTAATCATATGCATATCCCACTCTAAATTTTTTATTTAGAATTACTGAAAATAAAGCACTTACTGAATTTTGGTAACGATAAGACAAACCAGCTTCAATAAATTCTTTATATAACAAATTTGAATTAATATCTATTGAAATTGGCAGATTAGCCGTATATCTGACCATTGTTGATGGTTTAAACATCAAATTATCTGAAAGTTTAAATAAAACCCCAGCAGAGAAAAAATAGTTTAGATTCGTAGCAAGAGCACCTTTTCTATAATTTTCTTCAATATAAAATTGTGGGGTTTCTAATAAATATGGTATTGAGAAACCTACAAAAAATTTTCTATTGTAAAAGAAAGTACCAAAACCAACATTTGGAAATCTACCCGAAATAGAATTATATATATCATTATCGGGGGTAATTCCATTGAATAAATTATTGTTAAAAAACGTTACCCCTGCTTTTAGCCCAAAAGACAGCCTACTATATCGAGAGGTGATAATTGTATATGATCCATCTAAATTTAAATTAGTGGTTTCTGATAAGCCAATTCTATCATGCACAATTGTTGTGCCGATGCCTAACCCCCTGCTTGTTCTTCCATTTATAGAAAATGTGCTAGTACTCGGCGCTCCCTCTAAACCTACCCATTGTTGTCTAGATAATAAAGAAATGCTTAAATCTGACTTAACACCTACATATGCGGGATTTATTATCTGCATATTATATAAATATTGGGTGTAGTTTGGTAATTGCTGGGAATACGCTTTTAAACTAGTCAAAAGAGTGGTCATTATTAACATCCAAAACCACATGTTCTTTCTAATCTTAAAGACGATTATCAGTTTGTTTATCATCATCTTATTAATTGTATAAAACTTGTTCTCGGTTTAGTAACCCCATCATTAAAATCTAAAGTGTAAAAATAAACCCCAACAGGAACGGGTTTTCCTTTATGATTACCATTCCACCACAAAGGATTTACTCTCGCATTATTGCTATAATTAAACACTTCATTTCCTAAACGATTAAATATCGTCAATTTAAAATTCGGATAATCTTCAATTCCAGATATTTTAAACAAATCACTTTTACCATCAAAATTTGGAGAAAACAAATTTGGATAATCATTGTCTGTTATTAATCCTTCTCCTCTTGGTGAAAAAGTATTTGAAGTATTATTAGTAGTTATATTGACTTCCAAAAAAAAGGCTTCCGTATCTTCATTTAAGCGATCATCTATCGTTTGGATAGATTGATTTATAGAAGATGTGTAGGCAGGAATATTTGTAAAATTAATGATCGATTCATAATCTTCGTCGGCAATGGCCGTATTGCCGAAGGTCTCTAAACTAAATTTTATTGGTAAATAATTCTGCATAAGCTCAAAATTTGCATTTAAGAGACTAATTGTAAACTCTAAAGAATTACCTTCTTCAGCTTTTACATCATCTATATGCACTAAAGGATATGGGTCAATGTCTATAATTGTGCCTGTTTTCATTAAATCTTGAAACCCCACATTATTTGTTGACACGGCACCTGTTACATTTAAAGTTTCTTCATCTAACTCATTTAAATTATCCATTATTGTAACAATGTTAAACGAGACTTCCATATTTGCATTATTTTGGTCTACGGTGCCTTCTATCGTTAAATTTTCTAAAATTGCTATATAGTCATCTGGACTTACCGCAAGATTGTCTTCTGTTTTTATATCTATTAATATAGGTGTTGAGCAAGGATGAGATATCGTTATTGTATGCACTAAATCTACACCTTCATTCTCTCTAGAGTTATTCATAGTTATGGCAGGAGCTAAATCATCATCCAAAATAGTTCCTACTCCTTTTACTTCAGTATTTAAAGTATTGTTTGATATAATAACGCCCGTTAATGTAAAAAATTCGTCTAATTCAAAAATAGCATCATCCAAAGAAGTCACTGTAAAAGTTGATGTATTGTTGAAAGCAGGAATTGTGAGAATTGTATTTGTAATACTATTATAATCATATGGTGAAGTGGCTACATCATAAATATCCGTGGCATCTGTTCCGTTTGATGTAGAAAAATTAATATCAATATCAGAAGCACTTTCAATTAAAATGGAATTATCATTTTTTGTAACGAAAGTTAATTTAAATATAAAATCTCTTCCTTCTATTTCAGAGACATTAGTGATAATAACCTCTATTGCTATTATTTCTCGCCAATCTCTCTCTGGATTATCTATATTATCAGCATTTGGAAAACTTGTTGGAACCTGTCCATTTGTGGGATTTACTAAATTGTCATTAGTATCAAAAGCATCATCAAGTCCATCATTATCTTGGTCTATATTTGACGGAAGTATTTCTGCAGTACCATCACTATCTATATCCCATCCCTCAATGATATCATCTCGAATATCATTATCTGAATTCGTGTCGATATAGTCAAAAATACCATCATTTTCTGAATCAATAGGCGAAATTCCATTAGGATATGCGGTATCAATTCCTGCCTCAGAAAAAATATTACTAATTGTAATATAACTATCTGTTGATTGTCCTTCAATATTATCTACAATACCATCTCCATCGGCATCAATATCTAAATAATTTGCATTCCCATTGGAATCTGTATTTGGAACGGTATATGTAAGAAGTGCATTGTTAGTATCATTAGTTTCTATAGTATCATCAAGTCCGTTTAACCCAACAGCATTATTAGTTCTTCCGTTATTATTGGCATCTAATGCAGCGTTTCCTGCTTCAACAATATCTAGAATTCCATCATTATCACTATCTAAATCAAAATGATTAGGAACACCATCACTATCAAAATCAAAAAGATCTACAATGCCATCTCCATTCGCATCTGGTCCAAAATTTAAATCTCTATAATTTGGTATAAGGTCTGCATCATGGTCATCTAACGGATTTAAACCGTTATATTCTAATACATCTAAAATTGTATCGTTATCATCATCTAAATCTTTATCATTAAAAATACCATCATTATCTGTATCCGAAAACGCATTTACCTCTACAAAAGACGAAGAAGAAAGCAAAACATTAAAAGGATCATTTGAAGTAAAAACAGCAACATTATTACGAATACATGTTTCATTAAATACAACCGAAAATTGCACAGTAATTGTTTCATTAGCTCCTAAAATTCCTGATGAGCCATCAAATAAATTTATTTCTGAAATTCCATCATAATCTGCATTTAATAGAGGGTTTGTAGTTGCTGTAGAATTTTGAATAATAGGCGTTGTTACAGAAACAATTTCTCCGGGACAGATATTATTTAAATTATCCTGTATTTGTAAATTTTTTAATTCTACCGATTCACTTGTATTTTCAATCGTAATTTGGAAAGTAATTTCTTCATGCTCTAAAATACCATTTGGAACTTTATTAACATTAGAGATTACTTTATTCATATTAGATGAAGATTCGTAAAAAAATGACATAGACGCTGTGCTACAAACACACTGCAAGCTAGAAGACACACTATTTGTTGGATTTGTTGTTTTATAATACCTATCTAAATGATCTCCTAAATTATCTGACCAGGTAACAAAAGAGTGTCTTCTTTTTATAGCATCTAAAGATTCATCAAATCCATCAAGAACTCCTTGCGTTTGAGAAAAGGGATTCTGATTGAAAACACTAGACAGGCTTGATCTAATGGGTTGTGTTAAGTAAAATATTTCTAAAACTAGTTTTTCACCTGATTGAAGTGAATTGTTTGGAGAAAGTAAACTAGTTTCTGTATTTCCATTATAAGCTTGATTAATAGCTACATCAGGGCCTGAAACCTTTACAATATTTAATTGATCAAAGACAACTCCTTGGTCTATAAAATTACCTAAACCCATATTAAAATTAACATTATTAGCAGCAGCAGTGCCTTCATTTGTAATGATTACAGTATTTGTATAATCAAAAGTTCCATCTGGATTTATTACTCCTGGAGGATCTAATGAATCATTAAATTCTGGCACATATAAACCTGCCGTTACAACTGCTTCTGTTGTATGAAAATCTGTAAGTAAGAGTTCTTTTGATGCATTTCCTTTATTTGAGGTAACATTTATTATGTTGTTAAAATCAATACCAGAACCTGATGGTGTTGGCTCCGGTCTGCCATTACAAAATGGGTCTACCGTAACACAGAAAATTACAGTAAAGTCTTGCCTTGGATATAATATTAAATTATTTATTGCACTATCATTAAAAACTGAGGTTGATGTTACAGTAGCAAAATTAGGATTTATTGCATCTCCATCAAATTCTACTGGATAACTGATTTCAGTATTAAAATCTATTCTATCAGGACCATTATAAACATTAATTCCATCTACAAGAGTTACACAATCATTTCCAAAAGTTGTCTGTAAATTATTCCTTATATCTATATTACGTATGAAACTTGGGTCATGAAAATCTTTCGCTTTGCTTCTATTACGAAAAACAGCTGAATATCTGACTTTGTACTCACCATTTGCAGTATAACCCTGATTACAACTGCTAAAACTGATAATTTCTAATAAATCTTCTGTAGGCTCAACGGTTAAAAATAACCACGCAGAACTTGTAAAAACACCGTCCGTTATAGTATATAAAATATTAGGAACAGTACCTATATAATTTGGAGTTGGAATAAATATATAACTACCGTCTGAGGCAATTGTTATACTCCCTTCAGATAAAACAGCAGTTTGACCAGGTGCATAAGTTACCCCATTTATTACAAATTCTGTAACAAATAGTTCGTCTCCATTTTCATCCGTATCATTTACAAATACACCTGGTGATGAGACATTTAATGTAGTATTTACATCTACAGTATCATAAAAATCATTTGCATTTGGAGGCACCGGAATTGATAAAATAGAAATTATTAAATTTGCAGAACTTATCAAAGATCCATCTGTTATTGTATAGTTAATTATAGAAACTTCCCCAATATAATTTCCAGCGGGGGTAAAAGTATAGCTACCATCTTCAAAAATTGTAATATCTCCTTCAGCAAAATTAGCAGTTTGTCCAGCAACATAAGTTGTTCCATTTATTAAAAATTCTGCAATTATAATTACATCCCCAGCTTCGTGAGTATCATTTTCTAAGAGCCCAGGAGCTGAAGAATTTAAAGGAGTGTTTTGTATTGTTGTAGCTATGTCATCATTTGCAATTGGTGGCACCTGCCCAACAATAAGATTTGTGGCAAATAATAAATATAAGAAGCTTAAAGGCATATTTTTTATCAAAGACGAAAAATATGTAATTCTCAAAAAAAATAGTTTCATAAATGGGGGGGGGAGATTGGGTATACTTAAATTTCTAAATTCTTATCATAAGGAATACTTTTTAAAATGTGATTTATTACATTCACCCGTGCTTCCGTTTTTCTGTTTGCACGTATAATTTTCCAAGGAGAAATTTTAGTATGAGTTTTTTCAAACATTGCTTTTTTATAATCTGTGTATTGATCCCATAAAGCTTGCGCTTTCTCATCTAACTTGGTCATTTTCCATTGTTTTAGAGGATCACTTTTTATATCTGCAAAACGTTTTGCTTGTTCTTTTTTAGAAATAGACATGTAAATTTTAACCAAATGAATTCCAGATTCTAAAATCATTCTTTCAAAATCATTTACCTGATTCATGAAAATTTCATATTCTTTTGGTGTGCAAAACCCGTTAACAGGCTCTACAACTGCTCTATTATACCAACTTCTATCAAAAAACACCATTTCTCCTGCTTTTGGAAATTGCTCAACATAGCGTTGAAAATACCATTGAGATTGCTCGTCTTTAGATGGTTTTGGTAATGCAACAATACGCATATGCCTAGGATTAATACGTTCCGTAACCCTTCTTATGGCGCCACCTTTTCCTGCTGCATCCCTGCCTTGAAAAACAACAATTATACGTTCATCATTATTAATTGCCCAAGTTTGCATTCTAATTAATTCGGTTTGCAATTTCTCGAGTTTTTTCTGATAGTCAATATACCTAAGAGCTCTTTCTATGTTTAAAGGTTCTTTAGACAACAAAGCAATTAGTCCTTTTTTAGAATTTAAACTCCTTACTTCTGATTCTGATAATTCTTTATTCATAAAAACTTAATCTAATTCATTATTATTTGAACGATAATAGCGCATCACAACATTTGGGTCTGGATTTACAACCGTGCCAGCTTCTGATTTTCCATCATAATCAAACTGTGATAAAACATGCCTCATGGCCTCTAATCTTGCTACTTTTTTATCATTGGTTTTAATAATCATCCAAGGACTATATGTGGTATGTGTTTTTGAGAACATTTCAGATTTATAATGGGTGTATTTATCCCACAATATTTGACCTTGCTTATCAACAGGACTAAATTTCCATCTTTTTAAAGGATTTTCTTTTCTGCCTTCAAAACGTTTTTGTTGTTCCTCTTTAGTAATTGATAACCAAAACTTTATTATTACCACGCCATCTTCATACATCATGTGCTCAAATTCTGGTACTTGAACTAAAAATTCTTTGTACTGGTTATCTGAGCAAAAACCCATAACTGGCTCTACAACCGCTCTATTGTACCAACTTCTATCAAAAAAAACTATTTCACCAGGATTTGGTAATTCTTTAATATATCTTTGAAAATACCATTGCCCCTTTTCTATATCCGTAGGCTTATTTAATGCCACCAGCCTACTTGACCGTGGATTTAAGTGCTCCATAAATCTACGAATATTACCACCTTTTCCTGCCGCATCTCTTCCTTCAAAAATAATAGCAACTCTTTTATTATTTGCGGAAATATAGCGCTGTAATTTAACCAATTCTATTTGTAATAGACGTAATTCATTATTATAAGAAAGAGTCTTTTCTACCTTCGAATATGAAATGTTTTTTTGTTTTAAAAGCCTTATAAGATCCTGGTTGCTTTCTAAATTTCCTAAATCTTCTGCCGTTAGGATTTCCTTTTTATTCATACATAATTTTTACTACATCGAAAATAAGCTTTTTTTTGAAAAATCTATTATAATTTTATCATTTTAAATTAGTTCTGCTATATTTGTTTCGTATGAAATCCCTAATATTTTTCTGTTTATTTTTTTTATCTTTTTTTATTTTTTCTCAAGAAAAATTTTCTAGAGAAGTTAGTTTTATAACTGATAATGATTTGTATGTTTCTACTGCTAAAGATCGATATTATACAAGTGGTTTTTTTTTAAGTTATAGATATCTCTCTAAAACAAAAAAAGAAAACCAAGAAAAAAAGATTTTTGAATGGCTAATTGGTCATGAAATGTATACTCCATATAAATCTATTGTAAAAAGTATTAATGCACATGATAGACCTTTTGCAAGTTATTTATATGGCAGTTTTGGAATCAATAGAATTTATAAAAAGAATACAACTTTAAATACAACTTTACAAATTGGCATAGTGGGACCTAATGCCTTTGGCGAAGAACTACAAAATTTTATTCATAATATTTATGGTTTTAAAGAAGCTATTGGTTGGAAGTTTCAAATCAAAAATGCTTTTGGATTCAATTTCAACACGAATTACAATCAATTTTTAGTTAAAGACCCTTCTAACCATTATGATCTTTCATGGATAAATTCTGTAAAACTAGGTACTGTTTACACAAATATTTCTTCTGGATTTTATGCAAGATTAGGCTTTAAACCACTCGCAAAAATAATTAATTCTATTGCTTTTAAAACAAACTTAAATGATAAAAACACTAATTTTGAGAGAGCAATAGAATCTTTCTTATACATTAAGCCTTTGGTTAGATATGCGCTCTATGACGCAACAATACAAGGTAGTTTTTTAAAGACTACTAGTGAAGTTACAAAAGAACTAGTCCCTTTAGTTTTTCATTTAGAAGTAGGGTTAAAATTTACAGCTAACAGGTTTCATTTTGGATATATTTTTCATTATAATAGCAATAAATCTAAAAATTTAAGAAGAGATAACGGAAATAAATACGGTACAATTTCTGTTAATTATTTACTTGATTAATCTAGAAAGAAATCATCTTTAAAACTAATTAAATACAGTTTCTCTTGTGCCCTTGTCATGGCTGTATATAACCACCTAAAATATTCTTTAGAGACGCCATCTGGCAAATATGGTTGCTCTATAAAAACCGTTTTCCATTGCCCTCCTTGAGATTTGTGGCAAGTCATTGAATAAGAGAATTTAACTTGCAAAGCATTGAAATACTTGTTGTTTTTTATAGCTAAAAATTGTTTAAATTTCGATTTTTCATGCGCATAATCTTCTTTTATTGTTTGATACAGTTTATTAGATTCTTCATACGTTAAAGAAGGACTTTCACTGGTTAAGGTATCTAATAACAAAACAGTTTCAAAAGGTTGCATATCTGGATAATCAATCATTCGCAGCTCTACCTCAGCAAATTTAAAGCCATATAATTCTTTAATTGAAAAAATTTTTAAAACCTCACAAATATCTCCATTAGCTATAAAACCTGCTGCAGATGATTCTTTAAGCCAGTAATAATTATTTTTTACAATCATTACAAAATCACCTGCAGAGATTTCATTTTCTTGTCCACGGATTTTCATTCGTATCTGCTGGTTGTATTGATTTGCTCTTTTATTGGATCGGACTATAAATGCAGTATCTTCTACTCCATCTCTATCATATGCCATGACTAAGGCATCTTCAATGTCATAACCATCTATCAATCTTATAATATCAGGAAAATCAATATCAAACTGAAATTTATTTCCTTCATTTTGCAATTGCAATCTTAATTGGGTTGCATTTGCCAGAATTCCAGAATTCTCATGTTGACGCATCACTTCATCTAACTCGATCTCTGTAACAATTTTATCATAATCATAAGTTAATATATCTGCCTCTAAAGCTGGACTAACATTTAATTTTACTGGCGGAAGTTGCGCTGTATCTCCAATAAAAATTAATTTACATTGATGTCCAGAATATACATAAGAAATTAAATCATCTAACAACGAGCTAGATTCAAACATTTTTTGATTTTGTCTACCATCAGGAATCATAGAAGCCTCATCAACAATAAAAATTGTATTTCTGTGTTTATTAGGCTGCAAAATAAAATCTACAGATCCGTTGGTTTGCTTTTTAGGAAAATATATTTTTTTATGAATTGTAAATGCTGGTCTCTTTGAATATACTGCAATTACTTTAGCAGCTCTTCCTGTAGGTGCTAATAAAACTGCTTTTTTTCCAGCACTACTAAGTGTATTTACAAATGTACTTATTGTTGTCGTTTTACCTGTACCTGCATATCCTTTTAGTAAAAACAAAGATTCTTTTTCCTCATTAAAGATAAAAATACTAAGTAAATTTAAGAGTTCCCTTTGTTTTTGGGTAGGTATAAAAGGAAATTTCTTTAATAGTATTTTATAAAAGTCCACAGTTATTTTTATCATACAAAATTTTAATTATCAAAGATACATTTCTTTATAAAGAAAAATTTTTATCATTAAAAAAAAATTGTAAGTTTGCTTTATACTATTAAAAAAATAACAAAAATGGATTTATTACTAATGATTTTAGGAGCTGTGTTAGCTTCTGTGCTTGTAGCCTATATTATAGTTAAATTTTTGCCTTTAAAACTGAGGTGGATTCCATCTATTTTATTGCTAGTTTTAGCAATATTTTTAGGTTTTAAAATTTATAATGGGATTATGGAGCCTATTCAATTTAATAAAGAAAAAGTGGTGAAATATGCCGAAGTTGTAGCAAGCTTAAAAATTATTAGAGATGCCGAAGTAACTTTTTATGAAGTTAATGGAAAATATACCATACAGAAAGACAGCTTAATTAAATTTATAGATTCTGACTCGATTGCATTAACCGAAACGAAAACTATTGTAGAAAAAGTTAATAAAGGTGGTGGTGTTATCATAGATGTAGAAAAAAGAGTTACTGATACTATTGGTTTTGAGCCGGTTTTAAAGTATTTTAAAGATAGAAACTATAAAACTATGTTTAAAGTTCCTGGAGTTGAAAATACTGAATTCGAATTAGAAGTTGGTGAAGTTGAAAAAGTACAAGGCTTAATTGTACCTACTTTTAGAGCTAGAACTCCAAAGAAAAACATTTTAAAAGGCATGAATGAATCTTTGGTAAAACAGGAGTTAGAAGTTATAGAATCAGATCAAATTAAAGGAGAATATGTTTCTGTAGGTTCTTTAGATGAAGTTACTACGGGTGGAAACTGGCCTCCTTCTTATGATAAAAGAGACGGTGCAAAAGAAGAATAAAATAATTTCTTTAAAGAAAGCAAAAGATATAGAATTATCCATCCAATTTAGTTTGGATGGATTTTCTTTTTGTGTTATAAACTCTAAGACTAAAGAAGCTCTTTATTTTAAAAAATATCAATTTGAAGGAACCTTAAATTCTCCTGAGGATTTATTGAAAAAAATTGAAGCTATCTTCAAGAAAGATAACAACTTACAACTCACCTACTCTAAAGTTACTGTTATACATCAAAATAATTTATCGACATTTGTACCATCGAAATATTTTGATGAAAATTCTTTGGCAACCTATCTTAATTTAAATATTAAGGTTTTAAAAACTGACTTCATTACTTTTGATGATATCCATTCTATTGATGCCAAAAATGTATATGTTCCATATGTAAACATTAATAATTATTTATTTCAAAATTTTGGTGAATTTGAATACCAACATCACAGTTCTATTTTAGTAGAAAAACTTTTAAAATTAGAGAGCTCTCATCAAAAAAAAATGTACATAAATGTATCTAAGAGCTCTTTTGATTTGATGATATTAGAAAACAAAAAACTCATTTTTTCAAATTCATTTTCTTACACAACTAAGGAAGATTTTATCTATTACATTTTATTTACAGCAGAACAGCTTCTATTAAATACAGAAGAGTTTGAACTTTATTTTATGGGAGAAATTAAAGCTGAATCAGCAATATATACAATAGCATACACCTATATTAAAAATATCTTTTTTTTAGAAAGTAAAAATTCTATTTTCAAGGATTTAGAAATCGATAATCACTCTAATTACATACTATTAGGCTAATGAGAATTATATCAGGAAAACTAAAAGGAAGACGTCTCAGAGCTCCTAAGAACCTGCCTGTTCGACCTACGACAGATATGGCTAAAGAAGCCTTATTTAACATCATTAACAACCTCTATTATTTTGACAGCATTACTGTAATAGATTTGTTTTCTGGGACAGGAAATATTAGTTATGAATTTGCCTCTAGAGGCACTAAAAATATATACGCAATTGATGTCAATTACAATTGTATCAAATACATTTCTAATACAGCAAAAGAATTAAATTTAGAGATAAACACTTTTAAAAGTGATGTTTATAAATTTATTGATAAAACTTCTATGCAGGCTGATATCATTTTTGCCGACCCACCGTATGACTTTGAAATTGAAAAATTTTTAGAAATTGTTGATACTGTTTTTACAAAAAATATTTTAAAACCAGAAGGTGTTTTGATTATAGAACACTCTAAACAAACAGACTTATCAAAACATAAAAATCACTCCTATGATAAACGTTACGGAGGAAATGTATTTAGCTTTTTCGAAAATTCTACTGAAGAAGATAATTAAAGTAAAGAGTTGATAATATCAGAAATTGAGATTCCTTCTGCTTCAGCTTTGTAATTTTTCACAATTCTATGAGATAATATAGGAATTGCAACAGCACGAACATCTTCTATGTCTGGTGAATATTTACCACGAACAGCTGCGTGTGCTTTTGCTCCTAATATTAAGCTCTGAGATGCCCTAGGACCTGCGCCCCAATCTAAATAGCTTTTCACCATGTCTGTTGCTTCCTTAGACTTTGGCCTTGTTTTACCAACCAAGGTAACAGCATATTCAATTACATTATCTGTAACGGGTATTTTTCTAATTAGCTTTTGAATAGCGATGATGTCATCACTAGAAAAAATAGCATTTACTTTTTGTTGAATATCACTCGTAGTACTTTTTACAACTTCAACTTCTTCTGCAAATGTTGGGTATTCTAAATTTATAGAAAACATAAATCTGTCTAATTGTGCTTCTGGCAAAGGATAGGTTCCTTCTTGCTCAATAGGATTTTGAGTTGCCAAAACAAAAAACGGTAACTCTAATTTATAATGATTTCCAGAAACTGTTACCGAACGTTCTTGCATCGCTTCTAATAAAGCTGCCTGTGTTTTTGGCGGAGTTCTGTTGATTTCATCGGCCAAAATAATATTTGAGAAAATCGGACCTTTAATAAATTTAAACTGTCTGTTTTGATCTAAAACCTCGCTACCTAAAATATCTGAAGGCATTAAATCTGGAGTAAACTGAATTCTCTTAAAATTCAATCCTAACGCATTAGAAACAGTATTTACCAATAAAGTTTTTGCTAAACCTGGAACACCTATCAAAAGTGAATGACCCCCACAAAAAATTGATAAAAGCGTAAATTCTACCGCGTCTTTTTGACCAATAATTACTTTACCTATCTCTGTTTTTAATAAATTGAATTGACTTACCAATTCATTTACAGCTTTCACATCAGACATTATTTACTTATTTCTTTTTTCCAATTTTTTTCAAAAGAACATTTACTATGGACTTCAGACATTTTAATATAAGTATCTTTTATCTTTCCTTTAGCCCATTTAGTAATAGTTTCTTCCCTCTTCTTTCTTAAAGCTAAATCTTGTACTTTCACATAATCCTCCACCAAGTCTGCTATATGAGTATCTGTTCTATCTTTCATAACAATGAACTTAAACATTTTCTCTCCATTCCTATTTTGATCAAAAAAGACATCAGAAAGCTCTCCTTTTTTTAATTCTGCAACCCTCGCATATAAAGCAGGATCCATCCTAGTTAAATCAAATTTTGTTTCTCCTGAATAAGGGTTTACAATAACGCCTCCATTGTTTTTAGTTTCTTTATCTTCCGAATATTTTTTCACAGCATCTGCAAAAGTAATAGCTCCTTCTCTAATATCTTTTGCTATTTGTTCTGCTCTTTGCTGTGTATCTTTTAACCTAGTATCTGGGATATCTGGTTGCATTAATATGTGTGATGCAACTCTCATGTTTCCTTTTACTTCGTGTAATTGCATTAAGTGATAACCAAAATCTGATTTAAAAGGTTTAGAAACTTGACCAATATCTAAACTAAAAGCCATTTCTTTAAATTCTTTTATAAATGGTGAATCTTTTGTTACTTCGTATCTTCCTCCGTTTTGAGTAACACCCGGATCATCAGAATTAATGATCGCTTTCATTTTAAAACTTGCGCCTTCTTCAATCTGTTTTTTTATCTCCGTTAGCTTCGTTACAATTCTATCATTTTCTTCCTTTGTGGGTGCAGCGTTTAAAACAATTTGTGCCAATTCAATTTCTGCTGGAAACTCTGGTAACTCTTCATTCTTTTTTAACCCGTTAAAATATAAACGAACTTCTTCAGGAGTTACATCAATTTTCTCTGTGATATTTTGCTGTTCTTTTTCTATTAATACATTCTCTTTTTGAACCGTATATAATTCTTTTTTCAAATCATCTAAATCATTAAAACCATAGGCTTTAATCACCTTATCTAAACTGCCATATTGTTGCGTAAAATATTCAACACTTCGATCTACCCTGCCAGAAATTTCTGCTTCAGAAACAGTAACACTATCAACAATCGCATGATGTGCCAATAATTTTTGTTGCATTAATTTTTCTAACATTTCACAATCTGAGATTGTAATTTTCCCCTCTGATCTAGCATCTACTTCTTGTTTAAATTTCTCAATATCTGAATCTAAAACAATATTTTTACCAATGACTACTGCAACACCATCTATTTTTATTTTTTGTGCAAAAGTTGAAATACTCATCAACCCAAAAAAAACTGTTAAGACAGTTAATTTAGTATACTTTAAAATTGTTGTTTTTTGTTGCATCTTTTACTATTATTTTTTCTATTTCTCTTATTAATTCAATTTTGCGCTTATGCAAAATCATTTGTTTTATCGTAGGTCTTATATAGCTTAAAGGAGCTATATCATTTCTAACTAATACGTCTTTTATTGTGGTCAAATATAAACCTATTGAATCTTGTTTTTGAAGTAATTTTGTTTTTTTTAACAGATTTTCTTTAGAAAACGGAAGTTTTAACAAAACCTTATCTAATTGTGTCCAAATTGAATCATTAAACTGAAAATATTTAAAACTTAATTGTTGTTTTTCTAATGCTTCTAGGTCTTCAATTTCCTCTGATTTAAAGAGTTTTAAAAATTCTTTTTTACTGACAACTTTATTGTCAAAATGAAGATATTTTATTTTAACTAACTCTTCATTTAGTCTAAAATTATCTTTACTTTTTAAGTAAAAATCTTCTATTTCCACATCACTAATAACGGTATCTAATTGCTGTTTTATCAACATTTCTTTATAATTATTAATGAACAAACTTTCTCTGTAATCATTTACAAGATGGTTAATTTCATTAATAACTTCTAGAGAGTTATTGTTTTCTGCCTTATGCAGCAATAATTGTTTTATCGCCCAATCGTTGATAAAGCTTTTCACTAATACAATACTATCGTCTTTACTTATATTTTGAGGAATAACATTTTTTAAATCTTCTTTAAACAATTTCTCTGTATTTACAATTGCAATTATTTCAGATGATTTATCTTCTTTTTCTTGCACTATAAAATAATTGCAAGAGTTAAATAAATAAATTATTAAAAATGCATTTAAAATACGTTTCATCTATTTGCTACTATATGCTTTAATTATTTTCTTTAGTTGCCTTTTTTCCACTTGAATGACGCTTTTTCTTCTTAAATCTGCAATCCAATTTTTTTCTAAAAAATTTTGATAATCATTAATTACCTCCCCTTTTATTTTTTTTAATTCTTTTGGTTGATACTTGCTTAAATTAGCGTCAAAAAAGCTTTTTAAACCTAACGTATCTTTGGATGATTTCTCCCAAATTTTTTGTTGCATTAACTCAAATAATAACAAACCATCTCTATACTCTTGCAAGACTTCTGCAAATTCAGGCTCTGTTTTTTCTAAGTTTTCTTTGTAATATGCTAAAATTTCCTTGTTTTTAAATTCGTTAAAAATTTCAAAAACAGGTTTATTTCTTTTACTCTTTAAAAAACCAAAAAATTCTTCTTGTGTAATTTTCTTATCATTTATTGATAATATTATGGCTTGCATTGAGTCTTTAGACATTGTTTTGATATCTTTTCTATCAAAGATTCTCTTAGCTTCTTCATTCTCAGAAATCGAATATTTATTCTTTAATTTATGGATAACAGCGTCTTTGGATAATTGAGCTCTATCGCCAGATCTGACTTTATTTTTCAATTCTTTTTCCAATTCTTTAAAAGATAATACAGGATGCTTTTTCGTTAATTGTAAAATATGCCATCCAAAACGAGTTTTAAAAGGTTTCGAGTATTCACCTTCTTTTTGTAGACTAAAGGCAACTTCTTCAAAAGGTTTCACCATGACTCCTGTGCCAAATTTTCTTAGCTTACCTCCTTTAGTTTTTGTACCAGTATCATCAGAATATTTTCTTGCTAAAGCTTTAAATTGCTCATCTGCTTGCAGCTTTTTATAAATATCATTAATTAATTCTTCTCCTTTAGCACCCTTATCATTTAACAAAATATGTGCTACTTCAACTTCTCCTTTCGAAGTTCTAAAAGCGTCAACTTTTAAAATATGATATCCATAACGTGTTCTAAAAGGTTTAGAAACTTCACCTACCTTCGTATTGTAAGCTGCCGTCTCAAAGGAATACAACATTCTAAAAGCAGAGAAATACCCTAAATTACCGTTATTTCCTTTTCTTCCTGATTTGGCGTCATCTCTTGCTGAGGGATCTTCTGAAGTCTCTCTTGCTACTATTTCGAAATCTTCTCCATTTAAAACTCTATTTCTTATTTCTGTAATTTTTTGATATGCCAATAAGGTATCTTTTGGAGTAAGTGATTTTGGAGTTTTAATTAAAATATGTTTGGCTTTTACTTCATTTTTTGTTCTAAAATAAGCATCTTTTACTAACTTATTTATAAATACAGTGTCTTGCATATAAGGCGCAGAAAGTTGATTTTTATAGGTTTCAATCTCTTTTCTATAAGATGGCAAAGTATCTAATTTTATGTGGTAAGCTTCCTTCACTTTTAACTTATAATTTATATATAAGTCTAAGTTTTTCTCTACATCCTTGGCGTCTTCATTATCTATAGCGTCTAAGTTTTTCTCATACACTCTCTTAAAGTCTGAAACTGTTATTTTTTCACCATCTATGGTTAATAAAACTTTGCTTTTCTTTTGTGAAAATAAAACACTCGAAAAACATAAGACCACTAATAATATTAACTTTTTCATAAATTTACAATGATATAATTCCTTTAATTTTTTCTACTTTTTTGTAATATTCAATTACTTTATTAGCACTTTCTATTTTTAATACGATAGAAACACTAATATATTTTCCTGTTTTCGATTTTTTTGTTTTTATAACTGCTCCTTGGTTATTAAACAAACTATGCACTTCTTCTGCTTGATTTTCATCAGTAGGAACAATAAATTTATACATATAATCAGCTGGAAAATTAGTCGTATCGTCTAACTGCGCTTTTAATTTAGTATAAAAAATATTTTTTTTATCGCTCATAATTGAACTTCTTTTCTATTCATTTAAAAATAACCACTCACAAAATTACATTAAAAATTAGTTTTATGAAGCGAATGATTTATTTTTGTAAAACTTTCATTTGAAGTAAAAATCAAAAATAATAATTCTAAGATAAATAGCTTGCAAAAAAATCAGCAAAAAATTGTTTTAATAGGAGGACCAGGAACTGGGAAATCTACTGTTTTAAATAAACTGAGAGAAAAAGATTTTTTCTGTTTTGATGAAGTTTCAAGAGAAGTAATTTTAAAAGCGCAAAAAAAAGGAATAGAACAACTCTTTTTAACTGAACCTCTGTTATTTAGTGAAATGTTGCTTGAAGGAAGGGAAGAACAATATTTACTAGCTGAAAATAGAAAAGAAAATATTATTTTCTTGGATAGAGGAATTCCAGACATACATGCGTATCTAAATTATTTTAAAACAACCTATCCTGCTTTATTTTTAGAAAAAAGCAAACAATACAAATATGATTTAATTTTTCATTTTTCTCCCTGGGAAGAAATACATACCAAGGATAATGAACGTTATGAAACTTTTGAAGAGTCTAAAAAAATTGATAAATTTCTTACCAAAGCCTACGCTGACTTAGATTACAAAATTATAAACGTTCCATTTGGCACTGTTAGCGAAAGAACAAATTTCATCCTTCATTCGCTTTCTTGCGATTTATGATTTCTGCCAAAGAAATATTAAAAAAACACTGGAATTTCTCCTCTTTTAGAGGACCTCAAGAAGACATCATAAAAGCTGTTTTACAGCAAAAAGATGTGATTACTTTATTGCCAACAGGTGGAGGAAAATCTATTTGTTTTCAAGTTCCTGGTATCGTTAAAGAAGGTGTTTGTTTGGTTATTTCTCCATTAATTGCTTTAATGCAAGATCAGGTAGAAAACTTAAAAAAGCGTAATATAAAAGCCACAACGATAAAATCTGGTTCTTCTCAAGATGAAATTATAACACTTTTTGATAATATTAAATTTGGCAACATTAAGTTTCTTTATATCTCTCCAGAAAGGTTGCAGTCAATCTTTATGCAACAAAAAATTAAAGAATTAAATATTTCTTTTGTTGCCATTGATGAAGCTCATTGTATTTCTGAATGGGGACATGATTTTAGACCTTCTTATAGAAACATAAAGATTTTAAAACAAATTATACCCGATGTAAATTTTATTGCACTTACGGCTACAGCAAATAAAAAAGTTCTAGAAGATATTTCTTCAAATTTAGAATTAAAAAATCCAGTAATTTTTAGAAATTCGTTTGCAAGAGAAAATTTAGCCTACCAAGTTTTTAACGTTGAAGATAAATTATTGAGGTTAACGCAGATATTTACAAAAACAAAATCGCCAGCCATTGTTTATGTTAACTCCAGGAAAAAAACCGAAGATCTTACAAAATTTTTAAATGCAAGGAATTTTAAAAGTAGTTTTTATCATGGAGGATTATCAGTGAAAGAAAAACAACTTTCTTTTGATAATTGGATGACAGAAAGAACACCAATTATGATTTCAACAAATGCATTCGGGATGGGAATTGACAAATCTAATGTGGGAATTGTGGTTCATTTTGACGTGCCTTTTAGTATCGAAAATTATATTCAAGAATCGGGAAGAGCGGGCAGAAATGAAAAAAAATCTTTTGCTGTTTTGTTAAAAAACGAAAATGATATTGCCATTCATAGAGAGCACATAAAAAAAGGTTTGCCAAGTATTTTAGAAATCAAAGAAGTGCACAAAAAACTGTATCAATATTTTCGAATTTCAAATGGAGAAATTACTGAAAATTCTTATAGTTTTAATCTTTTAGAATTCTCTGAAATCTATAAATTCACATCTAAAAAAGTAGATGCTGTTTTAAAAATATTATCCAATAATGGCGTCTTAGAACTAACAAATACTTACAATCAAAAATCTACTGTAATTTTCACTTCAAGTAGTAAAAACATCATTTCACACACTATAAATAATATCTATACTAAAAACCTTATAGACACATTACTAAGAACTTATACTGGTTTATTTAAACAAGAAGTTAAAATAGATGAATTTTTACTAGCAAAGAAAAGCAATACTACTTCTAAACAGGTAATTGCTAATTTAGAACGTTTAGAGCAAGAAGAAATACTCACGTATAATAGCGTGAAAACAGACTCAGAAATCCGCTTCTTACTTCCGAGAGAAGATGATAAAACAATTAATAAATTTTCAAAAGAAATCAGTCGTTTTATAAAACAAAAAGAAAAAAAATCAGAAGATTTTTTAGCTTATATTTTAAATAATAAAGTATGCAGAAGTATTCAAATTTTAGACTATTTCGATGAGATATCCACTAAAAAATGTGGTATTTGCGATGTCTGTTTATCAAAAAAAAGAATTGAAAAAAAGGATATCTCTTCTGAAATTTTATCCATTTTAGAACAAAAAAATGAGTTAACTTCACAAGAAATAAATCAATATTTAAAAGCAGACGAAAAAGACATTTTAATACATTTGCGACAACTTTTATCGGACAATAAAGTACGAATTAATCATCAAAATAAATACCACCTAAAATAAAAATTATGAAAGATTTACGCATCGTTTTTATGGGAACTCCAGATTTTGCCGTTACCATTTTAAAACATTTAGTAGAAAACCATTATAATATTGTAGGTGTAATAACTGCCGCAGACAAACCTGCTGGAAGAGGCAGAAAACTAAATGAATCTGCTGTAAAAAAATATGCTTTATCTAAAGAAATAACAATTCTGCAACCAACAAACTTAAAAAACCAAGGATTTCAACAAGAATTAGAAAACTTAAAAGCAGATTTGCAAATTGTTGTAGCTTTTAGAATGTTACCAAAAGCCGTTTGGAAAATGCCCAAACTTGGTACTTTTAACCTTCATGCCTCCCTACTGCCATCTTACAGAGGTGCTGCTCCTATTCATTGGGCAATTATAAATGGAGAAACAAAAACGGGTGTGACTACATTTTTTATTGATGATAAAATTGATACGGGAGAAATTATCCTACAAAAAGAAATTTCGATTGATAATGATGAAACTGTTGGTTCCTTGCATGATAAATTAATGTTCTTAGGAGCCGATTTAGTGACAAAAACTGTTGATTTAATTTCTGAAGGAAATGTTACCACCAAGAAACAGCCAGAACTTGAAGAAAAATCAGCTCCAAAGCTGAATCCTGAAAACACAAAAATTAATTGGACACATTCTTTAGATACAATCTATAATCAGATACGCGGATTAAACCCTTTTCCTGCCGCTTGGACAAGCATTAAAAATAATGATGAAGAAATAACTGCTAAAATTTATGCTGTTCGTAAAGAAATACAAAAACATAAATTTAATACAGGAAAAATAATTGCTTCTAAAAAAGAGCTAAAAGTGGCTATTAAAGACGGCTTCCTAATTATTGATGAAATTAAGATTTCAGGAAAGAAAAAAATGGATGCAAAAAGCTTGTTAAATGGATACACTTTTTCTGAAGATGCAGAAATGCTATAAACCCTTTATTTATAAGGTTTTTAGAGTTTTTTGATTTTACATGTTACCTTTATTAACAATTTACACCTATTTATCAACAAAATCCTACTTTTTTTAAGGGCAAATTTGCGTAAACCCTTAATCCGTCTATATTTGTTAAGCTATTATTAGCAAAATAAAATAATATTCAATTAATTTAAAATCTATTTATTATGAACAAGTCAGATTTAATCGACGCAATGGCTGCAGACGCAGGAATCTCTAAAGTAGCAGCTAAAGCAGCTTTAGAGTCTTTTACAGGTAACGTAACTTCTGCTTTAAAAGGTGGAGACAAAGTTGCTTTAGTTGGTTTTGGAACTTTTTCAATATCTAACAGAGCTGCCAGAACAGGAAGAAATCCTCAAACAGGAAAGACAATCCAAATTGCTGCTAAAAATGTAGCAAAATTTAAAGCAGGAGCTGGGTTAAGCGAAGCTGTAAACTAAGATATTGTTTTCGAAGTGATAAAGAAACTCTCTTTTTAAGAGGGTTTTTTTTTATTTCCATATTTTTTTTTATATTTACCTATGACCCATTTAAAACCTCTTAAAGGTAGATTGTTAATTGCTGAACCCGCTATTTTAAATGACAGCTCTTTTAATAGAGCAATTATTTTAATTACAGAACACACAGACAATAATTCTGTAGGTTTTATTTTAAACAGGCCTTTAGACTATACACTCCAAGATTTATTACCAGAAATTGAAAGTGATTTTGTTATTTATCAAGGAGGTCCTGTAGAACAGGATAATTTATATTTTGTGCACCAAGTGCCTGAATTAATACCAGAAAGCATTAAAGTAGATAATGGTATATTTTGGGGCGGTAATTTTGAATCCTTAAAAAAATTACTTAGCGATGGATCTTTAAATAAAAATGATATTCGTTTTTTTCTTGGTTATTCTGGCTGGGGAAAAAATCAACTTGAAGATGAACTAAATTCAAACTCTTGGTTTATTTCAGAAAATGATATCAAAAACATCTTTTCTAAAAACGAGGAATCTCTTTGGAAAAATAAAATATTACAACAAGGAGGTGACTATAAACTTTGGGCGAATGCGCCAAGTGATATCAATCTTAACTAAGAAGCAGTTACTTCTAAAACTTTTAAACTTTTACTTATTTTATTCGCAAAATCAATTGTGAAATTTTTCTTTTTATAATTCGTTATTGGTTGAACACCTATAATTGCATTTGTAATGAATACTTCATCTGCTTTTTGAATTTCGAATGGCGAAATAGTTGTTTCTTCTAAAGTATATTCTTTGTTTTTAAGAATAATTTCAATCACTTTATTTCGCACAATACCTTTTATACACCCCTCAGTTAATGCTGGCGTTTTCACTATATTTCCTTTTAAAACAAAAATATTAGCATTGGTAACTTCAACAACTCCTTTTTTCTCATTGATTAACACACAATTATCTAAGTCATTTTCTTGGGCATAAATACTTGCGAGGGTATTTACCATTCTATTATTAGTCTTTATCGTTGACAATAACCCAGAATAGTTATAAAAATCTTTAAAAACATCAACCGTGTACGTATTTTTTGTTTGATACGTATTTACCTTAACATCAATCAAATAATCTATTTCATTCGTTTTTGGTGTATACAAACCTCCATCTTTTCTGTACACATTTAATCGAACTCTAAAAGATGAAGCTTCTTCCTGCACAGCAACAGTTTTTAAAATTTCTTTCTCTAAAAACTCTAAAGTAAATTGCATCGGAATTTTCATACGCAACATTCTCATAGAAGCCATTAATCTAAAATAATGATCTTCCCAAAAAACCACTCTTTTATGACTAACTTTTATGGTTTCAAAAACTGCATCTCCATATTTAAATCCTCTATTCTCTGAAGATAATTTTACATTTTCTTCAAACAATAATTCACCATTAAAATTAATCATCTATCTATTTTTAGATTTACAAAATTAATACATTTTAATAAAAATAATGCAAAAAAAAACTCAGCAATTTGCTGAGTTTTAAATTTCTATAATACTTTATTTTTTAAGCACCAATTGTATGTCTTAATTCTTCTATTTGATTTTCCCAAAGTTGTTTTGACTCTTCAACTTCATCTTCATCATCTGCAAAATCGGTAACAATTAATGAAACATCTTTAGTAAGGGCATCTACTTGAATTTTAATTTCAAAAAAACTATTATCTCCTTCGCTTTCTAACCATTTCCAACGAACTCTTTCTCCGGCTTTTTTTGTAATTAACTCTGCTAATTCTTCGGTACCTTCCCAAACAAAACTATACACTTTACCCCTAGAATTTACTTTGTCTGCAAACCATTCTTGTAAATTAGATGGTGAAGAAATATATTGATACAACATGTTTGGAGATGCATGAATAGGGATTTCTAATTCAAATTGTACTTTTTCCATTATTTGTTTTGTTAGTCGGGCAATATAGGTATTAATTCTATGTAAAAAAAATTAAAAACACATGTTGCCAATCTATAAAAAGTAATTATATTTGCACTCGCAAAAACAATGGCGAGGTAGCTCAGTTGGTTAGAGCGCAGGATTCATAACCCTGAGGTCACGGGTTCAAATCCCGTTCTCGCTACAAAACCTTTAAAAAAACCAAGAACGTAAGTTCTTGGTTTTTTTTGTTTTTAACAATGAAAGAAATCAGGTTTCTTTTTCCATTATGATAAGAGTTTATCAAAAAGATTATATTTAATAAAAGAAAAAAAAGGAAAAAAAATTAAACTTTCTTATCAACTTAGATGTAATAATTAAACAACTAATTTTAATAGGTGGAAACCTATAAAATAAACTTTAATGTTTAACTATCTGTTTCAAAAAGAGTATATTGAAAAGAAACATCTATCTGTTTAGTAAAAATAAATTCTCAGAAAAAGGTTTTTGAAAAAGTACTATTTAAATTTTATAAACTACAATTAAATAGCATTTTCTTATTGTAAAAAAGAGCGTTTAAAAAAAATAATAGAAAAAAATTTATTCAAATTTTATTTTTTACAACATCGCTTTCTTTTAACGTTATAACGGAGTTATTAATCGAAACTTTACACAAATTTTAACGAATATATTCCAAACAGCATTGATTTCGCAGCATTTTTGTTTTTCATGATGCACTCTTAAAATTATTTTCTAGAGAAATACAGCATGATAAACATGTCTTACTACTCTTTTTGTATACAAAAAAAATAAAGTAGATATGAATTGTAACTAAGAAAAAATCAAAAAAAAAAAATTACTATGACTAAAAAATTAAAACAATTTAAAAGCGTAAAAAGCCTTTTAATTATATGTTGCTTTTTTCTGTGTTCACGAGTTCTGCTTTGGCCACTCATTTTAGATACGGAGATATTAGTTATCGAGTAGACACAAATGACCCAACAGGAAGAACGGTAATATTTAAAGTAAATAGTGGATGGCGAAGTACATGGACCAGATCTTTAAATATTGAACTTCGTTTTCAGCCAACAGGTGGAGGTAAAGCTGAACTTATTGGTAAAATTCCAGAAAACTTAACTGGGAGTTCTAACGGTGTAAACTATTACACAGGTGAAATTTCTTATACTTTTAAAACGAATGGAGAATATAAAGTTTATTACGGTAGCTGCTGTAAAATAAGTACACTTGAGAATAACAAAGATAAGCCATGGTATGTGTATACAAAGGTGAATGTTGGTTCAGGAAATAGTTCTCCTGTAACTTCGCTACCCGCAGTGCAATATGTGCAACAAAATACAATAGCTAAATTTAATATCCCAGCGGTAGATCCAGATGGTAATGCTTTAACGTATAGGCTCGCAACAAATGCAGATGGTTTTGAAGGAAATCAACCTTTGAATTTTTTAGTCTCTTCAAATGGAGAAGCTACATTTAATACTACTGGAAAAACAATTGGTAAATTATATAATGCCGCAGTTGTAATAACCGATTCTGATGGAGCAGAAATTCTTGTAGATTTTATTCTAGAAATTACAAAGCAGTCTACTCCTCCTCAATGGGATTATAGCGCGGGAAAAACACCTGCTAATGACACTGCATATCAAATCTCTCCTGGACAAACCATTACATTTCCTGTTGAAGCATTTGATACAGATTCAGGAAGTTCTGTAAGCATTTCAGCTTCAGGCATGCCGTCTAACTCAACAGTTTCTCCAGCATTTGGTACTACTTCGAATCCAATAAATCATCAATTTAGTTGGACACCAAATGCCAATCAGTATGGACAATTCTTAATTAATTTTACAGCAAAAGACAATAATAATGTTACAGTTTCTTCAAGTGTTTCAATAAACATTTCTTTAAAACCTGTTTTCGACGTACCACCTACGCCAGTTTCTGGCGTACATAATACGATTGTTAGCCCTGGCGAATTAATTCAGTACACCGTGCAGGCTTCAGATCCAGATCCAACAGATTTAGTGCGTATTATTGCTATGCAAGGTAAAGACATGAGCGGAAATCTTGTTTCAGTTTATACAGGCGCCTCTTTAAATCCTATACCTACTGCTTCCAATAACCCTACATCAGGTACTTTCAGCTGGACACCAACACAAGATCAATGGGGTCATAGGCATGTTATATTTACAGCAGAAGACAGTTATGGTGATCAAGCAACCCACGAAGTGAGTCAATTAGTAAATACACCTCCCGTTTTTGCCTCTACACCAGTACTAACAGCAGATATAGGCGTACCTTATTCTTACACTATTAAAGTAACCGATCCAGATTTACCTTATGGAGATTCTTTAATGATCTTCGGAACTAATTTACCTTCTTGGTTAAGTGTAACCGATAATGCCGATGGAACTGCAACACTATCAGGTACTCCAACGCCATCAGATGTAGGTATTAACGCTGTAAAAATTGTATCAGAAGACTTACATCATCACATGGATGCTAGAGGGGTAATTAATCAATTATTCAATATCACAGTTAATAACTGCAGCGTTAATGCAATAGCAATGGATGCTGTTATAGAATTAGATGTAAATGGTCAAGCTTCAATAACGATAAATACTATTAATAATGGATCCACTGCCTCTTGTGGCATTGATACAATTGTTCTAGATAAAACAGATTTTGACTGTAATAATTTAGGAAATACAAATACAGTAACACTAACAGTTACCGACTCTAACGGAAATATCAGAACAGCAGCAGCAAATATTACTGTGATTGATATAATTGCACCTGTAATTTCACCTCCAGCCGACATTAGTGTAATTGCTACAAGTACAGCAGGTGCATTAGTAAATTATACAACACCTGTTGCAACGGACAATTGTACAGTAATAACTGCATTAACTGCAGGTTTTGCAGATGGTGCTACTTTCCCAATAGGAACAACGGTTGTAACACATACTGCAACAGACGGCGCAGGACTTTTAGCTTCGGCTTCCTTTAACGTTATTGTATCTGGTCTTGCTCCCAACATAACAGTTCCTGCCAATATAACAGTAAACAATGATTTAGGAGTATGTGGTGCGATTGTAAATTATGCCGCTACAGAAACTACCGCTATTCCAGCTTCAGTAATTACATATGACATCCAACCTGGTACTACTTTTGGAGTTGGAACTACTACCGTAACAGCGACAGCAACCAATACACTTGGAACTTCTTCAAGTACATTTGATGTTATTGTAGAAGATTCTGAACTGCCAACTGCAATTACAAAAAATATTACTGTACAATTAGATGCATCTGGTAATGCCTCTATTACCCCAAATATGATTGACAACGGGTCATCTGATAATTGTAACGTGAACACAATGACATTAGATAATACTGATTTTGATTGTGAAAATATTGCTGGTTCTAGTTCAAATAATTTTGCTTTAAACTATAATGGAAATGATAATGTAGTCATTCAAGACAATCAAGACCTAAGAATCACAGGAGATATGAGTCTTGAAGCTTGGTTTAAAATGGATACCAACCCCGGAGATTGGGTTAGAGTTGTAGGAAAAGGAGCTTCAGGACCAAGAAACTATGGATTATGGTATCATCCAAATGGTGAGTTCTTATTTCAGCAATATGGAAGCGGTGTTTCCGTCAGATTAAATCAGACAGTTAATCAAGGACAATGGTATCATTTTGCGGCCACTAAAGAGGGAGCTTTAACTAAATTATTTATTGATGGTGTTTTAGTTGCAACAACTAATGGAGGTATAAATCCAGCAACAAGTGTTGATCCTTTAACAATCGGTTATGCAGGATACCACGCATATCATCGAGGTCAAATTGATGAAGTAAGGCTTTGGAATGTGGCTAGAACAGATCAAGAAATTTTTAATAATTACAATATTGGATTAAGTGGCACTGAAAATGGTTTAGTTGCTTATTACAATATGGAAGAAGGTCAAGGAACTTATCTTACAGATGTTTCGGGGAATGATCATGTGGGTGCTATTCAAGGATCAACTTGGACTAGCTCATCTGTTGATTTGGCAGGTGGAATTTCTGGAGGTTCAGGAAACAAAGTTACTTTAACAATTACTGACACTGCAGGTAATTCATCTTCAGCAACAGCTTTTGTAACCGTTGAAGACAATATTGCTCCAAGCATTACTTTAAATGGTACAGATAATGTAAACCATGCTGCCTTCACAGCATATACAGATTTGGGTGCGACTACTGCAGACAATTGTTCAGCTACCTTAGTTACCACAGATAACCTGAATGTAAATATTCCTGGAGACTACACAGTAACTTATACGGCAACAGATAGCAGTAATAACGTAACAATTAAAAGTAGAACTGTATATATTATGGATACAAATAATTTTCCAACAGCTCAAAATGATACAGGCATAGTGATGAAAAATAGTGAAGATAATCTTTTTACGGTTGTCACTAATGATAGTTATGGAACAGACGGACCTAACGCAACTCATCCAATATCACTTACAGGATTTTATACCGATTTAGGAGGAAAATTAGAATTAGTTGGAGATGTAGTAAAATATACACCAAAAAAGGGTTACGTAGGAATAGATAGTTTTAAATATATCATTACAGATTTAAATGGTGATGCAGCAAATGCAGAGGTAATAATAACAGTAGAAGAAATTTCAACACCCACAGCGCTAGCAGACACAGTAGATGTAATACAAGATAGTGCATCAAACCCTATTGACGTATTATTCAATGATAGTTTTGGTTCAAATGGACCAGCAGGATCAAATTCAATTACTGTTCCAGGAATAACTGCTGAATCAGGAGTGCTGGTTGTTAATGATAATAAAGTTGATTATACCCCAGCTTCTGGTTTTAGCGGAACAGATACCTTTAGCTACACAATTACAGATGGCAGTGGTGATACAGCAAGCGCAACTGTAACGATAATCGTAGCTCCAACAGTTCTAATAGATGGTTTGTTAATGGCTAAAAGTGATGCAGTAACGGTAGCACAAAATAGTACCGCTAACTATATTGATATTCTGGCAGACAACGGATCTGGAGCTGATGACTTTGGAATAGATGGCGCAATAGATAATGGATTAACCATGACAGATGGAACGCTAACCGGCCTAAGTGAACAAGGAATAATAATTGTAGACACTAATTCAACAGATAGTCCATTAGATGATGTGATTGTTTACACACCAAATACAGGTTTTGTAGGAGTCGATCATTTTTATTATATGATTACCGATGCAAATGGTGCTACCTCGATTGCACAAGTAACAATTACCGTAACCGAAATAGATACACCAACGGCACAAAACGATACTGTAGGTGTAACACAAGACAGTACTGCAACAACTATCGACGTGCTAGCAAATGATAGTTTTGGTTCAGATGGCCAAGCAACGATAAATGCGTTAACCATTAATAATGCTACCAATACAAATGGAGCAACCATCGCTGTAAATGATGCAAAGGTAAATTACACTCCAGCAACTGGTTTTAGTGGAACAGACATATTTACGTATTCAATTACAGACGGAAATGGCGATGCATCTACGGCTAACGTAACGGTAACGGTTGGCTCATATAGTTTACCAACAGCAAAAGACGATTCAGTAACCTTTATACAAGATAGTGTAGACAATGTAATCTTTATATTAGACGATAATGGATCGGGAGCAGATAGTTACGGATCAGACGGCGCTAATGCTAGTCATCCCATATCACTTGTAGCATTTTATACAGATAAAGGAGCAGCATTAGAATTAGACGGAACAACTGTAAAGTATACACCAATGGCTGGTTATGTTGGTATAGATACGTTTAGTTATTTAATTACAGACTTAAACGGAGATGCAGACAAGGCTACTGTTACGGTAACGGTAATAGAAATAGATACACCAACAGCAAATGATGATACTGCAACCGTAGCACAAGACAGTGGTATAACTAGTATCGATGTGCTAGCTAATGATAGTTTTGGATTCGATGGAGCAGCAAACGCAAATGCTCTAACTATTAATACCAACACTAATGGAGCAACTATAAATGTTAATACAGCAAAGGTAGATTACACTCCGGCAAGTGGCTATAGTGGAACAGATAGCTTTACGTATACAATTACAGATGGAAATGGTGATACAGCGACAGCTACTGTAACGGTAATAGTAAGTTCAGATAACACAAATGGTTTACCAATAGCGCAAGATGACATCGTTTCGGTTATCCTAAATAGCTCAGAAAATGTGATCTATATATTAGATGATAATGGATCTGGTGTAGATAGTTACGGAACAGATGGTCCTAATGCAACCCACCCAATATCACTTTCTGGAACTTATACAGATTTAGGAGGTAAATTAGAATTAGATGGAAACACTGTACTCTATACTCCTGCCGATGGTTTTTCAGGAGTAGATAAATTTAATTATATACTTACTGATGCAACCGGAGATGCGTCAACGGCACAAGTAACTATTAATGTTACTTCTTCAAAGTCTTCAGGGATTGTAACTACTGACGCAGTAATCAAAGACCTTCAAGTATATCCTAATCCGTCAAAAGGTGCTTTTAAAGTATTAGTTTATAGTGAAAAGGCAGAACAAGCTTCTGTACTATTATTTGATGTTACTGGTAAAGTGGTGTATAACAAGAAACAATTACTTTCTGCAGGGAACAATACAATGAACTTACATGTAAATGTGCAAACAGGTATTTTGTTTTTAAAGGTGTATACAGATAACACCAACTTTGGAACTAAAAAGATTTTATTCAAATAGGTAAATAATAGCTGTAAATAAAAAAAGAGGAACTGAAAAGTTCCTCTTTTTTTATGTGATGTTATTTTAAAAGAAATAAGTGCTCCTAATTATATTTAGAACCAGATAAAAAAAACTTAAAACATAAGTAATTGAAATATTATATTCACTGAATCTTCGGCTCACAATCCTCGCCATTAAAAAAAACACAACGTTTTCAAGTTAAAAAAGAAACTTATTTGCAAAAAAATATTTGAGCATCTAGCCATTTTTAAGGATAACTTGTTAAGATTTTTTATGTTAAAGTCAATTTTCAAAAAAAACTAGGTTATAAAATATTTCAGAATTTAAATTAATGATTTTTTTAAAGCTGCCAACTCTACTCCTAACCCATTAAACATATTTATAATACTGCTTAATTTTAATTCGTGTTCTTCATATTCTTGTGTGTTGATACTGCACGTAAACTTCCACAATTCTAAGACTTCAGAAACAGGAACATTATAAGATTGATACCCTGAATTGTCTGGCTTTAATAAAAAAGATTGCTTCTCTTCTATTTGATTATAAATTCTTTTATAGGTCATTCCATCATCTTTTGTGACCACAATATAAGAACATCCGCTTTTTGCTTCTTTTATATCTTCAACAAATTCTGCGACTACATACGAACCATCTTTCATTGGCAACATAGAATCTCCTTTTATCGGAAAAGCTCTGTGTTTACCAGTAGGTAAAAAAGGCAACTTTATTTTTTCTAATTGCTCTATATATTCCGGATCATCATATCCTAATAGATATCCTGCAGATGCTTTTGCTGAAACAACTTCAATTAAATTCTCATTATCAGCATCAACTATTATTGGAAACAAAACTCTTTTATTACCAACTTCAATAAAAGAAACGTCTTTTGCTTTTGTTAAATCGTTTTTTATAATGACGTCTATAGGAATTCTAAAGTAAGCAGAAAAGTCTATTAAAAAGTCTATTGTAGGTGAAGATCTATTCTCTTCATAAGAACTAATTCTTGATCTAGTGACCAACAATTCTTCTGCCAAAGATTCTTGTGTTAACTTTTTAAGAGTTCTTAAATGTTTAATGTTTTTTGATAAATTACTCATAATGCTACAATATTGAGCAACAAATGTATGAATTTGTAGCTAATTTTACGGTGTGAAAAAAAATATTTTACATCTCGATTTAGATACTTTTTTTGTTTCCTGTGAACGTTTGATTGACAGCCGATTACAAAAAAAACCTTTGTTAGTTGGCGGAACTGGAGACCGAGGTGTTGTTGCGGCTTGCAGTTATGAAACTAGAAGATTTGGTGTGCATTCTGGTATGTCTATGAAAATAGCGAAGAAACTCTGCCCCGAAGCAATAACCATTAGAGGAAATACAGGTACTTATTCTAAATATTCAAATTTAGTAACAGAAATTATCAAAGAAAAAGTACCACTTTTTGAAAAAGCAAGTATTGATGAGTTCTATGCAGATCTTACCGGTATGGATGCTTTTTTTGGAAGCTATAAATACGCGTCAGAATTGCGTTGTAAAATTATCAAAGAAACAGGATTGCCTATTTCTTTTGGAATGTCGCAAAATAAAATTGTGTCTAAAGTTGCTACTGGAGAAGCAAAACCCAACAATCAATTATTGATTGACAAAGGTTTTGAAAAATCATTCTTAGCACCTTTATCAATCCGAAAAATTCCATCTGTGGGTACTAAAACATATCAAACGTTAAGAAACCTTGGTATCGATAAAGTAAAAGTGATTCAAGAAATGCCTTTAGAAATGATGATAAGCGTTTTGGGGGCTAATGGAAAAACAATTTGGAAGCGTGCAAACGGTATTGACAATTCGCCAATTATTGCGTTTCACGAACGTAAATCTTTATCTACAGAAAGAACCTATCATAAAGACACGATTGATATGATAAAATTAAAAGAAACCCTATTTGCAATGGCAGAAAACTTAGCATATCAATTAAGAAAAGGGGATAAATTAACGGGTACTTTAAGCGTGAAAATTCGGTATTCAGATTTTAATACATACAGCAAACAAATAAAAATACCATATACAAGTGCAGATCATATTATAATTCCTAAAGTTTTAGAATTGTTTAAAAAATTATACCAACGAAGATTGTTAATTCGATTGGTTGGTGTAAAAGTATCTGATATTGTAAGTGGTAATTATCAAATTAATCTTTTTGATGACACCGAACAAATGTTAGATCTATACAACGCTATGGATAACGTTCGTAATAAATATGGCGAATTAAGTATTATGAGAGCGTCTGCTATGGGGGCAAAATCTATTGGAAGATTTAGCAATCCGTTTAACGGTGAACCGCCTTTAGTTTTAGCACATAGAAAACAATAGTACTATGTATATAAATTGTCACTCCTACTATTCGCTACGTTATGGCACATTTTCTGAAATTGAGCTATTGCAACTTGCCGTAGCAAACAATATTAAGACGATTGCGCTAACAGATATCAACAATACCTCTGCATGCTTAAACTTTATTCAACAAGCCAAAAAACACGCAATTAAACCTGTTGTTGGTGTTGATTTTAGAAATGGCAATACCCAACAGTTTGTTGCAATCGCAAAAAATAATACCGGCTTTAAAAATATTAATAGTTACTTGTCTTCTTTTTTAGAGACAAAAACTATTATTCCGGATATACCGACCTATTTAGACGAAGTATTTATCATCTATCCTTTTGAAAAAGCTTTAGAATTAAATCTTACTTCTTTTGCTGAAAATGAATTTATAGGAGTATCGATTGCAGAGATTAATAAACTTCGGTTTTCATATTTAAAAAAATACGAAGATAAAATTGTGATACAGCAACAAGTTACCATTCGTAATAAAAGAGATTTTAATGCGCATAGACTATTGCGTGCAATAGCTAACAACACTTTGCTAAGCAAACTGCCAAAAACAGAAGAATGTTTGGTAACAGACACCATGCATACTGCAACAAGCCTGCAAGAATACTTTAAAGAATTTACTTTTATTATTGCAAATACCAAAGCACTATTACAAAGTTGTAGTATAAGTTTTGGATATGATATTGACCGTAAAAATCAGAATTTACAATTGTATTGTAATAGTTTTAAAGAAGATTATGAATCGCTCGTACGCTTGTGCAATAACAATATTTATAAGCGGTATCCAAATCCAACACAAAAAGTACATGCCCGACTTCAAAAAGAATTAAAAGTAATTGTCAAATTAAAATTTGTTTCCTTTTTTTTAATCAATTACGACATTATCCATTATGCTAAAAAAAACAACTTTTTTCATGTAGGTAGAGGAAGTGGTGCTAATAGTATTGTGGCTTATATTATAGGTATTACAGATGTAGATCCTATTGAATTGGATTTATATTTCGAACGTTTCATCAATCCTTTTAGAGCTTCGCCACCAGATTTTGATATTGATTTTTCTTGGAAAGATAGAAATACCGTTACTCAGTATATTTTTAATCGTTTTGATAATGTTGCCTTATTAGCAACTTACAACACCTTTAAATATAGAGCTATTGTTAGAGAGCTAGGTAAAGTTTTTGGCTTACCGAAAGAAGAAATAGATAAATTAAGTAAAGGAGGCCCTCAAAATAAGTTAGATGAGCTTTCTAAATTGGTCTTAAAATACGGAAAACTCATTGAAGGTTTCCCTAATTATGTGAGTGTTCATTCTGCTGGAATTTTAATTTTAGACAAACCCATTCATTATTATTCTGCAACCAGTTTGCCTCCAAAAGGATTTGCTACCGTTCAGTTTGACATGAATATTGCCGATGATGTTGGTGTTTTTAAGTTCGATATTTTAGGGCAACGTGGGTTGGCAAAAATTAAAGATGCTTTACAAATTATCAAAGAAAACAACCCAGATGCTCCTGAAATTGATATTACAGATGTTGAAAGTTTTAAAAAAGACAAAAACATTAATAACCTTTTAAAAACGGGCGGTGCAATTGGCGCCTATTATGTAGAATCTCCAGCCATGAGAGGGTTAATGCAAAAATTACAAACACAAGATTATTTAGGTCTGGTTGCTGCAAGTTCTATTATTAGACCAGGCGTTTCTGGCTCTGGAATGAAAGAAGAGTTTATAAAACGACATCGTTTTCCAGAAAAAAGAAAAGAAGCACATCCTATTTTACTAGAAATTATGCCTGAAACATATGGCATAATGGTGTATCAAGAAGATGTAATGAAAGTTGCTAATAAATTTGCAGATTTAACCTTGGGTGAGGCAGATGTTTTACGAAGAGGTATGAGTGGCAAATACAGATCTGTAAAAGAATTTAAAGCTGTTGAAGATAAATTTATTTCTAATTGCAGAAAAAAAGGACACGAAGATAAATTGATTTTTGAAGTTTGGAATCAGATTAAAAGTTTTGCAGGATATGCTTTTGCCAAAGGACATTCTGCTTCTTATGCAGTAGAAAGCTACCAAAGTCTCTTTTTAAAGTGCTACTACCCTATCGAATTTATGACGGCAGTATTAAATAATGGTGGTGGTTTTTATTCGACAGAACATTATATACATGAAGCTAAAATGTGTGGAGCAACTATAGCGTTACCTTGTATTAATAAAAGTGATCACGCAAATCGTATAAAAGAAAAAACAATTTATTTAGGATTTGGATATCTTAAAAATTTAGAGCATTTATTGGTGCAAAGATTTTTAACAGAACGCCAATTATATGGCCCGTTTCTTTCTTTGGATAATTTTATAGACCGTATTGCAATATCTATAGAACAACTAAGCGTTTTAATTCGTATTGATGCTTTTCGATTTACAAAAAAACCGAAAACCAAACTACTTTGGGAAGCTACTTTTAAACTACATAAAACAAAAACGCAAAAAGTTGAACAACAGGTAAAGTTGTTTCGATTACAACATCAAAATTTTGAGATTCCGAAACTAAATTCTCATTGGTTAGAAAATGTGTACGATGAAATAGCTTTATTAGGGTTTACCATTCACAACTATTTTTCATTAGTTACAGAAGCATTTCTACCCCATATAAAAGCCAAAGAAATGGCGCTGTTTACAAACCAAAATGTACTCTTATACGGCCAATTGGTAGCAACGCGCTTTAATAAAACTTCACAAGGAAAACTAATGCGGTTAAGTACGTTTATTGATGCAGATGGCAACTATTTTGATGCTGTTCATTTTACAGATGTTGTGCAGCTGTATCCAATAAACGGTATGGGCATTTATGGATGCTATGGAAAAATTACCAACAGATTTGGGTTTTGTAGTATGAATGTTCTTACATCTAAAAAAATGAGTATTGCCAGTGACCCCAGGTGTTAAAGCGTTTTTTTACTATCTATTAAATAGATACTTTCTAAAATAGCTCTTTATTTATTTTATTTTCATTAGATTTAGGTGCTATATTAAAAGAATGAAAAAAATCCCTACTATCTTTTTAGAATACAAGGATTACAAAAAGACTCCTCAACTACTCGTTAAATTTAAATATAACGACTACTTACTTAATTTGTTAAGAAAAATACCTGCTGCTACTTGGAGTACTTCGTTAAAAACATGGTATTTAAAAGACACCAAAGAAAATTTAAACTTAATTATAAGTACTTTTAAGGGTATTACAACCATTGATTCTAGTAAGCTTACTAAAAAAAAAATTTTTAAGCGAAATTTAACTGACAGTGAAAAAACACTTCTAAATAATTTCTACTTGTACTTAAAAGGCAAGAGATATAGTAAAAGTACGATACAAACTTATACTTTATTTATTGCTGATTTTATAAACTTTCATACAAAAACACCCTTAGCTGAACTTACAAACAGAGATGTAGAACTTTTTATTGAGACCGTATTTATAGAGCGGAAATATTCTATTAGCTCTCAAAGACAATTTATAAGTGCCTTAAAGATTTTTATTGTTTTTTATCCGCAAACAAAAATCAATGATTTGTCTTTAGAGCGACCCAAAAAATCTAGAACACTTCCCAATGTATTGTCTCAAGAAGAGGTATTACGTATTATTCAATTAACTAAAAACTTAAAGCATAGAGCCATTATTGTATTACTTTATTCTTCTGGACTGCGTATTGGAGAGGTTACGGGTTTATTGTTAAAAAATATTGATATCTTAAGAAAGCAGATTAAAGTTGAAGGAGGAAAAGGCAGAAAAGACAGATTTGTTGTTTTAGCAACTAGTTATTTACCTCTTTTACATAATTACCTAACCACTTTTAAACCAGCACTTTATTTTATAGAGGGGCCAACAGGTAAAAAATACTCTGAGAGTAGTATTAGAAAGTTTCTATTTAAGAGTGTACAAAAAGCTGGTATTTCAAAAAAAGTAACCCCACATACTTTACGACATAGCTATGCTACACATTTATTAGAAAATGGTGTTGGTTTAAGGCATATACAAGAGTTATTAGGACACGCTAAACCAGAAACTACCATGATTTATACACATGTTGCAAAGAAAGATTTACTAGATATTCAGAGCCCGTTAGACACTATTTTATTAAATTTGGATAAAAACGATAAACGAGAACAAAAGTTCCTGTTATCCGGAAACAGAAACCTATAAACAGGAGGTTTATTCTCCATATAACGAGTTGTGCATAATGCGGAAATCGTACTAAATATCAACATTTGAACTAAAAAAGCCAACGCGCAAACAGCACATTTATTTTTTTGCCAACGCGAAAAGCCAACGCTTAAAAAAACAAAAGAGCTGTTTCTTTGCCAACGCTAAATCCGTTCTTGACAATCGGAATAAAAAACTTTGCAACACCATTGCATTGAAATTTATTTATCTTTGTGCCAATGAAATTTATAACTATCATACTATCATTATTAATTCTTGGTTTGTCAATCAAACCTTGTTCTGACGGAAATAATGCCGAAGACCAACATCAAGACGAAATAACTGCTGAACACAATCATAAAAATGATAGTGATGATACTTGTCCTATAACTTGTATTTGTAATTGTTGCGGAATCGCAATTACATATCAACCAATTCAAACTTTTGAATTAGGTATTAATAATCAAATTTCTACAGAAATTCTATCTGTTTATCAAACAATCTATAGATTTGATTTTCATTCCAATATCTGGCAACCGCCACAATTAATCAGCTAAAAATATCGACTAAAAGTCAAAATTTTAAAGTTAATTAATATTTACGTTTTCAATGAATAAATACATATTGAGCGCAATGCTCACAATTATAATGTGCTTTTCTGCCAAAGCACAAACATCTGATATACAAATAAAAGTAATTTCAGAATCCGAAAACGAGCCATTATTTGGTGCAACAGTCTATCTCGAAAAATTAGAAAAAGGAGCAGTAACCGATTTTGACGGAATCGCAACTTTTAACGAAATTCCGAATGGCGAATATATTATCATAGTTTCCTATTTAGGTTTTGAAACCTTAAAAACAACAATTCAAATTCCGAGTAATTCAGACTTGATTTTCAAATTAAAAAGCGGAGGAAACGAATTGGATGAAGTTGTATTACAATCTTCAAGAAGTACAAGAACTGTTAAGAAAATCCCAACAAGGATTGAGTTTATTGGTGTAGAGGAATTAGGCGAAAAAGCAATTATGAATCCAACCAATATTTCGATGGTACTTCGTGAAAGTACAGGAATTCAAATGCAACAAACGTCTTTAAGTAGTGGAAGTACAAACATTAGAATACAAGGTCTTGATGGTCGATACACACAACTTTTAAGAGATGGATTTCCACTTTATGGAGGCTTTTCAAGTGGTTTGAGTATTTTACAAATTCCACCTTTAGACTTGCGACAATTTGAAATTATTAAAGGAAGTTCTTCAACGCTTTATGGTGGTGGAGCAATTGCAGGTTTAATAAATATGGTTTCAAAAACACCTGACGAAGAACCTGCTTTAGACATAATGTTAACACAAACTCAAGCTTTGGGAAGTACAGCAAACATATTTTACAGTAAACGAAATGAAAAATTTGGTATTTCACTTTACGGTTCTGGACATTTTCAAAAAGCTTACGACCCAGAAGATGATGGTTTTAGTAATTTACCAAAAACTAAATCTATTTCATTCAATCCAAAATTCTTTTATTATCCATCTGACAAAACTACGTTTTGGTTTGGCTTAAATGGAACATACGATGTCAGAATTGGTGGAGACATAACTAAAATAGAAAGTGTCGAAAATGGAATTCATCAATATACAGAGGAGAACATTTCAAAAAGATTGAGCAGTCAAGCAGTTTATAAAACGCAAATAGATTCTATTAGTTCTTTGAACATTAAAAATAGTGTGTCATTTTTCGATAGAAATTTAACGATTCCCGATTTCAATTTTGATGGTAAACAAACCAACACATTTACGGAAATCACTTATCAAAGAGAGACTTCAAAAGCAGATTGGATTTTTGGAGCAAATTTATATACTTCAAACTTTGACGAAAATGATAATGCAACTTTGCAACGTGACCAAAAAGACATAACTTTTGGAATGTTTGCTAATAACATTTATGACCTTTCTGATAATTGGATTTTAGAAACAGGATTAAGAGCAGATTACAATACTGATTTTGGCTTTTTCCCACTTCCAAAAATTTCATTGCTTTATAAAAATGATAGTGGATTTTCGAGCAGAATTGGTGGTGGTTTAGGTTATAAAATTCCAGATATTTTTACAGAAGAGGCTGAATTTATAAACTTTGAAAATGTACTTGGAATTGATAAATCTTCATTAAAAGCAGAACGTTCTTATGGTGTAAACCTTGATTTCAACTATAAAACACGTTTATTTGAAACCATTGGTTTTTCAATTAATCAACTTTTTTACGTTACAGCAATTAACAACGGATTGTTATTGAATAGTACAAATAACGGTTTGTTTGCATTTGAAAATGCTACTGATGAAATTTTAAGCAAAGGAGCAGAAACAAATATAAAGTTTACTTATAAAGATTTTAGATGGTTTTTAAATTATGCACTTATAGACACGAAATTGAACTATTTGACAGGAAATCCACAAAAACCACTAACCGCAAAACATAACGCAGGAAGTGTATTGATGTACGAATCTGAAAAATGGCGAATAGGTTACGAAACATTTTATACAGGAAAACAGTTTTTATCAAACGGTACAGAAACTACAGATTTTGTAACTATGGGTTTACTTTTAATGAGAAACTTTAAATTTGGTAGTGCTTTTGTGAATTTTGAAAATTTTACAGACAGAAGACAAAGTAGGTTTTCACCTTTGGTTTTACCACCACACGAAAATCCAGAATTTCCAGAAATTTATGCACCAACAGATGGTTTTATTTTTAGTGTAGGAATTATTATTAAACCATTTGGTAACGAAGAACATTAAAAATTTATTTTAAACAACAAAAACGAGATTATGAAATTTTATACTTCTATACCAAAAGGGTTAAAACCATACTTTAACACGGAATTAGAAAAATACAGAATTGAATATGCAAACAGGAATTTAAAAAGTGCTTGGAATTATTTGGAACGTGCTCACATAATTGGTCAAAAATATCCTTATGCGCACACTTTAGTACATTGGAAAATGCTACAATTCGGATTTAAAATCAAAAACGGAAAAGAAATTTTTGGGCAAATTCCTCGACTAATATTTGGAGGAATTAAGTCCTTTGTTGGAAAAATTCCAGTTGGTAATACTGGAGGTGCTAATGTTCCACCTTTAAAACCATTTCCAATAGAAAAAGATTTGCAAGATATTTTTATTAAAGCAGGAATTTCTGTGTAAGTAATTGGAAATAAAGTTAACTGAATTGCCAACGCTTTAAGCCATACACATTTACAGTCGCATCTTCCAAGCTTCACCAAAACTGTAAAAGAGTATGGCTTTTCCAACGCTCGCATCTGAACTAAATAACAAACATCGGAAAACCAAGCAGAACGTGAACCACTATGCACAACAACGTGTATAAAACATAGCTATTACAGGCTTTCCAAGAGATTTTTGCTTATTTATTAAGTACGCCAAATTTTTATTTTTGTATATTTAGAAAATAAAATTAAACATAAAAAATAAAAATTCGGCTCGTGCTAAATCCGAAAAGTTAGCGTTTATTTATACGCTACGTTTCATACACAATTCCGTTGTGCTTCATTATCAGAAACCGCTAACCAATGATAAAATTCTTTCGAAAAATTAGACAAAACTTACTAATGGAAAACAAAACTGGAAAGTATTTTAAATACGCAATCGGAGAAATAG
>Ga0209195_1000035_pt1 | contig 109291 bp, 74 predicted proteins | sample COGITO_mtgs_1004_3_FD_184788 | JGI IMG/M metagenome (GOLD analysis project Ga0209195, IMG submission 184788) | Pelagic marine microbial communities from North Sea - COGITO_mtgs_100420 (SPAdes) (version 2) | ecosystem: Environmental > Aquatic > Marine > Epipelagic ...
TATAAATTTTTTAGATGCAGTTGAAGTACCTATTGGAGTTATAAAGATTTTACCCGCTGAAGTTAGATTAGGCATATCATAATCTCCTTCGTAATTGAGTGTAATATCTCCTTCAACTGTGAGAAGATTATCATCATTAGCATCTGAACCTTGTACGGAGTAGTTTCCGCCAACTAAACTAAGTTCTGATAGATCAAGTGAGCCATCTGGAGTATTAATTGTTACATCTCCAACTATACTTTGAATTTGAGAGCTAATATACGCAACATCATCAACGGTAATTCCTGTGGATCCTCCTGTACTAACTTCTAAGTTTCCATCTATTACGTTTATATAAGCAGCAATATCAGCTGCATCTAGTGAACTTTGCGAGTTTATATTTAAATCGCCTGTAAAAGTACCTAGTATAACCCCATCAGTGTCGGCGGTGCTATCTTTTTTACAGCCCGTAAAAATAAGGGCTAGCAGGGTTATAAAAAATAATTTCTTCATGGTATGGTATTTATTAATTATATATAAAACTAGTAAATTACCGTTAAGACCCTCAATTATCCAACGCGAGATAATCTTATGAGGATGATTTTAATGTATTTTAATGTATTTTCGTCTTAAAGCTATTAATAAAAGCAAATTTATTAAAATTTATGTATTTATTTTTTCAACCATCTGGTAAGCGTGCTTTTTTCTCCATAATTTTTATTTTTTTCACATTTTATGCCTTTGCTCAATCTGTAAGTGGCACTCGTGGATTAATCCATATTCCAACTGCAGAGTTGTATGAAGATAAAACATTTATAATGGGCGCAGGACTTATCCCAAGACCATACTTTAAAAGATTTAATCGTAGTATTAATCCAGGTGTATCCAGCTATTTGACATTAACACTTTTCCCTTTTATGGAAGTTATGTTTCGTTATACCCACGAACTCAATGAGAGGGTCACACCAGAAAGCAGATATTTCCCTGATAGAATGATGAGCTTCCGTTTTCAAATCCTAAAAGAGAAAAAAAACTTACCCGCGCTCTTAGTTGGCTTTAAAGATGTAACTGCAGCGTTGGGTATTTCTTCATCCGGGGCAAATAATTACTCTGCGACCTATCTGGTGGGTACAAAAAGTTTTAATTTAAATTCTATTCTATTAAAAACTACTATGGGTTATTCGTTTGATCTTAAAAAAGTTAAAAGTAAAAGCTATAGAGGTTTTTTTGGTGGTGTAGAGTTAATTTCCAGTAAATTACCTGATAGCTCTTTGATGATAGAATATAATTCATTTCATCCTATTGTTGGTTTGCAGCATTTCTTTTTTAACCGTTTACAAGTTATGGTTGGAGCATGGAACCTTGAAAAGCTAACGCTTAACCTAAGCTATCGTTATAATTTATGAGAATACATAGATCTTATTATCAGCTTATTAAATAATTTTCCAGTAGTTACACTTTCCATAAAAGAGGTTAAAATTAATCTCTTTCTATCCGTGTTTGGCTCTCCTGGTCTTTTTGTCCCAGTGTTCTGGTTTGATTGATCTGCTTATATTATATTTAAAACGTGATCTTTCGCCTGAAAGATAAATCTCAAGCCTTATTGATGCGGTTGATCTGTTTGGATGATCTAAAAAAAAACTCATGTGGGTCGAGGTGTGGGTCGATTAATATGGGTAAATGTAGGGAAATTGTGTTCTATTGTCCCCATGAATAAACGATTTCCCTAGATATGACAAGATGTCCCCAAAAAGTCCGATTCCCTCCGACTCCACTATTATTTGCAGTACAACTGCATATATAAAAACTACCCAAGTTCTCTTGGGTGGTTTTTTTTTGAGAAAACATCAGCTATACAATCCCTTTTTCAAGACGCACATCAACTATAAATTCATCAATTTTTCTTTGGTTACATTTGACATACAAATGTTGTGGGTCACCTCGTCGGTAGCAAATTGCTACTTACCTTATTGCATCAGATATTTTTAGAAAAACTATCTGTGGTTGATGGTATCGCAACCATCTACAGTGTTTTTGCAATGAAATCAACTAAAGAATCTGGGACTTACGCAGTGGAGCAATAACCCAGTAAGAGGGGCTATTGAGTAGTATTTAAAATCATATCTGCAGCTTTTTCTGCTATCATATACACCGGAGCATTTGTGTTTCCAGAAACAATCTTCGGCATAATGGATGCGTCTACAACCCGAAGGTTTTCAATTCCATGCACTTTCAGAGCAGAATCTACAACTGCCATAGGATCATTCCCCATTTTACAGGTTCCAACAGGGTGATACACCGTTTCTACTGTTTTTTTGATGTGGTCAACAAGAGCATCTTCTGAGTTCCTGTTCAATGGAATACCATTTGCTTGACTGCGTTTTTTCAGAGCTTGTTGTTCCATTATTTTAAAAACCAATTTTCCACCCTTGACCAACTGTTCCAAATCTTCTTTCTCTTTTAAAAAGTTGGGTTGAATTACAGGAGCTGCTTTTGGATCGGCAGATGAAAGGCTTACGGTGCCACGACTTTTTGGATGCAAAAGCGTAGGAAAAACGGTAAAGCCGTCGGAACGTGGAAAGGTATTCAAATCATAGGCGTCATATCCGTACTCTTTCCCCAGCCACATGGGTGAAAAATGGAGTTGAAAATTCACTTTTCCGCCATTCTGATCGATATCAAAAAAGGCCATACCCTCCAAAGGGCCATTATTGAAAACACCTTTTTTATGAACAAAATAATTCCAAGCTGCTTTGAGTTGCTGCAAGGGTGCAATATTATGATTGACTCCCTCTTGAGTTTTGGCCTGTTCACAAATGGGGAAAAACAAATGATCTTGAAGATTTTTTCCAACTCCTTTCAATTCATGGAGGCAGTCGATCCCGTGCTCTTTCAATTCAATGGCATCACCAATTCCAGAAAGCATTAATAGCTGAGGTGATTGAAAAGCTCCTGCGGAGAGAATAACTTCTTTTTGCGCATGTACTTGTACTACTTTTTTATTTTTGGTGAACTGCACGCCTACTGTTTTTTTTCCCTCTAAAATCAGTTGATCAACCTGAGCATGTGTAATGGTGGTTAGGTTGGAACGTTTTAAAATGGGTTTTAAAAAAGCAGTTGCACCACTCGCACGTTTACCCTCCTGGATTGTGCTTTGAACAACAGATGCCCCTTCTTGCTTTGCTCCATTATAATCGGTTGTAGTTGGGATGCCAACCGCTGCACAGGCAGCGATAAAATCAGAGACAAAAGGAGTTTTGAATCGGGTGGGTAAGCTTACCCCCAATTCTCCTGAACTCCCATGATAGTTTTCATCCATCTCATCTACTTGGGCGTGGTTCTCTGAACGCTTGAAATAGGGCAAGACCTCTTCAAAACTCCATCCAGAGTTTCCAAGTGCTGCCCAGCCATCGTAATCAGCAGCATTGCCTCGCACATAAGCCATGGCATTGGTAGAACTACTACCCCCAAGGGTTTTACCTCTGGGTAAATAGATTTTTCGATTCAAAGCCTCAGCTTGTTCTTCGGTCCAAAACCCCCAATCTTCCTTGCTCTTGTGAACCTTCAAATACGCTCCAGGAATATGAATATTCAGGTTGGTGTCAGGACCTCCTGCTTCTAACAACAGTACCCTGTTCTTTGGGTTTTCTGACAATCGATTTGCCAGGACACAGCCAGCAGATCCAGCTCCAATGATGATGTAATCGTATGATTGACCCATAACTAGTTAGTTTATTTAATACAATGGGGACACTATCATCACTAAATTAAACCTTTATTTTCATTTGAGATCTGTTTCAATTGGATACTTTATATAAGTCCTAAAATAAGAGGGTGCTGAAACACACCCTAGGTATGCTGCAAGTTTTTATTAAATTAGTACTATGAAAAAAATCGCCCTTATTTTTTTGACTATGTGCTTCTCTTGCAACCTACAAGAACCTGAACCGTCACAAAACAAGACCTCAGCTAAGCAGAGTAAAACAATCACAGATACAGAACGACACTCCCGAATTGAAGCGGTGTTCATAGAATATGGTTATGATCAATTGAATTTAACCTTTTTTGAAGAAGATAATTATATTCTAATAGATGCAACAAGCCGCATCGAAGGGGTTGAAAAATTCGAATATATTGAAGAATTGTTTTGGTGGAACAATGACCCTTATTTTGATCAATTTTTATTGAATAAAATTCGAATAAAATTAGATGAAATTGAAGTACAATCAAAAAATAAAATAAGGTCGAGAACAATCCCCATAACAACTAACGTTAGCTATAACAGCACCAAGAACTGTTAGTAACACAAAATAGTCGAAAAATTAATTTCTTTGAGCGTTGATCTTTTTACAGATCCGCTCGAAGGGATGATAATTTTTTAAGAAAAGTATCTTTAATTTTTAATGCACGTTCGCTTTTATTTCCACCAATGGTATTTACCGCAATAGTATACGCAATATCTTCTAGTATTTCTTGATGATCTAGCCGCTCTATTCCGCCAATATGAAATAGTATCTGAATTCCGTTAATTTTATTCTCAAAACTCCAGAAGGCATCTTTGTGGGCATTCGATGTATTTATCAATTTGTTGACCCAGTTACACACATCAATCATCAAGACATAATCTACAAGAATCGACATAGCCATGTCATTCCAATGTTTCAGTTCAGGATCAGAATATTCTTTGGAATAGAAAACAGTTTTTCTAGTATTTTTCATCCGCATTTAAATTAAAAAAGGTATTTAAAATTAGTTTTTAAAAAGAGTCTGTTACGCTTTATAAATCAGTTTTAAACTCGCGAAATTTGTCACGTAAGGCTACTTGGATTTTCAAAGCACGTTCGTTCTTATCACCACCAACAGTATCCATTGCAATGTCATAGGCAATGTGTTCAAAATTTCTTGATGATCTTCTCGAACTATATGACCCATAAAAAATAGCGTTTTAATTCCGTTAATCTTATTTTCAACATCCCAAAAAGCGTCTTTCTTTGAATTGGAAGTGTTGATGAGTTCATTTACCCAGTTACAGACATCGACCATCAAAACGTAATCTTCTAGGACAGAAATGGCTATTATCGATTTGTATTTCATTTCTTCAGGCGAGAAGTCATCGATAAAATAAACCTGCTTGTCTTTACCTTCTTTCATTGTTTAATTTATTTTTGAAACGAATACACCAAATATGTTGTATATTTATATTATTTATTTTAATTTAAAAAAAATAATACTATTTAAACACTGTTTTAATACTATTTAAATACATTATTTACCATATTTAAATATATAATTTTATCTAATTAAAAATATATTATTTACTATATTTAACATAATTTGATTAATCATTATGGGTATTGAATTGAATGAACTTCAACAAAAGATTGGAGCCGAGCTAAAAAGCATGAGGCTCTTAGCTGGCTTTTCAAGCTATGAGGTTTTTGCTGACAAAAACAAGCTCAGTAAAATACAATATTTTAAAATGGAAAAAGGGACAAATTTTACCCTTAAAAGTCTTGATCGAATTCTTAAAATTCATGATGTATCCATCATTAATTTTTTTCATAAATTCGATAAAGAAACCAAGTCCCCGACTAATATTGAATGTGTTGATCGCATTTCAATGCTTTTGGATTTTACACAGAAATCAAAACTTGAATTCAGTAGGTCGCTAGGCTTTTCTAATGCGAATCAAATTAATGCGATATTGAGTGGGCGTAATAATATTTCTGCTAAATTAGCCTATCAAATTGACAAGGCTTATCCTCAGATCAACTTTGCATGGATTCTAAACGGTGAAGGGGAAATGACCTAAGTGTCACCAACACCTATCTATGCCTCTAAAATTACTCTACAATCATTGTATAAAAAAGTTAGCTCAATCCCTAGAGGTTCTCGAAATTCGGAAAGCTGAAATTGCACTAGCATTGGAATCTGAAAGTAAGAGCAGTGCTGGAGATAAACATGAAACTGGACGAGCAATGATTCAGTTAGAGCGAGAAAAACTTGGGGAGCAAATCAAAAAAGCTGAAAAAAATCGAGCGACACTTCACCAATTGAAGCAGTATAAAAGCTCTGGAATAGTTCGCTTTGGATCTGCTGTACAAACAAACAAGGCTAACTATTATATTGCGATAGCTACCGATAGTTGCACCATTAAATCAACCCTATTTCATTGCATTTCACCTCAAAGCCCAGTTGGAACTCAACTTCTTGGAAAAAAAGTTGGAGACCAGCTGGTTTTCAATGCAATCACAAGTACGATTACCGCAGTTCATTAATTCTTGCTAATGCTTCTTTCTGACCTTCTTACTGTGGTGCTTATTCTTATGGCGCTCTTCCTTTAAACGTTCAGCATCTTTTGCTTTTCGTTCTTGCGGTTTTATCTTCACCTGTTTAGGGTCTTTTTTCTTCTTTTTAGAAGCGTCGTTCAACTGATTGTGATAGTGCATCTTAAGAAAACGAAGTATTTCTTCTTCTGGAGCTGGAAGCTCCAAAAAAATATGATCGGGTTTATTCTCCTTGATATTAAAACCACGAACAATAGATCCATAATCGTCATGTTCAAAAACTGCAATGGGCATTTCATTAATTAAAAACGCTTCTTGCTTAAGAATTTTCTTGACTGCTTTTCCTGTAATTCCTTTTGAGTTGCTCATGAATCAGGTGTATTTTAGTCGGGTTGATTGAAATAATGGGTTAGAATTTTAACCAATTCTTTTTTATAGGCATCATACAAAACTCCCGATTGATTATTGATTTGAATGTCCATTTCGTCCTCTACCTCTTCTTCAGCAAGATAGGCCATTTCGTAATCTCCGTCGAAGCGATCAATAATCATATCTTCAACCCGAGTTGAAAATGCAGTATCATAACCTTTCCCAAGAGAATCTCGGAGATAATCCCAAGTATAAGTCAGTATCTTAAAGGTAAAGCCATCGGCCAAAGCATAGGCTTTTTTGCTAATCTCAGCAAGCTTTTCATCTTGATTCTCAAGAACTGCTGCAATCAAAAATTCCTGATCTAAGTTCAGCACTACCCCCTTTTTTTGTAATTCAAAAAGTGATGCTATGCGGAGGTGTAATTTATTTGTAGACATGTATCCATTTGTTAATAAAGAAAAAAAGGATAGGAAAAGCCAACCATAGCCCAACTACCCTTTTAATGACGCCAGGGTGTGAAGCCCTGCGGGACAAAAGTAAGTAATAATTCAATACTTTTTCCATAAGATGCTACTGAAAGCGTAATTCTTTTTTAATTACCGATTAAAAGTAATTTTTCTTGCCTTTTGTTGATATAACGGAACCCATCTGAGCCAAAAAAACCAGCCTCCTCCAACATTATTCGGATGTCTTTCTTCCATTCATCAATGTATACACTCGTATTCAATTCAATGGCGTAAGCAGTATTCAGGTGCAAGGGGTAATCTCCATTTACAGCTACTCCATTTTGCGAGTCCCACATACCAAGTGTTGTTCCAGCAGAATGCCCAAAGGTTCCCAAAGGGTGGGTATATATCTGTGGTCGAAGTCCTTCTGCTCGTCCCGCTTCTAATGATTTTTTTAAAATTACATTTCCTGAAACTCCGGCTTTGAAATTATTTGTAAAAATATCTTGAACTCGATTCCCTTGTGCCAATGCATCAACTAAAAAATCTGGAGCTTGTTTTTCACCGGGCTTCAAAACATAGGCAAGTTCTTGGCAATCGGTATTGAGCGATAAATAGCTAATCCCAAAATCGCAATGCACTAAATCCCCTGGCTGTATAATGTCAAATTTAGATTTGCTGTCGAAGGCATATAAATCACTTTCGTTGGCACGCTGTACATCAACCGTAGGATGAAACCAAGTATCCAACCCAAGGCTTAAAACTTTTTCTCGCAACCACCATACCACCTCATCGGTAGTTGTTTTACCAGCTGTTATTACTTTCGAAGAAAAGGCTTCGGCTATAATCTGATGGGTTATTGCTACGAGGTCTTCATAAAGCACCATCTCTTTGGCTGTACGTGTTTCGATCCAGCCAATTGCAAGTTGTTCGGCAGAAACCACTTTACTTTTATAGGCTTCTGGTAAAACTTGCATCAGTGCATCATAGTCTGTTTTGACTAAACCATCGGCTAAAGCAAAGGAATTAGAAGTATTGATTCCAATGTTTTTTGGGTTTTTTGAAACGATATAATCAGCCAACGCCTGCCATTGATTGGGTTGCTTCTCCTTATTCCATATAGAGGGGATCAACTTCCCAAAAGGATAACGAGTAATCGCTGCAGAAGTTATCCCTTCCGAATCTTTATTCTTCGAAAAAACGAGGATCGTTTGACGCCGAGCGTTGAGCCAAGTTGGAGGCAATAGTGTTTTAATAACCGGGTCTTCGTTGTACTCCCGTGTTATCAAAACCCAAAGATCAATTCCGGTATCTTCCATCAACTTAGGTAATAAATTGTCGAAACGGTCTTTTTGAATTTCATCAATTAACAGTGCTCGCTCTTTAAGAGAAAGGATTTGCTGTCCCAAAGCCAAAAGCGGCAGAAGCAGAAATAGATATATAACTTTCTTCATCGGACAAATTAGTTTAATTGTGGTGGACCTGCTGGTATTCTAGGTTCATACGAAGGATTGGTTCTGTTGTTCTTAAAATCTTCTTTTACTTGATCCACTAATTTTGGGTTTGTAAATAAATCGACCATGGTCATCCCTAAAGCTTTTGAAGCATACAACATTCCTTTATGCCCAATAGACATTCCTGTACAGGCAACTACCGCCCAAGAATGCCAAGGGCCTCCTTTAGAAGCGACCGTTGCGCTCATTCGAATCGTAGGAACCAGTTGACTTACGTCGCCCACATCAGTAGAACCTCCTTGAGCAGGAAGAGAGGGACGTAACGGATGGATTAATCCATCAAGACCTTTTAGTGGTTTTCCGGTTTCTTTTAAAATAGTGTTGGCATACTGCACTTCGTCCTCAGTATAGGTAATTGGACCTAAAGTTTCGAGATTACGCTGCATTACCTCAGCTCCTGTTCGGTTGACTTGGATTTCGTAAATTCCTGAAATCAATTGAATCTCATGACGAACCCCAGCCATTAATGCTGCACCTTCCGCTATTTTTTTAGCACGTTCGTATAAAATATCAACGTTGGGTCGATCGTTTTCACGCAAACGAGTCCAAATCTGAGCATAGTCTGGAACTACATTTACTACATCCCCTGCTTTTTCAATATCGTAATGAATACGGGCAGTCGGTTTGATGTGTTCTCTGTAGTAGTTCAATCCTGTTGTAAATAACTCCATAGCATCTACCGCGCTTTTCCCATTCCATGGATCAGAAGAAGCATGGGAAGAACTTCCATAAAATTTCACTCTAAAATCAACTAAGGCTTTACTACTTTGAGTAACCGCTTCAATCTCATCTCCAGGATGCCAGTCCATACAAACATCTAGTTTATCAAAAAGGCCAGCGCGAGCCATCCATACTTTTGCGAAAATGGTTTCTTCTGCTGGAGTACCATAAAAAACAATGGTTCCTTTTAGGGTTCCCTTTTCAATTTGCTCTTTAATTGCAATGGCCGCACCTAAACTAGCAGTTCCAAAAAGGTTGTGACCACAGCCATGACCTGCTCCTCCTGGAACACGCGATTCCCGTGTGGGTTGTTTCTTTTGAGAAATTCCAGCATTGGCATCAAATTCGCCAAGGATGCCTATTACGGGCTTACCGGTTCCATAGGTTGCGGTAAAAGCTGTTGGAATTCCTGCAACTCCTTTTTCTACTGTAAAGCCGTTTTCTTCGGCAAATGTCATTAGGTATTCAGAAGATTTAAATTCTTGAAGGGATGTTTCCGCAGCTTCCCATATTCCATCACTTACCTCGATCATTGCTGCTTCATTTGCATCAACCGTTTTTATGATTTCTTTTTTGGTTTTTGATTTCGATTGGGATTGAACCCCTTCTACTCCTAGTACTACCAAGCAAAGAAGTAATAATCTGTTGATTTGTTTCATTTTGTGTTTTTTTGAAACTTCAAGTTACAATTTTATTTGACCTAATATTTCGTAACTTGGAATATCTATTTTAAAAAAATCAACTCATGCGCTATCATAAACTTATCCTACCTACGCTATTAACTGCTTGTATGTTCTTACTTACAGCTCAAAATACTACAGCCCAATCAAGGCGATCAAAAAAACAAAATACCACGAAAATCGACCCTAAACTACACGAATCGGTTCAATATCGATCCATAGGCCCTTTTAGGGGCGGGCGTTCTGCTGCTGCAGTAGGTGTACCCAACCAATCCAAGGTGTTTTATTTTGGAGCAACTGGAGGGGGTGTTTGGAAAACTACTGATGGTGGTGTTACCTATAAGAATATTTCTGATGGATATTTCGGAGGAAGTATCGGATCTGTTGCCGTGGCTCCAAGTGATCCTAATGTATTGTATGTTGGAGGAGGTGAAGTTACCGTCCGTGGAAATGTATCTTCTGGAAAAGGAGTTTGGAAAAGTGTGGATGCTGGATCTACTTGGACTTACTCTGGGTTACCCAACTCGCGTCATATCCCGCGTATGGTAATTCATCCTCAAAATCCAGACATTGTTTATGCAGCTGTTTTGGGTGATTTATACAAACCGAACAACGATCGAGGGGTGTATAAAAGTACTGATGGTGGAAAGAGTTGGAAAAAAATTCTTTTTTCGGATGTCCAAGCGGGTGCTGTCGAATTGGTCATGGACCCCTCAAACCCAAGACATTTATATGCTTCAACTTGGCGCATTCAAAGAACACCTTATAGTTTGAGTAGTGGTGGCGAAGGATCTGCCCTTTGGAAAAGTACAGACAGCGGCGCTACTTGGAAAGAAATAAGTAAAAATAAAGGGTACGCCAAAGGAACTCTAGGGATCATTGGGGTTACTGTTTCGCCTGTAAACGCGAATCGTATTTGGTCTATTGTTGAAAACAAAGAAGAAGGAGGTGTATATCGTTCGGATGACGGCGGTGAAAGCTGGAAGCATGTAAACGAAAGTAGATCCCTCAGACAACGGGCTTGGTACTACACAAAAATTTATGCAGATACGCAAGATGAAGATGGTGTATATGTAATGAATGTATCCTATCACAAATCTACGGATGGCGGAAAAACATTCAGCAGTCACAATGCGCCTCATGGAGATCATCACGATCTATGGATTGCTCCAGAAGACAATCAACGTATGATAATAGCGGATGACGGCGGGGCTCAAGTTTCCTATGACGGTGGAACTACCTGGAGTACGTATCACAACCAGCCTACCGCACAATTTTATCGAGTAACAACGGACAATGCTTTTCCTTATAGAATATATGTAGCTCAACAAGACAACTCCACCATTCGAGTAAAGCACCGTAGTTCTGGTCGTTATATAGACGAATCGGATTGGGAGTCGACGGCTGGAGGAGAATCTGCTCATATAGCAATTGACCCAACCAACAACGAAATTGTATATGGAGGAAGTTATGACGGCTTTTTAACACGTGTGAATCATGTAAAAAACTCCGTACGTGGAATTAATGTTTGGCCTGATAATCCAATGGGGCATGGAGCTGAGGGAATGCGTTACCGCTTTCAGTGGAATTTTCCCATCCTCTTCAGCAAGCACAACCCAAAACGCTTGTATACCTTCTCCAATCAAGTACATGTTACTGAAAGTGAGGGACAGGAATGGAAAATCATCAGTCCGGATCTCACACGTAATGATCCCACAAAACTGAAGACTTCAGGAGGTCCAATAACGCAAGACAATACGAGTGTCGAATATTACTGTACCATTTTTGCGGCAGACGAATCTCCACTCAAAGAAGGTTTGTTATGGATCGGAAGTGACGATGGCTTGATTCATTTGACACAGGATGGAGGAGAAAACTGGAGCAACATTACTCCAAAACAACTTCCCGAATGGACCATGATCAATAGTATAGAGCCTTCGCCATTTGATCCCGGAACTTGTTATGTGGCAGGTACCCGATACAAACTAGGAGACTATACACCTTACTTATACAAAACCACCGATTATGGTGTTACATGGAAAACCATAACCAAGGGCATTGCAAAGGAAGATTTTACGCGAGTTGTTCGTGCAGATCCAAAGCAAAAAGGGCTGTTGTATGCTGGAACTGAACATGGGATCTATGTTTCTTATGACGATGGAACTTCTTGGTCTTCCTTCCAAAAAAACCTACCAATAGTACCCATTACCGATTTAACAATCAAAAACAACAGTCTCATTGTGGCTACGCAGGGAAGAAGTATTTGGATTTTGGATAATCTTACCGTTTTACATCAATTACAGCCCGACAGTCGCAATGCGCAAACCTTACTTTTCAAACCCAAAGAAAGTTATAGAACCAAAGGGCGTGGTGGGAAAAGCTCACTAACTGCTGGAACCAACCTTCCAAATGGCGTTATTGTTCACTATTTCCTTAAAAACTACGATGCAGAAAAAGACACCGTTGAATTACAATTCCAATCGGAAGATGGAGCAGTGATTAAAACATACAGTACAAAAGACAAAAAGAATAAGCTCGAGGTAAAGGCTGGTGGAAATGAATTTGTTTGGGACACCCGTTATGATGGAGCTGAAAAACTTGAGGGAATGATTTTTTGGAGTGCCTCTTTTTCTGGAGCAAAAGCAGTTCCAGGTTCGTACAAAGTTCGTTTGGCTGTAAATGGAAAGGAACAAACACAAGATTTTACCATCCTGCCCGATCCACGTTCAGAATCTTCGGTAACCGATATGCAAAAACAATTTGATTTTGTAAATGAAGTAAACCAAACCGTAGATAAGGCCCATAAAGCCATCAAGAACATGCGCGAGATCAGAAGCAAGCTCAAAGATTTTGTAAAACAAAACCAATCTGATTCTACGGCTACCAAACTTGTAGCTCAAGCCAAAACCATTCAAGAGGACTTACTGGAAGTTGAAAAAACCTTGTATCAAACACAAAACAGAAGTAATCAAGATCCGCTAAATTTCCCGATTCGCTTGACCAATAAATTAGGCCATTTAAACCGTCTGCTTACCATAGACGACTTCCCTCCTACAAATCAAGACCTAGCAGTAAAAGAAGAATTAACCGCTGCCGTTGAAGTTGCAATGGAACGTTATCAGCAGCTTATTGATTCTGATGTAGCTTCGTTTAATGAAGACTTTAAAAAGGAAAAAAGGAATTACCTAGGCACAAATTAAGTACAAGCAATTCATAAAGAAAAAAGGGAGCTAAATAGATTAGCTCCCTTTTTTATTGAATCAATTTAAGATTAACGGATCGTTTTAGAGCACTTCAAACAAGCCCGCAGCGCCCATTCCTCCACCAACACACATGGTAGACACCACATACTTGGCTCCTCTTCTTTTTCCTTCAATGAGTGCGTGAGCAACCATACGAGATCCGGACATTCCATAAGGATGTCCTATCGAAATAGCGCCTCCGTTTACATTTAATAATTCATTTGGAATACCCAAATGTTCTTGACAATATAAGACTTGAACAGCAAAAGCCTCGTTCAATTCCCACAAGCCAATATCAGCCATTTTTAAGCCGTGTTGTTTTAATAATTTTGGGACAGCATAAATTGGTCCAATTCCCATTTCATCGGGCTCGCAACCGGCAACTGACATTCCTCTGTAAATCCCTAAAGGGGTTACAGCATGTTTAGCAGCAGTTGCTGCTTCCATCAAAACACAGGCAGAAGCACCATCCGACAATTGACTTGCATTCCCAGCAGTAATAGAACCATTTTCTATCACAGGGTTCAAACCAGAAAGCCCTTCGATTACCGTACTCGGTCTGTTTCCTTGATCTTTATTTAAAGTGATGTCTTGAAAGCTGATCTCTTTTGTTTCACGATCCATCACACCCATAGAAGTAGTCGTCTCAATGATTTCATCAGCAAACTTCCCCGCCTCTTGTGCGGCAGCAGTGCGTTGCTGACTTTGAAGTGCGTAGATGTCTTGTGCTTCTCTACTAATGTTGTATCGTTTTGCAACAACCTCAGCAGTTTGTAGCATGGGCATATAAATGTTGGGTTGTTTGGCTACTAAAGCCTTGTCGACCATTCGGCTGATATTCATTTTTTCATTTTGAACCAAACTAATGGATTCAATTCCACCGCCAATTGTAATTTCCATACCATCACAAACAATCTGTTTGGCTGCTGTCGCTATAGCCATCATTCCAGAAGAACACTGACGATCGATACTCATTCCACTCACCGTAGTTGGGAGTCCAGCTGCCATTGCAGATAACCGACCAATATTACCACCGGTAGTCCCTTGTTGTAAGGCTGCACCCATAACAACATCATCAATCTGATCTTTAGAGGCTCCAGATCGAGCAACAGCAGCTTCGATTGCCAGTGCCGCTAATGTGGGTGCGTTGGTGTTGTTGTAGGCTCCTCTGTAGGCCTTCCCTATTGGAGTTCGTGCAGTCGACACTATTAAAGCTTCTCTCATTATAACTTCTTTATTTTGATTAAATTAGGTTTATGGATTTTTAACAAAGACGAAATCGTCTTAAAAAAAATCTGTGTTTTTCTATAAAACTCTCTTTTGAATTCCATCACCACTTTAACAAAAAGTGAACTCAAACACAAATTAATTATGAATAATGACACTCAATATGCTAATTTATGTTATTTTTCATAATATTTATGAATTAATTTAATGTGTCATTTCAAAACAAAACATATCCTAAAACGAGAAATCTATTTCTAGTTTTGACAAATCCCCACTGTCTTTACTAAAACAGCTCAACTAAAATTACTTTTCTTTTAGACATCAGCAAGAAGAGGCTTAGGGTAAAAAATAATTTAAAAAAAACAGCTTAGGTATGAATACAGCAGAAACATTTGATTTTAAATTTTATGAGTGGGAAGAAAAATTTCGCGACAAACCTTTTTTAAAACAACCCTTTGGTGATACCTGGGAAGTATATACTTGGGGAGAAGTAGGACAATACGCACGAAGATTAGCCACTGGTTTACGCTCTTTGGGGCTTCGAGAAAACGCTCACATTGGTTTAATTTCAAAAAACTGTAGGGAATGGATCATTGCCGATTTGGCTATTGTAATGGCTGGATACATCAGTGTTCCGTTTTTTCCAAACCTGACTTCTAAAGAAATCAACAAGCTGCTAACCTTTGGTGATGTTGACCTGCTTTTCGCTGGAAAAGTAGAAGACTGGGAAGAGCAAAAAGCAGGAGTTCCCGAGGGAATGCCCGTCATCTCTTTTCCAACCTATAAAGGTTGCTCTGATATTACAGAAGGACACCAATGGTTTGATTTCATCAATCAGCATGAGCCGCTACAAGAACCACACAAACCTAAATTAAGTGATATCTGGACCATCATTTTTACCTCAGGAACTACTGGGAATCCAAAGGGTGTAGTGCTCGATTATTTAGCCAACCAAAGTACTGCTAAACTAGCCTTAGACAACAATGCGCTTAAAATAGATTTCAACGGAAACAACACCTTCTTTTCCTATTTACCACTAAACCATATTGCAGAGCGGGTGGTTGTTGAATATGTTGCATTTCGTTTTGGAGGAACCTTATCTTTTGCTGAAAATCTGGATACTTTTGCTAAAAATCTTCAGGATACACAGCCAACAGTTTTCTTTGCTGTACCTCGTATTTGGACGAAATTTCAAATGGGGATTTTATCAAAAATTCCACAAGAAAAACTCACGAAACTTCTCAAGATACCCGTTTTATCTTGGGTATTGAAGCGTAAGTTTAAAAAAGCCCTGGGACTGGGCAAAGCGCGATCCATTGTTTCGGGTGCAGCCCCGCTTCAAGAAACACAACGCACTTGGTTTCGAAAAATTGGAGTTCCGATCACCAATGGATACGGCATGACTGAAAACTGTGCTATAACAACTCATTTAGGCGACGGGATCATCAACAAGCCGGGTTCTGTTGGACTTGCACAACCGGGTGTAACATTAAAAATTGATTCAGAAAGCTCGGAGATTTTAATGCGTGGTCCTTATGTGATGAAAGAATACTACAAACAACCTGAATTGACTGCTGAAGTGATCAAAGAAGGATGGTTGCATACAGGAGATCAGGGGCATATAGATGCCGAAGGGTTTTTGTTTATCACGGGGCGCGTAAAAGATATTTTTAAAACATCTAAAGGAAAATACATTGAACCTTTGGTGCTTGAAGGTTTTTTTGGCGACGTTTTGGAATTTGAACAAATATGCATTGCCGGCTTAGGATTGCCACAACCCATATGCTTGGGAGTATTATCTGAGATTGGTTTGGCAAAACCTAAGGATGAGCTTCAACAGTATTTTAGCGACTACTTGGAGAAAGTGAATGCACAGCTGCCCGGGTATAAAAAAATATCAACGCTTGTTCTTGTAAAAGATCCGTGGACCGTTGAAAACGGATTGATGACTCCAACCCTGAAAATTAAACGTAATAAAATAGATAAAATGTACGAGGGGAGTTACGTAAACTGGCATCAAGATGAAGCTACTGTAATTTTTGAAAACTAAAAATAAGTCCTATAAAACCATGCTGGATATCCAAAATTCAGCTCGTTTAATATTGTTCTTTCATGCAAAAAAGCTTTTAAAATGTCTCTTAAACATAAAATCTTATTATCTTTCAGGTATGGGATGTTATTTCCCTGCTAATGCTTGACCCCCTTATCTCGCCAATTTCTTAATTCCACCCATGACTCTGTTAACCAGTAATAATTTTAAACAACCAATTATGAAAAAAAACAAATTAACAACTGCACTTACGGTTCTTGGGCTGTTTTGCATTAATCTGCTTCTCGCACAAACCACCGTTAGTGGTTCTGTAAGTGATGCAGATACAAATGAACCCATACCAGGGGTGAATTTAATCGTTCAAGGAACTTCCGATGGAACCAATTCAGATTTCGACGGAAACTTCAGTTTCAGTTCAAATCAAGCACTCCCTTTTACTGTTGAAATTAGTTCAATCGGTTTTGCATCTCAATCTGTAGAAGTAACTTCTGCTGATCAAGTATTATCTATTGCTTTAAGCCCTGGAGAAAACTTGGATGAAATTGTTGTTTCGGCATCAAGAAAACCACAGAAAGTGCAAGATGCACCGGCTTCGGTTTCGATTATAACAGCACAGGACATAAAAAATTCTGCAGATCCTGTTGATCCTATTCGTACTTTGGTTAACATACCCGGAGTTCAGATACAACAACAATCTGCCAACACACTTAATATTGAGATGAGAGCAGGTTCAGGAGTATTTGGAACTTCTGCATTTCCAATGTTAGATTACCGTTACTTAGTAACTCCTTCAGCTGGTCAGTTCTTGTCGTTTCAAACGGGTTTATCGAATATCGATATTGCTAAAGTTGAAGTTGTACGTGGAGCTGCCTCCGCTTTATACGGACCGGGTGTAACATCTGGAGTTGTGCATTTTATGTCAAAAAACCCTATCGACTATCCAGGAACAACCATTGAATTGGTAGCAGGTACTTTAAATACGTTGGGTGCAAACATTCGTCACGCCTATGCAAACAAAAGCAAGACTTTAGGTTTTAAAGTAAATGCCCGTATAACACAAGGAGATGATTTCGAAATTGATCCAAATGACACCGCTTTTATTGCAACAAACAGAAACTCTATTTATCAGCCTAATTTAGTAAATGGTCGAGTAGACCCTAGTCAACAAGGTACTTTACTTTTAGGTCCATCTGATTTAGATGATAATAACAACGGTATTCCTTTAGCAACTAAATATAAAAACGTTTCGGCAAATGCTCATTTAGAGCTTAGACCAAATGATAATACCAGTGCGTTTCTTTCTGCGGGTGTAGCAAAAGGTGGTGGTTTATTCTTTAACTCTCAAGGAGCTGGATACGCAAACGGAACCGACTACTGGACTCAAGCACGTGTTCAATCAGGTGGTTTCTTTGGTCAGTTATCGTATAACTATAACGATGGTGGGACAGCTTCTGAGCCTACTTTTCTTTATGCTTCTGGATTCAGACAAGTTGCTAAACGTTCTGCTTTAGAATTACAGTTACAATATAACTTTGATGTACCAAGTTTCCTTAATACTAACTTTACTGTTGGGATGGACTATCGTGATATCATGTCTGATTCAGAAGGTACTTTGTATGGTGAGAATGATGCAAATGATGCCTACAGAATCACTGGTGTATACTTACAAGGAACCACTCCATTGAGTGAGAAGTTGGAACTTACTTATGCTGGTCGTTATGACAAATTCAACTTCATCGATGAGGGAGCTTTTGCTCCTCGAGTTGCTTTAGTTTATAAAGCTGCACCAAAGCATACGTTTAGATTATCGTATAATATTGCAACTTCTGGACCTAGTGCCCTGCAGCAGTATATCGATTTCCCGGTTCTAATCCAAGCTCCTGGAGTTCTTGATGTTTGGTTATCTGGTCAAATTAGTCCACAAGGTTTCGATGGTAATCCAACCATTGAAATTGCAGCAACAGGTAATGCGATAGCCGCTTTATCTGGAAACGCTCCGGGTGATAGTTATCAACTTCCTGCAGGAAGTAATAGTGTATCATTACTTGTTCCATACCTACAAGCTTTAAACGCAGTTATAGCAGGGTCGCCAGCGTCAGCACAGCCCTTACTTGCAGCAGCTTTAGGACCTACCAGCGCTTTTGCTCAGGGCTTAATAGCACCTCAAAATGTAGCTCTTTCACCAGGATTTAATGCTTTCAATGGACAACCACTTGAGGCTGTCGATACGGGAGTTTCGCAAATCGGAACCCTTTCTTCTTGGGAAGTTGGCTACAATGGTTTGATCGGTGATCGCCTAAAAGTAGGTTTGGACTTATATTCATATGAGGTTAAAGGATTTACTCAATTCACTGCAATCGGACCTATTCATGCCCTGGTTAACCAGGTAGGTGGAACAACAATGGGATCTTTTATTCAAAATGCAGTTAGTGCTGCTTTGACTCCTGCTGTCGGTCCTGCTCTTGCAGGTCAAGTTGCTGGAGGATTCAAATTCGCTTTAGATGACCCAACTTCTCCCTTAACAGCTTTATATCCAGCTTACGGAGTAGTTGAATCTAACCGTGTTCCTGATGGTGATGGGATTAGTCATATTTCTGCGGGATATCGAAGATATGATGATGCCGTTAGAAGTCATTTTGGAGCTGATTTAGCTCTAGAATACTTCGTTAATGATCGTATGTCTATTTGGGGGAATTCTTCTTGGTTAAGTCAAAATGAATGGCTACCAGGGGAATCAGATGATGATGATTTACCATTTCCATCTTACCTTAATGCACCAATATTCAAATACAGATTGGGTCTTAAATATGCTCAAGAGCTAGGGTATCGTTTCAGTGTATCATTCCAACACGATGATAGCTTTATGTCTGATCAAGGATTGTTTGGTGGTATGACTGATGAGAAAAATCTTGTAGACACTAACATTGGTTACGACTTTGGAAATGGTTTGGGATTAGACTTATCAGCTACCAACTTATTTGACCAAAAATACAGTGCATTCCCTAGTATGCCTGTTATCAGAAGAAGAGTGATTTTAAAAGCTACTTATAGTTTCTAAAACACATATGACACAATACATTAAAAAAGCATTCATTACTGGTGCTGCCAAAGGATTAGGAAGAGCAACAGCCGTTGCTCTTTCAACCTCTGGTTACAAAACTATTTTGACCGATATGGATCCAGTTGAATTAGCTGAGACCCAAAAAATTATAGAAGATGCAGGTGGGAGTGCTGTAAGCTATCTCCTGGATGTATCCGATAAAAAACAAATCGAGTCTGTCTTAATGCAAGCCATTAAAGACGAAAAAAAAATTGATGCTTTCGTTAATAACGCTGGAATAGGTGGCAAAATGGCACCCTTCCACGAAATGAAGGACGAAGATTGGGATAAGGTAATTGCCGTGAACTTAAGTAGTGTTTTTTACTGCCTGAAATTTCAATTAAAAATATTGCTGGAACAAGGTGGAGGAAATATTGTAAATGTTGCCTCTCTTGCTGGTAAAAAAGGAGTTACTCTGGGAAGTCACTACGCTGCTTCAAAGCATGGTGTAATTGGGCTGACCAAATCTGCTGCTGTAGAATATGGCGCACGTAACATACGGGTAAATGCGATCTGTCCCTCTTTTGTAGAAACCGATATCATAAGTACAATTCCCGATCCTGTTTTAGAATTTGTAGCAAACTACAGAGTCCCCCTAAAAAGATTAGGAAGGCCTGAAGAAGTTGCCAATGCAATTAAGTTTATGCTTTCAGACGATTCCTCTTATATGAACGGCCATTCACTCGTTTTAGACGGGGGTATGGACGCTGGCTAAGAGCATCGCGAAAGTAAACACTAATAATTAGTGTACTCTAATTTATTTAATACCGGTCCTTCATGAACATCCGAAAGACCGGTATTTTATATTAAAAAATTAAAATCAAAAGGTTAAATCCTTTCTATATAATGTACGCATCCGATTTATTTAAAAATAAAAAAGTATTGGTAACCGGCGGTCGAAGTGGCATTGGTTATGAAATTGCAAAAGCATTCCTCTCTTATGGTGCAGAAGTGATGATCGCTTCACGAAAAGAAAAACCCTTACAAGCGGCTATGAACGAGCTTCGTGCTTTTGGAACCTGTCATGCACAGATATGTGATATCAGAGAACCTGAAGCAATTCAAAAATTAGGGGACGTAATTCAAGATACCATGGGCGGTTTGGATATTTTAATCAATAACGCTGGTGGGCAATTTCCAGCTCCTTCCAATGTCATAGCACAAAAAGGATGGGCTGCAGTAATCAACAACAATTTAAACGGTACTTTTTATATGTGCCAGCACATGGCCAACACTTTTTTTATTCCACAAAAAAAGGGAACCATCATCAACATTACAGCCAATGTTATGCGTGGATTTCCCGGAATGGCCCATACAGGAGCTGCACGTGCTGGAGTTGAAAATCTAACCAAAACCCTCGGGCAAGAGTGGGCAGAACACAACATTCGTGTCAATGCTGTTGCACCGGGAACCATTGCAACTTCGGGACTAGAAAACTACCCCGAACAAATGCAAGCTTTCCTTAAGGAGAGTGAACAAAAAAACCTAATGAAACGTTTTGGTACTGCTGAGGATGTTTCCCATGCCGTATTATTTTTATCGAGTCCCTTGGCAGTTTATATTAGTGGTGTTATCTTACCTGTCGATGGGTTAGAACATTTGGCAGGAGATCGAATGGAATTATACAATACCATCATGTCGTTTGTGAAATAAAAAAGGATTGGATATGAAAAAAAATCTTCAACGTATTGGATTTTTACTGCTTGTTGGGCTACTCTATCTTGGGTTTTATCCCATAGATTTAGATCCAGTAGCACGGCCTTCACCTCCTTACCCGGGGATGGAAGGAGATTTTAAAGTAAACAACCTACTTGCAGCAACCGATATTATAGCGGTTGCTGGTGTTGGTCCGGAATCGATTGCTCAAGACAGCCAAGGGAATTTTTATAGTGGACTCGACAATGGAGACCTCATTCGGTTTGATGCATCTGGTGCCAATCAGACGGTCATCGGAAACACAAAAGGACGTCCACTTGGAATGAAATTTGCTCCAAACGGATGGCTGATTATTGCGGATCGTGAAATGGGATTAATCGCGCTTGACAGTATGGGATCAATAACAACCCTTCTCGATACGATAGATGGTACACCCATTCGATTTGCAGATGACTTGGCTATAACCCAAGAAGGTGTTGTTTATTTTTCGGATGCAACCCAACGAAACCCGATCATAATTGAAAATGAATTCTGGGAACAACGCCCCTCGGGAAGAATTATATCCTATGATTTGAATACCCAAGAATCGGAAATTGTCTTAGATGCATTGTTCTTTGCAAATGGAGTTGCGCTTGATGCGAATGAGGATTATATCATCATCAACGAAACCTTTGGACTAGAAATTAAAAGACATTGGATTCGCGGTTCTAAAAAAGGAACTACCGAAATCTTTACCAACGAACTCCCTGGGTTTCCAGATAATGTAACTTTTACTGATGGAATTTTTTGGATCGCCATACCAAGTCAACGAGCCTTAGAAGCGGAACCGCTTACCGAATTCCCTTTCTTAAGATCCGTACTCTTACGTTTACCAAAATTCATCCGTGACGGCATTACGCCTAAACCCTACTCCATGATCTTGGGGTTTGATGCCGAAGGAAAGCTACAATACAATTTACAAGACCCCAATGGAGGCTACGATTATATAACCAGTGTCCTGCAGGTCGATGACAAACTTTATATAGGAAGTTTAAAAGAAGAGGCCATAGGAATTTATACATTAAAATAAAAAACACATGATTAGTTTAGAAGGACAAGTAGCCATCATTACGGGTGGTGCACAAGGAATTGGCGAGGGTGTTTGCAAAGTATTTTGCGATGCGGGAGCCACAGTAGCTTTATGGGATGTTCGAGATTCTGGAGCTGAAACCGCAGCAAAATTAAAATCAGAAGGAGGGAAAATTTTCTTTCAAAAAGTAGACATCACCAATCGTGAAGCAGTTGATGCCGCCGTAAATGAAATCATCGGCACCCACAGTAAAATCGATATTTTAATCAACAACGCCGGGATTGTTCGCGATAAAACGATCCTTAAAATGACTCAAGACGAATGGGATGCTGTCATTAATGTAAATTTAAGTTCTTTATTTACAACTACCCAAGCGGTACTTCCACACATGCGGGAAGCTCGTTATGGAAGAATCATCTCGGCTTCCTCCATCAATGGTTTTGCAGGAGCATTTGGTCAAACCAATTATTCGGCTTCTAAGGCGGGTGTCGCTGGTTTCACTCGCGCTCTTTGCCGTGAAGTAGGACGATACGGCATTACAGCCAATGCGGTAGCGCCCGGTTTTATTGAAACAGAAATGACCTCCGGAATGCCCGAAGAAATTATCAAAGCAGGAATTGCTATGATTCCTGTAGCCCGTATCGGAACAGCCGAGGATATGGGGTATGCTTACCTCTACTTAGCATCGAAACAAGCTGGATTTATTAACGGAGTAACCCTCCATGCAAATGGTGGCGCAATGCCCATGTAATTATGAGTGTAAAAAAATTATTTGATTTAGAAGGAAAAGTAGCGGTTGTTACAGGTTCTAGTAAAGGAATAGGAAAAGCAATTGCAGAGGCTCTTGCCGAATTTGGGGCTAAAGTAATTGTAAGCAGTCGTTCTCAAGAAGCCGTAGATGCAGTTGCCGAAGAATTTAAAGCCCAAGGCTACGAAGCTACAGGAATTGCCTGTCATGTTGGAGATGAAGATCAACGACAAGCATTAATCCAAAAAACAGTAGCCCTGTACGGTGGTGTCGACATCTTGGTTAACAATGCAGCAACCAACCCTGTTTTTTCTCCTTTGGAAGGTATCGAAAATAATGTTTTTGATAAAATTATGGATGTGAATGTCAAAGCTTGTTTTTCGTTTGCAAAACATTGTTTTCCTTTTATGAAAGAAAAAAACAATGGAAGCATCATCAATATTGCTTCTGTCGAAGGAATGAAACCCAGTTTGGGGCTCGGACTTTACGGAGTTAGTAAATCGGCATTGATTATGTTGACCCAATCGCAAGCCAGTGAGTGGGGGAAATATGGAATCCGATCCAATGCAATTTGTCCAGGACTTATTAAAACTAAATTCAGTAAAGCCCTTTGGAGTAATGAACACATCATGAAACAGGTAGAAAGTCACCTACCGCTTCAACGTGCAGCTGATCCAACAGAAATTGCTGGACTTGCAGTATATCTGGCTTCACAGGCATCTTCTTATACTACAGGAGCTGTATTGAATGCCGATGGAGGACATATGTTAACTTAAACTACAACAATGGAACAACAAACCAACACAGCTTATGCGACCCGTTTAACAAACACGAGTGAATTGAGCGCCTATATAGGAAAAGAATTGGGACTGACCGAGTGGATGCCCATGACACAACAACGCATCAATACTTTTGCAGATGCAACGGAAGATTTTCAGTGGATTCATACCGATGTAGAACGCAGTGCTAGCTTTTCCCCTTATAAAAAAACAGTTGCTCATGGATTTTTGGTGCTTTCTATGGCCTCAAAAGTTAGCTACGATACTTTTTCAATCGAAAATGTTGCCATGGGTGTCAACTATGGGCTAGACAAGGTGCGGTTTCCTAATGCTACCAAATCGGGTAACTTTTTTCGCGGGCGGGTTTCTTTACTCGAATGCGATGAAATTAAAGGAGGGGTCAAATATAAAATGGAAATTGTTTTTGAATTAAAGGGAGAAGACAAACCCGCCTGCGTTGCAGAATTCATAGCAATCGCCTATGCCGGCCCGGGTAAAAAAGCACAAGAAGAGATTGCAAAAGCAACAGAAAAACAAAAACCTTCTGAAACTGTCTTATTAAAAAAACAAGAAAACATTGCAATCGTTACACTGAATCGACCTGAACGCTATAATGCCGTTACAGACGAATTGGTTACCAGACTTAATGAAATCATTGATGAAATTCGAAACGACAATCAAATTAGAGCTGTTGTACTTACTGGAGCAGGAAAAGGATTCAGTGCTGGTGCTGATATGGAGTCGTTTGGAAAGGTAAGCCCTGAAGACGGTAGAGCATACATCACTAGAGTATATCAAACCTTATTGCGCAATTTTCAAACCCTAAAAAAACCCATCATCGGCGCGATCAATGGAACTGCTGCCGGCGTTGGCGCTTCTATTGCCTTGGCTTGCGACCTCCGGGTTATGACCCCTTCGAGTGGAATTTTATATGCCTTTGTAAATATTGGATTGGGGCCCGATGGAGGAGCCAGTTGGTTATTGACAAGACAAGTAGGCTATTCCAAAGCATTTGAGATTGCCGCCGAAGGCAAAAAAATAAAAGCTGAGGAATGTTTAAGTCTGGGACTGACCAATAAAATTGTAGATGAAGATCAACTTTTAGAAGCTGCAATTGAATGGGCAAAAGCGCTAGCGGCTAAGGCACCCATTGCCGTTGGAATCACCAAAGAAGACTTGGTCCATGCCATGGACAACAACCTTAGTGAATCCATTGCATACGAGGCAGAAAAACAAATCGCTGCTTTTGAAAGTTATGATTTGGTAGAAGGAGTAGCAGCTTTTGTTGAGAAGAGAAAAGCTAATTTTATAGGACAATAAAAAAAACAACGAATGAATTTTGAAGCAATAAAAAGTAACATAAAAACCTTTGTAGAAGAAGAACTACTCACGCTAGAACCTTGGATTTTAAATGCTGAATGGGAAGAGAAATTACCTAAACTTAACGAACTAAGAGAAAAAACCAAAGCACTTGGACTGTGGCTTCCACAGATTCCGAAAGAATACGGTGGTTTGGGGCTTACAAACGCTGAACACGGAGAAGTAAGTGAAATTTTGGCAGCAAATCCTTATGGCCACTATTGTTTTAATTGCCAGGCACCCGATGCTGGTAATATGGAAATATTAATCGAATTTGGTACGGATGCCCAAAAAGAAAAATACCTCTACCCGCTTTTACGAGGGGATATCAGAAGTTGTTTTGCAATGACAGAGCCGGACCACGCTGGATCTAATCCTGTAAAAATGGGCTCGGTTGCTCTTAAAGAAGGAGACAACTATGTGATCAATGGGCATAAATGGTTTACCTCTGCCTGCGACGGCGCAAGCTTTGCGATTGCCATGTTGGTTACCGATCCGGATGGAGACAACCCCCACGAGCGTGCGAGTCAAATCATTGTACCTTTGGATACAGAAGGATTTGAATTTGTCCGTAATGTTTCTATTATGGGTCATACCGGTGGCGGTTGGGAAAGTCATGCGGAAATAAAGTTTAATGACTGCAAGGTACCTTTAACAAATGTCTTGGGTAAGGATGGTGCTGGATTTGCTATTGCACAAGCTCGTCTTGGTCCTGGAAGAATTCACCACTGTATGCGCTGGATTGGAATTTGTGAGCGTTCTTTAGACCTGATGTGTAAAAGAGCTGTTTCTAGAGCAATAGCCGAGGGAGAATATTTGTCGGACAAACAAACCATACAAAACTGGATTTCTGAATCCAGAGCTGAAATAAACGCAGCACGACTTTTAGTTCAAGATGCTGCACACAAAATTGATATTCAAGGTGCAAAGAATACCCGAGCTGAAATTTCAATTATCAAATTTTTCTGTGCCGACATACTCCAAAAAGTTATTGATCGCGCCATACAAGTTCACGGTGCATTGGGAATGACCGATGATCTTATCTTATCCTATTTTTATCGCCACGAACGTGCAGCTCGAATTTACGATGGGGCAGATGAAGTGCACAAAAGCCGTTTGGCTCGTGCCATTTTAAAAAAGTATAAAGTCTAACACAATGAGCGTATCCCTAGATAAAGCAAAAGAAGTACGAAAAGGTGAAGGTATTGATGCTGCTGTTTTAAGCGCCTATTTAGCCAAAGCATTAGATAAGCCTGAAGGCGAAGTTGTCATCAAACAATTTCCCTCTGGATTTTCAAACCTTACCTACTTAATAAGCTTTGCTGAACAAGAATATGTTCTGAGAAGACCTCCCTTTGGGGCTAACATAAAATCGGGACACGACATGTCGCGGGAGTACACTATTTTGAGTGCACTCAACGGAACTTATGATAAAGCTCCCAAGCCCATTCTGTTTGAAAAAGAAGCCGGTGTCTTGGATGCCCCTTTTTATTTAATGGAACGGGTGCAAGGAACAATTTTACGTGCGGGTACACCAAAAGAAAACCTACCGACTCCAGCTCAGTTTCAATCGCTTGCCAACAACTTTGTTGACACCTTGGTAGAGTTACACCAACTCGACTATAAAGCCATTGGCTTAGAAAACTTAGGCAATCCCGAGGGCTATTCAAAAAGACAAGTCGAAGGCTGGAGCAAACGCTATCAGAAGTCGAAAACCTCTGAGGTACAAGCAATGGAAAAGACTGCCCTTTGGCTTCAAGAAAATATTCCTTCAAGCTCTGGAGCCAGTTTGGTTCACAACGATTTTAAATACGATAATTTAGTTTTAACGCCCGATGATCAGCTAAACATCAAGGCGGTTTTGGATTGGGAAATGACCACTCTGGGGGATCCTTTGATGGATCTTGGAACCAGTCTTGGGTATTGGGTTCATGAATCAGATCCCGATTTTATCGCACAAAATCAATTGAGTTTGACTTCTAAACCCGGCAATCCAAGTCGGGGTGAAGTTGTTAGTTTATATGAACAAAAGAGCGGAAAAACCGTTGACAACATTGAGTTTTATTTTGTTTTTGGAGTCTTCAAGATTGCCGTAATTGTTCAACAAATATACTATCGCTACACGCTTGGGCATACCAAAGACCCTCGATTCAAAGACCTGAATCAAATCGTGGAATTGTATGGAACCCTTGCACAACAAGCGATTCAAAAAAAGAAAATCGACAACTTATTTTAACGAATACATTCGTATGGAAACCACGACAAAAAAAGATTTAAAAGCTTTTAGATTTGAAACAAGACAATGGCTAGAAACGCATTGCCCAAAAAGTATGAGAACTCCTTTAAAGGACTCAGCCGATTATTATTGGGGTGGCAGCAGTCCTACTTTTTCGAGCGAAGATCAAAAAGTTTGGTTTGAAAAAATGCTTGAAAAGAAATGGATTGTTCCTTATTGGGATACCCAATATGGAGGTGGGGGTTTAAGCCCTGAAGAAAACAATATCCTGACCCAAGAAATGACTCGTATCGGAGCTAGAAAACCCCTGTTTAGTTTTGGGATTTCTATGCTGGGACCGGCCCTTCATAAGTTTGCAAACGAAGAACAAAAGATGCGGTTCTTACCCGATATTACTGCTGGAAAAACTTGGTGGTGCCAAGGCTACAGCGAACCCAATGCGGGGAGTGATTTGGCAGGCTTGCAAACCAAAGCAGAAGATAAAGGAGATCATTATTCGGTCAGTGGGTCCAAGGTATGGACCTCCTATGCGGACAAATCGGATTGGATTTTTTGTTTGGTGCGTACTGACTTTGATGTACCAAAACACAACGGAATCAGCTTCCTTTTAATCGATATGAAATCAGCAGGTGTAAGTACACGCCCCATTAAATTAATCAGTGGGAAATCACCTTTTTGTGAGACCTTTTTTGACAATGTAAAAGTTCCGAAAGAAAATCTTATCGGTACCTTAAACGATGGATGGACAATTGCGAAATACCTTTTAACCCATGAACGCCAGATGATTGGTGGAGTTGGAGAAACCGATGTGCGCAAAGCTGTTCACGAAATTGCTTTAGAAAATCTACCCTCAAAGGACGGTATTCTTACAGATGGTATTTTACGAGCTGAAATTGCTGAACTAGAAATGAATGACGCCCTTTTTGGAATGACCATACAACGCATCACAGATGAAGTGAAAACTGGAGTAAATGCCGGAGCCTTATCGTCTTTCTTTAAATATTATGGAACAGAACAAAACGTAGCCAGAATGGAATTACTTTCTGCAATCACAGGAACAGATGGCCTTTTGTGGGAAAGCGAAAATAAAGATGCAGTAACAGAAGTTAGAACATTTTGTAGATCCAAAGGAAACACCATCGAAGGTGGAACCTCAGAAGTACAACTCGGAATCATTTCAAAACGTATCTTAAACTTACCTTCATAACACGGAATTTATGGCACTTATACTAACAGAAGAACAACAGTTACTTAAGGATTCTGCAACAGAATTTTTAGCGATGAATGCTCCAGTTGAGCAATTCAGAGACCTCAGAGATAACAATTATAAAGCCTTTGACGAAAGTCTGTGGACTAAAATAGTCGAGATGGGATGGACCGCTTTGACCATTCCAGAAGAATTTGATGGCCTTGAATTTGGTTATGTAGGCTTAGGTCAAATTTTAGAAGAAATGGGTAAAAACCTAACCAAGGCTCCCCTATTCTCTTCTATAGTCTTAGGAGCTAATGTCCTGACACATTCGAAAAATCAGGAGCTCAAAAAAGAATGGCTTCCTCAACTCATGGAAGGGACTAAACGTGTTGCATTGGCTCTGGACGAACACACTTATTTTGATCCAACAGCAATTGCAACTACTGCAAAATCGACTGCAAACGGATATACCCTTTCAGGTAAAAAAACAATGATTATAGACGGAGCTTCAGCTGATGCTTTTATTGTTGTTGCCAAAACAGAAGATGAAGAATTAGCTTTATTTATAGTTGCTGCCGACTCAAAGGGAATTACAGTAACTTCCGATGTTTTACTTGATGCTGGAACCTATGCAACCGTTGTTTTTGATCAAGTAGCAGTAACAGCAACCAATCGCATTAGCGGAGCTGGAGAAGGAGCTTCCTTATTGAATGACATTCTAAATACAGCTTCAATTTGCCTCTCTGCCGAGATGCTCGGGATGATTACGGAAGCTTTTGATCAAACTGTTGCCTATCTTAAGGAAAGGGAACAATTTGGGAAACGCATTGGAACCTACCAAGCCTTACAACACAGAGCAGCCATTATGTTTTCAGAAATTGAATTGTGTAAAAGTATCGTTATTCAGGCCTTGCAAGCATTGGATTCGAATGCTGATGATATCGATCAGTTGGCAAGTTTAGCTAAAGCCAAATTGGGTAAAACCATCAAACTAGTAACCAATGAAGCCATGCAAATGCACGGTGGAATTGGAGTAACCGATGATGTGAATATTGGGTTTTATTTTAAAAGAGCTCGTGTTTTACAGCGTTTGTTTGGAGACTATAACTTCCACTTGGATCGTTATGCGCGACTGAACAACTACTAAACCTTATTTTAAATAAAAAAAGCTAGCTATATGCTGGCTTTTTTATTTACTTACTTCTCAATACCCGGCTGTCTGAGTATAAAATTTTCTTCTATTTTGACCTTGTCAACCATAGCTTTCACTTCTTTTAGAAGGACTTTTGCATTATAGATAACACCATCACTTATGGTGTATTGCACCCCACCGACACGAACAACTTCGTTGTCTTCAGTCAGCTTAATAGCCCCTGTTCCGTATAAAACTTTAAAGTTTTCAAGCGGGTTGGCATCAACTAAAACCATATCAGCAAGTTTACCAACTTCTATGGAACCAATGAGGTCGTCCATCTTCAGTGCTTCTGCCCCATTAAGGGTAGCAGAGCGGATTACTTCTAGGGGATGGAAACCGGCTTCGCGTAATAATTCTAACTCTCGAACAAAGGCAAAACCGTATAACTGAAAGATAAAGCCCGAATCAGAACCTGTGGTTACACGTCCGCCTCTGTTTTTATATTCGTTTACAAAAGTCATCCATAAACTAAAATTATTTTTCCATGCAATTTCTTGTTCCGTGCCCCAAAAATGCCAGTACGAGCCGTGGGATATTTTTGAGGGCTGATAAAAGCGCCACAGGCTAGGTAAGGTATAATCTTCGTGCCATTCGGCTCTTCGAGCACGATGCAGATCGCGGCTTGCTTCGTAAATATTAAAGGTTGGATCAAGTGTAAAGTCAAGAGCAAGCAGTTCTTCCATCACTAAATTCCAATGTTCAGAATAAGGTTTGGCTGCTTGAGCCCATAATTTTCCTGCCTCTTCAAAACGATGTTGTTCGTTTTGATAATTATAATCCAAGGGATAATTTTGTACCGTACGATCTTCAAAAAGCGCTTCTGGTAAACCATACCAGTGTTCCATACTGGTTAAACCTGCTCGTGCCGAATGCAAAACATTCCATCGAGCCACACTAAGTTGTGCGTGGTGACTGGCAGAACCTAATCCTAGTTTATTGTTTTCATCTAAGGCAGCTTCCATGATTTTTGGTGCAGCACCAAAGAATTTAATTCCATCGGAGCCAGCTTTTGCGTTTTGTCGAACCCATTCTCGAGCTTGCTCTTCAGTTACAATGGGTGTTTTAGAACCTGATCCAAAGCCAGTGTATTGAACAATACGCGGAGCAATAATTTCGTTATTCGCACTTTTCTTTTTTAAATCCAACGCCCAATCTCTACTGCGGCCACTAGGTTCTCGAACCGTGGTAACTCCGTGAGCCAGCCACAATTTAAAAACATAATCCCAATCGGCACCCTGAGAAACGCCCCCAATATGCCCATGCATATCAATGAATCCAGGAAGTAAATACATGCCGTGAGCATCAATTTCCTTTCCTCCTTCTTCTAATTCTGGCCTTCGATCATCGTCAATTGCAACTCCTGGAAAACCCACAACACGCACTTGGGTAATTACATTTTGTTCAACAACAACATCGACAGGCCCCATAGGCGGAGCACCATTACCATTGATTAAAGTAACTCCACGAATGATAAGTTGATCAAAGGGACCCTCTGCACTTTTTTCTTGCGCCTGTATGGGTTGAATAAAAAATGTAAGAAAAAAAAGAACTAAAATAGCCGATGCTGATTTCATTGGATGGGTTTTAGATTTCTAAATTAAACAATTATAATGAGATGTCAATCAACATCCAATGGACACTTATTTATAATTAAAAAACATAAAAAGTAAGTGATTCTGTTACTAAATAGTATTTGAGAGAGCTTGACAATTAATTGAAGTTATAACACGAAAGTAGTTATATTATTTTGACAATTATTCACTATAATTTATAATAAAAAAACCTAAACACTATGTGTTTAATTATTTAGTACAAAAAAAGCTTAAGACTTTCTCTAGTTGGATAATAGTATATTGGCATGATTTATGGGTTATTTTGTGTATTATATTTATTATATTTATAAATTAATAATTCATGTTAGCATTATGAGTTTTAACTGACCTGCTTTACATTTGATTCAACTGATTACCGAATAGTTATGAAAAATATATTAACTTTTATAATCTTACTAAGCTCCGTTTTTTCTTTCGGACAGTTTACATATGATTCCTATGGAGTTACAGTTTCCTGTCCTAATGTGCAGGTTGGTGATACTGCTACACTCAACGGTACTCTATTCACTGCCGTTGATAATTCTTCACTTATTCAAAAAGTTAATGCAGAAGAAGATCTAAGTTGCCTGTGTACTTCTCTGGTTACTGACATGTCTAATCTATTTAAAAATAAAACTTTTGATGACGATATCAGCTCATGGGATACGTCTAATGTGACTAATATGAGTCAAATGTTCCAGGAGGCAGGTTTCAATTCAAACATCTCCAGCTGGGATATTTCGAGTGTAATAAATATGAGTCAAATGTTTTATGGGAACTTATTATTTAATCAAGCTATTGGAAACTGGGATACTTCTAGTGTGACTGATATGAGTTTCATGTTCAGTAGTAGCGATGCCTTTAATCAAAATATTAGTGCTTGGGATACGTCTAATGTGACTAATATGTTTCACATGTTCTACAAGGCAAGCTCATTCAATCAAGATATTGAGGCTTGGGATACGTCTAATGTGACTAACATGACTTACATGTTCCGGGAGGCAAGCTCATTCAATCAAAATATTGGGGCTTGGGATACGTCTAATGTGACTAATATGAAGTTCATGTTCTATCAGGCAAGCTCATTCAATCAAGCTATTGGAGCTTGGGATACGTCTAATGTGACTGATATGAGTTACATGTTCGACAGGGCAAGCTCATTCAATCAAGATATTGGGGCTTGGGATACTTCCAATGTTGTTAACATGAGTTACATGTTTAATTATGCTTTAGTATTCGATAAAAATATTGGGGCTTGGGATACGTCTTATGTGACTAATATGAGTCGCATGTTTAATTATGCTAAAGCATTTAATCAAAATATTGGGGCTTGGGACACTTCCAATGTTGTTAACATGAGTTACATGTTTAATGACATGGACTCTTTTAATCAAGATATTAGCTCTTGGGATGTATCCAAGGTGACTGCAATGGATAGAATGTTTCAGTGGAATTATGCTTTTAATCAAGATCTTAGCGATTGGTGTGTTTTGAATTTTAGCGCTGAACCTTCTAGTTTTGTCAACAACTCTTCAGTTCTTACTGATGAAAACAAACCAAACTGGGGAACCTGTACTACTGATAATACTCCTCCAGTAGTTACAATAACAGGATACGCACTGGTAGAAGTCGAATTAAACGCAACATTTACGGATCCTGGAGCTACAGCAGTAGATGCATTGCAAGGAGACATCACTAGTTCAATTAGCGTTAGCGGAACCATTGATAATACTGTAGCAGGAGACTATGTGCTGTACTATAGTGCTACCGATCATAACAACAATACTGGAACTGCTTCTAGAACGGTACGGATTGTAAATTCCTTATCTGAAAATGAATCAAGTGGACAGTTTACATATGATTCCTATGGAGTTACAGTTTCCTGTCCTAATGTGCAGGTTGGTGATACTGCTACACTCAACGGTACTCTATTCACTGCCGTTGATAATTCTTCACTTATTCAAAAAGTTAATGCAGAAGAAGATCTAAGTTGCCTGTGTACTTCTCTGGTTACTGACATGTCTAATCTATTTAAAAATAAAACTTTTGATGACGATATCAGCTCATGGGATACGTCTAATGTGACTAATATGAGTCAAATGTTCCAGGAGGCAGGTTTCAATTCAAACATCTCCAGCTGGGATATTTCGAGTGTAATAAATATGAGTCAAATGTTTTATGGGAACTTATTATTTAATCAAGCTATTGGAAACTGGGATACTTCTAGTGTGACTGATATGAGTTTCATGTTCAGTAGTAGCGATGCCTTTAATCAAAATATTAGTGCTTGGGATACGTCTAATGTGACTAATATGTTTCACATGTTCTACAAGGCAAGCTCATTCAATCAAGATATTGAGGCTTGGGATACGTCTAATGTGACTAACATGACTTACATGTTCCGGGAGGCAAGCTCATTCAATCAAAATATTGGGGCTTGGGATACGTCTAATGTGACTAATATGAAGTTCATGTTCTATCAGGCAAGCTCATTCAATCAAGCTATTGGAGCTTGGGATACGTCTAATGTGACTGATATGAGTTACATGTTCGACAGGGCAAGCTCATTCAATCAAGATATTGGGGCTTGGGATACTTCCAATGTTGTTAACATGAGTTACATGTTTAATTATGCTTTAGTATTCGATAAAAATATTGGGGCTTGGGATACGTCTTATGTGACTAATATGAGTCGCATGTTTAATTATGCTAAAGCATTTAATCAAAATATTGGGGCTTGGGACACTTCCAATGTTGTTAACATGAGTTACATGTTTAATGACATGGACTCTTTTAATCAAGATATTAGCTCTTGGGATGTATCCAAGGTGACTGCAATGGATAGAATGTTTCAGTGGAATTATGCTTTTAATCAAGATCTTAGCGATTGGTGTGTTTTGAATTTTAGCGCTGAACCTTCTAGTTTTGTCAACAACTCTTCAGTTCTTACTGATGAAAACAAACCAAACTGGGGAACCTGTACTACTGATAATACTCCTCCAGTAGTTACAATAACAGGATACGCACTGGTAGAAGTCGAATTAAACGCAACATTTACGGATCCTGGAGCTACAGCAGTAGATGCATTGCAAGGAGACATCACTAGTTCAATTAGCGTTAGCGGAACCATTGATAATACTGTAGCAGGAGACTATGTGCTGTACTATAGTGCTACCGATCATAACAACAATACTGGAACTGCTTCTAGAACGGTACGGGTGTTTTCAGATACTCCTATTTATGGTGAAGCTCCTACCGCTGGTGATGGATCACAAGGTAATCCTTATCAAATTAGTTCACTGAGCAATTTAAAATGGATTTCCGATGATAGTAACCGTTGGGACAAGCATTACATTCAAACAACAGACATCAATGCAGCGCAAACTGCAAACTGGAATGATTCAGGCACATCTACTGATTTTATTGAAGGTTTCAATCCCATTGGAACTATAACAACAAAGTTTACAGGCTCGTATGATGGTCAAAGTTATTATATTGACAATTTATACATATCCAGACCACAAGGAACTGAGATTGGATTATTCGGATATGCAAATTTTGCTACTGTCAAAAACATTAACCTTTTTCAACCAAATATAACTGGAGACATTAGAGTTGGTTCCATTGTTGGAGAACTAATTAATAGCTCTGGCCAATTTATTGGAAACCATGTATACGAAGGATTTGTAAAAGGAAATACTACAACAGGAGGTCTAGTTGGAAGACTTGGTAATAATTCACATATTCATGCCTCTTCTTACACTGGAACTAGTACAGGCTATACCTCTAGCCAAAACTTTACTGGTGGGGGTGATCCTAGTAATATCGGAGGAATTGTAGGTAAAATGAAACCGGGTAGTGTTATAAGAACAAGTTTTTTTGAAGGCTATGTTTTTGGGTTTCGTTTTGTTGGAGGAATAGTCGGGGTTAATTCCGGTTCTGAAATCTCTGATTCCTATTCTATTGGAACAATCACTGCAGAGGATTCTATCATTGGGGGAATTACAGGAAATTCTGGCTATGACAACAATGATACTGGTAGGGTTCACAATTTCACCTCATCAGTTATAACAATCCTAAGTAACTCATCTTTTGTAGGACCTGTGGTAGGAGCTCAACCTCTTACCTATGAAGGTGCTGATAATTTTTGGAATTCTGATATAACAAACTTAACAAGTGCTGGTGGAAGTATTGATTTTCCTAAAACTACCCAGCAATTAAAAACTAAATCAACATTCACTGACAAAGGATGGGATTTTAATAATACTTGGATTATTACAGGGAATCTAAACAATGGATTGCCTGCATTAAAAGGAAATAATGAAATTGGCTTGGTTGATTTTGAATTTAATGAACAATCTTTGTCTGGAACACTTACCTTTTTAGAACCTTTATACTCTGACAGTTCATCAAGTTCTTCGCTTCAAGCATCTGATGTTTTGATATCAATTTATGATCCTGAAAATGCTGTATCAACAACCAGTAGCAATCCGTTAAATTTCCAAGTTTCATCTGACTCGAAAGCGTTTTCTTTTTCAGCATCAATAACAGGTAATTTAACTGGTAATGAGGAATTTAGACTAGCTCCATCAGGATCAACTTCTATTTATGATAGCTCTGGAAGCAATGTAGATGATGATATATATTTGAGTAGCAATCTAACAAATGACAATGCTGCGCCCCAATTAATATCATTAAGCAGTAATTACACAGACAATAAAATCAACTCTGGAGATACTGTAATTATTACAGCAAATTTCAATGAATCAATGAGTGCTACTCCTACTATTCAACTTAGCACAAATTCACAGACCGCCCTTGTGATGTCACCATCCTCTTTTGGAGTAGAAGCTTTGGATGCTAATAATTCAAATACTAATGCAGGAGCGGGTGGAACAGATCAATGGCAATCTTTCACTGCTAGTAAAACGGGACAACTATCTAAGATTGCTTGGAAAATGGCGTGCCCAGTAATTAATGGAGCTCCTCAGCCTATTTCCTTTAAGATTTATCAAGGAGAAGGTATAACCGGAACACTACTTGCCTCTAGTTTAAACTTGTATACCCCATCTTACAATGATTCAAACGGAAATTACATCAGCGGAGAATATGTATATTTCGATATTACAAGTAATAATATTTCTGTTGCTCCAGGTTCAAAATATACAATAAGACTAACCCTGACTGACGAAAGTCAAAATGTTGGATTTTTAGACCTAAGTTCTCAGAATTCTTATTCTGGTGGTCGTGGAAGTAATGATTCTGATTGGGACTATGCTTTTAAAACATATATACGTCCTTTTTCAAATGGATCAGAAAACTGGACATATACTGGTGCAATTTCCAGTACTACTGAGCTTTCAGTTTCAGCAACTGTCTCTGGAACAGACCTTTCAAATAATTCATATTCAGAAACTAATAGTATTACGCTAAAGTTTGGCATAACAACTGACCTCTTTAAGCCAACACTTTTACTAACTTCAACTTCAACTTTTGGTGCGACCCAAATATCTAACTCAGGAAATGTAACTATTACAGCTAGTTTTTCAGAATCAGTAACCAAAACAATAATTAAAATCAGAAAAGGATCAAATGTAGAATCATACAATATGATCCCTTCCATTGACTTTAATTTCTCTGATCATTGGTTGTTGAGTACAAGTGGAAACACTCAAGAACCAAATAATTCTGGTGGTGGAGAAAATTTAGCTTACATGGGCATCGTAAATTCAAGTTCTCATCCCAATTATAATCAATTAGTTTTCACTGATTACGGTGAGGGTCAAGATCAATTACAACTTTTCATCGAAACAACTGAACAGGTTCATGAATTGATTGGTATGATAAAAGTTGGAAGTTTTAATGGATCAAACTACTTTATATCTTCCAATAAGTACAATTATACAAGTCAAATGGATTTGGTATTAAATAGACTAAATGTCGAATTAGTGAGTATTGAAACTCAGGAAGAATATGACTATTTAACCTTATTATGCAGAAATAACTCTACTGTCAGATCTCAAGAACCATTTTTTATAGGTCTTTATCAAGACACTAATAGCAGCGAATACTCAGAACCATCTGGTGGATGGAAATGGAAAAATGATGATGCTTTCAATAAATGGGAATATGTATGGCAAGTAACACCAACTCTTGATTCAGATCAGGTATCTGTTACTATCGAAGCAGAAGATAAATCTGGAAATGCTTATTCTGGAACTGATAGCCTCACCTTTAATGTTTTAGATCTACCCGATTACCTCCCCTCAAACGGTCTAGTTGCATGGTATCCATTTAATGGGAATGCCAATGATGAGAGTGGAAATTCGAAACACGGTACGGTATTGAACGGACCACAACTTACTACAGACAGAAATGGAAATGCACAAAGCGCCTATGATTTTGACTGGGATGGAATTACAGGTTACGGATCAGATTGGAAAAGGATTGACCTTGATCATGATTTTAATTTAGGTTCAACCTTCACATTTAATGTATGGATAAATCCTGAAACCTATTATTGGACAGGTAACAATTCACGATCTTCTGTCATTTTGGCGAATAACGCAGACTGTAACGACAATAATTTTAGAATCAACCTTGATGGTGAAATCGGACGAGTAACATCCTCGGGAACAAATGGTTTCGGATTCCAAGGCAGTGTCTCTGATCAGGCAGATTTAAATCAATGGCAAATGATCTCAGTTGTTTCAGATGGTTCCAATGCGAAAATCTATCGAAACGGGGAGGAAATTGCTTCCTCAGCCTCTGCTTCATATCAAATATTGGGCTGCTTAGCAATTGGTTTACATCGACAGAGTAATGGTCATTGGTATTATTTTGATGGTAAAATAGATGATGTTGGGATATGGAATCGTAGTTTAAGCTCAACAGAGATTTCACAGCTCTATAACATAACTTCCACAACCGCAACAATTACCAGTAATGATTCAGACAATGTAATTACTTCTGGAGTAGTAACTCTTACAGTTACTTTCTCAGAGATCATGGCTGCTTCACCACTGATCACAATATCTGGAATGGTAACAGATACCGTTATGACACAGGGAAGTTCAGCCGCTGAGTGGACATACTTCTGGCAAGTACCATCCTCTGTTACAACAGGTTCTTTTGCAGTAAGTGTTGGTGCAACAGATTCAACAAGCAATCCATATTCTGGAAATGCTAGTTTGACACTTCAGATAGAACCCATGTTCTATATGGATACTAACAGTGTTACGGTCAAATGTAGAGATTGTAGCGCTGGAGACACAGGATACATAGGGAATGTTTTATACACAGCACACGACAATACTTCTATTGCAGCAAAAGATAAAAGTGATACCGATTGGGATCGTGTTGTAACGACTTTAGTCACGTCAATGTATTCACTATTCGGCGGTTCTGGAACATATTCATTTAATCAAAATATTTCTTCATGGGATACTTCCAATGTAACCAATATGCAGGATATGTTCTGGGGGGTTAGTGATTTTAATCAAGATATAGGTTCCTGGAATGTTTCCAAAGTAACTAACATGATGCGAATGTTTGATAGGGCCCATGTCTTTAATCAAGACATTGGGTCTTGGGATGTTTCTTCAGCTACTAATATGAAGCTCATGTTTTTTGGTACTCGAGTATTCAATCAAGATATTAGTACATGGGATGTTTCAAATGTTACTGATATGACACAAATGTTTGTCGGTGCTGAAGTATTTAATGAAGATATTGGTGGATGGGATGTTTCAAGTGTTACCTATATGAATGAAATGTTTGATGGTGCTATAAGTTTTAATCAAGACATAGGTTCATGGGACGTATCATCTGTAACCAACATGCGTTACATGTTTAATGGTGCTGCTGCATTCAATCAAAATATCGGAAATTGGGATGTTTCATCTGTTAACAGAATGGAATTTTTATTTAGAGAAGCAACTAATTTCAATGGGGATATCAGTACATGGGATACCCGAAATGTTGTGAACATGAATCAAATGTTCTATGAAGCAGATAATTTTAATCAAGACATTGGTTCTTGGGATGTCTCCTCTGTTGTTCAAATGGAAAATTTATTTAGAGGTGCAGATGTATTCAACCAGGATATTAGCAGTTGGGATGTTTCTAATGTAACCCTTATGAATTATATGTTCAATGGTGCTGCTAGTTTTAATCAAGACATTTCAGGTTGGTGTACTGTGAATTTTAGTTCAGAGCCTTCAGCTTTTGCCACTGGATCAGCATTACAATCAAATAAATTTCCAAATTGGGGAACATGTAATTCAGCGGCGACTGCAACAATCACAACTAATGATTCCGACAATATAATTACTTCTGGAGTAGTAACCCTTACAGCTACTTTCTCAGAGAATATGGCTGCTTCACCTCTAATTTCTATAGCTGGAGTGGTAAGCGATACTGCCATGACTCAAGGATCTACTTCAACGATCTGGACGTATTACTGGCAAGTTCCCTCTTCAGTGACTACAGGCTCTTTTGCAGTAAGTGTAGCTGCAACAGATTCAACAAGTAAACCATATTCCGGAAATGCTAGCTTGACGCTACAGATAGATTCTGTTTTTACTTTGGCAACTAATGGAGTAACCATAGTCTGTTTAACAGCAGCTAACGGAAATATTGGTTTGGTTAATGGTAAAACAATCACTGCAGTAGATGAAACTACACTTAGATCAAAAATCACTAATGAAGATGCTGATCTAGATTGTTTGTGTACCTCATTAGTTACAGATATGAATCGCATCTTTGAAAATAAAACAACAAATCAAGATATCTCCTCATGGGACACCTCGAATGTTACAAATATGCGAGCCATGTTCAAAAATGCTAATGTTTCATCAACACTCAACAATTGGAACACAAGCAATGTGAGTAATATGTATGAAATGTTTGGTGGAAATTCAGGATTCAATCAGGATATAGGATCTTGGGATACCTCAAGTGTGACTTCCATGAAATACATGTTTAGTGGCGCTTCATCTTTTAACCAAGCGATTGGAAACTGGAACACCTCTGGTGTTACAGACATGAGTCATATGTTTGGTACAGCTTCTGCATTTAATCAAAATATTGATGCATGGGATACAAGTAATGTGACCAATATGCAATACATGTTCAATGAAGCAAGTGTATTTAATCAACCGTTAAATTCTTGGAATACATCGAGTGTTACTGCCATGGATCATATGTTTAGAATGGCTATTGTATTCAACCAAAACCTCAATGATTGGGATCTATCTAGTGTTACTAATATTCGTTCCATGTTCATTGGAGCCTATGCGTTTAACGGGAATATATCCAATTGGAATACGGCAAATGTAACCAACATGGGAGCTTTATTTTATGAAAACTTTGCCTTTAATCAAGATATCGGTAATTGGAATGTGTCCTCAGTAACTGACATGTTTGATATGTTTAAGGTTGCACGAGTATTTAATCAAGATATCAGCGATTGGGATGTTTCCTCTGTTACTAATATGGGGCAAATGTTCATGAGTGCTCAAAACTTTAATCATGACATCAGTACATGGAATACCAGTAATGTAACAAATATGGATGATATGTTTAATGGGGCATCAAACTTTAATCAAAATCTATCTTATTGGTGTACAACTAATATTACTAGCCTTCCAAGCGGATTTGCAAATTCTTCTAATTTAAGCTCAAATAACTATCCTCAATGGGGATCATGCGACACCACTCCACCAACAGTTCAGTTGAATTCTAATGCAACCAACAATGCTATTCGTTCAAATAGTAATGTTGTCTTTACTGCTATAGTAAACGAACCAATCATTAAAGCCCCAGTAATTTCAATTGGAGGATTTCAACCAGTCGAAATGAGCCAAACAAATTCTAATACCGTTTGGACATATGAATGGACAGTTCCAGCTAACATCAATGGAACAATATCTGCAAATGTAACAGCAACTGACAGAGCAGGAAATCCATCGAGTCAACCAGGAACCCTAACATTAACAATTGACAATGATGTCCCAGTAATCACAGAAATTAGAATAGCAAATGATAATGAAATCGTTTATGTTACTTTTAATGAAGCTGTTTACACTGAGTATTCTAATGGGGTTGCAAGTGGTACTCTTGTTGAATCGGATATTGAGTTAGACCTATCGGGTGATGAACTAAGCATAGACAATACATTTTCGAGGAATTTTATTCAATCTTTAAATCTTAATGAATTAAGATTATCTCTCAGAATAATAGGAGCAGCAACCACAGAAGATACTCTAAAAATAAATATTAATTCAAATTCAATATTTGATTCCGCAGGAAACCCTATGGTATCCAACCAAGTAACTTCAACTGTTAACTTGAATGATATTACAGCTCCTTTTATCACAGAAGCTCGAGTAATCGATGAAAAAACCTTAACCCTTACCCTCAACGAGCCTGCCTTTACAAGCGATGGCTCTTTGATAGCAGCAGCTGACTTGATGTTGAGTTTAAACACAGGTTCTGCAACTCTAGAAAGCCAAACCCCAGAAAGTTTGGTCCAAGAAGGATCAACGTTTACGATTTCATTTAATCTAACTGGTTCAATTAGTGCGAGTCAAACCATTCGTATTGGATTAACCAATCCCATACAAGATGCTACTGGTAATACTACGAGTACGTTTAACATTAATCACATTCTTCAATTAATTCCAGACTCAGACCAAGATGGTGTTCCCGATGACATCGATAGCTGTCCAGAAACTCCAAGTGATGAGGCCGCGGATGAAAAAGGTTGTAGTATCAGTCAAAGAGATGATGATCAGGATGGTGTAAACAATGGAAACGATGATTGTCCAGACACGCCTAGTGGTGTAGAAGTAGATGAAAAAGGCTGTTCTGATTTCCAAAATGATGTGGATCAAGATGGAGTTCCTGACAATATAGATCAGTGTCTTGGATCTGAACCAGGCGCAAAAGTTGATGAAAACGGATGTGCACGAGTCCAAACAGATGAAGATTTAGACGGTGTAAAAGACATTGATGATCGATGTCTTGGAACTGCAATTGGAGAAACCGTTGATGACTTTGGGTGCTCTTTAATTCAAAAGGATGGAGATTTAGATGGCGTAGGAAATGAAATTGATCTCTGTTCAGATACTCCTTTAGGGACAATTGTTGATGAAAATGGGTGCTCTCAAAAAGACTTAGACCTTGTAGAAGAAAATAAAGATGACGATGAAGACGGTGTTCCCAATTCACTTGATCGATGTAATGACACCCCTCCAGGCGTAGCAGTTGATTTAACTGGATGTACAGCAGATGAATTAGAAACTGTTGCAGAATATGATGAAGATTTTGACGGTATCCCCGACACATTCGATTCGTGTCCAGGAACAGCAACAGGTTCATTAGTAAATGAATTTGGATGTTCACTTAGCGAAATTGATACGGATTTTGATCGAGTAATGGATGATGTTGATTTATGTCCTAATACCCCACTAGCAGAAGAAGTCAATGAATTTGGGTGTTCTGCTTCACAATTAGAAAATGATTTAGACCTTGACGGTGTTGTTAATGAAAAAGACTTGTGTGCAGACACTCCTTTTGGCGAAGTAGTAAATGAATTTGGATGTACCGAATTTCAATTAGAATTAGACACCGACTTAGATGGTGTGTTAGACGAAAACGATGCTTGTTTGAATACCAAATTAGGTCTTGAAGTCGACGAGTTTGGATGTAACGAAAGTCAACTCGATGATGATTCCGATGGTGTTGAAAATCAATTCGATCGGTGCCCAGATACCTTAGCTGATGTTGAAGTAGATGAAAATGGATGCTCAGAAAATCAATTGGATTTAGATGACGATAACGACGGGATTAAAAACAAAAGAGATTTATGTGCTGGAACTCCACTTGGTACACCAATTGATGAAAATGGTTGCCCCTTCAACCCGCCTACGATTTATTTAGTTGAATTCGAACGTATTGAAACAAAAAGTTTTGATATGGATGTACCTGTAGATGATCTATTAGGTAAAATTGTCGCAGTTGATGAAAATCCAGCGCTTAGTCTTGAAGGAACTGATCCCATAAGCTTTACTATTGAAAATGGTGGTAATTCCGATTACTTTAGACTCGAAGGAAATCTACTCTATCTGACTAGATCCATTGATTATGAAGAGCAAAAAATCTTGTCTGTAAAAATTAAAGCGACAAACAGTAGAGATTTATCTAGTACTTCTGTTGTCAAACTTAAAATTTTAGATATTCCGAACACCTATACATACTCTTCCTACACCCTAGCTGTTTTTCCTGTTGATGCAAGCACTACAGCGGATTCTAAAAACAGTTACAGAAGATATTTCAATCCAAATACTACCAGAGGGGTTGGGAAATGGAAAATTAAAAAGAAAATTAGTGGAGGTGCAGATGCAGGTTTATTCCAAATAGGAACTAGTGGCATACGAAAAAATAATTCTGGCGAATCCGAGGATTATTTAGAGTTTATTCTTCCTCCAGATTATAATAATCCACAGGATCACAACCGCGATAACATCTATGAAGTAGAAGTGATCAATGTGAATTCAGAAGATGGAGATACTGATGTTCCTGTTGTTCTAACACAGACTCAACTCGTTGTTCCAGAAGGGAATGCTACCGCTATTCAACTACAAACTGTACCCGTAACGCCACTCGATGATACCGATGGTGATGGTATTGTTGATATTCTAGATAACAGTCCTCTTGTGAGTAATCCAGATCAGAGCGATGCTGATGGTGATGGCGTTGGAGATGTTTCCGATGATGCCGATCACGATGGGGTATGGAATCCAAACGATACTTGTGCCGACACACCTTATGGATCGATGGTTAACAAAGAAGGATGTTTGATTTTTTACTTAGCTCCTTCTAATTTCTCTCTTTCTAAAACAGAAAAATGTCTCGACACCAACAGCATTAGTTTAGTTGTACAAGACACTTCTGTAACCTACAATATTGCAGTAAGTGGAGCAGTCAATAAAACAGAAACCCTAAGATCAAATAACTGGACGTTGAACAATCTTTCTTCAGGAGACTATTCTATTTGTGTTACTATCGAAGGGGTTCTTGCAACAGAATTCATCCGTTGTTTCGATCTTACAATCAATGAGCCTCAGCCATTATCGGTATACAGTGCTGCGAGAAAAGGACAGGAAACAGTAAACTATAAACTTGCAGGAGGAAGCAGTTATTCCATTACCCACAATGGAATAACCAAACAAACGACCCAAAGCGATTATACTCTTACCCTAGATAAAGGAGTCAATACGGTTTCTATTTCAACAGGAATAGCCTGTCAAGGAATTTTTGAGCAATCGTATTTCAATTCAGACACTGTAGTTGTTGCACCAAATCCGTTCGATGAGATGTTAGCGATCTATGTTGGTGGAGAAGAATTGGATGCGAGTATTGAACTTTATTCCAACGATGGAAGAATAATCACTTCTCAACACTATGCCTTAACCATAATGGATCGAACCCTGTATTTCGACACTTCGAACCTAACAACGGGAAGTTATGTTGTTAAGGTTACCAATGCAAGTGTAAATCAATCTCAAATCGTCATTAAAGAATAATGCATATGAAGACTATACAATCGTTAAGCGTTCTTTTAGGTTTTACATTAGTGTTATGGAGTTGTTCTAGTACACCAGCTCCCTTAAACCCGAGTACTCCTTCGTTGAGTTTCCCAATCAATGAGGAAACCTGTTTAGAGGGAACCTCGATCAACGATTCCCAAAGTAGTTTAGAATTTCGTTGGAATGCTGCTCAAAACGCAGAAAGCTACCGTTTGGATATAAAAAACCTGAGTACGAATCAAAAAGAAAGTTTCAATACTTCTGGAACATCCTACAGTGCAACTTTGTTGACAGGAACACCTTATTCTTGGAACATTACTGCAGTTGGAGAAGAAGGCAGTGAACCTGCTTCTAGTGTTTCTTGGAAGTTTTATTTAGCAGGTACAGGTATTACGAATTATACCCCTTTTCCTTCTGAATTATTAGCGCCCAGATCAGGATCATCTGTTACTCCTATTGATGGCAATATTACGTTGACATGGAATGGATCGGATGTTGATGGGGACTTGGATTATTACGAACTCTATTTGGATACAGCCGATGCGACTACACTGCTGCAGCAAGTAAATGCTGAAGGCCCAACAACAGCTTTAATCGTGGCAGTAGAAAACAGTACTACCTATAGCTGGAAGGTTATTGCGGTGGATGCTGATGGAAACAAAAGTAATTCAGGGGTATATTCTTTCTTAACTAATTAATCAGCCTTAGAGAGCCGTACGGATCGTTTCTAGAAACTGATCCAACGCATGGGTAGTCTGTATCCCGGATTCCATATTTTTTAGAACAAAACTATTGTTTGCGTGCTCATCAGGACCTATCACCACGAGCAAAGGAACAGCCTTAGCATTGGCGTAAGAAAACTGCTTTTTCATTTTAGTAGCATCGGGATAAAACTCAGAACGGATCTGGTTATCGCGCAGTGTTTTGACCATTTGGTTACACATCAAAGCATATTCTTCACCGAAGTTAGCAAAAAGAACTTGTGTTCCGTTTTGAGCAGAAGCAGGAAATAGATTCAATTCCTCTAAAACCAAATAGATGCGATCGAAACCAAAAGAGATCCCTACGCCACTGGTATCTTTTAAACCGAAACCAGCCGTAAGATCATCGTAACGACCACCTCCACCAATAGAGCCCATTTTTACAGCTTCTGGAGCTGCAACTTCAAAAATACAGCCGGTGTAGTAATTGAGGCCACGTGCGAGCGTAACGTCGATATCGATCTTCATGGATTTTAAACCAACTTTGGTGACATGATCAACAACAAAACGCAGTTCTTCGATTCCCTTTGAGCCAATTTCTGAGTCTTTCAGGAAGGCAGATAGTGTTTCAAACTTTGATAAATAAGTACCAGCTAAGCCTATCAAAGGAAGTATTTTATCTACGGATTCGGAAGAAAATCCTTTGTTCAATAATTCGTTTATAACACCCTCTTGTCCAATCTTATCAAGTTTGTCAAGGGCAACCGTAAAATCGATAATTTGATCAGATGCACCCAATACCTCAGCAATACCGGCTAAAATTTTTCGATTGTTTATTTTCAAGCAGGTCCCCGATAGTTTTAATTTATCAAAAACATCATCATATAAACCACAGAGCTCAACTTCTTGCCAAAGCGATTTACTTCCTACGGTGTCGGCATCACACTGAAAAAACTCTTGAAAACGACCGTGTTGTGGCCTATCTGCTCGCCATACGGGTTGAATTTGATAGCGTTTAAAGGGAAAGCTTATGTCGTTTTGGTGTTGTACTACATAACGCGCAAAAGGTACCGTAAGGTCATAGCGAAGTGCCTTCTCGGATAAGGAATTTGAAAAAGCAGCCAATTTATCATCTGCCAGTGCTTCGAGGTTTGCTTTTTTGAGCTTATCCCCTGAGTTTAAAATTTTAAAAATCAAACGATCACCTTCTTCGCCATACTTCCCTAATAAGGTTGAAGTTTTTTCAAAAGAAGGGGTTTCTATAGGCTCAAAACCATAGGCTTCAAAAGAGGTAGAAAGTACATCCTTTAGGTAGTTGCGCTGCGCAACTTCTTTAGGCGAAAAATCTCGAGTTCCTTTTGGTATGGATGGCTTCATTCGGTTGAATCTAATTAAACTTAAAACAAATATCCTACTTTTTAACTAGGATTTGAAAGAAATGAAGTGATACTTTTAAAGTAGGTCCCTTCCGTAATACGAGCGCCTTTTTGTATTAAATCAAAAATATCATGATTTCGGTTCTGATATTTTTTTTGAGATTGAAAGAGTTTAATCGAATCGGATTGCAAATTGGCCTCCAACCATCTGAAGCCATCTGGGCTTGTAAAGTCTTGAGTTTTATCTTCCGACTGCACCAGCACAAGGTTCATTTGCTCGTCTAAACATTCAAATAAAAATAAATGCTGGGGGTTGAGATGTTCAACATAAAGATTTTTACTGAGTACGTCATTCCAGACCAAATCACTAAACCCATCCAAGAGGTTTTCCGCTTGAGTAGTATTTAGTTTCTTGAGCTGATCCCATTCTTTTTTGTCAATAGAATTTGCTGCTAAAAAAGTAGCGAACTCCTGATGGAGTGCTTCAAATTGTTCGGTAGATAGTCGTTTGTATTCCATTAAAAAAACCCCACCTTAAAAAGTGGGGCTGATTTTTTTGAGCAAATTGAAATTGTGCTTATTCAGCAATAATTTCAAAAGCAACTTGTACAACAACAGCTCTGTGTAATCGAACTGTAGCTTCATAAGCCCCTAAACGTTTGATTGTTTTACCTGGAAGCGTAATGAATTTCTTTTCGATAGTTTCACCATTCTTCTCGAATACATCCGCAATATCTTGGCTCCCTATAGAACCAAATAATTTGTCACCACTTCCAACTTTAGATTTGATTTTAACATCAAAACCTTGAAGTTTTTTTCCAAGCTTATTCGCATCATCAACTAACTTTTGTTCTTTGAAGGCACGTTGTTTTAAATTTTCTGCAAGTACTTTTCTAGCAGAAGAAGTTGCGATAACAGCTTTCCCGTGTGGGATTAAGAAGTTACGGCCATATCCATTTTTTACTTTTACGATGTCATCCTTAAATCCAAGGTTTTGTACATCTTCTCTGAGTATAAGTTCCATTGATCTAAGTTTTTATTTTAATAAATCGCCTACATAAGGCATTAAAGCTAAATGACGCGCACGTTTAACGGCTACAGAAACTTTTCTTTGGTATTTCAAAGAAGTTCCGGTCAAACGACGAGGAAGTAACTTCCCTTGTTCATTAACAAATTTGATTAAGAAATCTCCGTCTTTGTAATCGATGTATTTAATACCCGATCGTTTAAAACGACAGTATTTCTTTTTGTTATTTGTTTCAATATTTAATGGAGTTAAATAACGGATCTCTCCCTCTTTTCTCCCTTTAGACTGTTCTTCAATTTTTGACATAACTACTAGGCTTTTGCTTTAGATTTCTTTGCTCTTTTTTCTGCCCAAGCAATCGCATGCTTGTCTAGACTTACCGTAAGGTATCGCATGATACGCTCATCTCTTCTGAATTCTACTTCTAGAGGTCCAATAGCATCTCCAGGTGCAGTAAATTCGAGAAGGTGGTAAAAGCCACTTTTCTTGTTTTGAATTGGGTAAGCTAATTTCTTTAGCCCCCAGTCTTCTTTGTTAACAAACTTGGCTCCTTTTCCAGTCAAAAGGTCTTCAAATTTCTTAACTGTTTCCTTTATCTGTTCATCAGATAAAACGGGATTTAGAATGAAAACAGTTTCGTAATGATTCATATTTATATAATTTTAAGTGTGCAAAAATAAGCAAATAGCTAGGTATACCAAACATTTGAACGTCTTTTTTAACCTCCAACGGCCATATCAATTAAATTATTTTAACTTTGGGTTAGAATACACTCCATGAAACTGAATTACCTACTTCTAGATCCCAATGACGTTGCCCGTATTCAAGTCAGGCAACGTTTGAAAGAAATCTCTTCTTTAAGCCTCACCAAAGAGTTTTCGAACTTCACAGATTTAAAGAACTTTTTGCAATACGAAAGTACCGATTTAGTACTAATTGACCCCTCTGAAAATGAAGATAAAATCTTTAAATTCATCGAGCAATACGGAATTCAAAAACAGGTGGTTTTTACTTCTAAAAAATCGACACATGCTGTCAAGGGGTTCGAGTTGGGAATTCTAGATTTTCTTCCAAAACCCTTTACTTTAGGCAGGTTTGAACTGACTATGGAACGTATAGAACAGAAAAGACTAGGTATAAAGCCCGTTAATCCTGAACTTAAAAAAAGTATTGAAGTCAAATGCAACTTAAAAACTGAAAAAATAACCCTCTCGGCCATCCAATGGATTGAAGCAATGGGTGACTATGTGAAGATTGTTACTTCTAAAAAAAAGTATATCGTCTTATCGTCAATGAAAGGCATACAGCAGCGCATTCCAGAAAAACACTTTTTTAGATGTCACAAATCCTATATTGTCAACCTGGAAGAGGTTATCAATTTTTCGCAAAGCACTGTGTTTCTAAAAAATAAGTCAATCCCGCTGAGTAGAGCCAAAAAAGAAGGTTTTAAAACCGCTTGGTCGAGCCGCTATTGAGGATCAACATCTATTGCTACCCGAATACTTCGATAAGCACCAATCGCTTCAAAACTTTTCAGTGAAGAGACCACTATTGCTTTTACTTTATTGCGACTAGAATCATCGACAAACTTTACCAACAACTGCTTGTGGTACAAATTACGCACCCGAGCAATTGGAGGGTCAACAGGGCCTAAAACTGATCCTTGCAAACTCATATTCAGAGCATTGACTAACCACTGCGAAGCCTGATCTACTTGATGATAATCTTTTGCCTTGAGCGTAATTCGAATGAGTCTATAAAAGGGTGGGTACTGATAGGTTCTTCGTTCTTTCAGCTGGGTTGCAAAGAGCGTAATATAATCGTTGTTAATCACCTGAAGTAAAACCGGATGCTCGGGCGTAAACGTTTGTATCAAGACGCTCCCTTGTTCTTTAGATCGACCCGATCTACCCGCTACCTGGGAGAGCATTTGAAAACTGCGTTCGTGGGCTCTAAATTCTGGGAAATTAAGCAGGGGGTCGGCATTCAAAACCCCAACCAAAGCAACGTTCTTAAAGTCGAGGCCTTTGGTTAGCATTTGTGTTCCTACAAGAATCTGAACATCGCCTAAGGTAAACGCTTCGATGATGTTGTCAAAAGAACGCTTCCCTCGGGTACTATCCCAATCCATCCGAGCTACTTGATTTTCAGGAAAGAGTTCATTTACCTGCTCTTCTATCTGCTGGGTTCCCATGCCTTTTACATTCAACGCATTACTCCCGCAGGCACCACAAGCTGTAGGTTTTGCAATATGATAGCCACAGTAGTGGCAGCGCAGTTGTTGGTTGTATTGATGATAGGTTAGTGTTACATCACAATTGGTGCATTGCGGAATATGACCACAGCTAAAGCATTCCATAACCGGAGCATAGCCCCTCCTGTTTTGAAATAAAATCACTTGTTTTTTTTCTGCTAAAACTTTTTTAATGGCATCAATTAATTCTTGAGAAAAGAAACCGTTCATCTGCTTTTTACGATGCGCTTCTTTCAAATCAATACAGCTGATGCTGGGCATAGAAATCCCACCAAATCGAGTGGTAAGCTGTGCGGTTCCATATTTTTTTCGCTCTACATTAAAACGAGTTTCTATGGCAGGGGTGGCAGAACCCAATAAAACCTTAGCCCCTTGAAGTTTCCCCAAAACAATTGCAGTGTCTCGAGCGTGATAACGTGGAGCTGGATCGAATTGTTTGAATGAGCTTTCATGCTCTTCATCCACAATAATAAGCCCTAAATCCTTAAACGGAAGGAAGACCGACGATCGAGCGCCTAAGATTATCTGCGCTTTTTCTTGTTTGTTGATGATGTTGTTCCACACCTCTACCCGCTCGTGTATAGAAAATTTAGAATGATAGACAACTACTTTAGATCCAAATCGGTCCTGCAATCGGTGGATCATTTGAGAGGTTAAAGAAATTTCGGGCAACAAATACAGCACCTGTTTTTCTTGTTCCAGTATCTGCTCCATCAAGTCAAAATAAACCTCTGTTTTTCCAGAAGAGGTTACCCCCTCTAAAAGGACTACGTCTTGATTTTTAAATTGTTCTTCTACCGCTTCAAAGGCTTCTTGTTGCGCCGGCGATAATTCAATTTGGCTTTTCTTCGTTGAAGCAACATAGGGAATACGATCTTCTTCAAAAAAAGATTCTACTAAAAAACCTTTATCCAAGAGTGTTTTGAGCGCTGCGCTTGAAGAGCCCGTTTGCTTCAATAAAGGTGCTACTTTAGTCCATTGATCCAGCTCCGATTGCGCACTATAAATCCCCAATACAAGTGCACTCTGACGAGGCGCTTTGCTCAGTACATCAAATAAAGCTGCCAAAGCTTTTTCTGCTCGATAGTCTTCTGCAATTTGAACGTAACGAACCCGTTTGGGTTTGAACTTCTCTTTTAATTCTTGATAGGATTCAATTACTTCTTTTTCAAGCAGCGATTGTATTAAAGGAAAAATATGCTGGCGGTCAACAATTTTACGAATCTCATCGACTGTAAGTGTTTTCTCATCCAAGGCTTCATAAATCAAAAACTCTTCGTCGGATAGTGTATCTTCTAGAACAGCGACTTCTCTATTTTTTCGAATCAGAGTTTCGCTGGTCAAAAGTAAAGCAGAGGGAAGTGCTGCCTTTAGTACGGAGCCCATAGAGCATAAATAATACTGTGCCATCCATTCCCATAACCGTATTTGTTGGTCGGTAACTACGGGGTACTCTTCTAAAATTACGGCAATGGTTTTGGGTTCGTAGGTCTGAGGCGCAACCTCATGCTTACGATATACGATCCCGGTATACATCTTGCTTTTCCCAAAAGGAACACCAACTCGGAAACCCGGTCTTAAAAATTGATATTCTTCTTCTGTAACCCAATAAGTAAAGGGTTTAGGTAAGGGTAAAGGCAGCAATACATCAATAAAAAAGTGCATAGCCGCGTTTTAAATTTCTCTGGTATTGTCCTTGGGTTGCTTGTTCAATTTGTTCAAAGTTGCATTGAGTTCAAAACCCAAAAGCAATAGAATGGAATTAATCCAAGTGTAAAGCATAAATAAAAGTAAAGCTCCAATAGAACCATACAGTTGGTTGTAAGTCGAAAAACGATCGACATAGATTCCAAAAAGATAGGTGCTTGTAACCAGTAATAAGGCGGTCATAAAAGCCCCTGGAGAGAAAAAGCGAGTCACTTTCCCCTCGATTGTTCCGAAAAAATATAAGGTGGATATTGAAAAATAAGCCAATACAACAAAAAAGAAAATTTGAGCTACACGAACCCAATTGACGGTGTTTGGGATTAAATCTTGAATGTTTCGTAAAAAATACAATTCAAAAAATATAAATACCGCTACAGCGATCAGCAACAAGACAGCCAACAATATACTCACCCCAATCGAAATAAGGTATTGCTTAAAAAAGTTACGGGTCAAATCCACATGATACGATTCCTCAAAACTAGCAAAGATTGCATTCACTCCATTAGCTGTTAGAAAAATAGATAAAATAAAAACAGAAGACAATAACCCTCCTCTGGGTTTACTCTGTATGTCTTCGAAAATGGAGGAAAAGAACACATGTGTTTCTCGGGGAAGCAAAGCCTCAATAAACTCCAGTAAAACAGCATCGAAATTAATGATGGGAATGAACGGGATTAAATTCAATACAAATAGTAAAAAGGGAAAGAGTGCCATAAAAAAGCTAAACGAAATACTCCCAGCACGCGCTGTAAATGCCCCTCGAATAATACCCAAAAGGTACATTTCGATTAAGTCATAAACGGAAAAGCTTTTCCCTCCTGGAAGTTTGATTAATTCCAAAGCTTGTATAAGCTGACCAATGAGCGGAATTTTTTTTAGTTTTTCTTTCATAGCTAAACTCTAGTTCAAAAATACTAATCCCCAATCAACTTCTATGGGCTTCGAAGATTTTTTTAAAAAAAGATATGCTTTTAACGGGCATGAAAATCAAAACTCGACAGGAGTTTTGTAATTTTGCAAGATGGAAATACAATTGATTTGCATTGGCAAAACAGATGATTCTGAATTACAAAAGTTGATTTCAAATTACGAAAGCCGTTTGAAACACTACCTAAAGTTTTCGCTTCAAGTGATCCCCGACCTCAAAGATGCCAAAAACCTTTCTCAAGAACAACAGAAAGCTAAAGAAGCTGTTCTGATTGAAAAACAGTTGCGCACTTTTGACGTAGTTATTCTGTTAGATGAAAACGGGAAAGAATTTTCTTCGGTTGGATTTTCAGAATTTTTAAATAAAAAAATGAGTTCAGGCTGTAAACGTCTTGTCTTTTTAATTGGTGGGCCTTATGGTTTTGCAACTTCACTGCACCAACAATACAACACAAAAATAGCGCTCTCACAAATGACTTTTTCTCACCAAATGATCCGTCTATTTTTTGTTGAACAACTGTATCGAGCCAATACCATTTTAAAAAACGAACCCTACCATCACCGCTAAAACAATTCTATGAAACTTGTATTTGCAACCCACAACCGCAACAAACTTAAAGAAATTCAGGAGCTCGTTCCGCCCGGAATTGAGATTTTGAGTTTAACAGACATCAATTGCACGGAAGACATAGAAGAAACTGGGATAACCCTAGAAGAAAACGCCAAGATCAAGGTAGACTACATCAAAGACCACTATGGGTATGATTGCTTTGCTGACGACTCTGGATTGGAAATCGATGCTCTTGACGGCGCACCAGGTGTTTATTCGGCTCGTTATGCTGGGGTTGAAAAAAGCAATGAAAAAAACATTGAAAAAGTGTGGGCCAAACTTGCAGAAAAAAAAGATACTGCTGCACAATTCAGAACCATCATTGCAGCTCATATCGATGGTAAAAGGTTGCAATGTGAAGGGAAAGTACGTGGTACTATAATTTTTGAAAAACGAGGAGAGGGCGGCTTTGGTTATGATCCAATTTTCATCCCAGAAGGGTACTCCAAAACCTTTGCGGAATTAGGAAAAGAGGTCAAAAACGAGATCAGTCATCGGGCAAAAGCATTTAGCCTTTTTATAAGTAGCTTATAATTAGCTTATTGACCCTCTTATTAAAAATGCTTTAAGATGAGCTAAGTGGATAATTAACAGTACCTTTGCGGCAATGAAAACATTCCAAGAACTTGGTCTTAATGATGCGTTATTAGAGGCTATAAAAGACATGGGGTTTGAAACTCCATCAGAAGTACAAGAGAAAGCAATTCCAATCCTCCTAGAGAAAGACACCGACATCGTTTCTTTGGCTCAAACTGGAACGGGTAAAACAGCAGCATTTGGATTTCCAATGCTTCAAAAAATTGATTCTAAAAGCAGAACTACACAAGGATTGATTCTATCACCCACAAGAGAACTCTGTTTACAAATTACACAAGAAATAAAAAATTACGCGAAGCACATAAAAGGTGTGAATGTTGTTGCTATCTATGGCGGCGCAAGCATTACCGATCAGGCGAGAGCAGTTAAAAAAGGAGCGCAGATTTTAGTTGCCACTCCCGGTCGTATGCAAGATATGATCCGCAGAAGGTTGGTCAATGTTTCTAAAATTGAATACTGTGTTTTAGATGAAGCTGACGAAATGCTCAATATGGGATTCTTCGAAGATATTACCGATATCCTTTCGCATACTCCCGATGAAAAAAGTACCTGGTTATTTTCTGCAACCATGCCCAAAGAGGTATCAGTAATTGCAAAAAAATTCATGCACAATCCGGAAGAAATTACGGTTGGTACTAAAAATGCGGGTACTAAAAATGTAAGTCATGAGTACTATAAAGTAAGTGGTCGTGATCGATACCCCGCTTTAAGACGTTTGGCCGATGCACACCCGGATATCTTTTCTGTTGTATTTTGCAGAACAAAAAGAGACACCCAGAGTGTAGCGGAAAAACTAATCGAAGACGGTTATAGCGCAGGCGCCCTTCACGGTGACCTAAGCCAAAACCAACGGGATATGGTAATGAAATCGTTTCGTAACAAGCAAATCCAAATGCTCGTTGCTACCGATGTTGCAGCCCGAGGAATTGATGTAGATAACATTACCCACGTAATTCACTACCAACTTCCAGACGAAATAGAAACCTACACCCACAGAAGTGGAAGAACGGGTCGTGCTGGAAACCAAGGAGTGTCGATGATCATTGTTACCCAAAGTGAATCACGCAAAATTCGTGCAATTGAGAAAATAATTCAAGCGAATATTGAAATGAAGAAAATTCCTACGGGAATGGAAATTTGTGAAACACAATTATACTCTTTAGCTCAAAAAATAAAAAATACAGAGGTAAACGAAGAAATTTTCAACTACTTGCCAAAAGTAGAAGCAGAATTAGAAGACCTAAGCAAAGAAGAACTTATTCAACGCTTGGTTTCTGTAGAGTTTGCTCGTTTTCACAACTACTACAAGAAGGCTAAAGACCTCAACAGCAAGTTTGAAGACAATCCAGCAGATAAAACAAAGCACAACAGAAAAGACACTACCCGTTTCTTTATCAATGTTGGGGAACGCGATGAATACAACTGGATGGCACTCAAAGATTTCTTAAAGGCAACCTTAGAAATTGATACCGATGATATTTTTCATGTAGACGTAATGGAGAGTTTCTCTTTCTTCAACACACCCAACAGTTTACAAGAAAAGGTTATTGAAAAATTCACCGACTTTAAAATTGACGGACGTTTCATCAATGTAGAGATTTCTGAAAAAGGACGCAAAGGTAGAAGCGGTGGCGGTAAACGCAGGAGTTACAATAAAAACGACAGTTCAGGCGGCGGTGGATATAAAAAGAAATTCAACTCCGGTGGTTCTGGCGGCGGTGGATACGACCGTGGCAAAAGAAGAAGTTTTGATAACAACCCAGACAAAAGAGGAGGAGATTCTGGTGGATCACCACGAAGATCAAATTCTGGATCAAAACCAACCTATGGATCAAAGGGCAATAAACCGGGTGGATTTGGCCGCAGATCAAGGTCTTAATAGGTTGTTGTTAATTTTTTAACAAAAAACGATATTTACGGGACTCATACCTTTTTCTTTATACTTTTGTATTATGGGTTCAAAAACATACAGATATATTCTTGTCTTCAGCTTACTTTTTACAAGTTTAGCTGAAGCTCAAGATTCCAAACGACAAATCCTCAGAGGGATTGTAGAAAACGAGACTACTGAAACCATAATGAAAAGTGTTCACGTCTTGAACTTGAATACTATTGTTGGTTCCATTACTGACGATGCGGGTGTTTTCGAAATTGAAGCCCAGGTCAACGATACCCTTTACTTTTCTTATCTTGGATTCAAACCGTTCAAAGTAGCTGTTACACAAGATATGATCAAGTTTGAAAATCCTAAATTCAAACTAACCGTACTCGCTTTTGCCTTAGAAGAAGTCGTTATAAGCCCCTATAAACTTACGGGCTATTTGGATGTTGATGTTAAAAACGTTCCCTTGAACCCTGCCGGTAGATATAACATTCAAGGTTTACCCAGCAGTGGATACGAAGCTGGGAACCGAAATCGATCTTCGATATCCAAAGCCGTTGGAGCGCTTTTCAATCCTGCGGACTTTCTATACAATCTGTTTGGGAAAAATCCGGCCCAGATGCGTAAGCTCAAGAAAATGCGTGCCGATGATGAAATTAAAAACCTACTCGCCTCAAAGTTCGATCGCGAAGTACTGATTCAACTCTTAGGAATCGATCGAGTCAACCTCGAAGAAATTTTAAGAAACTGCAATTACTCCAAGGCATTTATTAGAGAGGCAAATGACTTACAAATATTGGAGGCCATAAGCGGTTGCTACGAAGAGTTTAAAATCTTACAACTATAAGATGAAACCTGCTGCCCTCAAAGAAGCTCTCCTTTCTTACTACGCCTCCAAAGAAGATCGAGACAAAGGGGTGCAGTTGATTAAAAAATACCCTTATTTAGCGGACGAGTTGGTTCGGCTGGCCTTTTCAAAAGAACAAAAGCGTGAACATATTGTAGCTTCTTGGGTTTTGGAGCGGTTAATTAGCAATGCTAAACAGCTGAGTCTATCCCCTTACTTCTCTGAATTTCTTAAAGCATTTCAATACCAGACCCATGAAAGCAAACGAAGCCCTTTTGCAAAACTTTTATACCACCACTGTCAGGTTAAAGAACATAGAGACCAACTCAATACAAATGAAATTGATCTCATTATCGCCTGTTGTTTCGACACCCTTCTCGAGGCAAAAAAAGTAGCTCCCAAAGCATATGCCTTAAAAACAATTGTATACTTCAAAAATCATAACGATTGGATTACAGAAGAATTGAAATCTTATATCGAAAAAGAACTTCCCTCAAGCACAGCAGCATTTAAAGCTACTCTAAGACAAATCCTTCCGTTTTGATTTCTGTTTTGACATAAGAACCGTATCTTTACGGTCTAATTTTAAGTTATGAAACTCAACACGCTCAATGCAATTTCACCGATAGATGGTCGCTATAAAGGAAAGACAAAAAACCTTTCTCCTTTCTTTTCTGAAGAAGCGCTAATTCGCTACCGTGTACGTGTTGAAATAGAGTACTTTATTGCACTTTGTGAGCTTCCACTCCCACAACTTAAGTCTTTTAACCCTTCTCTTTTTGAAGAGTTGCGATCGATTTATCAGCATTTCACTGCCGATGATGCTGTAGAAATTAAAGACATTGAAAAAACAACAAACCATGATGTAAAAGCAGTAGAATACTTTATTAAAAAAGAATTTGACAAGCTCCAACTTCAAGAATATAAAGAATTCATCCACTTCGGACTGACGTCCCAAGACATCAACAATACTGCAATTCCTTTATCAATAAAAGAAGCTCTAGAAAAAGCTTATTTACCACAACTTGACAGTGTTTTGGAGGTACTAAAAACCATTGCTGAAGAATACAAAGAGGTAACTCTTCTGGCTCGAACCCATGGGCAACCAGCTTCTCCGACAAGATTGGGGAAAGAGATTGATGTATTCATCAATAGGTTAGAACACCAAAGAAAAAGTTTAATTGAAATTCCTCATGCTGCCAAATTTGGGGGAGCAACTGGAAATTTCAATGCCCATCATGTTGCTTACCCAGAAACAGATTGGAAAGTTTTTGGAACGCACTTTGTAGAAAACAGCCTCGGACTTCATCACTCCTTCCCTACCACACAAATAGAACACTACGATTATTTTGCAGCTCTTTGTGATAACCTAAAGAGAATCAATACGATCATCATCGATTTGGATCGCGATTTTTGGACCTATATTTCCTTAGACTACTTCAAACAAAAAATCCTGGCTGGTGAAGTTGGTTCTTCTGCTATGCCGCATAAAGTAAATCCTATTGATTTTGAAAATTCAGAAGGGAATTTAGGCATTGCCAATGCCCTTTTCGAATATTTTGCTGGGAAACTACCCATCTCTAGACTACAGCGTGACCTGACAGACAGTACGGTTTTGAGGAATATAGGAACACCTTTTGGACATTCACTCATTGGCTTTCAGTCGACTATAAAAGGAATCAGCAAACTTTTACTAAACAGCGCAAAAATAGAAGAAGACTTAAGTTCAAACTGGGCAGTGGTCGCAGAAGCAATTCAAACCATCTTGAGGCGTGAAGGATATCCAAATCCATATGAAGCTCTAAAAGGTCTTACGCGTACCAATCAAGAAATTAATCAAGAGTCCTTACACAACTTCATAGAGGAACTTGAAATTGACACCAAGGTCAAAGTAGAATTAAAGAAAATCACACCTTTCAATTACACTGGAGTCTAATTGATTTTTTTAAGGAATTTACCCCCCGGAATATCAATCACTTCGGTTAGTGTAGCGACTTGATTTAAATCGATATCGCCTTCAATAGAAAGGAGAATGAAATTTATATTTGAAATATCCAAGCCTTCTTGATCAACTAACTTCTGTGCGCCTTTAACGTACATCACCAAACGATCTACTTTAGAATCTTCGGAGCCGTAAACTACACAAAACTGTACATCAACATCTTTTTCTGACAGGTTCATTACCGTTTCTAATTCGGTTTGTTCGATCTGATTTGTAATCCAAGCTTCCATGTCTTGCGCTATTGCACCACTTTTCGTGCTCAACACCTTAAAGCTCTCCATACTTTTTACCATCTCTATGAATCCATTCATTTGAGGGTCATCAGTACTGAGGCTTAGTTTTCCAAGCATTTCAAACATCTTTGGGCTTACACTTAGGTAAGAAACGGCTGGGTCTTTTTGGTATTGTTCAAAAATATTTTGGGCGGTGAGTAGGTTTAAACTCATCAAAAGGACTAAAATAAGGGTGTATTTTTTCATTTGGAATGCTTTTTGTAAGTTACAAGTATAAGGATATATTTTAAAATGCGACATTATTTAATAGAGTTCCTTAAATTTGATATTCTAAATCAACTATTCAAAAATTATGAACAAGATTTTTTACTATTGTCTACTAGGAACTATAACCTTATTAATCGGATGTGATGCAAAAGATCGCGATGATGATATCATAAATGTAGAAAACAATACGCCCTCTGAAACTAACAATACGTCCTCAGAGACTCCAAGTACGGTTACTGCTGCTGATATAGAAATCAACGACTTCATTTGGAAAGGGATGAATCAGTATTACTATTGGCAAGAGTCGGTAGAATCTTTAGCCGATTCAAAAACCAGTAATGCTGCAGAATATACAGAATTCTTAGAAAGTATAGTAGACCCCTCTGATTTTTTCGATAGCTTAAATCATCCCGATGATCGTTTCAGTTGGATCGATGAAGACTATGTAAATCTTGAAAATCAATTAGCGGGTATTTCTGCCTCCAATGGAATGAAATTTTTGGTAAGCAGACAATGTGATGATTGTAATAATCTAGTTGCCTATGTAACCTATGTACTTCCCGAATCGGATGCTGCGGCTAAAGGGGTAGAACGAGGAGATTTGATTACGAGTATTGATGGACGACAATTAAATGTAACTAATTATGTAAACCTACTTTACGGAGACGCTATGAGCTATACAATTGGCCTTGCGGAATACGAAGGGAATACAAGAAGCTTTACAAGTACAGGCGAATCAATCGTTTTAGATAAGGTTGAGGATTTTCAAGAAAACCCTATTCATAAAAATTTAGTTCTTGATGTAGGTGGTCAAAAGGTTGGATATCTAATGTACAATCAATTTCTTAACGAATTTGACGATCAACTGATTCAAACCTTCTCTGATTTTGCTACGGAAGGAATAACAGACCTCGTATTGGATTTACGCTACAACGGTGGTGGATCGGTTCGCACCTGTGTTTATTTAGCGAGTATGATCACAGGACAATTTACTGGTGAGATTTTCGCACAACAAATATGGAATTCGAAATTATTAGCATACTTCGAGGCTTTAAACTCCAACACCAATGATACCGATGATAGGGAATTGAATAACTACTTCACAAACACAACCTCAGAAGGGGTAACCTTACCCGCCTTGAACTTAAGCAACGTGTATATTATCGCTACAAACAGAAGTGCCTCTGCAAGTGAGCTTTTAATCAACGGCTTAGCGCCGCATATCAATGTTGTATTGATCGGAAATACAACCTACGGAAAAAATGTAGGTTCAATTACTGTTTATGATTATATCGACAATGAGGGAAATAAAAATCCAAACCACACCTATGCCATGCAACCCATTGTTCTTAAAATAGCAAACAGTGTAGGATTTGCTGACTATGCAAACGGTCTGGATCCGGATATTGAACTTCGTGAAAGCGCATCTAATCTAGGAGTATTGGGAAGTACTACTGAGCCTTTACTTTATATGGCTCTAAATCAGATAACGGGATCTGGGAAGTATCTTGTCCCTCAAGGTAAAGTACTAAACCCGATGACAGATCCTGAATTTGAAGCAACCAATGGTATGCATATCGACTTACCGCAAAACACCTTAAAAGATTTCCTTAAAAACTAAGGTTTACGCCCAGTCTAAAATTACGCCCCTGTGTGCTGAAGTTTTCAATTTCAACATAGGTTGCATCAAAAATGTTAGCAAGTATAAAAAAGGCGGTTATTTTTCGATTCTTAAACTGGTGGCTCAATTTAGCATCCACTAAAGTATAGGCATCCAATGCTGTTGTACTAAGTCCTGTTCTACTACCAATGTGCTGAATGCTGGTGTTTAAATGTGTTGCAGGGCTCAAATCATAATCCAAAACGGTTCCAAAAGCATGCTTGGGTAGGTTTATAAGATTACCCGATTCCGTTTCGTTATAGGTGTAATTCATACGGAGGTCTACCGCGTCAAAAAGTTTGTTTTTATACTCAAACTCAATTCCGCTGTAGGTAACTCGTTCTTCAGAATTGCCATAGCGATAGGTCGAAAAATCATAAATCAGGGTAGGGTCTTCTGAACGTTTAAAAAATACAAGAGATGCCCTTGCTCTGGTTCCACTAGTCCATTCAGCTCCTAGCTCTAGGGTAGTGTTTTCCTCTGGTTTTAAATCTAAATTCCCAGAATAAAAATCATATAACTGATAGGAGCTCGGCGGAATAAATGCGGAACTTATGGAAGAAACAATCTTCAAACGATCTTCATTTGCAAGGCGGATCGAATAACTGGGATTGACACTATAAGTAAAATGACTTCCGTAGGTATCGTGATTATTCATTCTACTCCCTACATTAAAATTAAACCCAGTAGCAGACAAATACACAAAATTTAGATACACATCATTTTGAATGTTTGACGGGGCACCTGCATAAGATGTGCTTTGGTGGGCGTATCCCAAAACAGAATAAAACCGCTCTTTAATGATGTACTTATTAAAAACATCTACGGCAAGATTGGAGCCCTTTAACATCTGATTGTATCCCCCTGCAAAAACACGATCTGTATTCTGAAACCCTAAAACTGCATGGAGACTCCCTTTGTTGTAAGTGTAGGTTGTATTCAATGAAAATCGCTCTAAATCCGTAACAAGGGTAGAATTATTGTCGGATACTGTTCCAAATACATTATCAAAACTAGTATCCGAATGATCCTTATTAAAAGTCAAATTCCAATCCAAATGCTTCCCTTTCCTACCCAATTGAAAACCAAAATTAGTTTGAATAAATGGATCTATTTCAGTCCCAACAGCAACGGAACTTAGGCCGTAAATGTTTTGACTTCCCAAACTTAACTTATACTGAAACGAATCTTTAGCTCCCGAGAAGGTGGCGAAGTTAGACAGGTAACTGATTTTATTGAAGGCCGTATTCGCAGCTTGTTGGGTACCTAGAGTAGAGCCTAAATTGACAGCGAATTTTTTACTCGATTTTTTTGTAGTAATATTAACTACTCCAGTTGAGGCTGAGCTTCCGTATAGCGTACTCGCTGCTCCTTTCACTATTTCTATAGAAACGATATCCGCAAGGTTTAAGAGATTGAAATCAAAATCATTACTGATTCGTGAGGGATCTGAAACCCGAACCCCGTCAATCAAAATCAATACTTGATCGTTTCGTCCACCCCGAATAGAGAAACTCAAGTTTTGGCCAGCGGGAGATCGACTACCAATCAGATTGATTCCGCCATAGGTTTGTAATAATTCGGAAAGGCTACGCCCCTGATAATCTCTCAATTCTTTTTCCGTAATCTTAATTACTGTTTTACCCGATTGGGAACGTTTAATTTCGAAACGGGAATCGACAACAACTACTTCTTCTAAGCGTGTTTCGTCTGTGGTAAGCTCGTTTTGCTCTTGGGTAGCGGTTTGTTCTTGGGAAAAACCCATAAGAACATGGAACAACACGAGGCTGCTCAAACTAAATTTAAATTGCATACAATTTACATTAAAGGACAATCAATATATAAATGACCTAAAATCTTTATCCCGAAGATTCTAAAACATTATAAAGTGGCAGGTATCCTGACTCGCTTTACTTAATGACCTTCCCATTCGATGAACAGTGGCGAAGCATTAATAAAGCCTCTTCCGAGGCAAAAGCTTACAGTTGCGGGAACAGTTTTGGATTCTAACCAAATTCCCTTTTAATCTTGAACAAGTTCAAAAACCATTTTACAGGCCAAAAATACATTTTTATTGGAAATTAAAATAATATCAATCTATTTATTGAAACTAAAAATTAACTGTAATTTTGGGCTTTGTGAAAAAGATTCTAACCATTATTTTACTCGGCTACCTTCTCATCGGATGTTCTTCTCCCCGATCAAAAGAGATACCGCCAACCTCAGCCCAATATGCCCAAGGGTTTTCGATTGAAAGTAAGGGTGCTCTCGATGTTCTTATACTCAGGAATGTAGTCCCAAATTCAGAAACTGTATTTCGATACGCTTTAGCTGCAGATGGAATCGAATTGCCAAAAAACAATACCTATGATGGTGTTATCAGGACACCCATTAAGCGGATAGTAGCAACCTCAACAACACACCTTGCTTTTTTAGAAGAACTAGACGCCCAAGAAACTTTGGTGGGCTTTCCAGAAACAGATTATATATCCTCTCCTAAAGCGAGAAAACGCATTTCAGAGGGAACGCTTGTCGATGTAGGTAAAAGTCAACAACTGAATGTGGAGCGCATCCTTGAATTGAACCCTGATCTACTCTTAAGCTTTGGTGTAGAATCTATCGATGGCTCATTGAAACGATTCAATGAAATGGGAATTCCAAGCATTTTCATCGGTGAATGGAACGAACAAAATCCACTGGGGAGAGCAGAATGGCTTAAAGTTTTTGGAGCGCTGTTGGGAAAAAAAACAGAAGCAGAAGCCCGCTTTAACCGTATTGAAAAAAATTATATTGAAATTCAAAATTCAATTCCAAATGTAAAACCGAAACCAACCGTACTAGCAGGTGCCATTTATCAAGATGCATGGTATCTTCCGGGCGGAAAGAGTTATTTGGCACAGCTTTTTAAAGATGCAAACACGGACTACCTCTGGAAAGACGACGCCCAAACCGGGAGTTTGGCTTTGAGTATTGAAACGGTTTTAGAAAAAGGGAGTCAGGCAGATTATTGGTTTGCACCTGGGCAACACACCGCCTACTCCATCCTCAAAGAAGAGCATGTTTTGTATTCCAAATTCAAAGCAACACAAACAAAAAACATTTTTACCTACGCACGATCGAAAGGCAGTACGGGGGGGCTTTTATTTTTTGAATCCGGAGCCACACGTCCCGACCTTGTTTTAAAAGACATTATTCATCATCTTTACCCAGAATTGTATAGGGCATACAAACCCACTTATTTTTTACCCTTAGATGATTAGGATTCGTAGCTATACCGGATTTTTTACATTCCTCATTGGAATGCTCTTTCTGTGCTTGATTTTTAATTTAAGCTTAGGATCTGTCGACATTCCCCTTTGGGAAGCCATTAAGATCACTTTGGGCTATCCAACCAAACCCACCTTCGAGTACATACTGCTAGACTATCGCATCCCTAAGGCCGTTACTGCCGTCCTTGCAGGAGGAAGTTTAGGTGTGTGTGGACTTATGATGCAAACCTACTTTCGAAATCCATTGGCTGGACCCTATGTATTGGGAATTAGTTCTGGGGCTAGTCTCGGAGTTGCTTTACTCCTTATGGGAAGCTCTTGGCTGGGTGGATGGTTTGTTTTTGGAGAGCTTGGCTTACGCTGGGCAATAATGATTGCAGCTAGTCTAGGAAGTGTGCTTGTTTTTAGCCTAATTCTAATTGCTGCAGTGCGGCTGAACAACAGTACCTCCCTGCTGATCCTGGGCCTAATGTTTGGAAGTTTTACAGCGGCAATTGTCAACCTCTTGATGTTTTATGGAAGTAAAGAAGCCTTACAGAAATACGTCTTTTGGTCTTTTGGCAGTTTGGGTAATATGAACAGTTCTGAATTGAAAATTCTTAGTCTGGTTCTTTTCATAGGATTGGGAATGGCCGTATTGGCAATTAAAAACTTAAACAGCCTGCTGTTGGGAGAAGCATATGCGCAGTCGCTTGGAGTTTCGCTCAAGAAAAACCGTTACCTCATTGTAATTTCGGGTAGCCTTTTGGCGGGAGCTACAACCGCCTTTGTTGGGCCAATTGGGTTCATTGGCTTGGCTGCTCCTCATTTGATTCGCCTTTTAGTGCCGTCAACCCGTGACCATAAAATCATTTTACCCGCCGTTTTTCTCGGGGGAGCATTATTGCTTTTGATTTGTGATTCTATCGCTCAAATTCCAGGTAGTGCTTCTGTATTGCCCATCAACGGAATTACTTCCTTAATCGGAGCCCCTTTAATCATTCTACTCATCTTAGGTCAAAGAAAATAAGTCATGATTAAATTCCATAAACTAACGACGGGATATTCTTCCAAAGGAACTTCGAAAGAAGTAACAAGAGCGCTTGATTTTTCTATTGAGAGCGGAACTTTAGTTGGTATTTTGGGTAGTAACGGCATTGGTAAAAGTACCTTACTAAAAACCATTACAGGATTTGAAAAGCCCTTGTCTGGCAGTGTTCAGATTGATGAGAAGCTTGTTCATGGGATGAGTCCTATGGATCGGGCACAATGCTTGAGTATTGTTTTAACCGAAAGAAAACTATCGGGCGATTTACTGGGCATAGAAGTAATTCGTCTGGGGAGGCAGCCTTATACCAACTGGATGGGGAGTCAATCACAAGAAGATGATCAACGTGTTACTGAAGTCCTAACTCAACTGAATATAGAGCAGCTTGCAGAGCAAACCATCCGTACCATGAGCGATGGGGAAATACAAAAAATTCTTTTGGGTCGCGCCCTTGCCCAAGACACAGCAGTAATCCTTCTCGATGAGCCGAGTTCCCATTTAGACTTATGCAACAAAGCTCTGCTATTCCAACAAATAAAACAGGCGGTAAAGGAGAATCAAAAAACGATTCTGTTTACAAGTCATGACCTCAATACTGCCATTCAAATTTGTGACAAAATCTTATTGCTTTTAGAAGACCGCTGGGCATATGGAACTCCAGATGAACTCATCAAAAAAGGGGTCTTCCAAAGCGTATTCCCTAAAGAAACCGTTGGTTTTGACCCCCTTCAAAAACAGTTTAGAATTTGTATCTAATGTAACTTATTTAGTCAAGTACATCTTACGACGAGAATAAAGATCATAAAACTGATCATCTTTGAGACTGTCAATAAAGAGGATACTTTCTCCCGTACTTTTCATCTCCGGTCCCAATTGTTTGTTTACATTATGAAACTTGTCAAACGAAAATACCGGTTGCTTAATCGCAAAACCTTCTAGCTGTGGATTGAAATTAAAGTCTTTGACCTTCTTCTCTCCTAACATTACTTTGGTAGCATAGTTTACATAAGGCTCTTTGTATGCCTTCGCAATAAAAGGTACGGTTCGCGATGCTCGTGGATTGGCTTCAATGATAAAAACCTTATCGTCTTTGACCGCAAACTGAATGTTGATCAGTCCAACAGTTTTCAGTTCTTTGGCAATCTTAACGGTGTGGTCTTTTATTTGTTGTAAAACATATTCCCCTAAGTTGAATACCGGAAGGATTGCATTGGAGTCTCCCGAATGAATTCCACAAGGTTCTATATGTTCCATTATCCCGATGATGTAGACATCTTCTCCGTCGCAAATCGCATCGGCTTCTGCTTCAATGGCACCGTCTAAATAGTGATCTAAAAGCAGCTTGTTGTTTGGTATTTTACGCAATAAATCTACTACATGTGTTTCTAATTCTTCCTTGTTGATGACAATTTTCATACCCTGCCCACCAAGAACGTAAGAGGGACGTACGAGGATTGGAAAATCCAATTCATCTGATAAGGCTAAAGCCTCTTCTGCATTTTCTGCTACTCCAAAGTCTGGATAAGGAATGTTGTTTTCTTTCAATAAGGTTGAAAAACTACCACGGTCCTCAGCTAAATCAAGGGCTTTAAAACTGGTTCCAATAATCTTAATTCCGTAGCGTTCTAATTTTTCAGCAAGCTTCAAAGCGGTTTGTCCACCCAACTGTACAATAACACCTTCTGGTTTTTCATGCTGTATGATGTCGTAGATATGTTCCCAGAATACCGGTTCAAAATACAATTTGTCGGCAACATCAAAATCAGTAGAAACCGTTTCAGGGTTACAGTTGATCATGATGGTTTCGTAACCGCACTCAGCAGCAGCTAATACGCCGTGTACACAACAATAATCAAATTCTATCCCTTGACCAATTCGGTTGGGACCAGAACCTAAGACTACAATTTTTTTACGATCCGTGACTACACTTTCGTTATCGCTAAAGGGCTCTTGACCTTTCAACTGCATTTTATCTTCGAAAGTAGAATAGTAGTAGGGCGTCTTTGCAGCAAACTCGGCTGCACAGGTGTCTACTAATTTATAAACTCTTTGAATGCCTAACTTAGAACGACAGTTGTACACTTCGCTTTCCATACAATCGAGCATGTGCGCGATTTGACGGTCAGCAAAACCTTTTTGTTTGGCTTCTAGTAATAAAGGCTTTTCTATGGTATCGATGGAAAAATTGGAGATCTCTTTCTCTAAAGCATATAACTCTTCGTATTGTCTTAAGAACCATAAATCAATTTTAGTGATTTCATGAATTCTACTCAACGGAATTCCCATTTGGATCGCATCGTAAATAACGAATACCCGATCCCAACTCGCATGAGTTAGTTTGGAAATAATTTGGTCGTAATCGGTATATCCTTTTCCATCGGCACCCAGGCCGTTGCGCTTAATTTCGAGCGACTGCGTAGCTTTGTGAAGGGCTTCTTGGAACGATCGTCCAATCCCCATTACTTCCCCTACAGATTTCATTTGAATTCCAAGGGTACGGTCAGAACCTTCAAACTTATCGAAGTTCCAACGGGGTATTTTTACAATTACATAATCAACGGTAGGCTCAAAAAGAGCTGAAGTAGATTTGGTGATTTGATTTTCTAGTTCATCTAAAGAGTATCCTATGGCCAGTTTTGCTGCAATCTTAGCAATCGGATAACCGGTAGCTTTTGACGCTAAAGCAGAAGAACGGGATACACGCGGATTAATTTCAATAGCAATGATGTCTTCGTTCTCATCTGGGCTTACTGCAAACTGTACATTACATCCACCTGCAAAATCTCCTATGCTACGCATCATCTTAATGGCCATATCACGCATGCGCTGATAGGTGGTATCCGACAGGGTCATGGCAGGAGCTACCGTAATGGAATCTCCGGTATGAATCCCCATGGGATCCATATTCTCAATGGTACATATGATTACAACATTATCGTTTTTATCTCGAAGAAGTTCGAGTTCGTACTCTTTCCATCCAACCAAAGCTTTGTCAATAAGTACCTCGTGAATTGGAGATGCTTCAAGGCCACGGGTCAAGAGTTCATCAAACTCTTCGGCAGTATAAACAAATGCAGCACCAGAACCACCAAGGGTAAACGAAGGACGAATTACGAGTGGGAAGCCGAATTTTTGAGCGATTTCTTTTCCTTTCAAAAAAGAAGTTGCAATTTCAGCTGGAGCTACAGGAATGTCGATTCGCTTCAACAGTTGTTTGAATTGTTCGCGATCTTCTGTGATGTTGATTGCATCAATATCAACACCGATTAACTCAACATTAAAATCCTTCCAAATTCCTTTTTCATCAGCCTCAATACAGAGGTTCAATGCTGTTTGCCCACCCATAGTTGGAAGTACAGCATCTACATCATGTTGCTTCAAAATCTCAATGATCGATTTTGTAGTCAACGGTTTCAGGTAAACATGATCTGCCATCGTCGGGTCAGTCATGATGGTTGCTGGGTTAGAATTGATCAAAACAGTGGTAATTCCATCCTCACGTAACGAACGCAAGGCTTGGGTACCTGCATAATCAAATTCACAAGCTTGTCCGATAACGATCGGACCTGATCCGATGATGAGTACTGTCTTAAGTTGTTGTCTTTTAGGCATTGGTGATGAAAATTAAATAGTGTATACAAAAAAAGGTGTTACTTATAAAAAGTAACACCTTAAATTTAAATGATATAATTCATTATTTTTTATGTCTTGGCTCAGAAGATACGGATATTTTCTTACGACCTTTTGCTCTACGGCTAGCTAAAACTTTGCGTCCATTAACTGAAGCCATACGCTCACGGAATCCGTGCTTGTTTCTTCTCTTTCTTCTCGAGGGTTGAAATGTTCTTTTCATAAAATATAAGTTTGAATAAAGACTTATGTCTTGCTTTTCAAAGCGTGTGCAAATATACGCAAAGTTTTATTTTAGACAAGTGTTTTTAAAAAACAATCAAACAAAATTAAAAAGAAAAATGAGAGCTATGAAAAGTTATTAAAGTTTAAAAAAAATAATATTCTTTATAGCACAATTCGAAATAAATTCTCCAAACTGTTCTAACGCTTTCCTTCTCTATACTGATTAGTTTTTCTTAACTTTGAAAAAAAATAATTTCAGATGTTTCCTAAGATCATAAAACTCATTCTCGCAGCTTTTACAGTAGCCTTTAGTGTATATCAATTTGTAGAAGGTGCTATTGGAAATGGCATTTTCCTACTCCTTATCGCAGGGATGTTTATTCTGCTCTACTACAAGAACGAATTTATTCTACTTGCCTTTCTACAATTGCGGAAGCAAAACTTTGAAGGCACAGTGAAGTGGCTCAATCGGATTTCGAATCCGGAGCAGAATTTGGTCAAAAAACAACAAGGATATTTCAACTATTTACACGGTATCATTCTTTCGCAGACGAACCTTACCAAGGCGGAGAAATATTTTAAAAAAGCCATAGAACTTGGGTTATCCATGGATACTGATTTGGCGATGGCTAATTTGAGTCTCTCTGGAATTTATATGCAAAAAAGAAGAAAAAGAGAAGCTACTCTTTTGCTGAACAAAGCTAAGAAGCTCGATACGCAAGGAGTATTGACGGGGCAAATCAAAGAAATGCAGAAGCAAATGAAGCGGATCTAAGGACCGATTTCAACCGCTTTCGGCAGCTTGATGTGATATAATTTCCGAGATTTATTATTCAAATGATTTTGCAACAACCAGGGGTTGTGTATTTTCATTTGCTTATAATTAACCCCCATTGTCTTAGCAAAACGCGCAATATTGCTGATCGCAGTATCTACTTCGACGGTATAAACAGGAATTTCTGTATACAGATCTTGTGCTTCAAATACAAAACCGTAATGAGCTGGTTTTGAAAGAATTTCTTTCATGGCCAAAATTCGAAATACATAGCGTCGGGTTTCGCTATTCAACAAAAGATCGTAATAGGTTTCGGCCTGTTGTTTTTCTAACAAGCGGTTAATTCCTGAAATACCTCTATTGTATGAAGCTGCCGCTAAAGTCCAGGATCCCAGTTTCTTTTTTGCTTTCTTAAGGTAGGTACAAGCAACCCGAGTCGCATTTTCGATATGGTAACGTTCATCCACATTGGAGTTGACCTCCAAGCCCATCTCCCTCCCGGTAGTTTTCATGATTTGCCAAAAACCTTTTGCACCTACTGGAGAGTTTACATTTTCAAGTCCGCTTTCAATTACCGCTAAATATTTAAAATCATCCGGTACACCTTCTTCTTTAAGGATGCGTTCGATCGTAGGAAAGTACTTATTACTTCGTTTGATCATCAGCATCATATTGGATTGCCAGTAGGTATTAACTAAAAGTTCCTTGTCCATTCGCTCGCGTAGGTCGTGCTCGTCTAGAGTAACCGTTTCTCCTGCAAATGAATAGGCTTCGTCAATATCCAAGGCAAAAACCTTAGAAGGATCGCTTAAACCGTAAGATTTGAAAGCGCTATTGGGTTGTAAAAAACTCGAACCAACAAGAAGTATGGCAGACAATAATAATAGCGTTCCGACTAAAATGTGATTTTTATTTTTCATTGACAATAATTAAGATAATAGTTTGGGTAATTCTGTATTAAACCATTGGTGTTTTGCTAAGATCATAGCATGAGCTCCTTCTGGTAAGGAGTGAAGATAAGATGTTTTTATGATATTCTTAAAGGGAAACATGGTGTCTTTCTCACCATGAATATGAATTACTTCAGGGTCAAATACTTCCTGATCCCAATTGACCAGCGTATGGATTGCCCATTTAAGGTATTTAGGATCGCGTTCCGATAAGTATTTTTGATACAAACCCACCTTGCGTTCTATTGAAGAGCCAAAAACAAAAAGGGCTAAACTTTCCAGATTTTTCACCCATTGTGTAGGAAGCAACTTGTGCGCATTGGTTTTTTTAGAAAGGATCATTGAAAGGGGCAACTCTTTACAGGATTTGACACTCGACACCACAACAACCTTATAACACCCGATGTGCTTTGCCATTTCCTGAACCAATACACCTCCAAATGAAACGCCTAACAAGATCGGATCTTCGTGCTGTATGCGTTTACACATGCGCTTGGCGTAGTATGCAATAGGCTCCCCAGCTTCGGGCGTAATCCAAGACAAACATACCACATCAAAAAACTCAGAAAGATTAATAAACTCAAAAATCCGAGGACTTGCTGCCATTCCCGGCATTAAATACAGACCCCTCTTTTCGTTGTGTTTTTTCATTATGTTTTGTTTAACAAATATGTTGTATCTTTGTACTCCGTTTTAGAGATTTAAATAAAAGTAGCCTCTTTTATTATTCATTTCTCACTAAAAGCGAATTTTGAGCCTTTAATTTGAACTAAACTAAATCAAGACTATGAATCAACTTACACTCGAAAATAACGAATTTTTACGTCAATTTGAAGTTGTTGTGGATGGATCTATGGCTCGTATTGAATACGCGGAGCAAGAACGTAAAATTTTCCTTACCAAATTAATTGTTCCTGAAGTTTTGGATTCAGATGAATTCAATGATTCTTTCATCAAATTAGTACTTGATTCTGTTGCTGAAAAAAACATGCGTGTTGTTCCTACAAGCCCAGAGATTGCTGGCTTTCTTAGAAAGAACAAACGCTACAAAGCCCTTTTACCTGTAGGTATTAAGCTATAGTAAACGAATCCGCACAAAGCCTTCCTCGTCTATTGTATCCAACATTGCGGTATGCAAAGTGTTTACTAAACTTGGATCCCAAGGTATTCTAACTTTTACATAGTTATCGGTAAATCCGGTAATATATCCTTTTTTATTTTCGCCTTCAAAAAGAACGACACGTTCTGACCCAAGTTGTTCACTATAAAAATGATGTCTTTTCTTTACAGAAAGACCTCGAAGCATTTTACTGCGCTTGGAACGAATCTGTTGGGGAACGACATTCCCCATGGATGCAGCTGCAGTATTGGGTCGCTCCGAATATGTGAATACATGTAAATAGGAGATGTCCAAATCGGCTAAAAATTTATACGACTTTAAGAACTCTTCTTCGGTTTCTCCCGGAAAGCCTACAATCACATCAACTCCAATACAAGCGTGAGGCATGGCTTTCTTTATTGCCTTAACCCGATCAATGTAGAGTTGCGATAAATAACGACGCCGCATCTGTTTCAAGATAACATCACTCCCACTTTGGAGCGGAACATGAAAATGAGGTACAAAAGTCTTGCTTTGACCTACAAACGCAATGGTTTCGTCCTTCAATAAATTGGGCTCTATGGATGAAATACGAATGCGACTGATGCCTTCTACAGCGTCTAGCGCTTTAACAAGATCTAAAAAAGTATGCTCGTGTTTCTTGGTTCCGAATTCTCCTTTCCCAAAGTCTCCTATATTCACTCCCGTCAGCACAATCTCTTTGATGTCCTGAGCTGCAATGTTTTTTGCGTTATTGATTACATTTTCCAGAGCATCACTTCTCGAAATCCCACGTGCCAAAGGAATGGTGCAATAGGTACATTTATAATCACAGCCGTCTTGAACTTTTAGAAAGGCACGTGTCCGATCGCTGGTGGAAAAACTACTGGTATACTGGGTTACGGTTTCAATAGCACAGGAATGGATTGCACCTGCATCCTTCTTGGTTAGATCGTCTAAATATTGAGTTAATTTAAATTTCTCCGAAGCTCCCAAAACTAGATCTACTCCGCTAACCTCAGCCAAGGCCTCGGGTTGTAATTGAGCATAGCAACCAATTGCAGCTACAAAAGCGTCTGGATTTTGACGCAATACTTTTGCTACCAAAGCCTTAAAACGCTTGTCTGCATTCTCGGTTACAGAACAGGTATTGATTACATACACATCGGCTGCATCTTCAAAAGGAACACGGGTGTAATGCTCTTCCGAAAAATCGCGCGCAATAGAGGCGGTCTCAGAAAAATTGAGTTTGCAACCTAGCGTATGAAAAGCTACACTTGTCTTTTTAACTGCGACAGGGGTATTGATGGTTAATGAATCCAAATTATATCTAAAAAAGGTTAATTTTGGGACAAATATACTACTTTGGTTTTCAACTTCACCGCCAATTTTCGATCCTCCATAACCCATACGCTCTTGGTCACTATCAGCATGCTGTTTTGGGGCTGTGGGTTCGAAGGTCAAAAACTAGAGCAACAAGTCTTTCGTTACAATGAATTCAGAAACATCACTTCCCTTGATCCTGCTTTTGCGAGAAATCCGCAAAATATTTGGCCCATACAACAACTCTTCAACGGCTTAGTGCAACTGGACGATTCCTTAAACATTCAGCCAGAAATTGCCCGAAGATGGGAAATTAGTTCTGAGGGAACAATCTATACCTTTTTTTTACGAGAGGATGTGTACTTTCATAACTCCCCAGTTTTCGGGACAGCCAAATCACGAACAGTTACGGCTGAGGATTTTGTATTCAGTTTTGACCGACTACAAGATGATCAAACCGGTTCTCCTGGAGGATGGGTTCTACAGAATGTAAAGGCCTATACCGCCCTAGACCAACACACGCTTCAAATCAAGCTCAAACAAGCCTTTCCAGCCTTTCTTGGGCTTCTTAGCATGCGCTATTGTGCAGTCGTGCCCCACGAAGGAATAGCATATTTCAAAGAAGATTTTAGAGCAAACCCCATTGGAACAGGTCCTTTTCAATTCAAAAAATGGGAAGAGGATGTAAAACTCGTTTTACGCAAAAACAACCGCTATTTCGAAAAAGATACAACAGGTCAGCAACTCCCCTATTTAGAAGCAATTGCAATTCGCTTTTTACCGGATATTCAAAGTGAATTCATGTTGTTCACTCAGGGGAAATTCGATTTCCTCAACTCCTTGGATACATCCTATAAAGATGATTTACTCACACCGCAGGGTACATTACAAGAAAAATACCAAGAGCATATTCGGATGGAAAAAGGACCTTACCTAAACACCGAGTATATTGGTTTTTATTTGGAAGCCAACAATAAGGCAGTTCAATCCCAAAAGATACGGAAGGCCATGAATATTGGTTTTGATCGTGAAAAAATGATTCTCTTTCTCCGAAACACCATTGGTTTTCCGGCATTTCAGGGTTTTATTCCCAAAGGACTTCCCGGCCACGGAAATCAAAACCTCAACGAATACAATCCAAAATTGGCGCAAGCCTTAGTTCAAGAATTCATTAACGAGCATAACGAACAGCCCAAATTAAGACTGGCTACCGATGTAAATTATTTAGATATTTGCGAGTATTTGCAACGTGCCTACCAAAACATAGGCATCGACCTTACGATTGATTTAATGCCGACCGCTACCTTACGTCAGGCAAAAAGTTCTGGAAATTTAGAGAGCTTTAGAGCAAGTTGGATTGCCGATTATCCGGATGCAGAAAACTATTTATCTTTATTCAATTCAAAAAACTTTTCGCCTTCTGGACCCAACTACACCCACTTCATCAGCCCTGATTTCGATGAGCTCTATCAAGAAACAATGACCGTTTCCAATCCGGAGAAGCGCACAGCATTGTATAAAGAAATGGATCGCCTAATGATGTCGCAATATCCAGTAATTCCTTTGTATTACGATCAAGCCATACGCTTTACTCGAAAAAATGTGCACGGCTTGGAAATGAATGCAATCAATCTTTTGAATTTAAAAAGGGTACGAAAAAGCAACTAAACAATGAAGCAAAATGGATTTAAGACGAACGGTCTTTTCTCCATACGGAAGACAGTTCGAAAACAGTTTGAAGAATGGCGGTATCAAGATCTGAAAGTTGTTCCCCTTTGCGTTTCATCATGGCCACGTTAGACTCCATAGCCTTACGAAAAGCGTGGGTCTGAAAACCTTGTGCACCTCCGTAACTAAAGCTAGGAATAAAGGTTCTCGGAAAACCACTACCAAAAATATTAGTATTGATTCCAATTAGGGTTGCTGTATTGAACATGGAATGAATCCCACACCGACTGAAATCGCCCATCAAAAGCCCACAAAATTGCAAGGCTGATTTGGCAAAATTCTCTGTTTCATAATTCCAAATTCGAACGTTCCCATAATTATTCTTCAGGTTAGAAGCATCAGTTGCTGCGCCAATATTACACCATTCGCCAATGACTGCATTTCCTAAAAAACCGTCGTGTCCTTTGTTCGAATTCCCAAGAAAGAGAACATTATTCAACTCACCTCCTATCTTAGAATTGGGCCCGATGGTTGTCCCACCATAAACCTTAGTTCCCATTTTAACCAGCACCTTGTCGCATAGCGCTATTGGACCGCGCAAGAGCGAACCTTCCATAATCTGTGCATTTGATCCGATATAAATAGGGCCATCTGTTGCATTGAGAACAGCGCAAGAAACTTGGGCTCCGGGAGTAATAAAAATACGTTCGGGATGAATCAATCGATTGGAATTATCCAATGGCTGAGAAACTTTATTGTGCGTAAGACGATCAAAATCCATGGCTAAAACGGCTGCGTTTTTGGAAAATAAATCGGACACCTTTTCAATATGCAGAAGCGCTTCTTGTACCACAACCACTTCAAAATTCGAAAAATCTTGTGGTAGAACAGAGTCTGAAGTACAGCATGCTACCGGCTTGTTTTCGCAAAGCAAAACCTGTTTTTCTTGCAATTCTTTTATTTGATCAACTAAAGCTTGGGTAGGAATATAACTTGGATTGATAAAACAATTGAGTGCAGCTGGTTTTGCAGGAAATTTGGGTGCTAAATACGCTTGGGTGGCATAGGAACAGCTTGTATTTAAAAAAGCATTCCACTTTTCAATTAAGGTATCGATTCCGATTCGAAGCTCGGCTACCGGACGAATGTAGGTAAAAGGAAGTAGCTGAACCCGCTCGGGTCCATCAAACAGAATAGCGTTGATTTGTGTTGACATAGGTTTAATTATACTCTTAGGGTGATGCAGTAAATAGTCTTTATGAAGTTACAAATTTAAGGATTTTCTAAAAAGTAGTCTTTTAAAAAAAAGCTCAAAAAAAAAGCTGCCTAAACGAATAGACAGCTGTACGGTATAAGGTTGAACATACTATTCTTCCTTTTTAAACTTAGAATATTTGTTTTTGAATTTATCAATTCTACCTGCTGTATCAACCAATTTGGTTTTCCCAGTGTAGAAAGGATGTGATGTTCTTGAAATCTCAAGTTTGATTAGAGGATACTCTACTCCATCAACTTCAAGAGTCTCTTTTGTGTTTACTGTTGACTTGGTTAGAAAGACATCTTCGTTAGACATATCTTTAAAAGCTACTAGTCTATAATTCTCTGGATGTATACCTGCTTTCATAAATTTATTTTTAAAACGTCTGCAAATGTAATTGTTTTTTCTAAATTTAACCAACTAAACCTAGCAAATAATTAAAACAAATCTTATGGAAAATCAAAATCTTGAATTAAAAAAGTACATCCTACAATACGGAGCATTATTGGGAGGCATTTCAGTTGTCTTTGGACTCATGCTTTTTTCATTGGAAATGCATTACCAAAACGAAACAAGCACCACTCTTGTAAGCATTGCAATAACGATAGGCGTAATTGCTTTTGCTCAATACAGTTACCGAAAAGACAACGAAGGATTTATGTCGTTGTCGCAGGGTATAAAAATGGGACTTGGTATGGCTGCAATAAGCGGACTCATCAATGTGGCTTATTTTTTAGTGCTTTCGAACGTACTTGATCCAGAAATGATGAACAAGGCGCTTCAAATGGGAATGGATCAATTCTTAGAACAAAATCCTGAAGCAAGTCAGGACATTATCAATCAAGTAGAATCGATGCAAGAAAAGTTTTCTGGACCAATAATGACTAGTAGTTTTATTATTGTGCTGAATCTTTTTTCTGGGTTAATCATTTCAGTGATCACGGGTCTCATCTTCAGTAAAAGCCGCCCAGAATAAGCGTATAATTTTGTAGCTTTGTAACCGTTATACAAGCTATGAATTTATCCATCATCATCCCACTGCTCAATGAAGCAGAATCGCTGCCCGAATTACACGGGTGGATTCTAACAGAGTTGAACGCTACAGACCTGAGCTTTGAAATTATTTTCATCGACGATGGTAGTACCGATAATTCGTGGGAAGAAATTGAAAAATTACACCAATCCCATAGTACAACCTATGGGATTCGTTTTTCAAAAAACTTTGGTAAATCGCAAGCCCTTCACGCTGGCTTTGCAGAAGCGAGCGGTGCTGTTGTTGTGACTCTTGATGCGGACCTTCAAGACGCACCCAGTGAAATCCCCAACTTGTATAATCGTATAATTTCCGAAGATTTAGATTTAATCTCGGGCTGGAAAAAGAAACGCTACGATTCTTTATTTTTTAAAAACATTCCTTCCAAATTATTCAACTGGGCCGCGCGACGCAGCTCTGGAATATACCTTCATGATTTTAACTGTGGCATAAAAGCGTATAAAAAGGAAGTCATCAAGACGATTGAAGTTTTTGGCGAAATGCACCGATACATTCCCGTTTTGGCAGCCCAAGCGGGTTTCAACAGAATTGGAGAACAAATTGTGGTGCATCAGGCACGTAAATTTGGTGTTACCAAATTCGGGTGGATTCGTTTTGTAAACGGCTTTCTGGATCTTATAACACTGAGTTTCCTGAATAAATTTGGAAAACGCCCCATGCACTTTTTCGGCTTTTGGGGATCCCTTGTGTTTTTTATTGGCTTCAGTGCTGCGCTCTATCTCGGAATCGACAAGCTCTACATCAATACGGACGGACGCCTTATTGCCGAGCGTCCCGAATTCTATATTGCACTCACCACCATTATCCTGGGGACACTCTTTTTTATTGCTGGGTTCCTAGGCGAACTTTGGGTGGGGCAACAAAATCATTCCCAACGCTATTCCATCAAGAGAACACTAAAATCCTACGAATGAGTTTCAAACAAAAAGTGGCTCAATGGCAACATCCCCCCTTTGACGCCGCCACACAAAAACAAGTCGACCTCCTACACCAAAACCCTAATGAGTTAGAAGATGCCTTCTACAAAGATTTAGAATTTGGAACCGGAGGAATTCGAGGTTTAATGGGAGTTGGAACGAATCGCATCAACAAATACACCTTAGGAAGAAGCACCCAAGGACTTGCTTCCTACTTGAAACAACAATTTCCTTCCGAAACCATCAAAGTAGTCATTGCTTATGATTGTAGACACAACAGCAAAAGTCTAGCAAAAACAGTCGCAGCAGTATTTTCGGCAAACGACATTGAAGTATATCTGTTTTCGGATCTTCGTCCAACACCCGAATTATCCTTTGCAGTTCGTTATCTAAACGCACACTGTGGGATTGTTTTGACAGCTTCGCACAACCCTCCCGAATACAATGGATACAAAGTGTACTGGAAAGATGGTGGGCAAATTGTTCCTCCTCACGATCATAAAATAATCGCTCAGATTGAGCAAACAAATTTCGATGCAATTCGATTTGAAGCCAAGGAATCTAAAATACATTTAATTGACAAAGAAGTTGATGATGCCTTTTGTAAAACTGCCCTTCAGCTAAGTACAGCTTCTAAAGCAGCTAAAGCAGCTTTTTCTGTAGTCTTCACATCGCTTCACGGAACAGCAATCACCTTGATGCCTCAAGTCTTTAAAGCCGCAGGCTATTCACAATTCCATAGTGTTCAAGAACAAGAAACTCCCGACGGAGATTTCCCAACGGTAGTGTCACCCAACCCCGAGGAAAGAGCAGCCTTGGCTCTGGGATTGGAAAAAGCAGAAGAACTAGATGCTGATTTGCTGATCGGAACCGATCCGGATGCCGATCGTTTTGGTATTGCCGTTCGGAATCGGAAAGGTGTTTTTGAAATTCTGAACGGAAATCAAACCATGCTTGTTTTGACCCGCTATTTATTAGAACAGTACCCCGAAAGCTTATCTCAAAAGCAATTCATCGGCTCTACGGTTGTTTCCTCTCCCGTAATGCCCGTTTTAGCATCATACTTTGGCGTTGAATGCAAACTTGGATTAACGGGTTTTAAATGGATTGCCAAAATGATTGAGGACTATCCAAATCAAACTTTCATTGGTGGAGGAGAAGAAAGCTATGGCTATATGGTAGGAGATCAGGTTCGAGACAAAGATGCTATCAGCTCTGCCCTACTTGCAGCAGAAATTGCCGCAATTCAAAAAAGTAAAGGGAGCTCCTTCTACGAATACCTCATCGATAGTTATGTGAAATTTGGATTGTATCACGAAGAATTGATTTCATTAACCAAGAAAGGAAAGGCTGGCTTTGAAGAGATTCAACAAATGATGCATACCTACAGAACCAAGCCACCGAAGTCAATCGCTGGAGTCAATGTTGAACAAATAGATGATTTTGAAAGCCAGATCAGCCGCTCGGTAAACGGAGCTGAACAACCCTTAGCCTTCCCAAAATCCAACGTGCTGCGCTTCATTTTGTCTGATGGATCTCAAATATCGGTTCGCCCAAGTGGCACTGAGCCCAAAATTAAATTTTACTTTAGCGTAAATAAAAAGCTTACAAATGCTGATGCATACGAAGCAACCAAAAAAATACTGACTGACCAATGCCGAAAATTAATTAAAAGCTTAGGTATATAGATGAACTATTTTAAAAAAATAATACTTTTTGCACTCCCTTATAAGCGTTTCGCTTTCTTGAATATTGTATTCAACATACTCTATGCTTTTTTTAGTGCACTCTCATTTGTGGCGCTCATTCCGATGCTGAATGTATTGTTTGACAAAACACCAAAAGTTGATGTTGAACCGGTGTATACGGGGATTTTTGACCTTCAAAATTATATTGAAAACACCATAAACTACAAAGTTGGATCTACCTTAGAAGAAAATCCTCTGGGTGCACTGACTATTGCGATTGCATTGATTTTAATTTTATTCTTTCTCAAGAATTTATTCAACTATTTGGCGATGTTTTTTATCACCTTTTTACGCAATGGGATTTTAAAGGATTTACGAAATTCTTTGTACTCAAAAATTTTAGCACAGCCCGTTTCTTATTTTACAGAAAAGAAAAAAGGAGATACCCTGGCACGAATCACTTCTGATGTTCTTGAAATTCAACATTCCTTTCTATCGATTATGGAGTTGATTGTAAGAGAACCCCTGACCATTGTCTTTACCTTAATCGTTATGTTCAATATGAATGTAAAACTGTCGATTTTCGTACTTACATTCATTCCGATTTCTGGTTTCATCATTTCGTCTGTGGGTAAAAGTTTAAAAAAGCATTCTCAGAACGTACAAAAAGAACAAGGTGAACTCTTGTCAGTTGTTGAAGAGTCTTTGGGAGGGTTACATATCATCAAAGCGTTTAGTGCCGAAGGAAGTTTTATTACTAAATTTTTTCAATCAACAACCAGCTTTTTTAATTTCTCAAACAAATTACTAAACCGTCAAAACCTTGCTTCTCCCCTGAGTGAGTTTATGGGAATTGGAGTTATTGGTGGCTTACTTTGGTTTGGAGGCTCTATGGTATTGGTTGACAAAACACTCGACGGAACTACGTTTATTGTCTTCATCACCTTGGCCTACAACATCCTAACACCAGCCAAAGCTATCAGTAAGGCATCCTATGCCATAAAAAAGGGGGACGCCGCAGCGGAACGTGTTTTAGAAATACTCGAGGCTCCCAACGAACTCACCGACCATCCGAATGCTCAACCCATTAGTGGATTTAATGCTGAAGTCCGTTTTGATAAAATTGGTTTTCAATACGACACTACACCTGTACTTAAAGCCTTTTCTTTAAGCCTTAAAAAAGGGCAAACCATTGCTTTGGTAGGGCAATCGGGAAGTGGGAAAACTACAGTTGCAAATTTATTGAATCGCTTTTATGATGTACAAGAAGGGAGTATTCAGATCGACGGAATGGACATCAAAGAAGCAACAACAGAATCGCTGCGTAAACTGATCGGTGTAGTTACCCAAGATTCAATCTTATTTAATGACAGTGTGCAAAACAACCTCCTCATAGGAAATCCCAACGCCACAGACGAAGAGGTTATCGAAGCTGCCAAAATAGCGAATGCCCACGAGTTCATCATCACCCTGCCGGAAGGATACCACACCAATATTGGCGATCAAGGAAATAAATTATCTGGAGGTCAGAAACAACGCCTCTCCATAGCACGTGCTGTACTCAAAAACCCGCCCATCATGGTGTTAGACGAAGCAACCTCAGCCTTGGATACAGAATCCGAAAAACTTGTACAGGAAGCACTAGAAAACTTAATGAGTAATAGAACTTCCTTGGTTATTGCCCACAGACTGTCAACCATTCAGAAAGCAGATCAAATTGTAGTAATGCAGAACGGTGAAATTATTGAAATGGGAACCCATTCAGAATTGATCAGCAACAACAGCAACTACAAAAAGTTAGTTGAAATGCAATCGCTCTAAAACCGATAAATTCAATTTGGTTAAACTATTTTGTAATTTTAAAGTCAAAGCACTAAACACTTTTAGTTGGAAGAGCAAACTCTTTTAGTACATGCCTTACAAAATCCAGCAACGCAGGAAGCTGGATTCAAAACCTTGATCAAGGAATATCAACAACCCTTGTACTGGCATATTCGTAAAATTGTTTTTGACCATGAAGATGCGGATGACGTATTACAGAACACCTACATCAAGGTCTTTAAAAATATTAAAAATTTCAGAGGTGAAAGCAAACTTTTTAGCTGGATGTATCGAATTGCTACTAACCAAGCGCTAACATTCATCAAACAGAAATCAAGGAAACTAGGGCTGTCACTTAATGAATACAACGAAAAGCAGGTGAGTCAATTGGAAGCCGATGTCTATTTCGAGGGAGATGCAATTGCTCTTAAACTACAATTAGCAGTGGCCAATCTGCCAGAAAAACAGCGCCTTGTTTTTAATCTTAAATACTATGAAGAACTAAAATACGAAGAGATTTCAGAGATACTAGAAACCAGTATAGGCGGACTAAAAGCCTCTTATCATCATGCAGTAAAAAAAATAAAAAATGAACTTGAACAATAAAAACAACAGCTTTAAAGTGCCCGAAAGCTATTTTGAACATCAAAGCAAGCAGTTAGAAAGTCTCGCTGAAATAGCTGAAGTTCAATCAACTTTTAGGGTTCCGCCTGCATATTTTGAAAAGTCTGAAGAGCGGCTTCATAACCTATTGACCAAAAAACCAAAGTCACGAATTGTACGTTTTTCTCCCTATGTGACCGCTATAGCAGCTTCTTTGATTCTTGCACTACTAATCAGAACCCCAGAACAAGAGTTAGATACTGATGAAGCAGCAGAACGCTATTTTGTAGAACAGGATAGCCCTCTTACACCCGTTGAGCTTTTGGAGCTAAATCCCACAGAAGATTTCGGTTTTACATCGATTGCCTTTGAAGACCTCGCACAAGAAACTGTTTTCGAACTACAACTAGCCTATGATTCAAATTTTAATTTAATATATCAAGATTATGAAGATTAAACATTTCCCCCTTTACTTTTTACTTGTCCTATTCAGCAGTAGTCTGCTGGCTCAGAAATCAGAAAAACGAATGAGCTATGAACGCCTAAAAGCGTTGAAAATCAATTTCATCATTGAACAAGTTGATTTGAATACTGAAGAAGAATCTTTTGTGTGGAGTGCTTTCGAAAAACACGAATCGGATGTGCGCAAGCAGTACCATAAAAAAATGCGTAAACTCAGACATACTAAGTTCAAAGATACAGAGGATCTAAGTGAGTCTCAAGCTGCAGTTGCGCTCGATTCAATTTATTATCTAAGAACACTAAAAGAAGAACTGGATCAAGCGTTTCTAAAAACATTAAAAACAAAACTAACAGCTAAACAAGTTTTAGAAATTCATATTGCCGAAGAACAATTTCATCGAAAAATGGTACATCGGTCAAGAGAACGAAAAAACATTCCATAAAGTGCGTATAGCTGATACGGGTGGCGTAAATTTGCAGCCACATGAGAAAAATATTCAGGAATAACGCTCAAGGTATTGTAGATGCCTTAACCAAGATCATTGCCAAAAAAGGAAGAGGTACTCGGATTTTAGAAAAAATAAACCTTGCCAATCCTAAATGGGGAGCAAGAGATCGTAATTTGGTACACGCTGCTACCTATGAAATACTGCGATGGAAAAGTTACTATCGCTTTTTAAGTACGGCCGAAGATGCTCCGGATGAAGCTGAAAAACCATGGAGGCTACTGGGTGTTTGGTTGGTCCTTAACGAAGTTGAAATTCCGGAATGGGAGGAATTTAAAAACTTAGACGTTGAGCTGATTAAAGCAAAGCAAAAAGAAAAAGTGGCGCCTGAAATCTCAAAATCAATTCCCCTTTGGCTATATGAGCGTGGGAAAGCAGAACTTTCAAAAGAATGGAATATCGAATTGGATGCGCTAAACATTGAAGCCAAGTTGATTCTTCGCGTAAACCGTATCGTTACTTCACCCAAAAAACTCCAAGAAGAGTTGATGACCTCGTTTCAAATCGAAACCCATCTGATCAAAGGATATGAAGATGCGCTCATACTCAACAAACGAAAGAACCTAAGAAAAAATCCTTTATACCTCAAAGGGTATTTTGAAATTCAAGATGCAAATTCACAGAAAATAGCCCCTTTTACTCAAGCTAAACCCGGAATGAAAATTATCGATGGGTGTGCAGGAGCGGGAGGCAAAACCCTACACCTAGCTTCCTTAATGCGAAACAAAGGAGAGATTATAGCGCTAGATGTAGAAATTGATAAACTCAAAGAGCTTTCGAGACGTGCACGGAGAAATAAAGTAAAAGCCATAAAAAACACTTGGGTCCCTGATCCGCAGTATAAAGAATCGCTCACCAACTGGGCAGACCGTGTACTCATTGATGCCCCTTGTAGTGGTTTGGGTACGCTCAAACGAAACCCTGAATTGAAATGGAGGCTGACGGAAGAGCGAATTGCAGAGGTTATTGAACTCCAACGTGCCATTCTTTTGGAGCAAAGTAAATGGGTTAAAGAAGGTGGAAAGTTAATTTATGTTACCTGTTCCATCCTCCCTAGTGAAAACCAAAATCAAATTGCTTGGTTCTTGGAACAAGAAGAAGGTGCTGCATTTGTCCTTGAAAAAGAAGAAATGCTCTTTTCTCATCAAACTCAATTTGATGGTTTTTATGCCGCTCGATTGATTCGAAAAGTTGTGAATAACATTCCGAAAACTGTATAAAAAACCCGAGTACTTCTGCGGTTTCCTTGTGTAAAAAATTTGTAAATTTACACCTTAGAAATACGCACAATCTATGATCCATTTTTTTGGTTTAGTACAAGAAGAAATTTTTGCAGTTGAAACGACACAAACCCTTTCGGCTGAAACAGAACAGAAACTACAATGGTTGTTTGGCGACCTACCAAGCATTCCAACTCAAAACCTCAGCGGCAGCTTTTACGGACCTCGGGCAACCATGATAACGCCCTGGAGTACCAATGCTGTAGAGATTGCTCAAAACATGGGAATCGAGGGGATTACGCGTATTGAAAAATATATTCCCGAAACCAAAACAGATGCAGTTGACTATATGCTTGTTCAACGATTTGAAGCCTTAAACCAAAGTGTATTCAAAACAGATGCTCGTCCAGATAAGGTAAAACCTATTGAAGATATCGCAGGTTTTAATGCAAGCGAAGGTTTGGCAATGAACAGTGAAGAAGTAACTTACCTAGACAAGCTTGCAAAAGAACTCGGTCGTCCCCTGACCGATTCCGAGGTTTTTGGATTTTCGCAGGTAAACTCGGAACACTGTAGACATAAAATATTCAACGGTACTTTTGTAATTGATGAGGAAGAAAAAGAGAAAAGCCTTTTTCAAATGATCAAAGAAACTGCAAAACAAAATCCGAATACCATAGTTTCTGCTTACAAAGATAATGTTGCTTTTATTGAGGGCCCAACTGTAGAGCAATTTGCACCATCGAGAGGTGATGTACCCAGCTCCTATCAAACTCAATCCATTGACACTGTTCTTTCTTTAAAGGCAGAAACCCACAACTTCCCAACAACCGTTGAGCCTTTTAATGGTGCTGCAACGGGTTCTGGAGGGGAAATCAGAGATCGTTTGGCAGGAGGAAAAGGATCTTTACCGCTTGCAGGAACAGCAGTATACATGACACCCTATTCAAGAGTGTCTGAAAACCGAGACTGGGAAAATGGGTTCCCAAAAAGAGATTGGTTATACCAAAGCCCTTTAGAAATTCTAATCAAAGCTTCGAATGGCGCTTCTGATTTTGGAAATAAATTTGGACAACCCTTGATTGCAGGATCTGTACTCACCTTCGAACACCAAGAGGGAGATCACAAACTGGGTTATGATAAGGTTATCATGCAGGCTGGTGGCATTGGTTTTGGTAAAAAAGATCAAGCTCAAAAAAGTGTTCCTTCGAAAGGAGACCGCATCATCATCTTGGGGGGTGATAATTATAGAATTGGAATGGGTGGTGCAGCAGTATCCTCAGCCGACACAGGTGCTTTTGGAAATGCTATCGAGCTCAATGCGATTCAACGATCCAATCCAGAAATGCAAAAACGAGTTGCGAATGCAATCCGTGCTTTAGTAGAAAGTGCTCACAATCCCATCATATCGATTCATGATCACGGAGCTGGTGGTCACCTGAATTGTCTTTCAGAATTAGTCGAAGAAACTGGCGGAGCAATTGATATTGACAAACTCCCCCTAGGAGACCCTACCCTATCGGCAAAAGAAATTATTGGAAATGAGTCTCAAGAACGAATGGGTCTTATTTTATCAGAACAAGATGCGCATATTTTAGAGAAAATTGCACAAAGAGAACGTGCTCCTTTTTATGATGTTGGTGTCGTGACTAACGACAAACACTTTTCTTTCCATTCTGAAAAAACAGGGGAAACTCCCATTGATCTAGACTTAAGTGCACTTTTTGGAAGTTCACCAAAAACCCTCATGCAGGATCAAGCACAAACTGCAAATTTTAATGCAATTGAATACACTTCAACTGACCTGAAGACTTATATAGATCAAGTATTACAAATTGAAGCAGTTGCCTGTAAAGATTGGCTTACAAACAAAGTAGACCGCTGTGTAACAGGCCGCGTTGCACAACAACAATGTGTTGGGCCGCTTCAGCTTCCTTTGAGTAATTGTGGTGTGATGGCTCTTGATTATACGGGAACAAGCGGGATAGCTACCTCCCTAGGACATTCGCCTTTAACTGGCCTTATTGATCCGAAAGCAGGAAGCATCAATGCCATTGCAGAGTCGCTAACCAACCTAGTGTGGGCACCTTTAGCCAATGGACTTACTTCTGTTTCTCTCTCAGCAAATTGGATGTGGCCATGTAATAACCATGGGGAGGATGCACGTCTTTATCAGGCCGTAGAAGCTTGTTCTGAGTTTGCAATCGCTTTAGGAATCAACATCCCTACCGGAAAGGATTCCCTTTCCATGAAACAAAAATATAAAGACCAAGAGGTAAAAGCTCCAGGAACTGTAATCATTTCGGCAGCCGGTGCATGTGCTGACGTAACCCATATAATTACACCCGTTTTAACTCCGAACGGAGGTGACCTCTACTATTTAGACTTATCACAGGATGAATTTCATTTAGGAGGTTCTTCTTTTGCTCAAATTAGAAACGCTATCGGAACACAAGCGCCTTCTGTAAACGATGCTTCCTACTTTGCAAAAGCATTCAATATACTTCAAGAATTAATTCAAAATAAATCGATTAGTGCCGGACATGATATTGGATCCGGAGGGTTAATCACTTCCCTTCTGGAGCTTTGTTTTCCAAGCCTAGGAATTGGACTGGATCTCGATCTGACAACTCTGGGCGAAGAGGATATTGTTCGAGTGTTATTTTCAGAGAAAATTGGCGTTTTACTCCAATCAAAAACAGATTTAACTGCTCATTTTGGAGCTGCAAACATCAATTGTAAAGCGATTGGAACTGTTAGTTCGGATGCTAAACTTACGATCAAAAACCTTGAATTCGAAACTGAATTATCGATAGAAGAATTACGTAAAACTTGGGCAAAAACTTCCGCATTGTTGGATGCTGAGCAAACAGAACAATCATGTGCTGCTGCTCGTTACGAAAACACAGACAAACAGCCGCTTCACTTTAAATTTCCAAAAGATTTTACAGGAAAACTAAGCGACATGCCCAAAACTAAAATTAAGGCAGCCGTTATTCGAGAAAAAGGAAGTAATTCTGAAAGGGAAATGGCCTATGCCATGCACCTTGCAGGTTTTGATGTTCGTGATGTTCACATGACTGATCTTATCGAAGGAAGAGAAACTCTAGAAGACATCAACTTCATCGTTGCCGTTGGAGGGTTCTCAAATTCGGACGTTTTAGGATCTGCCAAAGGATGGGCAGGCGCATTTAAATACAATGAAAAAGCGAAGAATGCCCTAGATCATTTCTTTGCTCGTCCAGACACACTATCCCTAGGAGTTTGTAACGGATGTCAGTTGTTTGTCGAATTAGGTTTAATCACCCCTGATCATCTTGAAAAACCCAAAATGATTCCTAATGATTCAGGTAAATTCGAATGTACATTCACTAGTGTAACCCTCCAAGAAAGTAGCTCCATATTGCTGAAAGGACTCGAAGGTAGTACCCTTGGCGTTTGGTCTGCTCATATGGAAGGGAAATTCATTTTACCTCAAGCAGAAGAACGTTATCAGATCCCTGCGAAATTTGCATATGATGCTTATCCTGCCAACCCAAACGGCTCGGATTACAACACCGCCATGCTCTGCAGTGATGATGGACGTCATTTGGTAATGATGCCGCATATAGAACGCTCTACTTTTCCTTGGAATTGGGGACACTATGCCGATAATCGCTCAGATGAAGTATCACCGTGGATGATGACTTTTGAGAATGCCTACAACTGGTTGAATAACCGATAAATCCTGTTCATATCTCATTGTAGTTACCAATACTGGTCTTGTTTCAAAATATTTGGGTACATTTAGTAACTAATTTTTATACAATGAAACCAACCAGATTATTTGAATTTATAGAGATTCAAAGAAACAACATTCCGCTAGACAAATGTGTAACGACTAAATATAAGGGTGCTTGGGAAAGTCTTTCAACAGAAGACTTTTATCAAAAAGTACAGCAGGTAAGTCGTTCACTCCTTAAAATGGGTGTTAAAAAAGGGGATAAGGTCGCTCTAATTTCGACAAATAACAGAACTGAATGGTGTATCATGGACCTCGGTATTTTACAGCTTGGTGCCGTTACTGTACCAATATACCCTACCATAACAGCTCCAGAATATCAGTACGTTTTAAACCACTCAGAAAGTCAATATTGTTTTGTTTCTGACCTTGAAGTACTAGAAAAACTGAATACCGTTCGAAAAGAAATCCCGGAATTAAAAGAAGTATATTCTTTTGACGACATACACGATTGCCCCTCTTGGACGACTCTTTTAAGCGAAGCCCAGGACAAAGAAACACAGGAATTGGTTGTTGCTGCCAAAGCAGCAGTTGCACCCGAAGACTTAGCTACAATAATTTATACCTCTGGAACAACGGGCGTTCCAAAAGGAGTAATGCTCAGCCATCATAATATTGTATCCAATGTTATTTCCAGCTCCAAAAGACTACCTCTCGAAGCTGGCGCAACACATGCGTTAAGTTTTTTACCGGTCTGTCATATTTATGAACGGGTTATCCTCTATGTGTATTATTACCAGAGTATTGGAATTTATTTTGCAGAGTCTATTGAAAAAATTTCTGAAAACCTTCAAGAAGTTCAGCCCTATTTTATGACTGCCGTTCCACGTTTATTAGAAAAGGTTTACGATAAAATCTACGCGCGAGGAGCAGAATTGGACGGTTTCAAGAAAAAACTATTCTACTGGGCAGTTGACCTTGGACTCCAATACGAACCTTATGGTGCGAATGGTTTTCTATACGAATTGAAATTAAAAATTGCGCGTAAGTTAATTTTTTCTAAGTGGCAAGCAGCATTAGGAGGCAACCTCCATACCATAAGTTCCGGGAGTGCAGCTTTACAACCGCGATTGGCTCGTGTTTTTAGTGCAGCAGGAATTACTATTTGTGAAGGTTATGGATTGACCGAGACCTCTCCTGTTTTAACGGTTAGCGATCTTAAAAACAAAGGACTCAAGTTTGGTTGTGTAGGAAAAGCCATAGAAGGCGTTGAGCTTAAAATTGCTGCCGATGGTGAAATCTTGTGTAAAGGTCCCAATATTATGCAGGGGTATTATAAAGACAAAGAGAAGACCGCAGAAGTAATTCAGAATGGATATTTCCATACGGGTGATATTGGCGAGATTGATGCAGAAGGCTTTCTTAAAATTACCGATCGTAAGAAGCAATTGTTCAAAACCTCTGGAGGAAAGTATATTGCTCCTCAGTTGATTGAAAACAAAATGAAACAATCCCTTTTTATAGAACAAATCATGGTGATCGGTGAAGGGCAAAAAATGCCTGCTGCTCTTATCCAACCTGCCTTTGATCATATTCAAAGCTGGATCAAGGCTGAAAAACTAGACATAGAACCAACTATGGAAGAAATTTGTTCAAGTCAACATGTTGCAGATGCGATACAAAAAGACATCGATGAATACAATCCAACTTTTGGGAAATGGGAACAGATAAAAAAATTCGAACTCACTCCCGAATTGTGGAGCATTGAATTAGGACATCTTACGCCTACAATGAAAGTTAAACGTAAAGTTGTAAAAGAACGCTACAAAGATCTCTTTGATAAAATTTACTCTTAATCTTCAACCCCTCTTTTGAGGGGTTTTTTGTTAAAGTTTTATTATGCACGCATAATTATGCATACATAATTATGCGTGCATAATAAATTTGTATATATTTGAGAAATAAATAATAGCAATTGAAACCGATAACGATAGAATACGCATTGAAAACAACTTGGCAGTTGATTACCAATATGTATAATGAGAAAGCCGCAGCATACGATTCTACCATGGCTATGGGCTTTACTTTGCTTTCTATAGATGCGGAAGGAACTCCATCTACAGCTCTAGGCCCCAAAATGGGAATGGAGCCTACAAGTTTATCCCGAATCCTGAATGCAATGGAAGAGCGTGGTTATATAGAACGCAAACCCAATCCAAACGACGGACGTGGTGTTTTGATATACCTGACCGAGCAAGGAAAAGAAAAAAGAGACATTTCTAAGCAAACAGTGATTGAATTCAACAACTCCATCATCGACAATATAGATGAAGAAAAAATGAAACACTTTTTCGAAGTAACCGAATTCATCAAATCCAAAGTAGAACACAACGAACTAATTACTATAAAATAATCTAAGTTAAACCAAATGGAAGAAATTAAAAACATATCACAAGGTGGTGGCTTTATAGTCAAAGAAACAGCAGCTAATACAGTTTTTACTCCAGAAGATTTTAGTGAGGAACAACTCATGATGAAAGAATCTGTACAAGAGTTTGTCGATCGAGATATCGTTCCAAACAGAGAGCGGTTCGAACAAAAAGATTATGATTTAACACGCGACTTAATGGCGAAGGCTGGTGGTCTTGGCTTCTTGGGTGTGGCTGTACCTGAAGAATACAATGGACTTGGAATGCCGTTCACTTCTACCATGTTGGTGTGCGATTATATCTCAGGTGCCAATGGATCTTTTTCAACTGCTTTTGGAGCGCACACAGGAATTGGAACAATGCCGATTACCCTTTATGGTAACGAAGAGCAAAAACAAAAATACGTCAGTAAGCTTGCTACTGGGGAATGGTTTGGAGCGTATTGTTTGACAGAACCGGGTGCTGGATCTGATGCAAATTCAGGTAAAACAAAAGCTGTATTATCTGAAGACGGAACACACTATAAGATTACGGGTCAAAAAATGTGGATTTCGAATGCAGGATTTGCTCATATCTTCATTGTTTTTGCACGTATAGAAGATGATAAAAACATCACCGGGTTTATAGTACCGAAAGATTTAGAAAACGGAATCACTTTAGGTGAAGAAGAAAATAAATTGGGAATCAAAGCTTCCTCTACACGTCAGGTGTTTTTTAACGAAACAAAAGTTCCCGTAGAGAATATGTTGGCAGGACGGGGCGATGGATTTAAAATTGGTATGAACGCCTTAAACGTTGGACGTATCAAGCTAGCAGCTGCATGTTTAGAAGCACAAAGAAGAGTTACTACACTTGCAACACAATACGCTACAGAACGTGTACAATTCAAAACGCCAATAGCACAATTTGGTGCTATACAGCAAAAGCTCGCCATAATGGCAACCAACACATACGTGAGTGAATCGGCTAGTTATCGAGCAGCTTTTGATATTGAAGAAAAGATTGCACAATTACTAGAACAAGGATTATCACATCAAGAAGCAGAACTTAAAGGAGTAGAAGAATTTGCTATTGAATGTTCTATCCTGAAAGTTTCCGTTTCCGAAAAAGCACAAGACTGTACAGACGAAGGAATTCAGATTTATGGTGGTATGGGCTTTTCGGCCGATGCTCCCATGGAAATGGCTTGGAGAGATGCTCGTATCGCCCGAATTTATGAAGGAACGAACGAAATCAACCGCATGCTTTGTGTGGGGATGTTATTGAAAAAAGGATTTAAAGGAGAAATCGATTTGATGTCTGCTGCAACTAAAGTTGGACAGGAATTGATGGAAGGAATTCCAAAGGCAGAACTTGCTAATACCTTTTTTGCAGAAGAAAAGAATTTACTTCAAAACCTTAAAAAAGCGATGCTCATGATTACAGGAGCAGCAGTTCAAACATTTGGTCCTAAATTCGATAAGGAGCAACAAATTATTCTTGCACTTTCTGACATTCTAATCGAGATTTATATGATTGAATCTGCAATTCTAAGAACTGAAAAAAATTGCGAACGCTATGGTATAGATTCTCAGAAGAATCAGATTGAAATGACGCAACTGTACCTATTTGATGCGATTGAAAAAATCAACTCGAAAGGTAAAGAAGCTCTAGTTTCTTTTGCTGAAGGCGCACAATTAAAAGGAATGATTGCTGGCTTAAAACAATATACTAAATATCAAAACTACCCTAATGTTGTTGCTTTAAGAAGAAACGTTGCAGCTACCTTAATTGAAGAGAATAAATATCCTTTCTAAATTTTATATAATTTATGTTTTTGTTTAAAGAACCTCCAGCAGATAGCTGGAGGTTTTTTTATATATTTAGAAAACATATACCTATTCACAACAATGTTCAAGCAACTTCAAAACCAATGAAAACAATTCTATCGTTTAGTATTACCTTAATGTTGGCCTCTTTTACGACCCAGGCACAATCCGAGCTTGATTTTTATGATATAATAGACGCTATTTCAACAGAAAGAATTGAAGCAGACATTACAACACTAGCCAATTTTGGCACCCGACATACGCTAAGCGACACCCTCTCCCAAACAAGAGGAATAGGAGCAGCACGCAGATGGATTTTCGACAGCTTTCAAGAAATAGCAGCCGCATGTTCAGGTTGTATTGAAGTTCAGTACCAAAAAAATTATGTAGAACCGGATGGAAGAAGGATTGTAAAACCCGTTTGGATTAATAATGTCTTGGCAATCCAAAAAGGAAGTCGCTATCCCAACCGATACATCATCATGAGTGGTGATATCGATTCTAGAGTTTCAGATCCAAACAACTATACTGACGATTCTCCGGGTGCTAATGACAACGCGAGTGGAATGGCGGGTACCATTGAAGCAGCACGTGTATTGTCACAATATTCCTTTGAAAACAGCATTATTTATACCGGACTAGCGGGAGAAGAACAGGGTCTTTTTGGAGGAAAAGGATTGGCTGCTTATTCAAAGGAACAAGGCTGGGAAATCATTGGGATTCTAAACAATGATATGATTGGAAACATCAAAGGTGTAGATGGTGTTATTGACAATAGAACCTTTCGGATATTTTCTGAACCCGTTCCTCCGACCGAAACAGAACAAGAACGAAAAAGCAGACGTTTTTATGGGGGTGAGGTAGATGGTATTTCTAGACAACTCGCTCGATATATTCATAAAACTGTAAAACAATACATGCCCGAAATGAATCCAAAAATGATTTACCGTTTGGATCGCTTTGGGCGCGGAGGTCATCACAGACCTTTCAACGATGCTGGATATCCAGGAATACGGATCATGGAAGCCCATGAAAACTATACAGAACAACACCAAGACCTAAGAACTGAAAATGGTATTGCGTATGGCGATGTACTCGAAGCAGTAAATTTTGAGTATGCTAAAAAACTAACCACTGTAAATGCAATAAACTTAGCCTCGATAGCCTGGGCTCCCCCAGCAGTTAAAGAACTCAGTATTGGTGGGATTGTAGAAGCTTCAGCAAAATTCAGATGGACAAAAGTAAATAGTAGTGAGGTTAAGGGATATCGGATTTACTGGAGGGATACCACCTCCCCTACTTGGGATCATTCTCGATTTGTTGGAAATGTTTCTGAAACAACCTTAGCAGGCATTGTCATTGATAATTTCTTTTTTGGTATCGCAACAGTTGGTGTTAATGGAGTTGAAAGTCCTGTAGTTTTCCCAAATAAGGTCTTTAGAAACTAGTAATTATCGGTGACCAAGGGCTTATATCTACCGCGATTGTTTCTTCTGTATATACTAAAATCAAAGGCAACATAGAGTTCGAACACACTAGGTGCAAAAACTTGATTGATTTGTTTAATAGGAATATTATACTGAAGTCCAAAATCAAAATTCTCTACCGAAGCACCGACCGACAATCCAATACTTGTTAAGCCCAACTGTACCGCCCGTCACACTAAGGTTAGTGCCCGGGAATCCAGAACAAATAAACTGATTGGGTTGATCGATGGTTCCTCCTGTAAACGAGGGCCCAGTAAGGGTCAACACTGTAAACGTAATATTACTTGTTCGTATAGGCGTACTACTAAAATCGTAATCAAATCGTTCGCCATAATAAACATCACCGTCTTGAATAGTAGAGGTCGTAAAAGTTGGTGTAGCATTATTAAACTTAACTATGTCTGTAACTCCTCCCCGAACTCGGTAAATTATATACCCCTGTCCTACTCCAGAGACCAGATCTAAAGCTATCGTAACCGTATCGCCCGCACAAATTGTCTGATTGGACGTATTCCCTACTGAAGTTGAGATTCCATTGGCAACCTGTCCCTTTACAAGAATACTGCAAAGAAGAAAAAACAGCAGAACAAAAGGTTTTAAATATTTATAATCCATTGGGGAATATTAATAAGTTAAAACTTCCTTCATTACTCTGTATGGACTCTTCGTTCTTTCTATATGGCTGTAATGACAAAAGATTATGCCAATTGAAAATCAGATTGGCGTATGGTTTTGCAACACAAATTGAATGTGTTAGTAGATATTTATTAAATGCAGTTGTAGTAGTGCCTTTTTGATTTTTTAGACTAAAGAATGTCTTAAGAAAAGGTATACACAGAACCTGTGTAAACACATCATTGTTCACAAGAATATGGGATACGTTAAAAAAACAAAATTGACGAAGTTGGGGGAACTTCATAAATAGGTTAGGTTAAGATTTGGAGTATAAAGGTATAAATTATAGTAAACAATTTATTCCTTCTTCATTCTTTTTAACGTAAAAAATAAGATAATCGTATTTAGAGTACTAGTAATTAAACCTTAAGTCGCTGTCTAGTAGTAATTATCCGTCTGAAGACGATTGTATTGACCGCGTTTGTTTCGTCGATAAATACTGAAGTCAAACGTGATAAACAACTCAAAAATACTAGGGGAATATACAATTCCAGGCGATTTGAATGGAAGATTATAGAGAATTCCAAAGTCAAAATTCTCAACCGCAAGTCCGATTGAAACTCCAATATTATTCAATGCGAACGAATTTAGAGAAGCAGCTTGCTCGCTTATACCGATTGAAAATTCCCCCAACTGAAAATCTTGAGAAAGATAAATCAGTAAGGCATCACCGTATTTGGTAAAAGAACCGTAAGCGTAGAGGTAGGAGTATCGGGGTAAGTAACGCGATTCATAGGGGTTCAAATCAAATTCATATGCCCCTTGCAAGGATACTTGTATGGGTTTTTCAAAAGGGATTTCTTTGTTATAAGAAGTGTTGGGTTTGTTTAAATGTTTGAACGACAAGCCTGCCATATACTTTTCGGTATGCAAGATAAAAGATGCTCCTAAGTCAAAATAGTTTACATTACTGATTACCGGCGCTAAGGGGTCAATGGATTCAGAATTAATAAAGCCTGTAGAAGTATTTAATTGATCCTCAAAAATCAGATTTGCAGGGTTAACAGAAGAACTTCCAAAGCCTATGGTAACTGCTGGTAAGAAAAAGGTGTTATTATCGAACTGAAGTTTATATACATAAGAGATATTAGCAAGATTAGTAGTCAAACCCGTCGTTTGAATTTTAAACGAATTGATATCAACCCCTAAACTAAAGCCTTGATCTTGAAACGTCATCGTTCCAAAAAAGTATTTATTATCCAGCTTATCGTATTCGTTTAACTTTATCGAATTATACAAAACCCCTACTTTATTCAAGCTATTGAATCCAAAATAACTGGGATTGGATTTTTGCATGAACTTGGAATGATTAACAATATATTCTTCTTGCGCATAGAGTGAACCTTCCAAAAGAAAGGCAGCAAGTAAAACACAATATGTTATTATTTTACAACGCATTAATTAATTATTATAAAGGTTCCACTTTCTTCAACTACTGTTTCTCCGTCAAGTAATACACCCGATGCAGTAAATATATAGTAGGGAGAGTAAGGTGCTAAGGAACCATCCCATCCTACAATAGAAATTCCTCTTACATTTGTCAAATCTGCTTCTTCAACAAATTCATTGAAAATGACATTCCCTCGGTAATCGTAGACACTAAATGTCATATTGCTGAAACCGCTAAACAAAGGCCTGAAATTATCATTTACTAAATCATTATTTGGTGTAAATACATTGGGTACCATTACACTATATCCTTTTCCTACAGCAATAGGCTCGGTAACCTCTTCAGAACATCCGATGTCGTTATAGATACGCAAGGTTGCGAAGTACGTTCCGGACACTCCGTAGGCATGTCGTACAGGTGTTATACTGGTAGTACTTGTCTCCACAAGGATTGGAGGTGTATTATCTCCAAAGATCCATTCCGACACAACATACGGATCGGTTGATGCATTGGTAAACGTTACTTCTTCCCGCGCTAAAATATTTGAAGAAGCTTGGAAATTTGGAGATGTATATGTAAAGTTTGGTTCTCCAATACCCCGATTGATTTGTGTAGTAATCCAACATCCTTCTTCATTTACTATTTTAAAGTCGGCAGATTCAATTGCATTTACAATAGCAATAGACCATGAGTAGTTATTTAAACGAATTACATCCGATGAAGGAATTAAAATACCGTTATAGTAGAAGCTCAAGTTACCGTTGTTGTTATCAAATACTTCAACTTCTAGCCTACCGTAATTGCCTGAACAAAGATCTTCATCTACAAAGGGTCCATCAATGATATACAACTCTCGATTTGGAGTTACTTGTATAATTTCATCGTAGTACAAGTATTCGTTATTTGTGAAATTACCTCCTGTTGAACAAGCTGTTACAGCTGGATTTAAAGAGGTTACTACCATTTTATAATTTCCTGGTAGTAAACCATCGAGTGAGGTTCTATTTTCACTACCCGGAAGTGCGCGATATCCTGGGTTGGCTGCATTGGTTAGACTCGTAGGATCTTCAACAAACCAATTGATGGTATAGGGCAATAAGCCACCTGATAACACTACCCCAATACGCCCATCGAGACCTCCACTTGAACAATCTGGAGGTAAGGATTTAACCTGTACTGATGGATCTGTTGGGTCTGAAAGATTACCCGTTACAGAGAATGGAATTACAACATCATCAACAATTACACTGAGCGGAGTAGCTCCTGAAGTAGTATCACAAGAATCGTAGAAACATCCATTCGCATCCGTTATTTTAACACAGTAATTTCCAGCAGGCACATTGGTCAGGGTTTGTCCAAAGAATTTTGATGACGAAACCGTAGGATCATTTGGAGTATAGGTCCATTCGAACTGATAAGAAGGTAAGCCGTTTACAATGAACGGAACTCCACCAGAAGCTAAGGCTTGTATTTCTTCAACAAGGCCGGTACATATGTCTGTTTCAAATACGGTTTGTCCAATGTAGGTTATCGGTAAATAATCTTGAATGTCGAAGAAATAGATTTCCGAGCAGGCGGTTAATGTACTTGACGCTGGAAGACTCTCTGTAACACTCAGCGTATATTGATCAGCTGGTAAGTTCGGATATCGATATACGAACCCTTGTGGTTTTGCATCTAAGACTCCATCACTATTAAGATCCCAAGCCCCAGGGTTGGCAATCACGGTTCCAGATTCAGAAAGTAGCGTGATTTCGAAACTATTTGAGCCTAAGTTTCTGTTTAAATTTTCACTAATACTAAACAAAACGTCTGAAGTAAATCCTGTTCCGTAATTATCACATAGGGCGGGATTATTTTCAATTGTTCTGAAATTCACAATCTGAATTGAACTTTCTTGTAGTATAATATTCTTCGTTCTTAGCACTCCTCCACAATTTCCAGAGCGCCCATCGGATACTTCTGCACGATAAATTCCTTCTGGAAGATTAGACACAGTAGCATTTTGATCTAACGAAGTGAGTGGAATCCAATCGAGTGTTGTGGTTGCCGTTGTATTCGTTCCTGTCCCTGCAGTAACTGTAGTTGCTTTATATTCGAACCAGTTGATATTCAGTGGAGGTTGTACGTTTTGAATATTCAACGCAATAATACTTGTAGCATTGTCACATCCAACCTGAGTTACATCTATACTAGTGATATCAAGTGGGTCTGTATTTCCAACGACTCCTATTGTGAAAGACCCTGTAATAGAAGGACAACTTATGGTGCTTCCATCTGTTATTTCATAAAAATAAATACCCGGTTCACTCAATTGAATTGATTCTGAAACAGCAGGGTTTGTTCCCCAAACTGGGAATAAATTGATCGCCGGAACTATGGTTGGGTTCGAGTAAATTCGAATCTGTACACTGGAGGGGTCTATAAACGTACCGGGTCCCGTTTCATTGAAAATAACACTCCCAGGAGTTGGAACAGAGCAATCAATATCAGTGACTGTAGTATCGAAAATTAATTCTTGAGTAACATTAAATGTTATCGAATTAATTTGGGAAGTTGCCACACAACCGAAAGCATCTTCAATTTCAACTGATGGTGCAATTGTACTGATTAAGGAAGTGTCAATATCAGCAAAAATAACCTGTCTATCTCCAGCAGAAAGGGTAGTGTAGGATAACTGTCCGCCATTTAAAGTAACGGTATAGGGTCCTTGATTGGGGGCACCTCCAGCAATATTAAATTCTAAATAACCTAAGTCACCAAAACAAACTGGATTGACTCTGTTAGTCGTGTTTTCTGTTATGCGCATTGCACTGGGGTTCATTACCTGAACCGTTTTAAATACCGTACAAGTTGTTCCATTTGGCCCCACATCATCTAAAGTAAAGGTGTAAAATCCAGCCACACCGTCAGAAATACTAATTGTACCTCCAATATTATTTACTACTGCCCCAGTTGGAACAACTGGTGTAATTGTATAGTTGCTGTTTCCACCGGTTGCATTAAAGGTAAAGGCAACATCATTATCTCCGCTACAACTTAAGAAATACACATAGTCTGCTGTACTCGAAGCTAATCCAGAAGTGTTCAATTGAAGTCCTGCTACAAGAGGTGAATTCAATTCTAAAGGTGGATAACCTCCAACAGTAAACGATCTTGTATCTGAACATCCTAGGATTATATCGGTTATGGTTACTGTGTACACATCCGGCACCAGGTTGTATATATTGGGTGTTGTTGCAATTGTAGCAGAAGCAGCAGAACTTGTCCATTGGTAGGAGTATACATTTGAACCACCAGTAAACGCACTTTGGAAAGTACCTGATGCAGGGCGAGTAAGCTCTATACTTCCGTTCCCAATAGTAGCAGTTGAACAATAACTATCCGTTACACCATTATTGAGATCCCAATGAGCAAACAGCAATTGTGTTGGGATTTCAATAGCTTCACGAACGGCTAACAAACAGGTTTGATCGGTAACTTCAAGAACATAGTCATCACCAACCGCAAGTCCAGTATACACTCTCCCTCCATTAGTAACTATCGTTGGTCCAATCTGAACTCCGTTGTCATCTTCTAAAATTAAATTATATGGCGGGGTTCCACCTGTGATGGTAGCTTCGAAAGAACCTGTTGTACCCCCACATGCATTGATGGCTATTACGAGTTCTGGTGGTTCGGTAACCGTGAGGGGAGCTGAAGTTTCGGCACATCCATTCAGGTCTACGGTTAGGAAATAATCTCCAGCTGAAAGGTTGAAAATACTCAAGTTCGAACTTGTAAAGCCACCCGGTCCAGTCCAGCTATAACTATAATTTAAAGCTCGGTTGTCTCTTGTAGTTGCTAGGGTATTACTTACACTAGTTGTTTGCGCTACATTAACCGAGGTATTCAAGGCAATCCCACCTACATCTGCAGTAAGTATGAGTCCACCAACAAGTGGAGTTCCATTTGGAACAGCAGTTGCATAACTTTCATTTGGTGGAACGGCATTGTTGATTACAGCAGCAAGTTCATTACTAATCACTTGGAAATCTTCTGGGATAAGGCTTAAGAAAGCGCTGGCTTTTACTGTATACGTATAGGTTTTACCACCAAATGAAACCGAAATAATATCACCAATAGTTGGAGTTCCTGTCAGTGTAATTTCATCTATTTGTTTGACGCTCAATAAACCACCGCTGATGCGTCTTTCATATGCTGGCAGAGTTGCATCAGGAATAATAATCGATCCGTCATTTCCTCCAAAACAAGTTACATTGGTAACATCATTTGCAATAATATAAGCATCATCAATTACTGGGGTTGGAATTACGCCTATAGACCCCGAATGAACTACATCTGGAGCACAGGTTGCAGCATATGTAATTATATAAGGATAAATCGTTGTACTCGTGACGGTTACATTTGGTGTCCCTTGAATGCTTACCCTATTGAGGGTCAAGCCAACGAAGGACGCTGTTACTCCATTTGGTCTTCCATTTGGCCAACTAACTGTTGGTAAAGCGCCCGCAGCAGGATTGAATACATAATCGACTGAAGTTATTGGTGTATTGTTACAAACTGGAGGTTGGTTTTCTAATCCGCTAACCAAAACCATTTCTGGTGGCGGCGTTACACTGATTGTACCGTTGACAACATCTGGAGAACAACCACTTGAGGTAATCGTATACACATAATTTGTAATGGTTAGAGAAGACAAGGAGGAAGATGCCTGTGCAACTCCCTGAATTGTTAGGGTTCTCGAAGCATTAATACTGTAACCAATTCCTGGAGGAAGACCGGTTACAATTGCTGTTTGTGCACCATTTCGCAATTCGTAAACAATATCGGTAAGCGCTTTCCCAACTGGAAGACCGCTCACACAAACGTTTTGGTTGTCGGTACCTACTGCCGAAGTTAAGACGATTAAATCATCTGGGATGACTTCAATACTACCCGTTAATGTGATTTCTGGAGCACAATTACTACTTGAAGTAATAATTTCGTAATTGAAAATGGTCGTTGTGGTTAGAGTAACCGATGGCGCACCAGATATTATAAATTCATTAGTTCCTGAATTTGTTGCAGTTAAACCTGAGAGAGGGCCAGGTGATGTCCAATTGAAATTCACTGAGGTAGCGCCTCCTTCAAAGCGATACAGAATATCTTGTATAGGTGTGTCCTCACATATTGCTCCTAAAGGTCCTGTTTGGTTCGCAGTTGAAGAAGCTGTCATTAAACGTAAAACCGGCAATGAATTAACTGTAATACTTCCTGTAATCGGAGGTGCTGCATCACAGTCACCAAAAGTATTTATGACATAGTTATAAATAACTGTCGGAGAAGCAATTGATGTGGCGGATGCAGTAGCAGAACCGGTTATTAAAATTGTGTTTGAAGCTGTTATTGAGAACCCTATTCCTGGAGGTAAGCCTGTAATGGTTGCACCAATAGCACTTCCACCCAATTGATATTCTATGGGTGCAAAAACGGAAGTCACAGGACTGAGTGGGTTAATTTGATTGTTCACACAGACAATCTGATTTTCGGTCGCAGCGGCTGAAATTAAATCTATGGTTTGGTTTGGTTCAATTTGAATTCTTCCCGTAAGAACTATTTCAGGAATACAATTACTCCCCATCGTGGCTATTTGATATTCAAATATTGAGGTTTGTGTAACAGCAGTCGTTGGTGTTCCAGAAATAACGAATTCAGTTGTCCCTGAGCTTGTAAATGTAAGCCCGGAAGCAGCAATCGTATTTGATAGTGTCCCTGTCCAGGAGAAATCAAAGTTTGTTGCACCGCCACCCAGTTGATATACAATTGTTTCAATTGGAGTTGCATCACAAACATTATTGAGTCCGGTTTGGTTTGCTGAAGTAGCAGAACTAGTAAGTGTAAGTGTAGGTAAAGCCGATACGTCAATTGATCCAACCGCTGTAACATTAGTACAATCTCCTGTAGTTGTTATCAAGTAATTGTAGAGTGTTGGGGTTGCCGCTGCATTTATTGCACCAGAAATGACTAGGGTATTTGAAGGGGTTATACTATAATTTAACCCTAGAGGCAGTCCTACTACAGTTACATTAGTAGCTCCACCGCCCAATTGGTACTCAATAGGAACATAACTGTCAGTTCCTGCTGTGATTGGGTTGTCTTGATCGCCTATACAAACAAACTGATTTACGGAGGTTGGAGATGAAATTAAGGTTAGTGTATCTATTGGGTTAATTTCTATACTTCCTGTTAAAACTAGTTCAGGAGTACAATTACTTCCAATGGTTTCTATTTGATAATTATAAATTGTCGTTTGTGTAACATTGGTTGTCGGAGTTCCACTAATCACAAATTGATTCGTCCCAGAAACGATAGCCGTAACACCTAAACTATCGAGTGTATTAGACCCTACCCAAGTGAAATTGACTTGAGTTGTAATTGGTATTGTTGAACTGTGCTCGTAGATAATGGTCTGAATGGGTGTCGCATCACAAACAGAATTAATTCCTGTTTGATTTGCCGAAGTAGAGGTTGAAACTAGGGTGAATTCTGGTTTAGAGAATACCGTAATAGCCCCACCAATAGTAGCGGAAGCACAACTAGCAGGGGTAGTTACCAAGACATAATTATAGGTAAATGTATCTGACGGTATAGCAGTAGCTGTACCTGAAATACGTATCGTATTCGATGCTGTTAGATTCGCTGTTATGCCTGGAGGCAGTCCCGTAACTGTGGCGTCAGTAGCACCTCCAGATAATTGATACTCTATTGGATCAATGGCAAAATTAGGCGCTGGCATACCATCGACACAGATATCTTGATTTTGAGCACCAGAGGTAATCACATGCGTAATTTGATCTAAGGGGGATACTGTAATGGTTCCTCTTATCGCCGAAGGCGTAGCAGTACAGAAGAAAATACTTCCGATCAAGTTGACTTCATAATTATAAACAGTCGTAACTGATACATTTTGGCTAGGTGCAACTGGTGTTGAAATTGTTATCTCTTGAGCAATTGGATCAAATGCGATATTCACCCAATCCGGAGTAGTTGGTGTAACCACTGCAATCAAGGTTGCACCAACAGTTCGGTATACAATGTCTCCAATAACTTCATTATCACAGATTACAGGATTTGCATCTCCTGATTGATAGGTAGCATAGGTGTTGGGTTGAACGGTGATTGTACCACTCATTGTATCACTCCCGGTACAACCAGGTCCTGCTGTGGTTAAAACATAAACATAATCAGCTGGAGCAACTAGGGTAACAGAAGGTGTCCCTGATATTTCAAAATAGGATGGTGGATCAATAATTTCAGTATCACTTATGGTTAAGGAGGAGGATTCTGAAGAAACAACATTGAATGCAAATCCAGCATTTACAGCTTGAATTTGAATGGTTGCTGATCCAGCAGTATGAATAACTGTAAAATCGGTCACAGGGAGTTGCGCTGTTAAAAAGGCAGCAAGTTTAGTAGCTAATTGTGTGACATTATCAGTCGCAGACGCCTCATAATTATAGGCAATGTTGTTTATATTAAAGCTGAAGGTATCACTAATATTTGCTGTTGTTCCAGCTGGCCACCCTAAGTTTTCAACTTCGAATTCTGATACTTGATTTTGTTGAAATAAAGCACCTGTTACTCCATCAGGAAATACGCTCGCGGCAGTTGTACCGATCCCAAAAGCAGGGTTAAATACCTCAAAACGAATCGGAATAATTGCCTCTTGGGAACAGATCACCTGACTTACTGTAGCTGTGTTTACTGGTGTGATTTCAGCATTGGGTGTTACTTCAATGTCTATTTGAATTGAAGTATCTGAACAGCTAGCTCCAAAAGTATCGATTGTTACACTGAATGTTGTTGGAACTAATACTGCTTCAGTTATGGTTCCAACTATCTCATATTCATCAAAGGATCCACTAGCAGACATCGACAAGCTTAAACCAGCTGGAAATGGAGTTAGGGGGTTTCTTACCAGACCTGTAGCGTTGCTAAATCTTAACGTTGCTAAGGTTATAGGAGCAGTAAACGATGCACCAATACAAACAGAATTTAATCCTGTATTATCAGCTCTTCCTGAAGCAAATGCAATGGTTGCTGGTTCATCAATTTCAATAATACCTGTGGCTGTAGCAACAGCACATCCTGCAGCTGGTGGCTGAGTGGTTACGGTATAGGTATAACTTCCGGCTGTAACACCAGCGTTTGCTGTACCCGATATAGTCAATACTTTTTGTAAAACAGTAACTAAAGGAGCTGCAATGCTAAAACTATTATTTACTGGAGTAGAAGGAGCGATAATATAAGCATCTCCTCTTTTACCTGTGGCACTTACATCAACAGACAATACATTGGCAGCATAGGTTGCAACAAAGTTTGTAGTGTTTAAATTGATATTAGCCGCTAAGCCTGCACCTACTTCATTTACGCCATCACCAAGAACTGTAGTATAACCATAAACTATATTATCAATATTAACGGTGTAGAGCTGACCAACTGTAAATGGATTTGCAGCAACAACACCTAAAGTCATGTTTACAGACTGAGGTGTAATACTCAATACACTTGTTATACCGGCTGGAAGTCCTATCGTACTCACTAAATCTGCAGCCCCACTAATATCGTACGTGATTGTATTAATTGCAGTCCCGACACATACAGAAGTTGCTCCTCTTTGAAAATCAGTCCCAGGAGCTGAAGTTAAGGCTATTGTTGGTGGGCCAGGAATTTGAACGATATAGTTTACAGTTGAACCTGGACAAGTAGCTGATTCTGCAGTAATAATTACATTACCTGAAAATCCAGGTAAAAAGTCTAATAACAAATCATTATTTGCTAAGGGGTTCAATTGTAAAGTTCCCGTGTTAACGAATGTAGTTGTTGTTGCCAAGCCTACTCTACTGTTTACATACCAGTTTACTTCTTGGTTGGAAAAAAATGTAGTAGTAAAACCTGCTGCCGGTATTGGACATTGTGGCAATGGTGTTAACGTATTAATGGTAGGCGGTCCACTTACTGGTCCAATTGAGACTGTTGTAGAAGACCAATTTCCAAAAGTTGATGGAACTTCGCAATTTACTGGGCGGACTTTTAGATCAAAAGTACCCCACCATCCTGGGTTCCATGTTATTATCCCAGTAGCTTGATCAATTGTTCCGGGCGGAGTAACGGTTCCCCCGGGAGTAATATTGGCAATATCCCACTGAAGTGATCCGTAATCATTCGAAGGTGTAGCATTTATACTTGATGTGAAAAACTGAGTAGGTAGTGTAAGGGCATCAACCTCACAAACTGGTATTGAACCTGTTGATCCACCACCACAAGTTTCAACATCGAGAACAAGAGGTGGGTAGAGATCGGAGACAACTAAAACAGGTATCTGTTCTTTTACAACATCAACAATAACTGATGTCCATGAGGATGTAGAACTGTTACAGCCTTTAGCACGAACCCTAATTATAGTTGATCCTGAATGAGATGGATCCCAAATCATAGTTCCACTTTTAGTTATATCTCCAAATCTTTGGTTGAAAAATTGAGTAGATTGACCCAAACCTGTCGGAGACATTTGTACCGTATACGTCTCAGCTGCTCTTCGAGCTTCAATAACTATTTGATCTAAGATCGCATTGTAAATAGCAGCATATTCTGTGCTCGCTGAGATTTTATTTGCTAAATCAATACCTATTTGATCAGTGGTTTGAGTTGCTAAGGATGAGGTTGTTGTATATGCAGTAGTTGTGAATCCTGTGGTAACAGTAACTGTATAGGTTTCTCCAACTGCAGGAGCAGAAATTGTTCGTAGTTGAATTGTAACTTCTCTGAAATTATTATCAACCATATTTCCAGCCGAGGGTGGAGAAACATCCCATTCAAATTCATTGAATAATTGGTTGAACGTATTATCAACATAACAAGTAAAGAACTCGGTAGGGGTTGTAATTGTTCCTGGCAATCGATCTTGGCAAACAGTATTATTGTACCATCGAACTGGAGTAATCGCTGTGATTGAAGCCGAAGAACTCATCGCAGAGGAAAGAATTTCATAACCTGGAGCATTTACCCCCATACGAACAAAATCAGGTGTTTCTGGATTTGGCGTAACGATCATTGTGAACGTTTCATTAACCGGAGTACAAGAACTTCCCGCTTCTAGAACCGTAATAATATCAAAATTCGTTGTATTTAAAACATTTCCTGCAATAGAGAATGTTGAAGTAGTCATCCCTGTTAGTCTGTACCAGCCTGTAAAACCTAAACCACCCACATCAAATGGACCGATAACTGTCCCAGGACCGGTTATAGTTGGAGTTAAACCAACATCTAAGTTGCGAATTACTATTTCATCAACTGGTCCGCTAAATGAAAAAGTAACTGGAGAAATCGCATCTCCTCTACAAACTTCGATGGGAAATAATGCTCCTCCATCTTCACGCTTTAATGCGGGTTGCTCAGCTACTTCTATGGTTACAACATTAGAATAGGATTGACAAGAACTATTTCCAGCGCCGTCATCACCCATAACACTTACATTCATATCTATTGATGCTCCTGCTGGTAAAACTATTGCAAGGCAACTGTCCGTTAAAAGACTTGATGAAGCAACATTATAGGTTCCCGCTACTAGAGGTACAATTGAGATTATATTGGTTAGTGGGTCATAGGAAGCGTTTACATGTGGATCATCATTTGTGATTTTAGTAGCTAAACTAGCTCCGAGATCGTCTGTTGAACTAGCTACTGTTGTTGTTACAGTATTAGCGTTACCATTCACTGTAACAGAGTAGCCTCCAGCTGCCATTGCAACAGCGGGTATTCTAGGAGTTAATAAAATTTTTGCTTGTTCTTGTGCTGCTGGGACAGGGTCTCCTATATACTTGACTACCGCACGATAATAAGTAGCCGGGGCTATCGGCAACCAAGCTGGTGTTGCTCTACTAAAAACCAGACTACCCGTTTGTTCTCCTGGGATATCTTCCCAATTAGATTGATTTATTGAACGTTGCCATTGGTACGTAACTGAAGTTGTTAGAGCTGCTGCACCTGTTAATGCCAATGGTCCAGGTAAGTCTGCATCCTCTAGAATTGTACAAATCTCAGAATCTCCTAGAGCAGTTCCTGTGTTTATTTCAGGTATAATACCCACCCGAACAGAGTTGGTATTAGAAGTACAGACACTACTTGCTGTTGTACTAATAGCCTGTCGACGAAAGAACGTAGTTTCGATTAATGAAGGTGGGTCGTAATAGTTCTCGGTCGCTCCTGGTATAGGTGTCCAAATTCCTGGAGGTATAAATCTTTGCCACTGATACGTTATTGTTCCAGTAGAACTAGTTGCATCCTGTGCAACTCCGCCAATTGTTGAACTTATTATTCTTGGAGGCTGACTCCCAAAACAATAATCCTGAGCAGCTGAAGGATCTAGAGCACCTGCATCTAATAAATTAACTTCTATTCTTATAATGGTACTTTCACTCTGACAAGATGCTGGTGGCCCACCTCCGTTTCTTTGAACAATTCGTCTATAGAATCTTCTAGTATTCAAAATCGGGGGAGTATAATTTTGTCCTGTAGCGGTAGGGATGTCCGTATACAAGAGTCCATCTAATGATTCTTGCCATTGGAACGTTATGCCTGGAGCCATTAATGTTCCACCAGTTACTGTTATCATAGGAGGTCTAGTTCCTGAACATACTTCGCGTACAGCTGGAGTTATAGACCCTCCAAACAATGGCGATGCCATTGTTATTGAAACGACATTACTATAAACAACACATTCTGTTGTATTCAATTCACTAGTCGCTTTTCTTCTGAAAAATGTATCTGTTGATTGTATAGATGTCGGAGTATAAACTGCTGATGTAGCTGTACTTATTGGACTAAATGCTGTCCCACTAGTTCTGCTTTCCCATTGATAGGTTATTGTTCCAACACCAGTAGCAGCAGCAACACTTATGAATGGATCCGGAATGGAACCATTACAGATAATTGGAGATGGATGTGTTATAATCCCATCAGCAGTAATTGTGTTTTCGATCACTGTAATAGAATCAGAACTTTGGCAACTAGGCGTACTTGTTGAAGAAACAGTCACTCTAATAACATCACCATCTGCTAACGGAATGAAATTTGTAGGTGTGAAAACCGCAGATGTACCTGTTTTCCACTGTGTTGCATTGACAAAGAATGTGTAGGTTGGTGATACAGCAGCTGTATCTAAATTTGAAGTAGCATTATAGGTTATGACATCACCAACACAGAAGGTATTGTCGTTATCTGATGATGTTAAATCAACAACAGGTGAGTCAATAACATTCATTGTAATCGGATCTGAAATATCTTCACAAGCCGTTATACCGGGCAGTTGATCATAAGCAATCACACGAACAACCTGACCATTTGCTAAACCTGTGGTTGTATACGTGTTTCTGACTCCAGGGCCTCTAGCTTGCATTTCAATACCATTGACTGTAAAGCTATAACTAAGGCCACCCGTACCCGTAAATACTACAGGTGAAAACTCACAGGATGTTAATGTGGCTGTGGCTGTCACAAAAGTAACATTAGCGTCAAAACTCCCTCTCAAGCCAGCAATTACATTCGTTGCCCTTATTTCTATTGGAGCGGTGAACACGGAGCAATTTACCCCGTTAAGTGAGCTTTGCGTTCTTCTTTTAAAGAATGTTCTTGCATTAATAACTCTTGGAGCTAACGACGTTGAATTTGTCCCCCCTATCGGTATATAACTCGCATCACTACTATTGTCAGGTGACTCAAACCAAGTATATATTGGAGTAGTTCCTGATGCAGTTGATGCTGGAGCAGTTATAATTGAGGACAATGTCCCTGCACAAATTGTTGTTGAAGCTGTAGTAGGAAGAACTCCAGTTCCGTTAGTAATTACGTTTTCTATTAAGGTTAGTGAACCCGTAACGGAACACCCACCAGCTATAGTTACCACCACTTCAATAGCATTTCCTGTTGCTCCTCGCGTATTCCACGCAGCAAAGTCTGTTGGTGTGAATATACCTGTTGTTGTATTTGTTACAACACCTCCATTAACCCTGAAAGTATACATACTACCCGCAAGGGTTGAACTTGCCTGAAGTGTAACCGCATCCCCTGTACAATACGTCAAGCCTAAACCTCCAGCTCTTCCGAATGTTATCGCTGGCG